>Ga0180216_1000142_pt1 | contig 87278 bp, 62 predicted proteins | sample eDN3rd37CBELigMG_FD_128879 | JGI IMG/M metagenome (GOLD analysis project Ga0180216, IMG submission 128879) | Enriched Miracle-Growth compost microbial communities from Emeryville, California, USA - eDNA 3rd pass 37_C BE-Lig MG (version 2)... ... | reverse complement strand
TCCCTGCTCGGTATGAGCATCTTCGCAAAATGCACTTAAACGGTTGAACCGCCGTATACCGAACGGTACGTACGGTGGTGTGAGAGGTCGGCTGATTAATTAATAATCAGCCTCCTACTCGATGGTGGAGAAGCTTATTCAAGCGATGCAGCAGGTAGAGTTAGAGCATCGTTTTTATTCCAGCCGCACCAAACACCTTGTCAAAAGCAAGCTTAGCACGAGCTGCGAGCTCATCGGGGCTGGCTGTTGGCTGCTCAGGTGTTAGCACCTCTAGTGCGACAGGGCCGGTGTAGCCGATTTGGTTAAGGCTAGTAAGGAAGCCTGTTAGATCGATGACGCCTTCGCCTGGGTATAGTCGATCATTATCAAGCACTTCATCAATTGGAACATCCTTGGCATCGTTAATGTGCACGTGCACAATTTGTTCTGCACGTAGTGCAAGGATGTCGCTATCTGTCAACTGATTGGTATACCAATGATAGGAGTCAAACAGCAGTCCCACATTAGGCTCTCCAATTGCTGCAATCCAGTTCAGCGTATCTTCTAGTGTCCATATAAACGGATGCTTCCATCTTGTACGTAAATGATGTGGACCTACGAATTCTAAGCCTAATGAAATACCATATGCACCTAGCACCTGTGCGCATAGACGAAGTCGGCGTGTCGCTTCAATCATAAATGACGCAGTGTTTTTATCTGTTGAAGGCAGGATATAGGTGCAGCAGCGTGTGCAGCCTAATAACTTAGCGGCCGCAGCAGCCTCACCTAATTTTTTGAAGTCATTGAGAAATTGCTCCTCGTCTTGACGCCATTCAACGGACAATGGGATGGAGCCAATGCTTACCTTATGATCAGCAAGCAAATTAGCAGCAGCTTCAGCTCCGTATTGATCAATAAGCGCCAACGCATCTAGGTCAACTGATTGAAAACCGTATCGACCTGCAAGCTGAATCAGCTGTGCTTGCCCCTCTAATGCCCCCAAGCCTGCACTGCATAAACCTCTTAGCATCATTATTCCTCCCAATTCAGCTTAACTTCATTGCCCGTACGAGATGATTCGTAGATCGCATCGAGAATTAAATTATTCGTATACCCACTTAGCGCCGAAGTGATTGGTTCTTTGCCTTCCAAAATGCAGCTTAGGAAATGGCGACTAAGCCGAGCGCGCTCACCTTCATCTTGCTTGGGCTTAGTTAGCTCAGTTTCCATCGGTGTGTTAAATTTCTCCGTCAGAAGCTTACCGGCACCAGCCTTGTAGCTAGCTCCACCTTCAGATCCCATGAGATGAATAAATGGTGCATTGTCTGTGTCCATATGAACCGCCCAGCTAACGTCAAGAGCTAATGTGCTGCCATCCTCCATTTTAATTAGTGCAGTTGCTAAGTCTTCCACATCATAGATTCCATCCCAGTTAGGCGTTCCCCAATTGCCAATTCCTTTACGCTTCGGTCCAAATTCAGCATAGGTTGCACCATACACGGATACGGGCTTAGGATTGCCCATTAAGTATAGCGCCAAATCTAGCATATGCACGCCGATATCAATAAGTGGTCCGCCACCAGATTGGTCCATTTGTGTAAACCATGTTCCCCAGCCAGGGATACCTTTACGTCTAAACCAGCCTGTTTTGGCAGTATAGATTTTACCTAGCTCGCCTCGTTCAATCTGCCTTTTGATTTCCATCGGCACCGCTTCAAAGCGCATTTGATGTGCAAGCATAACCGTTACATTTGAATTGCGACTAGCCTGATAGATACGGCGAGCCTCAGTGCTATTGATCGCCATCGGCTTCTCTAGCAAGACATGCTTGCCAGCTTCGATTGCTCGGATGGCTAGCGGCGCATGAAATTTATTGGGAACACCGATAATAACAGCATCCACATCTTTATGATTGATGAGCTCCTCGGGAGACGCAACAACATGAGGAATTCCATAGGCTTCAGCTCGCTCCTGCGCTAGCGGAAGATACGCATCCGTAATGGCTGTAATTTCACATAACTCCGATAGTGCAGAAAATTCTTGTGCGTGGACATTGCCGATATTGCCAGCACCGACGATCCCAATTTTAATCTTACGATTAGACATGATAAGTTCCTCCAGATCATTTAATATATTAGTATGATAGAATAATGACATGACGTTGACGTCTCGATATTTCGATGTTTATCCCAAAATTTCGGAGGATCACAGCGAATGACCTATTTTCCGGATTATCTAAAAACGTATCCCAATATGGATACGACCAGTCCGCTTCATATTAGCTTGAATACGATTACAAACGGTTTCCGTGCACATCGTCATGATTTTCTAGAGTTTTCCTATGTTGTGGATGGACAGGGCTCGGAATCGATTAATGGTGTGCTGCATCCAATGCGTCCTGGCACCTTTACTTTTGTACTTCCTTATCAGGTTCATCAAATTTATACCGATGTTGGAAGTAAGCTTGTGCTCTATAATTGCATGTTTAGCATGGACCTGCTGATGGAGTCGTCGAAGCGAGAACGATTAATTGATCTAATTGATTCCATCGATAAGCCTGCATTTGCTTTATTTCAAGGTGATGAGCGCATTAAAATGGATGAGCTGATTGAGGAAATGTATAACGAATATACTGGGCAGGCGTCTTGGAAGGAAGCGATGCTTCAAATTCACCTGAAAGAGGTGCTAATTCGCTTTGATCGCTATCGTGGAGAGAGTGGTGCGAGTACATCCAGTGTATATGTAAAGGGGTATCGACAAAGCTCGATTTGGCCAATTATTCATTATATTCATCAAAATTATCATGAGGATATTTCGCTTGCTGATCTAGCTTCGCATTTTAATATGAGTGTATCGCGTATTAGTGAGGTTATTAAGGAAACGACGGGGCAGAACTTTCTTCACTTTCTCAATGATTTACGCATTCGTCATGCCTGTAGCTTACTGGCTTCAACGGAGATGAGTGTATCTGAAATCGCACTTGAGGTTGGCTATAACTCCTATAACACCTTCTCTAGAGTTTTCCGTGAATCGAAGGGCGTTGTACCAACGGATTACCGTAAAATGCGGATGATTGATCAGTGAGCTAAACCAAAAGGTGCTGCACATCAGCAGCACCTTTATTTCAACACGCTAAAACTCTCGATAGAAATCATCACGAATTTCAGATATGGCAACATAACAATCCTTGCCGTTTAGCAAGTGGGCAGGAACCTGCCAAGCCTCACCATAGTAGAAGCTATCGGCAATGAGCTCACCATCAGCATATAACTGTGCGCCATCGCCATAGTAATTTATTGTAACATAGCCCTGCTCGCCTGTTACTTCAAGCTTTTGCCATGTAATGCTGCGTTTGCCGCCAAGATGCATATACTCTACATATTTAGCATCAAACGGCGGTTGCTCGATATCTGTGAAGCTAACGATCGGTGCAGCATATGGCTGCTGAACGGCTATCCGCTCGAAGCCAGCTCCATTCCACATATGATAGCTGTAGTCGCCTGGCTCAACCGCTTGAATGACTCCATCTGCTTTATATAGATCGCAGCCTTCGCCGATCACAAGCTCGCCATCTAATCGACGCAAATAAGCACCTTGCTCCCAAGTCAATGTAACGATGTTCACGCCACTAGCCGAAACTAAGGAGTTTAATCCCGCTAGAGGCTGGAGCGTCTCGCCATTCTCCAGTAAATACTGAGCTGGAATACCTGGAAGCTCCACAAAGAAATACGTATTGTCTAGCTTGCACAGCGGCTGAGCCGTTGCATAGGTTAATGTTACGCCATTCAGATCCATATTAAATGGAAGGAAGAAGCTCACGTCGCCAACAACATTAATCGCTGGGAATGTCACAATGCCAGTATCAATGACAACGTCACGCACATCCTCTAGCTTAGTGAGGCGTTGGTAGTGGTTAACAAACACATAACCACTAGTACCATCCGTACGCATCGCATAACGAAGGGAAGTCGTATCATCACGTGCAACGCTGCGGTCTGCCTCTACTCTTGTCATCGGTGCAAAGGATGCAGCAAAATCCTGAACAAATAGATGCAGCATATTAAGTAAACGATATTGCTCTCTTACTTCACCATATTCAGACAATGCGGTCTGGAAGTCATAGGAAATAATCGGATAATCGTTAGGATAGCCTGTAGCTTTAGATTCTTGGAACGTAGACAGCTTCCCGATTTTATTAATTCCGCCGTGATACATATAGTATCCGACCAGATTGTTTCCATCTCCAAGCTTAACGAGTGAGATTGCATAAATATCCATCGGCTTAATCCATGGACGGCGATGGTGAGTAACCTGAATTCCGCCGCCTAACTCACAGGTAGCGAACGGATAACGCTCATATGGAAGCTGCCAGCCACCGTTGTCATAGTTAATTTTTTGCGGAAGCAGATCAGCACCAATTCCCGTATCATTACGCATTCCCGTAAAGAAATAATGCGGGGAAGGAGGAAGCTGGTTTAGATGCTCATCCCACGGTGCATCGCAGTAGCCACCGAATACAGGAACGACCTCATCAACAGGAATTTCTGCACCTGCTGCAGAGTTCCACCCGGTCACCGTATAGATCGGAGCAATCATACCACATTCAATTGCGATCTCTTTTAATTTCGCAAGATGCTCACCATTGTCGACAAGCTCATTTTCCAGCTGAATCGCAATGATATTGCCACCGTCCTTATAAAATAAGCCCTGTACCTGCTCGGCGATTTTTTCATAAAGAATGCGAGCTTTCTCAAGATATTCCTGATTATTATCACGTAGCTTATACGGCTTCTGCAGCAACCAATCTGGGAAGCCGCCGTTACGACACTCTCCATGCGCCCAAGGGCCAATTCGAATAACAACGTCTAGTCCAGCTCGTTGACATTCTAGAATAAAGGCACGTAAATCGTTGTCACCAGTAAAATCAAATTCTCCTTCAATTTCCTCATGATATATCCAGAAGATGTAAGTGGACACAACAGTAATGCCGCCCGCCTTCATCTTGCATAGCTCCTTGTACCAATTATTGCGATCATCTCTTGAGAAATGATACTCTCCCATAATGCCGATCCAAGGTATATCGTTGCGTGTAAAATATAGACTCGTTACATCAATTTTGTCTCCGGCAGGATTAGCTCCCCCAAGATTTAAATGATTCTTTAATATCGTTGGTGGTGAATAGTGCTTGAATGTGTATTTCGACATGCACAATCTTCCTTTCAACAGGTCATTTAATGATGTCATTGTAACGTATGGCTGCACATAATCGTTAGTATTTTCCCACATGAAAAGTAGCACAAAATGAATATTTCTTGAAATTAGCTTAGTAAATGATTATTTTTATCGAGCATGTCATATGAGTTGCGACCATTAAAGCGTATACTAAGAGAGTAGAGCAAACACGTTAGTACAAAAAGAAGCTTGGAGTAAGTTAGTAAAGAAATTACAGCAGTACAAAAAGCGGCTTGAAGTAGATAGATTACGATAAGCTACAATAAGTAAGCACAATGCACAACGAGTGAGAATGGATAATAAGTAAGCGAAGGAGGAAGTTATGCTACCCTTTAAGCTTTTTCAAAACAGTGGGCCGAACCAGCTACCATTGTCATTATATAGCTGCGGACTTCATCCACAGCATGCGATCTATCGTCCAGTCGGATATCCTACATTACAGGTGATGATTTGCTTTGCCGGTGGAGGCACGTTTCACTTTGAAAATAAACCGTATATTAAATTAACTAAGGGAAATCTAGTTATTATTCCAAGCAAGGTTTCACACGACTATACTCCTTCAGGTAACGAGACGTGGGTAATGGGGTATATCGGTATCGATGGAGAGCTTGTCGATTCACTTATTCATTCGCTAAAGCTACCGATATTACAGATGGTTACTGTAGAAGCAAGTCAGCTAGCGCAGCTTGAGCAATACATTCACCAGCTTTGGCATATTAGTGAAAATAAGGATGCAGAGAATGCAACGCGGGCTGCATCAACGATTGTGTATGATTGCTTGACCTATATCGCGTTTATCCTTAATTCAGGAAACGAGGAGCAGCACCAACGCAAGGAGTTAGGAGCGAAGGAGCTGCTGCTAGAGGCAGTGCAATATATGGAGCAGCATTATATGGATAAGGTTAGCGTAGCCAATATTGCCCACACCGTTGGCTATACGCAGCAGCATTTTCAACGGCTATTTAAAGAGCTATACGGAGTAAGTCCGAATCAATATTTGCAGCATTTAAGACTATTAAAGGGAGCTCAATATTTAGAGGAGGATCATGAGCTTACGATCGGAGAGATTGCCGCAATGGTCGGCATGGAGCTGAATTATTTCGTTAGAATGTTTAAGCGCGAATACAATATGACACCCGCGAAGTATCGCAGCATGATTCGTGCCAACAAATGATAAGACTTTAGCCTCTGAATTTTTCTAAAAGTTAATTTCAGAGGCCTTTTTTATTGGGCTAGCACTTATCGGTTACTGGCTCCTTTTATGTCTTGCTCCTTACGAAATCGTGAAGGTGTAATTCCGTAGTAGCTTCTAAATTGACGAGTGAAATAATCTGAAGAATGGAAGCCGACCTCTAACGCAATCTCGATAATCGGCAGCTGCGTATAGCGCAGTAGTCGTTCTGCTTGACGAAGACGATACTTAATTAACGTTTCAATAATTGACTCACCAACCTGCTCCTTGAACAAATGCGAAAGCCGTGACGGCGATAAGCATACTTTTTCCGCTAAATCCTCAATCTGATGATTCTCTGAAAACTGCTGATTTAATATATCCAGCACTTCCTTTACACGTGAATCTAGCTGCTTCCGATCATCGTGTTGACTAGCAATTAGCAGGATGATCTCCTCTAGTGCATTAAGTGTAAGCTCCTCGCGATATTGTGAGAAGGAATCTAAACGATAGGACAGCACTCTATGAAAGGCTGCTTGGATCGACTGCCTCGTTAATGAGCTGTCAATATAGACATGGTAGATTGGACCGTTCGTATTGCTTGCGGGAATCCAGTCTCTCCAGGTTCGACGAGGAATGAAATGAGCCCACAGCTTTTTCCAAACCTCATGCTCAGCAGTATAAAAGTCATGCTTTACGCCAGGTGGTATGATGGTTAGCGTATGACTTGTGCATTCCAATATGTGCTCATTGTCGTCTCCGTTATGCACATAACCTTTACCCGACAGCGTGTACATCATTAACCAATCCTTTGTTCCATCTGGTCGATAGCAGATATAGCCATATGGCTTGCGATAGTAATCAGATACAAGAATACCAGGAGGATGAGTATATTGGTTGTGAAGCTGTCGAGTAGCAGGATAGTTCGGTTTAATAGCCATATCCTCATTCCTTTCACTTTTTCAATATATTAAGATGAAATCACGATATTTACAATGATTATGTTCATCATCCTAATGTATGTATGGAAGGTAGGAGGAGAGTTATTTGGCTAAGCAATTGCAGGAAAAGACGCTTATCAGGCTAGATGGGCAATGGGGATACGCATTAGATCCGAATGATGTAGGTGAGGCGCAGCAGTGGTATATCAACGGTTTGCCTGAACCGAATAATCGTCTGACCTTACCTGGAACATTGACGACGAATGGAATTGGTGAAGCCTACGAATGGGATGGGGAGCTGAGTAAAGAGGCTGTAAGAAGTCTACGACAGCGACATCGTTATGTAGGGGCTGCTTGGTATACATTCCAATTCAGTATTCCACAGGAATGGGATGGTAAAAGGCTGATTTTATTTTTTGAGCGAGTCATGTTCCAATCTACGCTATGGTTGAATGGTCAATTCGTCGGAAGGCAGGATAGCTTATCTGTTCCGCATCAATTTGATATCACTCACTATGTGAAGTCGAGCGAACCTAATACCATTATGGTGCGAATAGATAATCGTGATATTCATAAGCTGGGCGAGTACCCAAGTGCTTATACCGATGAGACGCAAACCATTTGGAATGGCATCATTGGTCGTATGGAGCTTCAAGTCACCGACCCTGTATTTATTAGAAATGTGCAAATTTATCCTAATGTAGCAGCGAAGAGTGTGAAGCTCACGGGAGAGCTCGTGAACACTACACAACACTCAGCAGCCCTTTCGCTTAGGGTATCCTCGCAGCTTCAGGGCGATCAGAAAACGACACCTGATCAGAATCCGACACCTGATCAGAGTACGACATCTGATCAGAATTCGACCTGTGAAGGGGTAAGTGAACAGAATATTGAGCTTGTGCTGACTTCAGCTAGTACGAAAGAGTTCGAGATTGACTACAATATGGGCTCAGATGTGAAGCTATGGGATGAGTTTCGTCCACATCTGTATGATTTACTGCTAACAGCTTCAGCTCATGTCGGAGGTGCAGACTTTGTTAGTGAGCAAACTTACACATTTGGCATGCGTGAATTCCGTAGTGTTGGGCAAAGCTTCGAGATCAATGGAAGACCTACGTTCCTAAGAGGAACGCTGGAATGCTGTATCTTCCCACATACGGGGCATCCACCTACAGATGAGGCTTCATGGGAGTCATTGCTGCAGACGGTTAAGGAATATGGGCTTAATCATATTCGTTTCCATTCCTGGTGTCCGCCTAAGGCAGCCTTTTCTGTAGCGGATCGACTTGGGGTCTATGTTCAAGCCGAAGGGCCTGTATGGATGGATACATGGAATACACCAGTTGGTGCGCATCAAGAGCACTATCATTATTTGCCTCAGGAAGCCAAGCGCATCATGGATGAGTATGGGAACCATCCATCCTTTTGTATTTTTAGTAATGGCAACGAGCTTAATGGCGACTTTACATTGTTACACGATATTATTACTAAGCTGAAAGCTTCAGACAATCGAAGACTTTATACGCTAACGACGAATTGGGATCGACCAATTGACGATGCAGACGATTTGTTCTGTGCTCAGAATGTTGATGGAGTTGGGGCAAGAGGGCAGTATTTCCCTGATGAGCTGACGAGCTCGACGATGATTGATTTTAGAGATGCCGTTGCACAACGTGATGTTCCGCTGTTAACGCATGAGGTTGGCCAATATACGGTATATCCTGATGTTGAAGAAATTGATAAGTATACGGGCGCACTTACTCCAGTGAATTTTGAAGGGATTAAAGTAGATCTAGAACGTAAGAATTTGCTCCAAGACATTAAGAAATTTGTGCATGGCTCGGGGATGCTTGCGTTGCAGCTTTATCGTGAAGAGATCGAGGCAGCGCTGCGAACACCTAAGCTTGGCGGATTCCAATTGCTAGATCTTCATGATTTCCCAGGGCAAAGCACCGCAACGGTCGGCATTCTCAATGCATTTTGGGAGAGTAAGGGGCTTATCGAGCCTGAGCAATTCCGAGCATTTTGCAGCGAGACGGTATTGCTGCTGCGATTGCCTAAGCGAATGTATGACATCGGAGAGCATTTCACTGCAGCAGTAGAAATCGCTCATTTTGGAGCGGCGCCGCTACCGCCAGCTGAATTGAACTGGAGAATTCTGGGGGAAGGGGGCAATATCATTGACCAGGGCGGATTTAGCTGTGCAGAAATCCCACTAGGCTCAGGAATTGCTCTAGGCTCCATCACATCAGAAGCATTGAAGACGCTGGATAGAAGTGAGCATTTAACGATCGCTGTTGAATGGAATGGCGGAGCATATCGTAATGAGTGGTCAATCTGGGTGTTTGTTGCCCCAGAGCAGGCTGGCGTTCATGATTCTAGCGACATTATCATTACTGAACAATGGAATGAGCAGGTGGAGGAAGCATTAGCGAAGGGGCAATCGGTTTTATATATCGTGAGCGAAGAGTTGAAGAATGCAGCGCCAGGTAAATATTATCCAGTGTTTTGGAGTCCTGTTCACTTTGCAACCGAGAATCCGTGTGGAATCTATGTAAATGCTAAGCACGAGCTATTCCATGACTTTCCAACAAGTAGCTATGCTGAGCCTCATTGGAAAGATTTATTGGATACTTCATGGTCACTGTCTGTGGATGAGTTTTCTGCAGGTATGGATTCAATTGTCCAGGTTGTACCGAATTTCTTCCACAATCGCCGTTTAAGCAATCTGTTAGAATGTCGTGTTGGAGCTGGAAGGGTAGTCATCTGCGGGCTCGATATTATTCAAAATATGGAGTCAAGACCTGCGGCAAGACAGCTTAGACGAAGTATCCTGTCCTATATGCAAGGCGAGCTATTCCAGCCGTCAAGCAGCGTAAGCATGGAGGAGCTACGCAAGCTGCTTGAGCGTAAAGATAGAGAAGGAGCAGAGCATGGATTAAGTGGTACCGAGCTAGCGACAGGTAAACCGTCATTAAGTGACTCCGTACTAAACGAGATTTACAATGCTGCTAGCGGCAATGATGGCAGTAACGATACGATGTGGCTTGCAGCAGATGAAGCAACGGGTCATTGGTGGCAGGTTGATCTTGGTGGGCTAGTGAATATTCATGGAACTAAAGTAAAGTTTCATTGTCCTGGAAATTTTCTATATGTCATTCAAACATCAATGAATGGGGAGCAATGGGATGTTGTTGTTAACCAAACAGGGCAAACCTCAGAGGAGCAGATCAGAATTGATGCATTTGAGATAAAGGCAAGATATGTTCGTATCGTCTACAATGGTTTGCCTCCGCATGTGAGAGCCGGTCACTGCTGCTTAGAGGTTTATGGTTCGAGTACATGAATAAGCGAAAGGGTGAGAGAAAAGCACAAAAAAGTGGTCAAATGAATTTATTATTGTCATATTATCGCAATTTTTGATTGTTGACGAGCCTATCGATTCCATGTACTATACAATCATAACTATAGAAAAGGCTAATTGTTTATTTTCTATTGATTGAAAGCGCTTGTTGAAAGCGTTTCTATCTAAACATTAGCAATTATTACTCATAATGTGGAGGATTTATGAACCAGAAAACTGATATCTCGGTAGACAGACTTAAAGAAATATGTGATCGTATCGTCGATTATACGTTTGATATGGATTTAACGTGGGATTGGCCAGGTGGCGTTGCGTTTTATGGTGTAGGTCGTCTTTATGAAGTGACAGGTGACGAAAAGTATTTACAGAAAATGAAGGCTTGGGTAGACGAGTATATCGAGGTTGGTCTGCCAAACTGGACAGTGAATACTTGTGCAATTGGTCATATGTTGCTTACAGTGTATCAGCAAACAAAGGAACAAAAATATCTTGATATTATTCTAAGCAAAATTGATTACATTGAAAATCATGCACTACGCTTTGGTGATCGTGTACTTCAACATACAGTTTCATCTAAAAATGATTTCCCAGAGCAATGCTGGGCAGATACATTGTTCATGGCTGCATACTTTGAGCTGCGTGTTGGTGTTGAATTGAACGAGAAGCGTCTAATCGAGGATGGCTTGCATCAATTCGAGCGCCACATTCATTATTTGCAGGATGAAAACAACGGCCTATGGTATCATGGCTACAACAATATTCAGAAAAATCATATGTCCGGTATTCATTGGGCTAGAGCGAATGCTTGGGCTGCTTATACGATGTCTCGTGCTGCTAGAATTGTGCCGGAAGGGTATCTATATCCTCCGATGATGCATATTTGGAGCTCGTTGCGCGATCAGCTTTCTGCACTGAAAAAGTACCAGAAGGAAGATGGTCTATGGGGAACTGTGCTTGACTATCCAGATGCGTATGGCGAAGTTTCAGCTACAGCTGGTATCGCCGCTGCTATGGTAATGCAAGGCAATCCGCTTCATAAAAAGTATGTATCTAAGGCGCTTGATGCCGTGTTAGAAAATATCGCTGACAATGGTCGCGTATTAAACGTATCTGGTGGTACAGCGGTCATGAATGATATCGCTGGTTACCTAGGCATCGATCGTAAATGGGCTCAAGGCTGGGGGCAAGGCTTAGCACTTGCATTCCTTGCAGCAGTAATTGAGCTTGAGCAGGGCAAAATTAAAGAATAGAGCTATTCACAGACATATCGTATGTCGTAGATAGTGAAGTAGAGATGCTTAGAGTGGCAGCAGTTGCTGACGTTCTAAGCATCCTTTTTGTATACGGGAGCACTGTTGCTACTTCTCATTCAGTGGAAGATGTGCAACAGCTTCTCCTTTATCTGTAAGGAATTGAACAGAGGTTATCTCATCAGTAGGAAGCGCCACGTTAACGAATTGACTTGGATAGGTTAAGTAGGCGAGAACACTATCTTCCCTTGCCGGTTCACTTTCGGTAAATGTAACATTGAGCTGATGCTCATATAGTGTAATGTCCAGCACTTCAATGCTGTAGCCGCTGCTACCCTTCATCCCTGAAAATAGTCCAAGGACGATTGAATTGTCTAATGGCTGGAAGGCTTCCTTTTCAACTAGGCGCTGTTTTGTAATAAAGTCTTGGAATTGATCTGGTGTGAAAAGCTTGAAGCGGCGTTTCTTCACACCGTTTTTATCTGAAAAACCAGTCAGTTCAATGAAGTGAAATGGTAGGGAGTTTGCTTGCTGTTTTCCATCTGTTAGCTTATGCAGTGACTGTTGGAACGAGCTTAGCTTCTCTCTACTAACATTATCCCCACTCAATAGAAATTCGCTCCTATTCGTAGTCCAGGATACAGAGAGCAGCCCATCAGTTTGCTCGTCACTTGACCATACCTCTGCCACCTCACGCTTACTTTTTATGGACTTCTGAACAAATTGTATCTCTTGTTCTCCATAGACATAGGTAGCTCTTGTTACGCCCTGAAGGTGCTCCACCTTTTGTAACACAAACCCTATCGGTAGATTGATAGGCGTGTAAATGGTCAGTTGCTTAGCGCTAGAGACATGCTCAAGGTCTTGAAATGTCTCCCACTTTTGAGGTGAATCAACCTTGACGGTTGAAGTTTCCTTTACAACCGATGTTGAGTTATGCTCTGAATCCGTCATCGTCTTGGTTTCCGAATCCAACATTACGGGTACTGCCATTGAAATATCACCGCTTGACGCGACTGATGTCAATTCGACTGACGATGTAGCCTCAGGCGGAAGGGAACGACTTATTGGCTTTACAGCTAAAAAGCAGCAAAATACAATAAGAAATAATATGCTCCGCTGCACGTTCTTCGTCATCATTGCCTCCGATATTCTTACAAAATATTCTATTTACTTAACGTTGATAGCAGGGATAATGTTCCAAATATATTCCAGTTAAAAGTAAATTTTTCGATATTGAGTTGGGCTTAGCTGCTCATGCTTCTTGAATACCGAGCAGAAGTAATTGACATCCTCAAACCCTGTAAGCAGAGCGATTTCTTTAATTTGCATGGAAGGATGCTGCAGGAGTAGCTCCTTGCTTTTTTTAATCCGCAGTGAATGAATATATTGAAAAATGCGGATGCCCATCGTTTTCTTAAATACTGTACATACATGCTGTGGCGTATACTCTGTAACCTCTGCAAGCTCATCTAACGTAAGCGGCTTACTATAGTTTTGTTCAATGTACTGGAACAGCGGCTTTAGTCTACTATTTAAATGATTGGCGCTATTATTCGGCTGCGTTGAGCTATATTGCATCATATCGGTTAGCAGTGAATATACGACGCTTGAGCATTGGATATTTTTTAAGCCAAGCTCTGCTTGACCGATATCCATCACATGCTGAATTTTAGATAGAAAAAGATCAGGTCTGGAAAGGTAAAGCAGACTAGAGCTGCTAATTCCTAGATGCTTGTTCAAAAAGCTTTCGACTTGATGCCCATCAAATACGATCCAGTCGACAAGCCATGTTGGCGTTAATGCATAATATTCATGGGCATCCTCCTTAAGCAGCAGCATAGCGCTGCCTTCCTTCACGCGATAGCTCTTGCCATCCAGCACGAGCTCACCTTCGCCTTTTACAGATTGAATCCATTGATAATGGTATCCCTGCGAACGCTTCACATGCTCTTGATTCCATTGTTGTCCGACATTAACCACATAATAAGGAAGCTCTTTATCTGAATCGGTAAGGATCGGAATATATCGTCTTCTATTCATAGGTCACCTTAATATTTTAATATTGTTCTTAATAATCTTAGATTGTTAGCTGAATTGTGTCATTCTACAATTAAAATATAACAAAGCTAGCGAAGAAGCAAGCAATGTAGCTGCGAAAGGATGATATTACAATGAGCCGTGTAGAAACGAAAATTATGAATGGCTGGTTATTTACTTTAGATGAGCCAGAGGAGCAGAACTTTCAGCCTGTGTACTTGCCTCACGATTGGGCGATCACTTCTCCAATCAATCGACATATGAAGCAAGGAGAAGCGCAGGGCTTTAGAGATAGATGGGGAATTGGTTGGTACCGAAAGACGCTTAGCATGAATGAAAAGAAGGACGGGTATCTGTATCATTTGCAATTTGATGGAGTGTATGAAAACAGTACGATTTGGATTAATGGCAAGGAGGCGGGCGGTCGTAAATACGGCTACTCTCGATTTACAATTGATATTACGCCATTCATTACTGAAGGAGATAACACGATTCTAGTGAAGGTAGACAATACTTCATTCCCAGCCGATCGCTGGTATTCAGGTGCAGGGATTTATCGTACTGTTAAGCTGCTAGAGCTGCCCCAGCAGCATCTTGACCCAGAAACTATTTTCGTCAAAACAGCGATCAGTGGTGAACAAGGCATCGTGACCATTCAAACAGGCAAGACTTCATTAGTGAAGGCGGAGCTTAGCGATGAGCAGACAATCATTAGCGGTCAATCTGACAGCGGCGTTATTACATTAGAAGTACCTAACGCTAAGCTTTGGAGCCCGGAAGACCCTAATCTGTACCAATTGAAGCTTTCTCTTGTTGAAGCTGAGCAGATCGTCGATACTTATGAGCTTCGAATCGGGATCAGACAAATTGAGATGATTCCTAACAAAGGAATGTTTATTAATGGCATGCCAACTAAAATTAAAGGCTTTTGCGTGCATCAGGATGCTGGTAGTCTCGGTGTCGCAGCTACTCCGGAAATTTGGCGTGATCGACTAGTTGCCTTCAAAAACATGGGCTGTAACTCCATTCGTACAGCGCATCATATGCCAGCAGCCGAGCTGCTTGATTTATGTGATGAGCTAGGCTTGCTCGTTTACGAAGAGCCATTCGATAAATGGGTTGGCGGATTATATCGTCGTTACTTTGATACTGACTGGCAGCTTGATCTTGAAAGCATGGTGAGAAGAGATCGCAATCATCCTTGTATTTTCATCTGGGGTGTAGGTAATGAGGTTGAACATCAAGGTCAGCAGTCGATGCTGGATATATTGAAAATGTTGAAGGAGCATCTGCTTACACTCGATGATACACGCCCAGTGACATATGCGATGAATCCACATTTTAAATATGAAAGTCAGGTCGATTTATCGAAAGTCGAGGATATTCAGCAGTTCGTAGATACGGAAAGCGATACTGAAATTTATAATAATGATGAGCGAATTGAGCGTATTCGCAGAATTGCCGAGATTGTTGATGTCATTAGCTGTAATTATCAGGAGCAATGGTACGAGGGCATTCATAAGGTGATTCCAGATAAACTTATTCTTGGAACAGAGACGTATCAATTTTTCAGAGGCTATCCAGATCAAATGCAAAACTTCAGTGAAGATGTACCATGGATTGATGTTGAACAGCATGACTATGTGATCGGAGGCATGCTATGGACAGGGATTGATTATTTAGGTGAGTCGATGGGATATCCAGCGAAGGGCTGGGCAGGCTCGCCATTTTGGACGAACAATGAGCGTAAGCCGCTTTCTTATTTATATGAAAGCTACTGGTCAGATAAGCCGATGGTTTATTTTGCAGTTGAGGATTATTCGCTTGAGGATGAGCTTGTTAAGGAGCATTGGGATACGCCACGTTATGCAAGCCATTGGGATTTCCCACAGTTTAAAAAATCAGTCGTTCCATATATGATTGCGACGAACTGTGAGGAAGTAACGTTGGACGTGAACGGCAAGCAGTTTTATGTGAAAAAGCCTAGTGAATATCCGAACCGAATGATCAAGGGATATCTTCCATATTTAGCTGGTACGGTAACGGTGAGAGGATATATTGGCGGACAAGAGGTATGCCAATATGTAGTGAAAACTTCTCAGCCTGCAGTGAGGTTAGCGTTTGATGCGGAGGAATTACAGCTTCCAGCAGAGGAGGGCTTCCATAAGCTAGTAACCGTGCGCGCGTATGACAAGGAAGGTGTTGCTGTATTCCGTGAAACAGCGAAAGTAACATTCAACGTAACTGGACCTGCGGAAATTATTAGTGTAGATAATGGTGATCTTTGCTCTAGTGAGCCGTATGATCGAAACTGGATGCATATGTATCGCGGTTTTGTAAGCACAGTCATCCGTTTAACAGGAGAGCCAGGAAGAGTAGTGTTAACAGCAAGTGCTAGCGGACTTTATGCCGGACGATTAATTATCGAGGTCAAATAATTAAGATGAAATAATAGGAGCTGCTTAGAGGTTAATGATCAGTAATGACCGTTAACGAACCGAGCAGCTCCTTTCTTAGAGAAGCAAATTGTTGTGAAAAAGAGGTTGTTGCCAGAAAAGAGCTGCTATATCCGCTAGTGCTAGAAGAGCTGCTCTTTACACGGTGTGTGCAATTGCTGTAGCATCCTCCTTGGCTGCCGAAATGAGGCGATCTACAGAAACGACGTGTATATCTACACCATCCATTTCACGAAGCAGTTCATTAATAAATGATCTGTGCCAAATTTCTTGCCAACGTGTCTGTCCAGACTGACCGATGATAAGCTGTGTAATTCCATATTGCTTAGCTACATCAGCAATCATATCCACGACTTTTTTAGCGTCGCATGTCTTCGTAACAAGAGTTGCCTCCCACTTATCACATATTTGCTGCCATTGTACATTCAAGCCTTCCGTTTTTTGCTTGTGTGCACTAGCATGCTCTGGTGTAATATTGAGCACATACAGTGGACAGTGGAACAAATTCGATAGTTCTCCACCTCGGCGAATTAATTGCTCTCCGTTAGGAACATGATGTACGCACACTAATATCTTTTCATCGCTTGTCATCGGACATACTCCTTTATAATGTGGAACTCAAAATTTAGTTTAGAAAAATCAAAAAAAGCTTGCAGCAGTAAAAAACTGCTATCAAGCTTCCAGTTGTAAAGTAACAAACAAGAATAACATGAAGGCAATCTCTCATTGTGCTGACGAGGTTAGCTGTCGGATTCGGATTTGAGAGCACCCGTTCTTTCGATTAAGAAAGAATTCACCCCTGAAGCATGCAAGCTTCGTTGGTTCCCCCGTTCCTCTAAAGAGGATTAAGCAATTTGCATATGATTTTGTCGTAATTCATAGTAGAATATTTTTATCAAAAAGTAAATAGACATTTTTATCAAATTGAAGTTTTTGTTGATTTAGATTGTGGATGGTGATGACATGCAGCAGTATCCTTCTTACGCATTTCGTAATACAGATACCGACATTATGATGCTTGATTCAATTGGACGGCAAAGGGTCGATAGCAGTGAATATAGCTTTTCTGGTGAAAGCAGACCTGATTGTGGGCATGTAATCTTTCAATATACATTAAGCGGACAAGGGTATATTGAAATTGACAATACGGTTAAGCCGCTGCCGAAGGATACGGCGTTTTTGGTGAAGGTTCCAAGTCGACATCGCTATTATTATAATGAGCAGGACGAGCCTTGGGAATTTATCTGGATAAATATTCGTGGGGCGGAAGCGCAGCGTATATGGGATTTGGTCATTATGCAAGAAGGGCATGTCATCACAAGAGATCAGCATTCACCATTAATTGAAGGCTTTTGGAAGCTGATGGATAGGATCCATAATGACAAGGTGACTGACAAATACGCCCTATCCGCTGCCGTATATCAATGGCTGCTTACGTTAGTGCAGAGCAGTAAGGAGCAAGCCAGTGAGCTTAGTGTCTCCACGAGCTCCATTATCGATAAGGCAAAGCGCTACATGGCGAGTCATTACGCGCTTCCGTTGACGCTCGATATGTTAGCTGAGCACTGTGGCATTAACAAGCATCATCTATGCAGATTGTTTCAACGAAGTGAGCAAAGCTCACCGCTTACTTATTTGCGTGAACGGAGAATTGAAGCGGCGATTTCAATGCTGCGTACAACAGAGCTTCCTATTAACGAAATAGGCAAATTATGTGGCTTTGAAAGTCCTAGCTACTTTGGCAAAGTATTTCGCCAGTATATGTCGATGTCTCCGCAGGAATATCGCAGGAAGAAGCTTGAGTTTCCTTATTCCGCAATTTATTACGAATAGAATCAGATTAGACGGTAAATACATGCTAATATATAAAGGAAATAACAGCCTACTTCACTCGAAGCAGGCTTTTTTAATATGGGAACCTAAAAAAACGAAACTTCTATGATATGAAAAACAAGGAAATTAATAACAAATGTCGAAGGATGTATTACATATGTTTTGAAAACTAACAAGCGAGCAGTATCTTTTTCACGACGACTTGGTCAACAGACCGTGGAGGAGAGAAAAAGATACTGCGAGCGCCAGGAGATGAGTAGATGGCTAGAACGTATCGTGCTGAAGGAAGGCAACTAGCATATTTGCTAAGAACATTGTTTGTAACGGTTGCGGTATTAATTTATTTTGCATTTCCAGATCTGCATTGGGGATTTTTGTGTGGATTTATTGCGATAGGAGTTGTTGTTGCGGAAATAGTAGGAGAGCTATGGACGCGATATAGAAGAGAGCAAAAGCAAAGCAAGAAGAAGAGCTCGACTAATAGTAAGCCTAAAACAACTAAAATAAAACCTACATCAGAAGCTCAAGCTCGACGACAAGTAGAGAAGAGATAAGTGGGGAGCACAGCTATGGGAAAGAAGATTTACGTAGAAACATTCATAAAAGCACCAATAGATTCGGTATGGGAATATACGCAGAATCCACAGCTGCATCAGCAATGGGATTTACGTTTTTCCGAAATCAATTACTTACCTAAAGTCAACGAACAGGACAGACAGAAGTTTTTATATCGGACCAATATAGGCTTCGGTCTTAGCATTGCAGGTGAAGGTGAATCCTATGGCACGAAGGAAGTAAATGGCGTACGGACGTCCAGTCTTGTATTTGGCACAGAACAGCGCATTTCATTAATTGAGCTTGGAAGCGGATTTTGGCGCTATATTCCGAAGAATGGTGGAGTAACATTTCTAACGTTATATGATTATCGTACTCGCTTTGGATGGCTTGGCCGATATTTCGATTCTATCGTATTTCGTCCAATGATCGGTTGGGCAACCGCTTGGAGCTTTGATGCACTGAGACTTTGGCTTGAACTCGGCATTCATCCACGTTCCTCAATTTTACGCTGCTTAAGATATTGGATCGTGTCAATCGTATTATGCTTTTTATGGGTTTACCAAGGATTAGTTCCGAAGCTTTTATTCGCAAATACTGGCGAGTTGGAGCTAATCTCTCAGATTGGTCTGTTTCGTGGCTATGAGCCTTCCGTTCTAGCAATAGCTGGTGTGCTAGAAATACTGTTTGGATTGACCTTTCTATTTATAAGAAAAAGAAATAAATTGCTTCATTATATAAATATCTTCCTATTAATTGGCTTATTACTTAGCGGAATGGCTTTTCCTAGTGTGTTTCTCGCGCCATTTAACCCAATTACACTTAATGGTGCAATGATTGCATTATCCGCGACACAGCTATTAGAAAATGAGCCGCTAGCGACTGCTAAAAATTGTTTGCGTACAGAACGGAGAGGGAAGGAGGGAGTCTAATGAGTTCAATCTATAAATTAGCAATGGGATCAGAATTCGATACGCTCAATCCGCAAATTAAAAAGCGGTTCGGCTTTAGCAGTAAAGATGGTATTGCCGCAATCGGTAAAGGGATAATGGAGCAGGTTTGGTATGGGAAATGGTATATGCTTCCGTTTCTCTATATAGGCACATGGAGAAATATTATGTTCCCGCAGCGTGGACAGAACATCCCATTTACGATTGAAAACTATGCGTACGTCGATTCTTTAGGTCGAGAAACGGTAACTTGGATCAGGACGTACCACTTTCCGAATAAATCGCGGCGATTTGATGCTACGATGATCTACAGTGAACAGCGTAAAAAAATAATCGACTACCTAGGCACGCATCAGCATTTGGCAGTGGAGATCGACGTTAGTCCGACCAAGTCTGGCAATATGAAATTATTATCTGGACAGCAATATTTCTATGAAGGAAAAGTAGCATTTAAGTTTCCAATGTCCATATCTGGTTATGCCCATGTGACAGAATCCTATGATGCCACTAGCGATAAATTTCAAATTGAAGTGAATGTACATAATAAGTTTTTTGGACCTGTGTTTGGATATAAGGGCAGTTTTGATGTGGAGTATATTGAGGTAAGTCCGGAGCAAATTCCACAGCATGTGAAGCCAGTGCGTGAGGAGTCACGGGAATAATTGTGCTCGCTGTAACTTTTTTCTCCTCCATCGCCCTTACGGGCAAAGTCGGGCGCTCGCTATATCTTTTTTCTCCTCCACGGTCTGTTGACCAAGTCGTCGATAAAAAGATATAGCTCGCTTGGGAGTATGTTTGTGGGGGAGATACTATGAGTAAGCTAAAAACTCGTTCCTATAAATAAACTATAAGTACTTAGTGATCTTTCATGTTATGATCAATTTAGCTTACTTTAAGTTAAGTAATGAGTTTTTTTGTAATTGCTTGTAACCGATTACAAGGCTGGAGGGGATAAAGATGGGGATTTATAATGAAGCTTCTGATGTGGCTAATCCAAAGTCAGGGATACGGTTAAATGATATTGTTGCACATGATCCTTATGTATGGGTAGACTACGACGCTGGTCTTTATTATTTGTATACGAGCGGGATTCCAAGGTTTTATGGTATGGAACGCTACGGTGTTGTGACGTATCGCAGCAGTGATTTGATGACTTGGGAAGGTCCTTATGTCGTATTTACTGTTCCTGATCATTCATGGGCACATCCTCAGCAAGGGACTTGGGCTCCTGAGGTGCACCAATATAAGGGTAAGTTTTATTTGTTCGTGACTTTGCATAACGCAACACGTCCATTGGAGAATAACAATCAAATTTCTATGCGAAAGCATTGGCGTGGTACTGTAATTGCAGTAGCCGACAGCCCATTAGGTCCATTCCAGCTGCTTAAGCAGGATGAGCCTGTTGTGACACCTAATATGATGACTTTAGACGGTACATTGTATATAGAAGAGGACGGTAAGCCGTGGATGGTTTATTGTCATGAATGGATTCAGACGATCGATGGTACAATTGAAGCCATTCCCCTTACTGATGATTTAACAGATGCTTGTGGCGAGCCTATATTGCTGTTCAAGGGATCAGAGGCAAGCTGGGATACAGGTGAGCCGACGGATGGTTATGATGGGAAGATTCATGTTACTGATGGCTGTCAGCTTTATCGTAAAAAGGACGGAAGCTTAATTATGCTGTGGTCTAGCTACGATAAAGGAAAATATGTTCAAACCTACGCACGTTCGCTATCAGGTAAATTAGAGGGACCTTGGCAGCAGATGCAACAGCTTGTAGGTGATGATAGCGGACATGGCATGTTGTTTCAAACATTGCAAGGTCAGTTAATGCTTATTTTACATCAGCCGTTTCCAATGCCACAATCTCGCTGTAAGCTATATGAGATTGAGGAGACGGAGGATGGGATAAGCGTGATAAAAAGCTGTGAGGAGCTACACGGCAAAACAACAGTTTAGTTTGTATTGAAATTAATATTGTCCTCATGGGCTGGTTGAGTTCAGTTTTGTACTGAGCTCAGCCAGCCCATTTTCTGTTTTGGATAGTGAAATGCTGCTATATCAAGGTGAAACGCTACATTTGTATAGGAATATCACAATTTTTCACTGTGAAAAAAGCTGAAATGTACAATATTGAACTGCTTTTTCACTATACTGTGCTATGAAATTTGACGTATATTTTGGGCAGAGCGATGGTGGGGAAACAAGTCGATGGAGTAACAGGAAACTGTAACAAGATGAAAGAGTAACCAAAATGAGTTTGAGTAACAGGAAGTTCATATTAGGGGAGGAGCACGACGATGTCTAAGAGTATCACATCTGAAAGAATCGTTACGAAGAAAAAAGGGCTGTGGCATGAAATAAGTAAAAATAAAATTTTATTTCTAATGTTATTGCCGACCTTGCTTTATTTCTTAATTAACAATTACTTGCCTATGATTGGAATTTACTACGCATTTGTTCAGTTCGATTTTCATGCCTCTAATTTATTTCAGATGCCCTTTGTGGGACTGAAAAACTTTGAGTTTCTATGGAAGTCAGGCAAGCTTGTTGAGTTAACGATCAATACGATCAGCTACAATATCGCGTTTATTGTTCTCGTCAATGTAACCGCGATCTCGGTCGCTGTGATGTTAAGCGAAATTAAAGGGAAATGGTTTAAGAAGATTACGCAATCGGTATTGTTTTTACCGTATTTCGTTTCCTTCGTTATTTTAAGTGTTATCGTATTTAACTTATTTAACTACGATCAAGGGGTACTGAACACGATGCTGGAGAAGTTTGGAGCCGATCCAGTTAATTTATATGCGATGCCTAAGGCGTGGATTCCGCTCATTATCTTTTTCTACCTATGGAAAAACGTCGGTTACAGCATGGTTATTTATTTGGCTGCTATCACTGGCATTAGCGAGGAGTATTACGAAGCGGCGAAGATTGATGGAGCTAACATTTTTCAACGTACCTGGCATATTACCGTTCCAATGCTGAAGACAACCTTTGTAATTCTATTACTCTTTGCGCTTGGAGCAATTATGAAGGGACAATTCGATCTGTTCTATCAAATGGTCGGCAACAATGGGCTGCTATTTAGTACAACAGACATTATCGATACGTATGTATATCGCTCACTTCGTGTCACCTTCGATATGGGGATGGCGACTGCTGCTGGGGTATATCAGTCTGTATTTGGTTTTGTGCTCATTTTAACGGTCAATACGATAATTAGAAAAATCAACAAAGATTATGCGTTGTTCTAGGGGGAGGGACATCTATGAAAATTAAAGAGGATAGCTCGACCAAATGGTTTCGGCTGATTTCATATGTCGTCGTTATTTTAGGAAGCCTATTATGCTTGCTGCCGTTTCTACTTATCGTGTCTGCTTCGCTGACGAGCAATGCGGAAATTATTAATGAAGGCTACAAGCTAATTCCAAGCCATTTCACAATCGATGCATATAAGATCGTATTTATGTTCCCAGAGGAGCTACTTCGTGCTTACGGCGTAACGACCTTTGTAACAGTTGTCGGTACTGGACTAGGGCTTCTGATGATGACAATGGCGGGATATGTGCTGCAGCGCAAGGATTTTAAGTATCGTAACTTTTTCTCCTTTGTCATCTACTTTACGACGTTATTTGGTGGCGGACTTGTACCTTATTATATGTTGATTACGAATTACTTGCAGTTCTCTAATACGATGAATGCGTTAATTTGGCCATCACTAATGACGCCGTTTCTCATTATTTTGATGCGCAGCTTTATTAATTCTGCTGTACCTGATGAGGTTATCGAATCAGCGAAAATCGACGGTGCCAATGACTTTCTTATTTACTTTCGCGTCGTAATGCCACTGGCAGTTCCAGGTCTAGCGACTGTTGGATTATTTCTTGCCTTGCATTATTGGAATGATTGGTTTAACTCCGCTTTGTTTATTAATGATGCTACCAAATACCAATTGCAATTCTATCTGTACAACATCATCAATACTTCCAACTTTATGAACAATATTGGAGCTGGAGCGGGTGTCGTATTATCTGGTCCCGTCCCTTCAGAATCGATGAAGATGGCGATGGCTGTCGTAGTAACTGGCCCGATACTGCTGCTGTATCCATTTATTCAACGATATTTTGTAAAAGGGCTAACGATCGGTGCCGTGAAAGGTTAGAACTAGCAAAAATCCTTGAGATCAAGCTAGCTAACATATATATTTACTTATTAAAGGGAGGATTCAAAATGTTAGGTAAACAGAAAAAGGCAATCATTACGATGCTTTCTGCGATGCTCGTCATGTCAACCGTCGCGGCATGTTCTAGTAACAATGGTAAAACAAACACTCCAGCAACACCTAAACCTACTGCAGCAACCACAACAAACAATACAGCAGAAGGCGGCGAGACGACAACTGGAATTGATACATCGAAGAAGGTTGAGCTTCAGTTTTATATGCTTGGTAATGCGCCTAAAGATTTGCCACAGGTTGAAAAGCAAGTGAATGAATGGTTATTAGAGGATTTGAATGCTACTGTCAAATTCAACTACACAACATGGACGGACTGGGATCAAAAATATAAGCTATTACTTTCGACAGGTCAAGATGTAGATTTGATCTTCACTGCTGAATGGACACAATACCAGCAATATGCGAAAAACGGCGCATTTCTACCGCTTGACGACATCCTACCAGTAGCGGCACCAAAGCTTTATGAATTTGTGCCTCAGGATATGTGGGATGCAGTACGAATTGATGGCAATATCTATACTGTACCGGCAACGTATAAGGAGTATGTAACAGGCGGTTTTGTGTGGCGCGAGGATTTACGTCAAAAATATGATTTGCCGAAGCCAGTGGATCTAGCTTCATTTGAAGCATATTTAGATGGAGTTAAGAAAAATGAGTCTAACATTCAACCAGTAGCGCTTGGCGGGGCTATCGATGCGACACTTGAGGATTCATTAATGGAGCTTCACCGACAAAGAGTTGGCGCACTTCCTTACGGCTTACATGCGGAGTATAGTGATCCTACGAACATGGTAGGGTACTGGGGATCTGCAGAGCATCTAGAAGATTTGAAGACATATAAACGCTGGGCTGACAATGGATATTTCTCGAAAAATGAGCTGAATGAAACAGATAGCAACCAAGATAAACTAATTAACGGTTCAGCAGCAGCAATTTTCTCAGATAACCCAACTCGTTACAATAGCACGTTGAATCAAATGAAATCACTTCACCCAGATTGGGAATTGGCCTATCATCCATTTGGTATTACCAATGGCTTTGCAACTCCTGTACATCCAATTCATAACGGCTTTGCTATACCGAAAAATAGTAAAAATGCTGAGCGTGCGCTTGCATTCTATGAGCTGCTAGTAACGGATGAGCGCTATAATCTATTAACGTCTTATGGTTTTGAAGGGGTAAACTATGAAGTTGATGGTAATGGTCATTACCAAATGATCGGCGACAATAGCACGAATGGTTTCCCTCGTGAAGCGATGAATAGCTGGGCATGGAGAAACCCTGAATATATGATCTTTGAACCTAGCTATGACGGAGTAGAAGCGATCTTTAATGCATTAGATGAAATCCAAGTTCCGGATATTTATACTGGCTTTGCTGAGGATTATAGCTCGTATCAAGCGGAGCGTGCAGCGCTTGAGCAGGTAGAGAAGCAGTATTTGTTCCCATTGATGGCTGGTCTAGTAGATGATATCGAAGGCGGCTTAAACACCTTTATGGAAAAAGCAAATCAAGCTGGTCTAGAGAAAATCCAAGCGGCATACAAGGAGCAATGGCTGCAATATTTGAAGGAAAGCGGATATAACTAATAAAATATAAAGCAAATGGCGTGTGCATGCGACACGCCATTTTGCTTTAGTGCGTAATGATTTAAGAATGATTTCTACAGTAGTCGTCTACTAATTTTATATATTTGTTGTAGTCATCCTTTACCTCTGTGCTCAACTTAATAAACTCCGGTGATTTAGGATTCAGCAATATTTTTTGTTTTTCTTTGTCAGAGAGATCAATAATGCTTTTGCTAATCAACAGTATCTCATCGTTCATTTCTTTGAGTAGGGTGGATGCTTCTTCAGCGTTTGCTGGACCTTCCTCCTTGGCTAAATCCTTAAACAATGGATCATAAGCTAGGACAAGTAGATTTCGCATATTTACTGATAAATCATCAGCTCTACCATTAAAGTTATATGCCGCTTGATTTACATACAGCTGAAATTTTTCAGGCTCTTGAAAGTCGAATTTGATGTAGTATTTATCTACATTATCAGTCATGCGATAAAGCTGGTACCATTCGGCAGTCAGCTTTCTGATATATTCCTCTTTAAGTTCATTGTTCTTGTTATATAAAACAATCGTATTCACGGTGAAAATAAGAGCGATAGCAGTCAATACGATACAACCGTTTTTCCACTTATTCTCTCTGAACCAATTCATCATAATCACCACCTGAAAAATTTACTTACCTCATAATATCATATATTTCAGTCTAGATTACAAAATAATTCCATTAATATTAAATGAGTGGGGATAATTGGTTCGGTTGCCTCTCCCATTCCGCGCGAAATTTATATCGTCGAGGAGATACGCCTACGAATTTCTTAAACTGCCTCATAAAATGAGTGTCATTTTCATAGCCGCATAAGCTAGCAATATGTGTGATGGAGTGCTCGCTGTGATCTAGCAAATATTTGGCATGCTCAAGCCTTGCGTTTATCATATCGTGCATAACCGAGCAATGAAATAGCTCCTTATAAATGTGCTGGAAATACGATTTGCTCATGTTGAGTCGTGCTGCAAGCTCAGAAACGGATCGATTATTTTGCGGAATGCTATAGAGCTCATTTCTAAGCTCTAGGAATGGTAAGTAATATCGACTTAGCTTTTCTGGTGCAGTACGCTGCTGCAGATCAGCTAGCTTCATAAAAAACGATCGAAGATCGCAATCAATAATATCGTCTCTTAGATCTCCGCCTAAACGAAAGGTGGCTTGCAGCTCTTTAATAAAACGAGACACAAGCATAGGATCAGATGCTTTGATCGGAGTATCCACAGGAAAATTCGACCTAGACAATAATGATGCCAGCCCTTCACTCTTGCAATGAAACCAGTCATTAATAAATGGACTTTCCAGCTCTCGATAACTGTGTGGGGTTGCTGGCTGAAATAATATAAACGTGTGCTTCTCGATGTCGTAGGTTTTATCATATAACGTTACCTCTGAACGGCTTTTGAAAAATACAAAGGTATAGTTTCCAGAGCCATGTGGTCGGTTCCGTACAATTCCATCATAGTGGAATGTATTATAGCCACAGGAAAGCAGCTGTATCATCTTCACTCACTCCTAAAAGCACGATAGGTCAGTTTTTCAACATTATAGCTTATTGTTGAGGGGGGGACAACTGTCTATACTTTCACTTAGAGTGAGCTTTGATAACGAAGTTATTCAAGAAGCGTAATCGACATCGAATCTGCCATTCATCAGTCGTTCCAGTACTCACGTACCAAAAACGTACGCTGCGTGCTTCACTTCCTTAGCTTCAAGTCAGCTTCTCGGTTCTGAAAGCTCACCGTGAGCTTTGATAACGAAGCTATTCATGGAGCGTGCTCGACATCGAATCTGCCATTTAACGTAGCAACTAAAGTAAAGGGGGATATCAATGACTGTGGATAGAAAATACTGGGTTGAATCATTGGTTAGAATAACACGGCCTGTGCTTGAGGGATTAGCTCAGCGACAGCTTAGGTCAGTTATGCCGGTTGAGGCATGGACTGATGATCGTGGGCTTTATACTCATTTGGAAGCGTTAGGACGTACACTAGCAGGAATTGCTCCGTGGCTTGAGACAGGTCCACGTACAGGAGAGGAAGGAGAGCTACGAGCTGAGCTGGCTCATTTGGCACGGCAAGCGATTGATGCAGCAACAGACCCGCAATCACCAGACTATATGAATTTTCATGTAGGAGGTCAGCCAGTCGTTGATGCAGCTTTTCTTGCTAATGCCTTGATACGTGCGCCTAAAGAGCTGTACGAGCAGCTTGAGCCGAGAGTGCAAGAGAATTTGGCTAATGCGCTGATTGCAACTCGAGTGATTCGTCCTGTATTTAGCAACTGGCTGCTGTTCAGTGCGATGGTAGAATCGGCACTTTATTTGATGGGTAGAGACTGGGATCGCATGCGAGTAGATTATGCAATCCGTCAGCATGAGCAATGGTATGTTGGAGACGGTGCATATTCGGATGGACCGGCATTTCATTGGGATTATTACAATAGCTTTGTCATTCAACCGATGCTTATCGAAATACTAGATTTACTTGGAGATCAATTTGAAGATTGGAAACATAAAAGAGAGGCAGTTATTAAGCGAGGAACTCGCTATGCTTCTGTGCTAGAGCGAATGATCTCTCCAGAGGGAACATTCCCTCCGCTAGGGCGTTCGATTGCTTATCGCTTCGGTGCGTTCCAGCATTTGTCCTTAATGGCATTACGAGAGCAGCTAGATCAGGAGCTAGAGCCTGCTGCAGTTCGTTGTGCACTTACCGCTGTTATTAAGAGACAGCTAGAAGCTCCCCATACATTTGATGAAAATGGATGGTTAACGATTGGGTTTGTTGGTAGTCAGAAGGAGCTAGGAGAAGGCTATATTTCTACTGGAAGCTTATATTTGTGCACGACAGTTTTTCTTCCACTCGGTTTACCAGTCGATGCGGCTTTTTGGCAAGGAGAAGCAGAGTGGACCGCACGTAAGGTGTGGGGCGGCGGCAAGATTGCTATCGATAAAGCTATATCACAATAATATTAGTAAAGGGGAAGTATACAATGACGATCGAGCAAAATTGGGCACAGGAAGCATGGCAGAAAACGACGGAGAAGGTTATGAAAGTCAACCAGCGGATTGGCGCTAACTTTCCACACGCCAGCCATAACGGTAAATATATACTAGAGCCTGCAAGATGGTGGACAGCGGGCTTCTGGCCAGGACTGCTCTGGCAAGTATATCGTGAGACGAACGATGAAAATTTGAAAAAAACGGCTCAGCTATGTGAAGAGCAGCTAGATGTATTATTGACGGATGCAGATATGGTCGACCATGATATTGGCTTTATGTGGACGTTGACTAGTGAGGCAAGCTATAAGCTGCTTGGTGATGAGCAGTCGAAGCGTCGAGCGTTGTTGGCGGCGAATTTGCTAGCTGCTAGATTCAATGTACAAGGTAACTATATTAGAGCTTGGAATGGAACAATAGCTGGTTGGGCAATCATCGACTGCATGATGAACTTGCCACTGCTTTATTGGGCAAGCCGCGAAACGGGTGACCCACGATTCAAGCATATTGCAATTAAGCATGCCGATACCGTATTAGAACATTTTATACGTCCAGACGGTTCTGTGAATCATATCGTTGTGTTTGACCCGGAGACTGGTGAGAAGGTAGAAGTGAAGGGCGGGCAAGGCTATGCACCCGAGTCGGCATGGTCGCGTGGAACAGCATGGGCAATCTATGGATTAAGCCTAAGCTATCATTACACAGGTCATGAACGTTATTTGAATGCAGCGAAGCAGGTAGCACATTTCTTTATCGCAAATTTACCAGCGGACCATGTCCCGCACTGGGATTTCAGATTGCCGAGTGATGTCCCAGCATATCGTGATTCATCTGCGGGAGCTTGTGCAGCGTGTGGTCTATTACTGTTATCTGAGCAGGTTAGTGAGCATGAGGCAGCCTTCTATCAAGGAGCAGGCGAGCGCATCCTGCACTCCTTGTATACCAACTACGGGGCATGGGATAGTGAGGAGGAAGGGCTAATCCTACACGGCACAAGCCACTTCCCAGAGCAAAGAAACATCGACGTACCGCTAATCTATGGAGACTATTACTTCGCAGAAGGAATCGCTCGACTGAACGGGCATAAGGAACTGTTCTGGTAACAAATAAAGAGGGGATATCGAGCCTACTTGGGTGAGTGGTCGATATCCCTTATTTTTTTGCGGTAAGGAAAAAGAAGGATTAGTGAGCTCGACGACATGGCGAGACATAAAGGATTTGCAGGGAATCAAGTCTTAAAGAGAGCGAAGGGAAGCTGAGGGTTATCTAATAACTGCGAAGTAATACAGTCAAAACCAGCTACCAGCGCAGTAATAGTAAGCTCTGGAAAACGGAGTGCTCCGCCTTTAAATTCTGCTGCTACCTAATAAACTAAAATAGTAGCAGCAGGATTTAAAAAGCGTGATGAAAGAGCTTACTGTTACGCAGCGATGCAATACTGTGGATTTAAAAAGCGTGATGAAAGAGCTTACTATTACGCAGCGATGCATTACGCAGTATTCCGAGTTCTATTACGAAGCGATGCAATACGTATTATCCGTAGCCCTATTACGAAGCGATAAAAAAGCAATATGTTGTATCCCCTCAAAAGGTTTACTCTAGCCCCCCGAGCTCACTGCTCCGCAGCATTCCTTACCGCATTCCTGTATTCCGATGGTGTAACGCCATAGATCTTCTTAAACATTCGATGAAAATAAGAGCTGCTTGTATACCCCGTCTTAGTCGCAATATCAGCAACTGACATCTCCGTTTGTGATAACATCTGCTTCGCATGCTTCATCCGCACCTGATTAATAGCATCGACAATGGTATGCTGATTGAGCTGTCGATAGACGCGGCTAATATGATAGGTGGACATATTAAGCTCATCTGCTATAAAGTTTAGACTGAGCACGGGATCTGCATATCGATCTTCAATAATCTCATTTATTTTACGAATAATTTCCTCCTGCTTGCCACTTCTCTTTTCCTTAAATTTACTCGTAATATGATCGAAAAGCTGATGGAAATCATGGCTTAATTCTTCAAGCGTCTCATAGCTTTCAAATTTCGGTAGCATAATTTCACGATCAAAATCAAGCTGAAGCGAACCATTTCGCTCAATTTCGATAAGCATACTCTCGAGCGACGCGGTTAAATGCTTTACGGTAATTTCAGCAACCTGCAGCGGATATTGAGACGTTTCCTCCATAATTTCATCAAACATTTGCTTGGCTTCTTCATGTTTACCTGTTTTAAGCGCCTCGATTAAACGCTTCTCTTTACCGATCGGGAAGTTATGAGCCTTCTGCTGAAATTGATGCTTCTGTACATCAATAATTGCTCCTCGACCAGTGTAGAAGCGATGCAGTGAAGCTTCTCTAACCTGCTTATATAAGCTAGACAGTTGATGAGGCTCGGAGCTTAATGGTGTGACGGTCATCGTAATGCCTAAGTGCAAATACTCCTTACATGCTAGCTGAACCTCCTTTAACGTATGAGTTAAAATTGAGGACATCGTGCTATCATTGTACTCTTGATCTTGTAAATTGATAAACAGCATCAGGCAATCATCTTCCAAGTCCAGCGCTTCTACTTGAAACTGTTTAGAACAGATCTCAGTGCTTATGTTCATAATGGCAAATTTGTACGTTAATATGTCACCGTGGCTTTGTAATTTAAGCTGATTGTATTGATCGATACGAATAAACACAAGATGATAAGGCTTCGTAAAATCAAACTGTATTCCGATTCTTCTAAGCTTATCGAGCTGCAGCTTAGGATCGAAGCTTTGAATATGTAATAGCTTTTGCAGTGCATTTTGCCGAATGGTATAGCTGCTGTTACGCCACTGTGATTCAAGCTGATCCATATGAACTGTGATTTTATCAATTGGAGCATAAAGCAAGCGAGATAAGAAGAAGGAAAGCAAAAGCCCTGCTATGAGGATAATTGTTGCGATTTTAAGCGTCATAAACCCTACTTGCTGTGCTTCGGAGATGATTTGCTGATAAGGAGTAACACGGAAATAATACCAATCAAACTGATCAAATGCAGTATAGGAGATCAACGACTTCACGCCATCAAGCTCGATAATTTCATAACCATCGGTTGCACCAAGGCTTAGAGACTGCAATACATTGGACATATCGCTGTCTGAATCTATCTGCTGCAGTGTTTGAACGTAACGAATGGTACCTGCATTATCTACCAAATAAAGCTTTTCCATATCATTGTTAACGTTAAGCTCGATTCCTTCATTAATCCATTCCGCAGAGATATTAACAGCAATTGCTGAATTCATTTTCCCATCGGCGCGGATGGCATCGTAACATAAATAGGTATAAATCCCTTTGCTGCTATCACTTGAAGCCTGTTCGCCCAGCACTCTCGGAATGGGTGTGAATGGTTGAAAATTACGATAATTACTTAGTAGTGTAGCTAAGCCAATATCCTGGAGCTCTTCCCCAGTAATAAAGCCTCGCTGTCCCTTTCGTGAAACAATATAATACCGTTCCTGTACCGCATTATAGACGGTGATCGATTCGATAAAGGGCATTGTGTTTAAATAACTGTTAAGTTCAAGCATAGCCCCTTGAATATCAAAGGGATGAGGGTCATTGTAGTAAAGAATTTTAGCGATATTGCTATTTCGATAAATTTGGAAGGAAACCGTTTGGGCATTTTCGGTTGTAATTGCGATGGCATGACCGGTGTTTTTTAATTCACTTAAATCCGACTCAAATGCCTTCTGCTGAAGAATGTTGGAAAACGAAACATAGTGTACCGCCGAGCTAGCTGTTAAGACGACGACAATCCCAAGTGTAATTCCCAATAACAGCTTAATATACAAATGACCGTGTTTACGAATATTTTTCAGCTTCATCAGTTCTCTCCTTTACTAGTCAATGTATATTTACATGAGGTCGTTTATATCCGGATAGTTCAGCTTAATTATAGCCTTTCAAAGTTATAGCGAACAGTAGAGTGTTACGTAAATAGTGAATTTTTGAGACAAAGTGAGGTGCACTTTTTTGCGTTTAGTAGAAAAAAGTGTGGTTTTACAGGGTTTATAGTGAACTTAAGTGCAGTAGAAATTGACTTTATTAGCGGAGTGGAGTTTTAGCTGAAAATAGGTTAGATACTATTCGCAGCCATATTTTTATCGGATAAAAGTCATCTAAATTCACAAAGGATCTCTAACTATGTACGTTGAGCGTGGTGATATATTTAAGTTGTCATAAGCACATGGACTTCATTGTTAGCCTAACCTTATTTTAAAGGAGAGTTGAACATGAACAAAATGGTAAAATGCTTTTTTGGTGTTTTAATGTGTATTGTTTTATTGCTACAACCATTTCAGCTTAGTTTTGACGGTAAGGACCAATCTGCGGTTGTAAGCCTGCAGACTGTGGAAGCGGCTAGTAACTTACCAGCAAGCACGAAGGATGGGGTTATTTTGCATGCTTGGAACTGGTCGTTTGATACGATCCGCAGTCGCTTGCCTGAAATCGCAGCAGCGGGTTATAAAAGTATTCAAACCTCACCGATTCAAGGAGTTAAAGAGAACACGATGAATGGCAGTCATTGGTGGATTCTGTATCAACCGATAAATTTTAATATCGGCAATGCACAGCTTGGAACTCGCGAGCAATTTAGACAATTATGTGCTGAGGCAGAGAGCTATGGAATCAAAATTATTGTTGATGTTGTTGCCAATCATATGGGGAATCAGGGGTTTAGTGGGCCTCAAGCATACATGCCAGCTCCGAATGTCGATCCAACGATTCTTAATAATTCAGCTTTTTGGCATCAGCTTAGCGGAATTACAAATTGGAATGATCGGTGGCAAGTAACCCAGCTAGGAATTGGTTTACCTGATTTGAATACAGGTAACCAGGCGCTACAGGATAAAATAATTGCATTTCTAAATGATGCGATTTCACTTGGTGCGGATGGCTTCCGTTTTGATGCTGCAAAGCATATTGAGCTGCCAACAGATCAATATGGGGCTTCGAATTTTTGGACACGAGTATTAGGCTCGTTGAATAATAGCTCTAATTTATATATTTATGGGGAAGTGCTGCAGGGAGGAGCGGACGCATTTGCCCAGTATGCTAATTATATGAATGTAACCGCCTCCAATTATGGATCTAATGTACGTAAGGCGGTAGGTTTTAATAATGCGAAAAATGTGAATTTGGCATATAACTTTAATGCAGCAAACGTAGCTCCGTCTAAGCTAGTAACATGGGTCGAATCGCATGATACGTATGCTAATGATGATGAAATATCGACGAATATGAGTGAGTGGCAGCTAAAAATGGGCTGGGCTATTGTTGCTGCAAGAGCGCATACTGTTCCGTTATTTTTCAATCGCCCATCAGGTAATGGGAAGTTTTCCTCTAATTTGGGCACTGCCGGCAATAATTTATGGAAGGATGCAGATATCGCAGCCGTTAATCATTTTCATAATGCAATGGCAGGGCAAAATGAGTATTTACGTTATCAAGGCAGTGAAATTATCCTTGTTGAGCGTGGCAATAAGGGGATGGTGATCGCGAATCTTGGCAGTAATGCCTATATTGACCAACCAACCAATTTGACAAATGGTGTTTATACGAACAAAGCAACGGGGGGCGGTACCTTTACGGTAGCCAATGGCAGAATAACTGGGAATATTGGCGGAGGTAAGATTGCTGTTCTGTATCAGGATACTCAGCCAGTTACAATGGCTAATGTTACGTTTACGGTGAGAAATGCAACAACAGTGATGGGGCAAAATGTGTACTTAGTCGGCAATATCGCACAGCTTGGCAGCTGGAATGTTAATCAAGCGGTTGGCCCAGGCAGTACTACGAATTATCCGAATTGGGGATTTACCGTAAGCCTGCCAGTCGGAACTACCTTTGAATATAAGGCGATAAAAAAGGATGCGGCTAATAATATCGTCTGGGAAACCGGTGCTAATCGAACGTATACCGTTAGTGCTAGCAACAATGTGATCTCCTTTGATTTTAGAAATTGACATAAAAAAGCTCCGATGTAGGAATGTGCATCGGAGCTTTTTGCACGAATATGTAATTCAGAAAGTACATGAAAATAGTAGAGTTAGACATTTAGTTATAAAGAGGATAGATATTCTTCGATATACGCAATTATTTTGGAGAATATTCATCTATTCTCGCAAATGATTTCTAACTTGGGAAATTAATAGCAGTGATATAGTTGAGAAGCAAGGGATTACTGATGGTTTGTAAGCATCGCTAAACAAATAGAGTCAGCACGATTGTAGATAAGCGGTCGTATGCTGAATTTTCGTGAAGGCGATTACATTCTAGCGATTCTAGGAAGGCGGTGGTGATTCGTAATCAAACTGGTTGAATGATTAGGTTTATTCAAGGGGAAATATTAGGTTTATCACATCAACAAGGAGAGTGAACATGTTCATGAACCAAGCATTTCGCAATAATCCCAAACGGATTTTAAGTCTTCTATTAATATTAGTCATGGTGTTTACGGCTATGCCGCAGGCACTGGCAGAAACATCAATAGCGGTGTCGCAATCCGATATGGAAGAAAGCAAAAGTTTACCGAACAATATAAGAGATGGCGTCATATTACATGCATTTGACTGGAATTTAGATGTAATTGAAGAAAATTTACAAGCTATTGCTGATGCTGGATACACAGCGATCCAAACTTCACCAGTGATGGGTGTTGCCGATGGAGAAAACTGGTATTTCGCATATCAGCCTAGAAATATGATTGCAGGTGGTAATGGTAATCGCTATGGCGATAGAGATGCATTTGTCAGCTTAACTACAGCGGCAGAAAGCTATGGGATCAAGATTGTTGTTGACGTAGTTCCCAATCATATGGGGAGCACAAGTAATACGGATGCTCCGTGGAATGACAGCACATATTTTCACAATGTGAGTAGCAGTGTTGGTTATAATGATCGTTTTCTGTTAACACAACCGAATATGATCAGCGGGTTAAGGGACCTCGATACGCACAGCTCGTTCGTTCAGGAATCCTTTATCAGCTATTTAAAGGATTTGATTGACGCTGGTGCAAGCGGCTTTCGTTATGATGCGATTAAGCATATCGAGCTGGATGATGATCAGCCATCCTCCGCAAGTATTGCAGCAGGAGCTACGAATGCTAAATACGCTGACGGAGAATTTAAAAGTGATTATGTTAAGAATGTGACCGGGGGTGTGAAAGCCTACTTTGAAGAAAAAGGGAAGAATAGCTTCCAATATGGAGAGGTGCTGCAAGGCGGAGATCCTAACAACGATCGTATGGCTGGTTATGCCCAATATATCGATTTAACCGCTTCTCGATATGGTCATGATGTGCGCAGCGTTCTTGAGGTAGGAGATGTAGGCCGCCTTGACAAATGGGCAGATTACGCCGCCGAAGGTTTAGCGGCTGAGCAGCTCGTCCCTTGGGTGGAATCTCATGACACCTACAATAATGAAGGTGAATCTCTAGGTTTTAGCCCTAAGCAGATTAGACAAGGCTGGGCAATGGTTGCAGCAAGAAAGGGTGCATCTCCGCTTTTCTTTGCGCGCAATGTCGACGCGAATGGGAATCAAATCACAAGTGTACGTACAGCCAACAATGTAAACAATAGCCGATCCCAGTGGAGTCATCCAGAGGTTGTGGCAATTAATAAGTTCCATAACGCAATGGCTGGTAAAGACGAGAATCTTGTAAGTCTGGGCAATAACGCTGTTATGATTGAACGTGGAACAGCTGAGGATGGCGGTGGAGCGGTACTGCTTAATACGAGTACTACCGATCGTGTGTTAGGTAGTGTACCAGTGAAATATTTGAAGGATGGCTATTATGTGAATGCGCTGAATCCTTCTAATGTATTCACAGTTGTAGACGGGAAAATTAGCGGGACTATCCCGGGTAATCCATCCAAAATTAGTAATACCGACACAAATGACAATGCAGGGCTTGTCGTGCTTATGGCAAGAGAGGATGCTACACCGGCTATTTTAGCTGCCTTACCTGCGAATGATGATGTAGGTGCTGGTAATAGCTTTACTAGCAGTCAGCTTCAACTGAACCTGTCCGCAGTAAATGTAAAGAATGCTATGTATGCGATTAATAATGGCGATGCTATAGCATTTGAAAACAACGAAATGATTACTGTAGACGCTGACTACAATGGACCAATCACCATTACTTTGGTAGGTCAGACTGATGCTGGGAATTGGATCACGAAGCATTTCACTTACACTTGGGTCGAAGCTGAAGGTGAGGTAGCACCACCTGTTGAAGAGCCAACGCATGTAAATGTGTATTTCTCCATCAATCGTAATGCTAGCTTCCAAGCATGGAGCAGTAATAGCATTGGAGTATACTCGTTTAACCCTGAACTATTTGGCGGTTGGCCAGGCGGTACATTGACAAGAATGAAATATAACGATGCAGATACGCATTGGTATACGATTGTTATGCCTCGCACTGCGGTAGGTGGAATTATCTTCAATAACAAAAATGGTCAGCAAACTGGTCAGCCTGCGATTACTGCTTCTATGTTAAATAATGAACAATTATATTTCTATGGAACTGGTGCTTCAGGTTTTGGTATTAATAATGGCGCTACTTGGGAGACAGCATTTGCTGAAGGTAATAACATTGGCTACGAGGCTAGTAATGTATTCCCGCCAGGACGCAATGGTATCATCTTCAATACGTCAGGTGTTAGCACAATTGACAATCAATATGTACGCGATGGAGAAAAAGCGACTAGACCTGTAACTAACCCAACTAGAGATGGTTATCTCTTCGATGGAAAGTGGTATACAGATCTCAATTTTGAGAATGAGTATGATTTTGAAACTACTGTAGTTAACACGCTTGGTGAGGAGTACATCTATGCACTAACGCTCTATGCAGGGTGGATTGAGCTTGAGGATGATAAATATTTAGTGGAATTTGATTCTCATGGTGGGAGCCCGATCATGACCATTCCTAACGTAGTTGGTGGAGCGCTAGTTTCCGAACCAGATCAACCTGAAAGAAATGGATATACTTTTGTAGGTTGGTATAAGGATTCTAATGGTGAACAAGAATGGAACTTTGAATCAGATGCGGTTACAGAATCGATAAAGCTTCACGCCAAATGGCAATTGGGCGCTTATAATATTGAATATTTGAATGGTTCTGAACCTGAAGATATGCCTGAGAACACGCCTTACAGCTATAGTATCGAAACAGAAACATTTACTTTACCGTCACCAAATCCGAAGGAAGGCTATTCCTTTGCTGGTTGGTACACTGATCCACAATTTATTCCAAGCTCTAAGCTAACTAGCATTTCGCAAAGCTCTTATGGTGATTTAACTTTATTTGCTCGCTACACAGCAAATAACTATAGCATTGTGCTAGATTCGCAGGAAGGCTTAGGAGGAACAACGAGTATAGATGTGTCTTATGGTAGCAAGCTTCCATTAGCCATTCATGCCCCAGTGAAATCAGGCTATGAATTCCAGGGGTACTTTGCAGAAGCAAATGGACAAGGAGACCAATATTATAACAGCGATGGTATTAGAGAATTTATTGGCGAATGGTCTAACCTATCAGGCAGCACCTTCTATGCATATTGGACTCCTATTGGGGGAGAAGAAGAAGACATCCTCGTTGAAGCTATTACGATCAACGGTCAATCCAGTATTACAAGAAAGGGTGGTACGCTTCAGCTAACAGCAGAGGTGTCACCTGAAAATGCAACAAACAAAGCAGTAGCATGGTCACTTGAAAACGGTAGCGGTAAAGCAACAATTAACGCTACAGGTCTAGTAACAGCTGTGAGCAATGGGACAGTAACCGTCATTGCAACGGCAGCTGATGGTTCAGGCATCGAGGGAAAGAAAACTATTACGATCAGTGGTCAGACAGTAAGTAATCCTGAACCATCGACACCAACGCCGACTGAGCCAGTACCTACATCACCAACACCAACAACGCCAGCACTAAGCGATGTAATTAAGGATGGAGATAAGGCGATCGTAGAGCTTGCTAGCGACACAACTTCGCAGTCGATTGCGGTACAGGAGCTAACCGGCTTAACGCTACAGGTGAAAGCAGGTCAAACACAGCTTACGGTTCCAGCTGATGTGCTGCAGCAATGGCTGACGGCTGCAGGGAATCCAGCGGAAGCTAGCCTTGAAGTAAGTCTTGCACCAGTAGCAACAGGGGAGCTAGGGAATGCTCCTGCTGCAGCTGGTGGAGCGCGTGTCAACATTGCAGGAGAAGTCTATGATATTACGCTTCAATTAAAGCATAGCGAAGGAACCATCGATCTAGCCACGACAGCTAGTGGTGTGGAGCTTACGCTGCCATATGGCAACGATGCTGATGCAGAGCTGCTAGGCATCTACTATTACAACGAAGAGAGCAAGCAGTGGGAGTATGTAGGTGGCCGTGTAGATGCAACAGATCATACCGTCACAGTTACACTCCAGCATCTGAGCACCTATGCCGTGTTGGAATATTCGAAGTCCTTTACTGATGTACCAGCAAATCACTGGGCTCATCGCACACTAGAGGTGCTAGCTGCAAAACATATTGTGAACGGAACAAGTGATACTCACTTCACACCAAATGGAACAACGACTCGTGCAGAATTTACATCATTACTAGTACGTGCGTTAGGCTTAACGGATACAGCAAGCGTGGTTCCATTTACGGATGTGCAAGCAGGACAATGGTATGCGAAGGAAGTAGCAGCTGCCTATGAGGCAGGGCTTGTCTCAGGCGTAACGGCGGACAAATTCGAGCCAAATGCGAAAATTACACGAGAGCAAATGGCTGTATTGCTTGTACGAGCAATGGAGTACAAAAACCGTAAAATCTCATATACGGGGCAAGAAACAAGCAACCTTAAAGATCAAGCAAGCATCTCATCATGGGCGCAAAAGAGTGTTAATAAAGCTCTTGCAGCAGGACTTTTACAAGGGAAAGGCAACGGAAGCTTCGATCCAGCTGCCGAGGCAACCCGTGCAGAAACGGCACAGGCTATCTTGAATCTGTTGAATAAGCGATAAAAAATAGAGTTACTTAACTAGGTGAGGGAAGGGGCAGAATTTTTTCTGCCCCTTTCTTTAGCTGCAAATGAGAAAGGGATGAGTAGATTTCTATGACTAATAACGGTATGCGGAAAGTGCTGGCATTATGTTTAATTATTATTTTAGGGTTGAACAATCTGAAAACGATTGCATATGAGGCATCAGCTGAAACTGCCCCTGATACAGTCGCCAATGAAGAAGCTTCTCAAGACAATTCGTTACGAATTTTAATGGTGGGTAACAGCCTGACGAGATATAACAGTGTCGCGGATAAATTGGAAACATTGTTTGCGTATGCAGGAAAACAAGCTACTGTCGATACTCGAACACAGATGGGGGCATCGCTGATCGACCAGGCAGAAATACTTGCCACTAGTACACGCGAGGCTATCGTCTATGGCGATTATGATTACATCGTATTACAGGAAAAGTCCTCTGGTTTTACTGAAGCTTTGTTAAGGCAGGGGGTTGATGCGTTTGCTCCATGGATTCAGGAAGCGGAATCGCAGCCTCAGCTTGTATTGTATATGCCTTGGGCCAATGAAGACGTGTTGAAAACAATGCAAACTACGTTTACCAATGCCTATGTCTCGGTTGCAAAAGATTATGATGCTTTGCTTGCGCCTAGTGGTGAGGCTTATTATGACCTATATTTTAATGAAGGTAAAAAATGGTATCGTAATGGCGACAATGTTCATGGTAACGATCTTGCTTCGCTAATTTCAGCAAGTACTCTTTTTTATACGATTGCTGGACAAGAACAAGACGTTCTTCAAATTAGAGAAGAAGATCAGTCTGTCGTAAAGGCTCTAGTTGAAAGCTCTGATTATAGAAACTATCCAGTTAGTTATGACCGTGATTTAGTGAATTTAATAGAACGAAAGGCATATTCATTTACAAATGATTATCGTGATCCTAATCATGTGCCAGATTTGACTGGACGTGGCATGGATGAAACTATTAATCTTGCAAAACAGAAGCAAGGCAGTGCATCCTCCAACGCTAGAGGCGCTACTCGTGGAATTGGAGCTCGTACTGTAGCAAATTTAACAGATGGCAGCTATACCTCATTTATTACCTTGCATGAAGATGATCCAGACCCATGGTTTGCTGTGGATCTAGGTGTACAAGCAACTTTTAATCAGCTAATTCTGTACTGGGGAGGTACGGGGGATTACGCTGATTCTTATAAAACAAAATTTACGATTGAAGGCACGAATGATCTTAATTCAGAGTACGAAGTGATTGCAACAGGTCAAAGTATCAATACCAATAAACAAGTCATTACATTTCCAAGTGTTGAATACCAATATGTTCGTGTTCACGTAGCTGAAAAAACAAGCACCTACGCCAGCTTGTATGAAATGGAGATTTATAATGCACCGCATCCGGATGATGGCGAGGAGCCGAATACAGATTTTGAAGTGAAGGTTGGTGACTATTTACAGGTTCAAGTAGGAGATGCTGTTACGAACATGAGCCTATATGAAAATAACATGTACGAAGCAGAGGTAGCATTTCCTCAGGGAGTTAAAGATTATAAGTTATTAAATAATGGAGAGACCATCTATAAAGGTTCAATAGCTACTAGTACTGTTGCTCAGAATATCATTATCCGCTTGTTTGCATCAGATGCTAAAGTGGTGACGGGACAGGATGTGCACAATGATGTAAATGGTAATCCAGTACAGGATATTAAGAAAGTCGCGAACTGGACAGGGAACTTTTTTAATCGAACAGGAATTGAGGAATTTAAAGAATTTGGTGGTTGGGATCAGGCTAGTCCATTATCTACTCTTAACTACGTTGGCGGAGGTATTTTTGCTAGAGAGTTAACTTATACAGTACCTGCTGCATCAGTTACCTATGAGTATAAAGTGAACTTTGATCGTACATGGAATAACGGGGAGATTCCTTCAAGTAATCGAAGGGTTGTGTTCCCGACATCAGATAAGGAAAGGGATACATTTGTAATATGGGTAAATTCAGTAAGAGGAGAGATTTTTGATTCGATTAGTGATGGAAACACCGTATTTAGGATAAAAGCTAATGATGAATACAGTAAACCAATTGGAACTGCAAAAGTTGAGCTGTCTTTAATTAAAGATGACAATGAGAATTTGTATTCGATGGTACAGACTAGTAAAGATGCATATATGGTGACAGCGTTTATAGAACCAGGCACGTACACTTGGTCTGATAGAATCGATACGTATGAAGGGACACTGACTGGAAATTTTACAGTTAATAAAGATACAGCGGTGACATTCTACTATCATGTAAATAACGAAGACTATGGGATACTCAATACGGTTAATCATCCTGAGGAATTCTTTGGCGATATTGAGGATGATACAGATCTTGCTAGCGTAGAAGCGGCATTAGCGGCACTAGAGGTTGGTTTTGCAGAAGGAGACGCTGTGGATCATGTTACGCAACAAGTAGTATTGCCGGCAGAAGGTTTAGACGGTGTAGCGATTTCTTGGTCAAGCGACCAGCCGAACATTATTAGCAGTAACGGCGCGGTTCAACGTCCACTTACAGAGGATGCAACAGTAAACTTAGTAGCTACCTTAACGAAGGGGCAAGCAAGTGATACGAAAAGCTTTATTTTAATCGTTAAAGCAGTGGAAGAAGAAGACGTCCTCGTTGAGTCTATTACGATCAACGGTCAATCCAGTATTACGAGAAAGGGTGGTACGCTTCAGCTAACAGCAGAGGTGTCACCTGAAAATGCAACAAATAAAGCAGTAGCATGGTCAATTGAAAATGGCAGCGGTAAAGCAACAATTAACGCTACAGGTCTAATAACAGCTGTGAGCAATGGAACAGTAACCGTCATTGCAATGGCAGCTGATGGTTCAGGCATCGAAGGAAAGAAAGTCATTACGATCAGCGGTCAGACAGTAAGTAATCCTGAACCATCGACACCAACGCCGACTGAGCCAGTACCTACATCACCAGCACCAACATCGCCAGCATCAACCTCAACACCAGTGCAAACGGATGTAATTAAGGATGGAGATAAGGCGATCGTGGAGCTTGGTAGCGACGTAACTTCGAAGTCGATTGCAGTACAGGAGCTAACGGGCTTATCGCTACAGGTGAAAGCAGGTCAAACGCTTCTGACAGTTCCTGCTGAGGTGTTGAAGCAATGGTTGATGGCTGCGGGTAATCCAGCAGAAGTCAGTCTTGAAGTAACGATTGCACCAGTATCATCTGGGAATCTAGATCATGCACCTGCTGAAGATGGTCAAGCACGTGTCAAAGTTGCAGGTGAAATCTATGACATTACGCTTCAACTAAGGCATAGCAACGGAATGATCGACCTAGCTACGGCTGCAAGTGGAGTAGAAATAACGCTACCATACAGCAATGGTGCTGATGCAGAACTGCTAGGCATCTATTATTACAATGAAGAGAGCAAGCAGTGGGAATATGTAGGTGGCCGTGTAGATGCAACAGATCATACCGTCACAGTTACACTCCAGCATCTGAGCACCTATGCCGTGTTGGAATATTCGAAGTCCTTTACTGATGTCCCAGCAAATCACTGGGCTCATCGCACACTAGAAGTGCTAGCTGCAAAACATATTGTGAATGGGACAAGTGAAACACACTTTACACCAAATGGAACGACAACCCGAGCTGAATTTACATCGTTATTAGTTCGTGCGTTAGGCTTAACGAATACAGCAAGCGCGGTTCCATTTACGGATGTGCAAGCAGGACAATGGTATGCGAAGGAAGTAGCAGCTGCCTATGAGGCAGGGCTTGTCTCAGGAGTAACCGCGGACAAATTCGAGCCAAATGCGAAAATAACGAGAGAGCAAATGGCTGCACTGCTTGTTCGTGCGATGGAGTACAAAAACCGTAAAATCTCATATACGGGGCAAGAAACAAGCAGCCTTAAAGATCAAGCAAGCATCTCATCATGGGCGCAAGAGAGTGTTAATAAAGCTCTTGCAGCAGGACTTCTACAAGGTAAAGGCAACGGTATCTTCGACCCAACGGCCGAGGCAAACCGTGCCGAAACGGCACAAGCCATTTTGAACTTATTGAACAAGGAATAGAAGTAAATAAATAGCATGCTGGTCATCGTATTAACAGTTGACCAGCTTTTTTATTATGATGGTAGATAATTATCTAGTAGACAGGTAGATGATTTTTAGTTATGCAAAAATTTACAGTGAAATATTCCCCCAACTTTCATTTTGTACTCTATCTAACTATTTTAATTATTGTGCTATATTGTGTGATATAGGTATCGCAATCCACTAATAATGATTTCTTAGAAAGTAATAGCCCTCTTTACAGATAGAGGATTATTGCTTTTTTTTATTAATTAACTCAATTAATGTGATAAACTATATAAAAGGAGGGGGAATAATGAAAAATAATTTTATTATTGATAAGTACAGGCAATTAACATTCAAAAAAAGAATTATTGCTATATTTGTTGTTTGTATGCTTATCCCTTTTCTTTGTCTAGGTTTGATTTCATGGTATACCATTAATTCTATTTTAACGAATAAGGTAGAAAGCTCTATTGTAAGCAATCTACAGCAGGAACGATTGCAATTAGAGAATGTGTTAAACAATCTAAACCATGTATCTCAGCAGCTTGCCTTTGGTGTAAATAATAATCGGTTATTAGAGCAATTGTACTATGAAAAGGATTTATTCAATAAATCACGTATTCGTAATGATATCAAGGTAGATCTTAACGTAGTTACCTTTTCAAACCCTAATGTGGGGCTGATGTTATATTACTTTACTGAAAGCGAAACCTATGACTTTGAAAATTTTCCTGTCAGAGATGACTTTAATATATTTACTCTTCCTGTCATGGAAACTTATCCAGAAATAACCTATTACGGACCTCATATCAGTAAAAATCGTTCGAACAAAAATCTTGTGTTTAGTACCGCGAGAAAAGTAAATGTTTCCCATGAAGAGGTTTATGTTTATATCGAAACAGGAAGTAATACAACGAAATCTATCTTTGCTTCTTCAGATGACATCAAGAAATCACGTCAATTACTCATCTTAAATAATAGCGGAGAAATTACATACAGTCAGAATGAAGAATTATTCCCTATAAAAGGTAGCGCTTTTCCATTCTCCGCGTCAGATTCGGGCGCAGGCTCTTATGGTGATTATATTTGGTATAAGGAAACGAGCAATCAAGGCTGGAGCATTGTATCGATTTTCCCTAAGGAGAATATTAACCTCGAGAGAAATCAATGGTATATGCAAATTACTATATTATTTATTATTTTTGGAATCGCTGTTATAGCAATAGGAGCGCTGCTATCACGAATGGTGTACAAGCCACTCGAGAAGTTTAATAACGAAATAAAGTCTTTAATTAACTCAAATATTAAGAGCAGTACGGATCATCTCCACATTCCTGAGTTTGATTATTTACTATTTAAAACTAGAGAGATGAAGAAGAAAATATGGGAGCTGTATGGTGAGGTTGAGCATAAAGAAAAGCGTAGGGCAGATCTTGAAGTCGAGAAATTGTTATATCAGATTAATCCTCATTTCTTAATGAATACATTAGATACTGTTCATTGGTTAGCGATGATGAGCGGCCAGAAGGATATTGATCGCTTGGTGCTCTCGCTAAATAAGCTATTACAATATAATCTTGGGAAAATGGGAGATGCCACAACAATTGGTGGAGAAATAGAAGCATTGAAGGAATACTTACAGCTGCAGCGTATTCGATATGACTTTCAATTTGATGTTGATATTGACGTTCAAGATGAGGCCTTGTCATTTGCGATTCCTAGATTTATTCTGCAACCACTTGTTGAAAACGCATTATATCATGGAGTAAGTGACGATGGGTATATTCATGTCAATATATCATTAGAGAAGAAGCTACATATAACGATTCAGGATAATGGGTCAGGTATGTCGGAGCAGCAATTACAACAATTATTTCATGACGATTCTTTAGATCGACAAAAGGTAGGAATGGGAATTGGAATGAAATACGTAATGAGAATTCTTGAGTCTTATTATGGGGATCAAGCAACATTTAATATTAAAAGTGAAATTGGTAAAGGGACGATGATCTCGATGACTTTGCCAGTTAAACGGGGTGAGAAAAGCGTATGATAAATGTGCTGATTGTAGACGATGAAAAGATTGTAAGACGTGGTCTTGTTACATTTATGCCTTGGAATCAATTTGGAATGACGGTGGTCGGTGAGGCTAATAATGGGGAAAACGCACTTAAATTTCTCGAGAATAACAAAGTTGATCTCCTATTTACAGACCTATCCATGCCTGTAATGTCCGGAGTCGAGTTGATGCGAGAGGTAACAAAAATATATCCTCATATTCAGATCGTTGTACTGACGCTTCACCAAAATTTTGACTATATACAAGAAGCGCTACGCTTAGGAGCGATAGATTATATTGCCAAAACAGAGCTGGAAAAGGAGCAATTCGAGGATATTTTGGAGAGAATAGTTTCCGCCATTGATACAAAGAAAATTAAGGCTAAAACTCAAACTGAGCTAGACTATCATGCGGTTAACCAGATATTTGTTGCCTATCCCCTCTTACAGCATCGTGATACCTCAAATGAGGAGTCGCTTATATTAGAAGGGGCTCATGAAGTTGAGACAGATGTTTGGTACTGGACTTATCTACCTAAACAATTTTTGGAGTCTACGAATGTCTACGCTTGTGTGTGTATTCAAGAAATAAGCGGGTTAGATCGCAAATCATTGATAAAGCTCATTAGAAGCTACCGTAGACATGGATTGTTTTATGACTATGATCCCAACGAATACATTCAATATGTAAATGGGGATCAGATTGAATCGTATCCATTGACTGATGATTACGATGTTCTTGAATTAAAAAAACAGTGGCTTTTAGCTGATTGGCTATATGATAACGATCTTTTTGATAAAATGTTAGCCCACTTAAAGCAGCTTCGTTTACCATCCATTCGATTAAATAGGCTGTTCTTTTCGTTAACCGATGAATGGAATCGCTTGTATGGAACAATGCTCGAGACATCTATTGTAATAGAAGATGATTATGCACATTTTTACGATTTTGTTACATGGATTAAGGAAACAAGAATGAAGATTCATAGCTCCAATGTTAAGCCGGATTTTTCCTTAGAAATACAAAGTAGTATTACGAAAGCTAAGATGTTAGCCCAACAATTAATTCACCAGCCTCTTAGTGCAGCGGAAATGGCGAAGAGCGTAAATATGAGCTTGAGTTATTTTAGTCAATGCTTTAAGCAAATCGTTGGACAAACCTATACAGACTATTTACGCGATATCCGTATGGAAAAAGCTAAAAGTTATTTGTCTAATACGATGAAGACGATTCAATGGATTGCCGATGATGTAGGCTATAACGATGAAAAATACTTTAGTCGATTATTTAAGGAGCATGTAGGTATGTTACCGAGTGAATATAGACAGCTTATGAATCATGAGAAATCTAAATAGAGATGATAGGTATGAACATGTCCGAAAATACGGTAGATATTTTTCGGTCATGTTTATTTTTTTAGGATATTCTCTACCTGATTGGCGAGGTTTCTCTAACACGCTATCGATGCTTTTGAAATTATAATGAGGATGTAAATAATTCATGCACAATAAAACGAGGGGGAAATGATGTGAAAAGAAGCTTTAAAATTTTAGCAGTTAGTTTAATTGCGGCGATGAGTGTAACGGCATGTTCTAGCAATAATACCTCAACTAATACAGGGAATTCTAGTAATCCAAGTAATTCAGGAAATTCCCAAAATACAACGGTTGATCAAGTTGATGCTGGTTCAGCAGTAGATCCCTTTGCTAAGTATGATGAAACCGTAGTTGTTTCGATCGGGCGATCAATCGATCCGAACTATAAGTATGAGGGCGATGATACAGCAGAGGATAATGTTTACACACGTTGGCTGAAAGATGCGTATAACATTGAGGTTAAGCACGAATGGGAATCATCGACTGCTGATTATGGTCAAAAGGTTAGCTTAGCTATTGGAAGTAATGATTTGCCTGATGCGATGTTAGTAGATGAGACGCAGCTACGTCAAATGGTGAAGGCCGGCCAATTGGCAGATTTGACAGAGGTATATGAAAAGTATGGTACTGACCGCTTGAAGCAAATTTATGAATCCAATGAGGGATTGTTAGAGGGAGTTACATTTGACGGTAAACTGTATGCTTTACCTGAAACGACACTGCCATCTGCTCCATTAACTTGGATTCGTAAAGACTGGTTAGATAAATTAGGACTAGAAGAGCCGAAAAGCTTAGAGGATATTGAAAAGATCGCTAAAGCGTTTATTGACAACAAAATGGGTGGAGAAAACACAATCGGAATCGTTGGTACGCAACAAGGCGGCTCGTTGTATTCTACATTCCTATCATCTAGTGATCATTTCTTAAACTTCTCTCCAGTATTTTTTGCGATGGATGCATACCCTGGTATTTGGGTTGAAGATGAAAACGGCAACGCACAGTACGGATCTACAACTGAGGAAACTAAAGCAGCAGTCTCTATATTAAGAGATTGGTACGCTGAAGGAATTATTGATAAGGAGATCGCTATTAGAAAGAGCTCACAGGAAGTAATTTCAAGCGGTCAAACTGGAATTTTCTTTGGTCCATGGTGGTCAGCTTATAACTTAACGGATTCTATTAAAAATGATCCTGAGGCTAACTGGAGACCATATGCAGCTCCATTGAATGCTGAGGGCGAGTTTAATTCAAACCAAGCAACAGGAAGCAACTTTATCGTTGTGAAAAAATCATATGAGCATCCTGAAGCAATTATTAAAATGTTAAATATTCATGTCAATGAGAAGGAAGAAAGCTACAAAACAGCAGTTGGTAAGGAAATGACTTCTCAGGAAATTCCGTTGTTCTTAATTATGGGACACGGCGATCAGCTAGATTATGCTGTGAACACAACGCAAAAGGTACTTACAGGCGAAATGTCACTTGAAGAAGTTGATAAGTTGAATTATGGCTTTACCTATGAGCTAGCTTCACATGTGAAAAATGTAAAGCTTGAGCCATTTGATAATTATGATATTCAGTATTGGGATCAAGAAACAGACAAAGACTTCTTTACTCATATTTACGCACACTTAAATGGTGGCTCTACGTTTGTTAATACGAAGGTTAACTGGACAAAAAGCTTAGCTACTGCACAAACAAAAACAATGCAATCCAAATGGTCTAACTTGAAAAAGCTAGAGGATGAAGTTCTTTTGAAAATCATTATGGGAACTGCTCCGATTGAGGAGTTCGATAGCTTCGTTGAGAAATGGAAGCAACAAGGTGGTAATGAGATTACAGAAGAAGTTAACGCATTAAAGTAATAACCTTTGATCAAGGCGAGCATTGATTGCTCGTCTTGATTATATTAACCAATTGAGGAGTAATAGATATGCTTAACCGTAGCTCGTACAAACATTACTTTATTATGCTATTGCCTGGATTAGTATGGCTATTCTTTTTTAATCTACTTCCGATGTACGGGATACTGATGTCATTTAAGGATTTTAATCCAGGTCTCGGAATATTTAAATCGGAATGGATCGGCTTTGCAAATTTTGAATATATGTTTCAAATTGACGATAGCAAGCGTGTATTCCGTAATACCATATTTATTGCAGTGCTAAAAATGATCGGCAATCTAATCGTGCCCCTTGTATTTGCCTTAATGCTCAATGAAGTAAAAAATCGCTTGTTTACAAGAACGGTGCAAACGATTGTTTATTTACCCCACTTCCTATCGTGGGTCATTGTAGCGGGGATCATGCTAGATATTTTCTCTTATAATGGGCCAATTAATCAGCTATTGATGAATTTTGGTTCAGAACCAATGTTATTTTTTGCGAATGAAAAACTATTTCCGTGGATGGTTGTATTAAGCGATGTATGGAAGGAATTTGGCTTTGCAGCGATTATCTTTTTTGCTGCATTAACTTCGATTAACCCCGAAATGTATGAAGCTGCTGCAATCGATGGAGCTTCTCAATTTAAGAGATTACTAAGCATAACCCTTCCAAGCGTACTGCCTGTAGCAATTCTATTAGGAACCCTAAGTCTAGGAAATATATTGAATGCTGGTTTCGATCAGATCTTTAACTTGTATAACCCAGCGGTATATTCTACGGGCGATATTATTGATACATGGGTATATAGAGCAGGGCTTCTTGATATGCAATATGGGCTAGCTACCGCGGTTGGATTGCTTAAATCCGTTGTAGGCTTAATATTAATATCTATTTCTTATACGTTAGCATATCGCTTTGCAAACTATCGAATTTTTTAACGGAAAGGTGTGGCGTATATGATTGAAGAGCGCTCATTGATATCTAAGTTGTGGAATTGGCTGAATATTCTTTTAATTATTATGCTAACGATCGTTTGTATTTTACCTGTATGGTACACATTGGTTGTATCGATTAGTGATCGTTCGGTTGTAGCAGCTGGAGAGGTATTTTTATTACCTAAAAGCATCACCCTTTCCTCATATGAAACGATTATGGGTGAAAGTCAATTTTTTAAGTCGTTTTTTATTTCTGTGCAGCGCGTCGTTTATGGTTCGATGATTACTTTTTTTGTCGTTTTGTTAATGGCGTATCCTTTATCTAAAACGTCTAAGGATTTTAAGTATAGAAATATCATTATGTGGTTGCTTATTTTCTGTATGTTATTTAACGGTGGTTTGGTGCCTTGGTATATGACGATGAAATCAATAGGGATGATAAATAATATATGGGGACTTGTGCTTGGCGGGGGTCTACCTGTATTTAATGTGATATTAGTTATGAATTTCTTTAGAAATTTACCGAAGGAAATGGAAGAGTCGGCGTTAATGGATGGAGCTGGTCCTTGGCGTATTCTATTTGGCATTTTCCTGCCTTTATCCACGCCTGTTTTAGCAACAGTATTAGTATTTACGATCGTTGGGCATTGGAATGAGTTTTTCCAAGCGCTTGTCCTAATGACTAAAAATGAAAACTATCCGCTTCAGTCCTATATACGTCAAGTAACAGCGAATGTTGATTTATCAAAAATGGATGCAGAATCCGTCAAACGATTAACTAGTCTATCCAATCAAACCTTGAATGCAGCTAAAATATTTATTTCAATGCTGCCATTGCTAATTATTTACCCATTCTTTCAAAAGTATTTTGTAAAAGGGATTACGTTAGGATCTGTAAAAGGCTAATGCCCTATTTAGTAGTTACACTAAAGGAGAAAAAATAATGCAAACAAGTGAGAATATTCACCCTAATAAAAATAGTGAAGACACCAAGTTAAACAATGACTGGAGCATAGGTTCAATTGTTTCTGTAAAACATGCAGGGGATAATAGATTTCTCTTTCAAGCTGAAAATGCAACCATTATGGTGCAGCCTGTAAATGAGGACATCGTACGAGTAAAGCTATTGCTACATCACGCTGAGGATTTCAGCACGACGATTGCGATTGAGCAAGCCGCTTTTCAATCTGTGCGCTCAACACTCGAGGAGCATGCGGAGTACTATCAATTGCTGTTACCTAAGCTAAGTGTAGTCGTGCATAAAGCAACAGCAAATATTGATTTCTATCATGCTGATGGCGAGCTGATTGCTAAGGAAGAGGGGCTATATAGTCCAAGTAGAGGAACCTATGTCTGTAAAAAACATATGGATAAGCAATCTCATATTTATGGTTTAGGAGAGAAGACAGGCTTTTTAGACAAAAAGGGTGAAAAATATGATATGTGGAATTCGGATGTATTTGATCCGCATGTTCCAGAAATCGAATGCCTATATGTATCAATTCCGTTTCTAATCCATTTTCAATATGAGAAGCCTAGCTATGGTATTTTCTTAGATAATGCAGGACGTACTTCATTTGATATGAGATCACATAGCGATGCGTATACGTTTCAAGTCAATTCTGGAACGATCGATTATTATTTTATCGCTGGTCCAGCTTTGCAAAATGTGATCAAGAACTATAGCGCATTAACTGGACGAATGGAATTACCACCTGCTTGGGCGATTGGCTATCATCAATCCCGATATAGCTATATGAATCAGGCGGAGGTATTACAGCTTGCACATACTTTTAAGGAGAAGAATATTCCATGTGACGTCATTCATCTCGACATTCATTATATGGATGAATATCGGGTGTTTACCTTTGATCCAATTCGATTCCCCAACCCACGACAAATGATTGAGCAATTAAAGGAGCTAGGAATAAGGATTGTTCCCATTGTTGATCCAGGAGTTAAGAAGGACCCAGAGTATATTCAATATCAAGAGGGGATTACCAATCAATATTTTTGCCGGAAAATGGAGGGTGAATTATTTATCGGTGATGTGTGGCCTGGAGCAAGCGCATTCCCGGATTTTACAGAAGAAGAGGTTCGCTTATGGTGGGGCGAACAGCATCGCTACTATACAGATCTAGGAATAGCAGGTATATGGAATGATATGAATGAGCCCGCTGTCTTTAATACTACGAAAACGATGGATTTAGATGTTGTTCATCGCAATGACGGTAACCCCAAGACACATCGAGAGCTTCATAATTTGTACGGCATGCTAATGTCAATGGCTACTCAGCAAGGCTTGAAAAAGCATTTAGACGGTGAGCGTCCTTTTGTATTAACACGAGCTGGATATGCAGGAGTGCAAAAATATGCTGCGACCTGGACGGGGGATAATCGTAGCTTCTGGGAGCATCTTGCGATGTCAATTCCGATGGTCTTGAATTTAGGTCTATCTGGTCAACCATTTGCAGGTCCAGATATCGGTGGGTTTGCTCATCATACAACACCAGAATTGCTCGCGAGATGGACGCAAGCAGGAGTGTTTTTCCCTTATTGTAGAAATCATAGCGTGCTTGATTCGATCCGTCAGGAGCCATGGGCATTTGGACCGGAGATCGAGGATATTTGCAGAAAGTATATACGTCTTCGTTACGGGTTCATGCCTTATCTCTATACATTATTCTATACCGCGCATAAAACAGGCTTACCGATTATGCGACCATTGATTCTAGAATATGCTAATGATCGTAACGTATATAATTTATGCGATCAATTTCTAGTTGGTAGTTCACTGCTTGTTGCTCCGATTCTACGTCCTAGCACTGAAACCCGTGTTGTCTATTTACCAGAGGGCGAATGGATCGACTTTTGGACTGGTGAACGGCATGCAGGAGGAAATTCCATACTAGCGTATGCACCGCTTGATGTATTACCGATCTATGTGAAGGCTGGTGCAATGATTCCTCAATTTAAGGAGGATGCGTGGAAGCCAACATTAGGTCAACAAAGTGATGTAACTTTAGTGCTATATGAAGGAGCAGTAGGTTCGACTTCATCGAATAGTTGGTACGAGGATGATGCAGCTACGTACGCTTATGAGCAAGGTGATTATAGCTTGCTAGAAACAGTTGCTTCATTTCATGAACATAGTACCAAATTAGCTTTTACTAATCATTGCAAACGACAGTCAGTCGTAAGAGAACAGCTCAACGTAACCATTAAGCAATTGAGTTTTGTACCAACACAAGTAATGGTCAGAGAACAGGAACAGGTTGTAGCGCTTGAGGCAGCAGGTGGCAGCTGGTCATTTGATAGAGACACTAATGAGCTTAACTTACACATACGTAATACTTTCGAAATGCTAGAGATAACAATAATGGCATAGAGCAGTATCGGATAAGCACCCGTCAGCACGTCGGGTGCTTTTTATTTTGCAGACATGTCCTATCAAAACCGCAATACAGCGTTATTTTTAACACAACAGAGCAGGACAAAAAAATCCGCCAATTGATTATGATGGAAGTGAAGTTAAGACCTATGACTAATTGGAGGTTTGCATATGTTAAAGGTAGCCATTATTGGTGCTGGAGCAATTTCGCTTGCTCATATCGAGGGATATTTGCAATTTAAGGATCGTTGTAAAATTGTTGCAATAAGTGATGTATACCTTGATAAGGCGCAAGCGAGAATTGACAAGCTTGGGTTAGATGCAATTGCAGTACAGGATTATAAGGAATTGTTAAAAGGAGATATTGATCTTGTATCGATCTGTACACCGCCATATGTACACGCTGAAATTGCCGTTGATTTCCTTAATGCTGGTAGTAATGTAATCATTGAAAAGCCAATGGCTTCTTCCCTCAAGGAGTGTGACGAAATTAATGAAGCGGCGCGAAGAAATGACAAGCTGGTGTCAGTTGTTGCCCAAAATCGATTTAGAAATCCGCTGATGAAGCTTAAGGCTGTATTAGATAGTGGTTTGGCTGGGCAAATCGTGCATTCTCAGGTCGATTCCTTCTGGTGGAGAGGACATTGCTACTATGATTTATGGTGGAGAGGAACATGGGAGAAGGAAGGCGGTGGACCAACGCTCAATCATGCAGTCCATCATATTGACGCCTTGCTCTGGATGCGTGGACGTCCGAGCGGTGTACAGGCGATTATGAGTAATGTGGCGCATGATAATGCAGAGATAGAGGATTTGTCAATTGCGATTCTGCGCTATCCAGATGGAACACTCGGACAGGTGACAAGCTCCGTCGTACATCATGGAGAGGAGCAGCAAATGATCTTCCAAGGGTTGAACGCACGCATTTCTGCGCCATGGAAGATATATGCTTCAACAAGCCAGCCGAATGGCTTCCCCGAACAGAATGCAGAGCTAGAGCAAAAGATACAGCACTATTATGATACGCTTGAAGACCTTCCTTATGAAGGGCATATTGGGCAAATTGATAATATTCTAACGGCTCTCGAAAACAATACCGCTCCACTTATTAGCGGAATTAGCGGACGTGATACGCTGGAGCTAATAATGGGAATATACAAATCTGCTAGCACTGGGCAATACGTTGAGCTTCCATTACAGCCTGAAGATCCTTTCTACACAAGAGAAGGCGTCCTTGAGCATGCGATCCACTTTTTTGAGAAGAAGGGTCATATTGAAAACTTTGTTGATCTTGAAATTACAACGGGCAGCAGTTTAGATTCGAGGGAAGGATAGCATGGATAACAGGGAACCTGTAATGGTCGTATTGCAAGTATTATCGAATTATAAAATACTAAAGCGCGGTCAGCCATCATAAGGCGATCGCGCTTTTATTATACTTTTATACACTAGCCATACCACTTTTTCCGATACTGGTGTGGGGTAATGCCCATACGTTCTTTGAAAAATTTACAGAAGTAAGAGCTGTTTGTAATACCGATTTGCTCCGCTACCCAAGCAATCGGCTTATCGGTTGTCGTTAATAGGATTAACGCTTGATGTGTTCTGCGAGTTGTAATGTATTCCGTAATACTTACACCAACCGTTTCCTTGAAAAAATGCGAGAGATGATAGCTAGAAAGATGAAGCTCCTGCGCCATGGCCTCCAGTTGAAACGGCTCTGTATAATGTCGTTCAATCCACTCTAAAATTTGCTCGATCAACAGCTGTTTACGAGAACGATGCGGGTTAAGCTGCATTTGCTGCTGTGGCCATATATCTTTCAATAAGCGAAACAGCCCGACAAGAAAAAGCGATGCTTCCTCAAGCTGCTCTGCTTCAGCTGCTTCGGACATTTTATTTTCTATATTCTGAAATAAAAGATCAAGCTCCGAATGCTTTTCCACCTCGTATATACAAGGACAATGCAGCAAGCCAGAATTAATATATTGATAGAATGCATGAAGCGCGGGCCATTGTGTAAAGTAGCTCTCATAGATCGACGGCTCGAAAATCGTAAGCGATCGCTCAAATGCATCTCCCTCAGAATATTCCAGTGTGAGATGATGCAGCTGATACGGCTGGAAGATGCACAGCATGCCTGGTCTAATATCATAGCTGACATTATTAATAATCATCTTGCCTTTGCCTTGATGAATAAATAATATCTCTGTTCCGCGATGAGAATGAAAGGTTTTGGTATGCTGATTATTCACGCTTATGCGGCGATAAACAAGATGTAGTAGCTCTTTATTAAGATGGGTGATGACATTAAAGCTCAACTTCATCCCTCCTGTTGGATAACTCGTTATGTTGTACCTGAACGCTTATACTGAGCTGGCGTCATCCCAGTAAGATCTTTAAACTTACGATGGAAATGAGGCAGACTGCCAAACCCGCAATGCTCTGCGATATCGGCAATATTGCTATCCTGCTTACGAAGCAGCTCCTTGGCACGCATCACACGCTTTGCAGTAACATAGTCGGTTATATTCATCCCAGTTAAGCGCTTGAATACTCGCGAGAAATGTGCAGGAGTAACAGCCGCATGGCGCGCGAGTGCTGCTAGACCAAGATCTTGATCTGGATGAGCATCCACATAGGCAAGCACATCAACCATCCATTGCGGCAGCGGTGCGTTCATTCGCTGATTAGTTTGAATCCCCCATGTCTGCTCCACATAGCGTTCAACTAACAATAGCAGCTGCTGGACGTATAATCTGATAGCTTGTCGATAGCCTGTTTTTGCTTCAACATGTTCTCGATGAATGTGATCGATAAACTCTTCAATTTGCGCTCTAATCTCATCTTCGGGCGTTAGACGGAAGTATTGATTATGCTTAGCGTTCTCGAATGGCTGAAGATAAGTAAATGCTTCGCCAAGCGAAGAGGTATGAACAAAGGCAGCACTGAAGTAGAGTGCACTCCCCACCTTAGGATCTTCCTCTAAAGGAAAAGAGCGATGCAGTGTATTACTAGGGATAAGAAAGATATCTCCTGGCTCAGCATCATAGAAGGTATGATCGATAAAAAAGGTTCCTCGCCCTGAATGGATAAATACAAATTCATACCAATCATGTACATGATCAGGCAGCTCATTTTGCGCGCTTTTCGCGTCACGATATACATATTCAAAGGGAAACTCTGCATGAAATTCGAATTTTTTACGATAAGGATTCATCACGCACCCCACACATCATTATAACTGTCGACTGACTTTCCTCTAGTGTATCAAAGAAAGCGATAGAGATCAAAATAGAGTATAAAAAACACGAAATCTAGCATTTATTATGCAATCAATGTTATCTATAATGAAGGAAACAGTGGGGTACCATTTAGGGCATGTTCTCAGACACGCCCTATTGATAAAGGGGATATCATCGATGAAGTTAAACTATGATGCGTTAACTAGTGAGCAACAGCATCTTTATAATGAAGTAAAACAAGCGCCAATTAAAGTGTTGCAAATTGGTGAGGGTAACTTTTTACGCGGCTTCGTTGACTGGATGCTGCATGAAAGCCGTAAGCAAGGATTATTTAATGGCAGCGTAGTCGTTGTTCAACCACGTCCAAGCGGTAAACCGAAAATCGAAGCATTGGCAGATCAAGCAGGCTTATATACGCTAGTGACAAGAGGTCTAGAATCTGGCGCTGCTGTAGAGCGACAGGATGTTATTTCCGTATTCTCTCAAGTGTTTGATCCGTATGAGAATTGGGAGCGCTTCCTAGCCTTAGCAATTGAGCCTGAGCTTAGCTTTGTCATTTCCAATACAACAGAGGCAGGGCTTGCCTATCGTGAAGAGAATTGGGAAGAAGGAGTGCCGATTCAATCGTATCCTGGTAAGCTGACTGCATTGCTCTACCGGAGATATGTAGCGTTTGAAGGTGCAGGTGATAAAGGGTTAATTTGCTTACCTTGTGAGCTGCTAGAGCGTAACGGTGATACTTTGCTAGATTGTGTATTGCGCTATTCCCAGGCTTGGAATTTGCCACAAGACTTTATTAACTGGGTGAAGGAGCACAATATTTTCTTAAATTCACTCGTAGACCGGATTGTAACTGGTTATCCAGGTGACGAGCAAGCTGAGAAATGGTTTGCTGAGTGGGGATATTCTGATCCGCTATTAACAACCGCAGAGCCTTATCATCTATGGGCAATAGAAGGCTCAGAAGAGCTTGAAGAGAAGCTACCGCTTGCCAAAGCTGGCCTAAACGTGCTATGGGTTGATGCGTTAAAGCCTTATCAGCAGCGCAAGGTGCGTATCTTGAATGGGGCTCACACCTTTATGGCGTTGCTAGGTATTCTGAAAGGCTTCGCTGAGGTCCGACTAACGATGGAGGATGCGGAGCTAGGTGAGCTTATTCGTACAAGCATCGCTACTGAAATTATTCCGTCACTGCCTGATGATCAAGAGAAGCTAACGATCTATGCAGAAGAGGTAATTCAACGATTCCTGAATCCATTCATTCAGCATAGATTATCCGATATTTCGATGAATAGCTTAAGCAAATTTAAAACTCGTTTGCTTCCATCGATTCAGTACTATTTGCAGAATCGTGAGGCTCATTCAACAGGGCAAGGGGATGGAGAACTGCTGCCAAGCGGCTTAGCAACAGCATTTGCAGCACTATTACGTCACTATCGTGTTGTAAGTACGGAGGACGGCTACTGGGGAGAAAGCTTAAGCGGAGAACGTTATTTATTACGTGATGATCAAGCTTTACTGAACAGGCTAGCTAATGAATGGGCGCTATATAACGGAGCAGAACGTTCGTTAGAAAATACAATTGCTGCGATATTGTCGATTTCAGAGCTATGGGATGGAGATCTGGGCAATGAATATCCACAGCTCGTACAACAGCTAAGCAGCATCATTAGCTCATGGGAGGTAACGCTATGAACGAATGGATTAAATTGCATGAGAAGGATTCCGTAGCGATTGCGCTTCGTCCATACCAGCAAGGAGAGCAATTACAGCTCGAGAATGGCAGTAGCATCAATGTTCAGGACGAGGTGCCATTCGGTCATAAAATCGCCCTGCAAGGTATCAAGCAAGGTGAGCATGTCTTGAAGTTTGGTTATTCAATTGGTGTAGCGACAACGGACATCGAGAAGGGTGCATGGATTCATACGCATAATCTATCTACTGGGCTGAAGGGAATACTAGACTATCAATACAATCCGATTCATGGCGGTGCTGAAGAAGCAGCTGCAGGCGCAGCAGCGAGTGATGCTTTAACGGACACAACTAACGCAGCAGAAGAATTAACCTTCCAAGGCTATGTTCGCGACAATGGAGAGGTCGGTATTCGCAATGAAATTTGGATTATTAATACGGTAGGCTGCATTAACAAAACCTGTGAGGTTGTAGCGCGTCAAGCATCTGCGATGTACGGCAATCGAGTGGATGGCATCTATCATTTTGCACATCCATATGGCTGCTCTCAGCTTGGTGATGATCTGACCTATACTCAGAAGCTGCTTGCTTCGCTTGTTAATCATCCCAATGCTGCCGGTGTGCTTGTTATTGGACTTGGCTGTGAGAACAATCAGGTTGAATCCTTCCAGCAAGCGATTGGACCTTTCGATGAGCGTCGTATTAAATTCGTAAAGGCACAGCAATCAGAGGACGAGATTGAGGAGTCATTAGAGCTGATCGAGCAATTAGTGGAGTATGCAGAAACGTTTAAACGCCAGTCGGTGCCAATTTCTAATTTGAAAATTGGATTGAAATGCGGCGGCTCAGACGGTTTATCTGGGATTACCGCGAATCCGCTTGCCGGGGCAATTGCCGATCGCATTACTGCTGCAGGAGGCACAGCGATCTTAACTGAGGTTCCAGAAATGTTTGGCGCTGAGACGATCCTGATGGAGCGAGCTGCTAGTCGAGAGGTGTTTGACGATATCGTTGATCTGATTAACGACTTCAAGCAATATTTTATTCGTCACGGTCAAGAAATCTATGAAAATCCTTCCCCAGGTAATAAAGCTGGTGGAATTAGTACGCTTGAAGAGAAGTCACTCGGCTGTACGCAGAAGGGTGGACATGCGATTGTTACTGACGTTATCGGTTATGGTGAGCGTGTGAAGAAGAAGGGCCTAACGCTGCTTGAGGCACCAGGTAATGATCTTGTTTCTGTTACTGCGCTTAGTGCAGCGGGAGCACATATCGTTTTATTCACAACAGGACGTGGTACACCGTTCGGTGGTCCAGTGCCAACGGTAAAAATCGCAACCAATTCACAGCTAGCGGAGCGTAAGCGCAACTGGATTGACTTTAACGCTGGACGTCTATTAGATGAAAAAACAATGCCAGAGCTAAGTGAAGAGCTATGGCAGCAAATTATTGCGCTTGCCTCTGGCGAGAAGCAAACGCATAATGAGCGCAACGGCTTCAAGGAAATTGCCATCTTCAAGGATGGCGTAACGCTGTAGTAATCCGTTATACTAATTCATGAATACTCCCACACTTCAATCCACGCTATCGCCTCGGTTGAAGTGTGGGTTTCTGATGTGTCGTCCTGTTTACTTCAGGATGCTTAACACCAGTGGAGTTGACACGTTGATAGTCTGATGACCATCCAACCCCTCTATCCCATCTGTTCCTTGAGCGGATACGTTTGGGAATACTTTTCGCATAATGTTGGCTGCACCGTTCACATCGGCATGTATCAAGCCTTTCGTACATTTGTACATACCACGATGGACCCGTTTTCCTGAAAAGGACCTACTTCCCTTTTCGTCATAACGAGGCAGTGGATCCTTAGCTAGGAAGCTCGCTTTAGAAGTATACGCTTCTTCAGTCAGGATTACTGCTATCCCTTGTTCAGTTGCCTTATACGTTATCATGGCAATGAGCATTTGATGGGGAATGTGACAAAAGGACTGATTGGTTTTCCGTCCCATCTCGGGTGCGTATTTCCATCCGTTATGATGCCCAATGATGATTATTCCCGTGTTTTGTTGTACTGCTAACTGAACGATATGATAACTAGTCTTGTGAAATAAGTCTTTCATTCTACGGTATCGCTTTAGGTGGAGTCGTTCCAATCGTTTGGAAGTAAAGGTGCCTTCACTTGGCTTCTTACTTTGACGAAGAACGCTGGTATAATGTGCTTTCATTTTATTGTAATACTGATTCATAGCTTTGATAATCTTGCCCTTCACAATAACTGGCTTCGCGCCAGTGGTCGTGACCATGGTTGCAAGATTTTCAATACCAAGATCAATGGCGAGGACATGTGGCTGTTCGACTGTTTTCTGTTTCATCACACAAGAGAAGATCATTTCGACTATATAGTGTCCATGCCTTGGAACGACACGTACTTGCATCAGTTTGCCGTCGGTATAACCTAACTTGCCGATGTTAAGTCGTAGCTTCGTTTTGGGAAATTTGAGAAACTTCCGTTCTTGTATGACGCAGTCTTGATTGGAGAAAACCACTTCCTTTACTCTGTTGCGAGCATATCCTGGAATACGCGGCTTGCCACTGTGCTTCCCAGGATGTTTGCGATAATCCTTGATACTGGAAAAAAAGGCTTTCCAGTTTTGAAACACGACCTTCATGATGCCCTGACTGCTTTGCGCTGGTAGCGCACGGTAGTTAACTTGGTTCATGACTTTAAATAAAGCATCTAAGAAGTTATAATCAACAAAAGGCTGTTCTTCCGAGGGGAGTTGAAAAGCTTGAGAACGGTTTTGTCCTCTTCGACGTTTGTTCATGAGATCAATATGTTCCTCTAATATATCTAGGACTTGTTGCTGCAACGGTTGAAGTGACTGCTTTTGCCTAAAAGAGGTTATGATCTGCCTGACGTAAAAGTTGGTCGTATTGTACAAGTTTTTAGCATGTTGACAGGTTTGATCTAGGTAGGCAAATAAGCGATGTCCTGGCTTGATCCACACTTGATGAGTTCTATATATTCGATTGAAGTTAGACAACAAAGCACCACCTTTCAACTATCAAACAAGAACATTTGTTCTTGTTTGATTATACCCTATTTGGTCTAGGTAGGGAAGTGTATTTATGAGAATATTCAAGAGGTCACCGATTCATCTTACCACTTTAGAGGTGGGAATACTCTCGGCGAGAAATGATAGAACTAACGTATGCTTATTGCGATCTGCATACAAAAAGGTGGAGTTTCTATGAGTAATCATAAAAAGAGCAATCGTGGAAAAGTGTATGGCGCTAGTCTGGGGATCGGTATTGCGCTTGGTGTTGTATTGGGGCTTGCGATCAACAATTTGGGACTCGGAATTGGTATCGGTGTCGCATTAGGTGCAATCATTAGTTTGAGAAATAGAGGCAGTAATTAATTGCATCAAGTATACAAGCAAAGAAGCTTTCCTCTCATTATAAAAGGAAAGCTTCTTTGCTTGTGTTATGGAATGAAATATAAGAGCCAAGTTTAAGATTTAAAAGCTCGGCTTTCAGGACCGAGAAGATGGAACAAAACTAGTAAAGAAGTAGCGCTAGCCGCGATAGACCTACGTGAGCAACTACAATGTTTTCGCAGAAAACATACATCGGAAGCAATCACTTACGGTAGCGTTTCATATTCGATGTCGAAAATACGTCAACGAAACACTTCGTCATCAAAGTCGTACTATTAAATCTACCTATACTGTATATAATCCATAATTATTTCACTAGTCTCCTCAATCGCTCGATCCGTCACATCAATGATGGTGCAGCCAATTCGCTCCATAAACTGTCTGGCATGTGCCAGCTCCAGCTCAACTCGAGTTAGCTCAGCATACTGAGCTCCAGCTGCAAGTCCGAGATCCTGCAGGCGAGCCTCGCGAATACGAACAAGCTTCTCCGCACTCATCGTTAAGCCAATAATTCGTTTTACTGGAAGCTGCAACAGTATTTCTGGTGGCTGTACCTCTGGAACGATTGGGATATTTGCTGTTTTATAGCCTTTATGCGCTAAGTATACGCTAAGTGGTGTTTTCGACGTTCTTGAAACACCAAGCAGTAGGATGTCAGCATGAGCGAGCTCCGTTAAGTTTTTACCATCATCGTTGCGAACCGCATACTCCATCGCTTCGATGCGACGATAATAATCTTCATCCATTGCATGAGGCAGTTTACTGGCTGGACGTGGTGAATCATGAAACGTGCCAACAAATCCCTTCATCGCAGGTCCCATAACATCAACAGCATGTACATTGTGCAGCGCTGCTTCTAAGCGCATCATCTCACGTAGCTCTGGCTGAACTAATGTGTAAATGATAAGCGCATGCTCATCTGCTGCCTTATTGACGATCGCTCGAATTTCTTCCTCGTCCTGAAGCTGAGCGTAACGCTTCAGTTGAACCTGACTATTCTGAAATTGTCTAATGGTCGCCTTCGCTACAGTTTCTGCAGTCGTACCCATTGAATCAGAGCAGACATAGATCCATTGCTGCTGATTGTCTATATTCATACACTATTGCCATCCTTTGCAAAAGGTTCCGCAGCTAAGCTGAGAAGTACTTCCGTCATTGTCGTTTTCGTCACTCGGCCGATCGGCTCAAGAAACGGCGTGCCATCTTCGTCAATTGCTTTACGGACAACTGGCAACATCCCAATCTCATTCGTAAGCAGCTTCTTGGCGGCAGACAGTACGGAATCGTCAGGTTCAACCGTAACAATTTTAGGCTGTCTAGTCATAACAAGGCTGACAGGCATTGTTGGGGCAGATTGATTGCCCAACGTAACTTTAAGCAGATCTTTACGCGACACCATGCCAGCTAGCGCGCCTCGTTGATCCGTTACAATTAAACTGCCAACATTTTCAAGGAACAAGGAGATGACAGCATCTTGCACGGTAGCATTCATGGAGATGACAAAGGGCACGCCTTGTACATCACTCACCTTCATCGTATCTAGACGTGAAGACCAAGCCGAAAGATTTTGAGCGTTACCTGGAAAGTAGCCCACCTTCGGCTTGGCATCTAAATAGCCTAGCATAACGAGCACTGCTAAATCAGATCGTAGGGTTGCCCGATTCACATTGAGAAATTCCGCAATTTGATCGCTTGTTACGGGAGATTGAGTTTGAACGAATTCAAGGATGTCAATTTGTCGTTGTGTAAGTTGAATGCCAATAACCTCCTTCGTCAATCACATATCATATTGCTTCTCATTATACACGATCTATCGTAGTTCACGAAACGGATTTACTTGCTTGATAGGCAGGAAAGAACAGTTGGATCTCTCTCAGTGCACTTTCAATGCTATCTGAGCCGTGAATAATATTGCTGTCTACTTCAAGTGCAAAATCTCCACGAATGGTACCGACTGCTGCGTCTACTGGGTTAGTTGCTCCAATTAGCGCACGAGCGACTTTAACAGCATTCGGACCTTCCCAAACCATTGCGATTACCTCTCCGGAAGTAATGAATTGAACTAGCTCACCAAAAAACGGTTTATGAGATAAATCACGATAATGCTCCTTCGCTTGCTCTACTGTAAGCTGCGTTAATTCAGCGCGAACGAGGCGAAGTCGCTTATTTTCAAAGCGTTGAATAATCGTTCCAATTAAGCCAAGCTTCACACCATCAGGTTTAATCATTACAAAGGTTTGTTCCATAACTAAATCCTCCTAGATATTGTTTATTAACAGTATCGCTAGCTTCATAATCTCTTATACTGCTGACGTAATTTGTTGATTTAAATTATGAAGTCCGTGCTTTTGAAAATACGGTTTCATTGTTAAATCGTGAATAGAATGAATAAAGCGCACCGTTTTTGTTTGTGCACGCATCACCATCGAGAACGTTTCGGCACGTTGATTAGGTAAATAACGTACACCACCTAGGAAATCGCTCGGTGTTACACCAGTTGCGGCAAATATGACATCACCAGTTCCGATCATATCCTCCATCGTTAGCAGCTTGCGTGGATCTATGAATCCCATATCAAGACAGCGCTGCTCTTGCTCTGCATCTTCTGGCATTAGTCTTCCTTGTAACTCACCGCCTAAGCATTTCAGTGCAGCTGCTGCCAATACGCCCTCTGGTGCACCACCTGAACCGATGTACATATCAACGCCTGTTTCAGGAAAGGCAGGTGCGATCGCTCCAGCTACATCGCCTGCAGATAGAAACTTGATTCTTACGCCAAGTGAGCGAACTTTAGCAACGATATCTTTATGTCTCGTACGATCTAGAATCGTTACGGTCAAATCATTAAGTGGCTTTGATAGAATTTGCGACGCTTTCTCTAACGTAACCTCAATTGGATCAAGTAGCGATAGCTTGCCTGCAAGCGAAGGTCCGACTGCAAGCTTCTCCATATACATATCCGGAGCATTTAACAGATCACCTTTATTAGCAACGGCTACTACCGACATCGCATTATTTAAGCCCTTAGCTACTAATTCCGTACCTTCCAGCGGGTCAACGGCAACATCCAGCTCAGGTCCTAGACCAGAACCAACGCCTTCTCCAATGTATAGCATAGGCGCTTCATCCATCTCACCTTCGCCAATAACAACCGTTCCTTGCATCGATACTGTTTCGAACATTTCGCGCATCGCTTCTGTAGCTGCACCGTCAGCACCGTTCTTTTCGCCTAAGCCGAGCCATGGAGCAGACGCTAGTGCCGCCAATTCTGTTACTCTAACAATTTCTAAAGCAAGCTCTCGTTCAAGTTTCATTCCATGCCACTCCCTATAGTGTGTTTTATTTAATATATAGTGTACATTATTTAAGTGTTGATTGACAATAGATGCTTTATAGAAGGCTGTTATGCAGGGTATAAGTGTGGTTTATATATGTTTCTATGATATGTGATGTATTAATGAGAAATAGTGTGTGTTATATGAACGAGCTGTATAGGGATAGAGTGGGGGAATTACATTTCAATGAGGAACATAAAAACCGCTGAAATCATGTACAAGAGATCTCAGCGGTTTGTTTAATTCTATTAATTCACTTCATTCAGTTGCAATGCTTGTTGGCGCTTACGATATTGCAGCGGGGAGCAGCCATTGGTGGCTTTAAATAGCTTATAGAAATTAGCGACGGACTCAATTCCAACCAGTTCAGCAATCCCAATCATTTTCAGGTCGGTTTCTCGAAGCAAGCGCTGTGCTTCACGGATACGAACTAGCTGAACATATTCAGAAAAGCCAAAGCCTGTACATTCCTTAAACTTGCGACTAAGGTAATAGGGGCTTATGAAAAATTGATTGGCTACCTCATTAAGTCGCAAAGAATCGCCATAATGCTCACCAACATATGCGGCAATTTCCGAGATGACCTTCTGCACAGATGATGTTTCTTCCTCAAGTAAGGGTTGATCCTGCTGAGCGCGAAATAGTAGTAATACTAGCTGCTTAAGTAATGCTTCCAGCATGGCATCTCGACCAGCAGCATTATCCTTTGCTTCAGCAATAATATCTCTTACTAGCTCTTCGCCTTTATATTGATCTTGCGGTGCTAGGTGAATGACGCCACTATGTCCGCGCAGAGGAAAGCCTGCGATTAATTCTGATGTAAAGTAAATAACTACCCGCTCATGATTAGGCACTTCGGTATCAATTGTTTTGTGCAGCTCTTCCTTCTCTACGAAAACAAAGCTGCCGCGCTCAATTCGATAGGAACGGTCGCGAATGAAAAAAGTACGTTCTCCGGTAAATAAATAGTATAGCTCATACACATCATGCGCGTGATGAACGGGCATGGTAAAAAATCCTTTGCGCTTGAAATGGTCCACTTCAATTGTGCCGGAGCTATTTTTATATATTCCCATAAAGGCTCCTCCTTAAAAAGGGCATTACTTTTGTGCCAATGATTTGACAAAACGACAGTGCAATAATTGCAACTTTTTATTCAAATGAGCAATTATTATAGTCGATTATAAACTATTATTTCGCTACAGTAAAAGAGAATGACAGCATTTTTATATTAATTTAACCTGTTTCAATACACGATTAGCTGGGGCTACAATAGGTGGAGGGTGTGCATGTAATGAAGTTTTTATTTGATTTTGGACCTGAGGGAGTTACCAAGGAAGAATATAAAAAGGTAACAGCTTCTACTTTATATGATGAGAATATCGGCTACGGCTTTACATCAACAGAATTTGTCACTGCCAAAAAACGTTCAGAGGAACTTCTAACAGGAGATTTCGTTATTCCTTTTGATTCTAGTTTTGTGGTTGATGTGCCGAATGGCAATTATTATGTTTCTATCTTATTTGGAGATGAGATCGCTCCAACCAATACGACGATAAAAACAAATGGTGAGCATCTTGTATTTCAAAGCTACAAGACGATAACCGGGCAAGTAGCTCATGAGCAATTTGGCGTGAATGTACGTAACGGCAAATTAAAGCTTGGCTTTGGTGGATTAGCTCCACGTATTAATGCTTTAGAAATTATACCTGCTACAGATAAGGTGACGGTATATCTTGCAGGTGATTCTACAGTAACTGACTCCTCACCAGAAGGCTTTCCATACTCTGGCTGGGGACAAATGCTTAACTACTATTTCCGCCATGATGTCGTTGTGTCCAATCATGCAGTTGGTGGCCGCAGCTCCAAAAGCTTTATCGACGAAGGCAGACTGGATGCCATTAAGCAAACCATTAAAGAAGGAGACTTCTTATTTATTCAATTCGGACATAATGATGAGAAGTCTGATGAGGCACGTCATACTGATCCTGCAACAACGTATCCGCAATATTTAATGCAATATATTGATGCTGCGCGTGCCGTGAAAGCAACACCAGTATTGCTTACATCTATGCATCGTCGCTTTTTTGATGAGGAAGGCAAAATCGTTGACACACATAAGGACTATTTGGATGCGGTACGTAAATTAGCAGAAGAAGAGCAGGTTGCCTTTATTGATTTAGCCCAAAAAAGTAAGAAGCTGTATGAGGAGCTTGGACCTGAAGGAACAAAGGAAATTTTCCTATGGGGAGATCGCGGCGAATGGATAAATCATCCGAACGGCGTGCGAGACAATACGCATTTCCAGGAAAAAGGCGGCTTGGCATTAGCAAAGCTTGTTGTTGAAGGGATTCGTGAGCTTGGATTACAGCCACTTACGATGTTTTTACGTCCAACTAGCGACTAATAGATAGTGATAGTGATTTAATGTGCTGTAGCAGGTGAGAGTTTAACCTGCTGCAGCTTTTTTTATTAATGGAGACAAAACAGAAAATTCAATTATTTACATTAATGTGTTAAAGTGGTAAATTAGTAGAGTGATAAAGAAGCAGGGAGTGATTGGATGAGCATTAAAGCGGTATTATTAGATTTTTACGGAACACTCGTTCATGAGGATGATTTATTCATCCGAGAGATATGTGAGAAAATATTACACACCTCAGAAGTACCGACCACGATTGAACAAATATCAGCCGTATGGTGGAACATCTTTTCTTCTAAGTTCCAAGCTTCCTACGAGAATACATTCCAAACACAACGACAGCTAGAGCTTAACGCATTAGAGGAAACGATCACCGCTTTCCAATCAACATTAGATGCGCGCCAGCTATGCGAGAGCCTATTTCATTACTGGCAAGCTCCAGATATTTTCCCAGACAGTAAGCAGTTTTTAGCGCAATTACAGCTTCCGACCATCATTGTATCCAACATTGATCGCATTGATATTGAAGCTGCAATTGCCCATCATGCTTTATCGTTCCAGCATGTAATTACGAGTGAAGATGTGCGCTCTTATAAGCCGCGTCCACAAATGTTTCAGCAGGCACTAGAACAACTGAACTTAAAAGCAGACGAGGTTTTACATGTTGGTGACTCACTATTAAGCGATGTTGGAGGTGCACAGAAGCTAGGTATTAAGGTGGCATGGATAAATCGAAAAGGGAAGACGTTGCCACCAAATTTCTCACCAGACTATGTGGTCACCTCGCTTACACAATTGCTCCCGATCTTGGCTTAACGATACAATGCGAGATTCAAGATTACTCAATTACAGTCAGGGAAGTCATGCCCTCATTATGATCGCTCAAAGAAGAGGCTGACCCAGTACTATGCAGCTTGCGATATGCATCTGGCGTCATGCCTTCCTTTTGACGAAAGGTAGCGACAAAGTGGCTGGCATCACGAAAGCCAACGCCTTCGCCGATACGCTTGACCGTCCAATGGGGACGTGATGGCAGCCATTCCTTCGCTTTACGCAGTCTCAGCTGAATCAAGTAAGCGTAAGCCGACATACCGAACAGCTCGCGAAAACGTTCATTCAATTGTCGTTCACCGATACCTAGCTGCTGAGCCATCTCAGCTAGCCCGATGGATGGGTTAGAGAACTCCACATCAAGCCAATTTAATAATGCTTGCACACGTTCAAGCCGCTTGCTCATCGATGGCTGTTTATCGGTATGCGCCTCCGTACGTAACAAGGTGAGAAAACGATAGACATCGGCTGAATAACGCCAGCCTGAAGGATCAGCACCAGCCTCGGCAAGCGTAAGTAATCCTTCAAATTGACTAACGATGCCATCATTGCTTGTTTCCCATTGAAATCTTGTACCGATGCCCCAGCCAAATGATTGCATAAGGCTAGCCGCAGCACTTCCTTGAAACGTAATATAGCCAGTCTGCCAGCGCTGATTTCTTGCTTCATAACGATGAGGTGTGTCCGGCGAGATCAACACACCAGAGCGCGCAGGCATACGCCACGTATTGCCACCTACAATAAGCTCGCCTTCGCCATCAATCGTATGCAGCCAATGGTAAAAGGGATAGCCATTCGGTCGGTTCATATTTTCCTGGTCGGTATTGATACCGATTTCTTCAAGCTGCAAGGGCAGCAATTGGACGGGTTTGGCAGGAACTACACGTCTCATCACAAAACCTCCAGATTCTTATATAATAACTCTGATTTTTTATATTGGATATAGCAATTATAAGTCATATGATAGAGGAGTGAAATGCATTATTATCATATAAATTGAGGTGTATAAATATGATTCACGCAAGCAAACCAAAAATTTGGTACGGTGGCGACTATAACCCAGACCAATGGGATAAAGCAACCTGGGATGAAGATTTGCGTATGTTTAAGCTGTCTGGCATCGATGTTGCAACTCTAAATGTGTTCGGTTGGTCCAAAAATCAACCTGATGAAGATACGTATGATTTCGAATGGCTAGATGAAATGATGGACAAGTTACATGCTGATGGCGTTGGTGTCTGCCTTGCAACGAGTACTGCAGCACATCCAGCTTGGATGGCGCGCAAGTACCCTGATGTGCTGCAAGTAGACTTCAATGGTAATAAACGCAAATTTGGCGGACGTCACAATTCTTGTCCGAATAGCCCAACTTATCGCAAATACGCGGTTCGTATGGCTGAAAAGCTTGCAGAGCGTTATAAGGATCATCCTGCGCTTTTAATTTGGCATATTAACAATGAGTACGGTGGCGCTGGCAACTGTTATTGCGAAAATTGTGAAGCCGCTTTCCGTGTATGGCTACAACAGCGTTACGGTACGCTTGAAGAGCTTAATCGCGCGTGGAACACTGGCTTCTGGGGTCATATTTTCCATAGCTGGGAAGACATTGTGTTGCCAAATGGTCAGAGTGAGGAATGGATTGACAACGGACAAACAAGAACGAACTTCCAAGGGATCTCACTTGACTACATTCGTTTCCACTCCGATAGCTTGCTAGAATGCTATAAGCTAGAATATGAAGCAGTGAAGAAGCACACTCCGAACATTCCTGTTACGACGAACTTAATGGGTGCTTTCAAAAAGCTTGACTATCATAAATGGGCGAAGCATATGGATGTTGTATCTTGGGACAACTACCCAAGCTTCGATACACCACATAGCTATACAGGTATGATGCATGATCTGATGCGCGGCTTAAAGGATGGTCAGCCATTCATGCTGATGGAGCAAACGCCAAGTCAGCAAAACTGGCAGCCATACAACTCACTTAAACGTCCTGGCGTGATGCGTCTATGGAGCTATCAAGCGGTAGCAAGAGGCGCGGATACGATTATGTTCTTCCAGCTTCGTCGTTCAATCGGTGCTTGTGAGAAATACCATGGTGCCGTAATTGAGCATGTTGGACATGAGCATACCCGTGTATTCCGTGAATGTGCACAGCTTGGGGCAGAGCTGCATCAGTTAGGTGATTCGATCATCGATGCTCGCTTCAAGGCAAAGGTTGCGATTGTATTTGACTGGGAAAACTGGTGGGCAGTTGAGCTATCTAGCGGCCCTACTATCGCATTGCGTTATGTCAATGAGGCTCATAAATACTATGATGCGCTATACAAAGCTGGTATTGCGGTAGATATGGTTAGCGTGGACACAGATCTTAGTGGCTATGATCTAGTTATTGCACCGGTATTGTACATGGTGAAGCAGGGTTATGCTAACAAGCTAGAGCAATATGTTGCTGGTGGCGGCTCGTTGATTACGACCTTCTTCAGCGGTATCGTCAATGAGAGCGATCTAGTAACGCTTGGCGGTTACCCTGGTGAACTTAGAAAGCTGCTTGGTATTTGGGCGGAGGAAATTGATGCGTTATTACCAAGCCAAAGCAATCGTATTGTCGTTACAGATAAAGCTTCAGGCTTGAAGGATGAATATGCGTGCGGCATGCTTTGCGATCTTATTCATTCTGAAGGTGCAGAGGTTAAAGCGGTATACGGCGATGACTTCTACGCTGGAATGCCTGCACTAACGGTTAACAAATTCGGTGAAGGTGAAGCTTGGTACTTGGCAACAGGCGCTGAGCAAGCATTTATTAGCGATTGGCTACTAGGCGTATGTGTAGCTCGCGGCATTAATCCAATTGTTGCAAATGTACCCGAAAATGTGGAAGTAACGATTCGCTACAAGGATGATGCAGAGTATTTATTCGTGCTTAACCACAATGCAGAGGCAGTAAGCATTGACCTAGGCGAAATCAGTGGTACAGAGCTAATTAGCGGCAGTAAGCTGCAAGGAAAATCAGAGATTGCTGAACGTGATGTGTGGATTGTGAAGCTTGGATAATTAAACTCCATAACTAGTAATGAGACTACTATGATCCTTAGCGGGATTCATAGTAGTCTTTTTGCAATAGAAGGAAATATTCCAGCTACATATCGGCAAGCTTAACCTTTCTAATAGAAAAGAAAGCACTTATTAGGCCCAATATGCCAAGCACTGGCGCAAATAATGGATGAGCGCCAAACGACGTTAGAAAGGCAATCGTAATAATGACTGCGGTCACAAAGGTTGAAGGAACGGAGTATTTAAGCAGTCCGACAAATATAGGAACAAGCACGATTGCGCTAATTGCTAACGCGTCCTGTAGCAAATAAAGAGCAAACTGTGTAACAGGCTCCCAGCTAAAGGATTGGGGAACAAAGCCAATCCATTGATTGGTAGCAACGATATATGTCGCTAAAAATAAGTTTGATAAAAGAATCGATAAAAAGGCAAATAATATGACCATCACCATCTTGGTCAGCATCACTTTACTTCTAGAAATCGGATATTGAAACAGAATAGACATCGTTTTCGTTTTTAACTCATCGACGATTAATTTGACGGAAAGCACACAAGCAAACATGATCATCGTTGGTCGAACCATCGAATGTATTGCAAGAAAAGCAAGTGTGTAATCCTCGAAGGCAGTTGTCCCGCTTGATTTCTCCATATAATGAATAAGCGTGATGAATAGCATCAATATTACATTAGCAAGGATGGTTCCTTGTAACAAGCGCTTTAATCGGTGTTTCTGACTTTCTAATGTCATTAGCTTAAGCATATGCAGCTCCTCCATTCATACGTTCCATAAAGTATTGTTCTAGGGAATATGATGTTTTACTAATTTCACTAACATCAATATCGTGATAGACAAGTGTCCTATTGATTAGATGCTCTGCCACAGATGAGCTATAAACCTTAAGCTGGCGTTCATCGACGATCTCGCACTGATTAATACTAAGCTTATCCGATAAAATTTCCGCTGCTAGCTGCGCACTATTACAGGTAATCATAATTTCACCAGAGCTCATACCATGCAACTGATTAACCTCGATTTCTTCCACAAGATTACCGTTACGAATGATGGCGACCTTATCTGCGATTAACTCTACTTCCCCGAGAATATGACTAGAGATAAACAGGGTCATTCCATATTGCTGCTGAAGTGTCTTAAAAATACCGCGCATTTCCTGAATTCCGATTGGGTCCAATCCATTAATAGGTTCATCTAATAACAGCAGCTCTGGCTTTGTTACAATTGCTCTTGCTAGTCCAAGTCGCTGTTTCATCCCAAGTGAAAATTGGCTAACAGGCTTATTGCTTGCATTTTGAAGTCCTACGAGCTCTAGCGCCTCTTGAATACCACTTGGCTGACAGCGAAACCCCATATAGTTACAATGAAGCTGTAATGTTTCTCTTGCGCTAAGATGACCGTAAAGCGTGGGATATTCAATAATGCTGCCTAGCTTAGCCATTACCTTCGCTGAATTAGCCGTCAGCTTCTCACCGAATAATGTGATTTCTCCAGAAGTTGGTCGAACAAGATTAGTGATCATTTTCATAATGGTCGTCTTGCCTGCCCCATTCTGACCGAGAAATCCGTAAATTTCCCCTTTCTTAACGGATAGATTGACATCTGAAACGACAGCTTTACCGCCAAAGCTTTTACTAAGTTGGTGCGTTTCTAATATGAACATGTCTTCTTCGCTCTCCTCTATACCTTTATTTCTTCTAACAGCATCTTATCAATTTAAGGTAACAGCGCATTAGTGTAGCAAGTAACAATATTGCTGCTGCGGTCTATGACTTTATGATGACCTATAGATGACTGCCAGTACTAGCGAGCGTTAACTTTTACGTCATAGAATCAAGACAATAATAAACAACTGATAAAAGAAAGGATGCTGAGTGTGAAGATAAAGAAATTTGGGGAGATTACGTTATTAGTCATTCTATTAATTGGTTTTACGATAGGAAATTATTTCTTAATGCCGCTGCCACAAGTACCAAATAAGGAAGAGGTTGCTGTGACAGAGTTCTCTGCTGAGCTAGCAATGGAGCATATTCAACGTATTGCTCAGAAGCCGCGCCCAGCGGGATCAGCATACAATGGGGAGGTTCGCCAATATATTAAATCCTACATTGAGAATCTTGGACTTACCGTAGAAGAGGATATCCATACGGTCAAGCATAAGTATGAGGATAGAATGGTAGAGGTGCATAATCTGATCGTTAAGCTCGAGGGCAGTGACACGACGGGTACAGTACTCTATATGTCACATTATGATTCAGTAGATGAGGGCCCAGGTGCCAACGATAATGCATCGGGCGTATCGATCATGCTTGAACTGCTGAAGAGCATCACGGCATCCTCTCAAGTAAGCAACGATGTCATGTTTTTATTTACCGATGGCGAGGAATATGGAATTCTGGGGTCTAATGCTTACGTAGGTAACCAGCCCGTTGATGAGATCGCATTAGTCATTAATTTAGAGGCTCGAGGCAATAAAGGACGATCTATGCTTTTCGAGACGCATGAGAATAACTATGGAATGGTATCAGAATTTATTAACGCCTCCTCGATGCCATACGGCTACTCATTTATTAACGATATATACAAAATTCTTCCTAACTATACAGACTATGAACCTTTCAAAAATAGTGATGTACAAGGGCTTAATCTCGCTTATATTGAAGGGCTAGATGTTTATCATAGTGAGCAGGACAATATCGATAGTGTAACATTAGAGACTTTACAGCATCATGGACAAAATGCGTATGAATTGGCTCAACATTTTGGCAATGTGGACTTCCGCTCCATAAATGCTGAAGAGGATACGGCAGTTTACTTCAATTTATTGGGCTATCAGATGATGCTTTACTCCGCCGATAATAATATACTTTTAAGTTTTATAGCGTTATTGTTAGTTGCTGTGGTCATGTTTATATCGTGGCGCAAGGAAGTGACGACATTGCGTAAAATCGGAAGCTGGCTATTTACGTTATGCTGCTTGTCTATTGTTGCATTTTTAGTAGGGGTTGCGCTGCTCTTAGGCAAAGCGATTTTTGACGGGTTAATTTCGTTGCAAGTAACCTTGATCATTGTATGGATATGCGTAATTGTGCTAGCTGTCACCATATTCATTATTGTGAAGTGGAGCATATGGTCAAGATGGAAGGCAAGAGTAAGTGAACTTACATTATTAGATATTATACTGCCCAATTTGCTTGTCGGCATAATCTTGATAGGACTTTCTTGCTTATATACACCAAGCTCTAATTACTTATTTGTAATTCCAGTAATTATTCAGTCTATAGCGATGATCCTATATTACATGCTGAGAACTAATCGCGTTATTCAATGGGTGGGCTCCTTAACGATTTTTCCAATATTGCTTATCCTCTTTCCCTTATGGCTAGTGATCGGGCTAAGTATTGGTTGGATGGGCACACCTTTCCTATTGATTATTGCATTAATAACCGCTCCTTATCTCGTTCCTACAGCGCTATTGCCTTACAACAAGCTAGATGAAAAGAGATGACTTTTATATGTCTGACAGTCCTTCAGCAGAGTGACTGAAATTCGCTAATATACAAAAAGGGTGGTGCAGGAGAATGGGGAAAAAAAGTGTTATTATGTTGGCTAAAACTTTACTGAGTATATTCATTATGTTTGTCGGAATAATTGGTGGTAATATCGGATTACAGCTTATGCCAGGCGATCAAGAGTGGACGTTGCTTGCTACGCCATTTGGCATAGCACTGTCAGCAGTGCTTATGTACAGCTTAGTTGAAAGAAAGAGAGAATGGTCAATCGGCTTGAAGGATACGAAGTGGGCAGGAAGGCTGCTATCTGGAGGTACGACGGCGGCAGTAATTGTTTCAACCAGCACAGCGATTATTTTTTTAACAGATAGCGTCCAGTTCGGGGTAAATGCATGGAGCTGGAGCGTGGTACTGTTTCAACTCATGCTGTTTCTCGCTGTAGCTCTTTCAGAGGAGCTATTGTTTCGGGGGTATTTATATGGGCTATATCAACATTTAGTAGGCACAAGAGTCGCAATTATTATCAATAGTGTCATCTTTACTGGAATTCATTTATTCAATCCACATAGCTTAACTCGTCCAATTGAGCATATCGTGCTAGAGATCGTTAATATTTTTCTTATATCCATTCTAATTTCACAGGCGCGTGCCTTTTCAGGAACACTTTGGTTACCGATTAGCTTACACTTTATGTTTAATTTTTTTCAATCAACGGTATTTGGCTTTGCCAATGGAGGTAAGGAGGTAGAGTCGATCTCTTGGATCAGTTATGTGGAGGCGAATGTTTGGAATGGCGCTGGATACGGCTTAGAATCAAGCTTGATTCTTACCCCGATGTTAATTATTTCAATTGTCGTCTACGGATATTACAGAAAGCGCACAGCAGCTATTAAATAATATATGACTTTTTTATGACTTCTGGTTTCTTACAATCATTGCGTAAAGCCTGTATAATTGTAGCTAAATAGATGATGGGAGAAAGCTTCTAATGGAGATACATAGTAGTCGTGCATGGAGCTGGACAGACTGGTTTATGGTCGGACTTCGGGTCTTCGGCTTTTTCATGATTTTGGTTACCTTTGTCTTTGGTAATGAGACGATTGCAGATAAACTAGGGATTGTACTCGCATTTGCAATACTAGCTTTAGCATTGCCTCAGCTATTTTATTTACCAGGACATATTAGACCCAAATTATTTATTATATCCGAGCTCATCATAAGTGTCGCCTTTACAGCTTATCTTATTTCCAATATGCCTGATACCAATGCAAAAAGCTATCTTTTCCTTCCAATATTTATCGTTAGCTATTTGTACTCTCAGAGGTCGTATTATTGGCTTGGTCCAAGCTTGATTATTGTGCTTGCACTAGCATTGTTTCTTTTTACAGGAGAGACGGTTAGTATTGCGATTAATTTCGCTATTAATCTAGCATTATTTTCAGCGTTTGGCTTTTGCCTCGGAATGTTTTTAAAGCAGAAAACTCAGCTTTCTCGATCCTATAAGATTATAGAAGAGAAAAATATTGCACTAGAGCATGCGATTAAGCAGGTGGAGCGCTTAACGCTGCTTGAGGAACGCAATCGGATGGCACGAGAGCTTCATGATACGGTAGGCCATTCACTAACAGCCTCAATTGTAGCGATGGAGGCTGTTCAAACACTCATCGATCGAAATACGGAAGCGTCGAAGCAACGACTTCAACAAGTCATAGACTTTAGTCGCAATCATCTAGGCAGCTTCCGTCGAACCGTTCACGATATGGCAATGAGTGAGCTGAAGCAGCCATTAATTGAATTATTAACTACGGCAGCTAATGAGTTTTCAAGTCAGACCAGTACAAAGGTCGTTCTAGATGTGAGTGGTGAGAGCGATGTAGGTGTATCCGAGGCGATCAAGCTTTCTTTTCTTCGATGTCTTCAAGAATCGATGACTAATGCAAAGAAGCATGGAAATGCAACGGAGATTACCATTACCCTTAATCAACGAAGAGATATGTTATCTCTAACAGTACAAGATAATGGTAGTGGTTCTGATGAGCTAACGGATGGCTTTGGTATCGAAGGGATGAAAGCACGAGCAGAGGTGCTTCGAGGCACACTTAACGTTATTTCCAAGAAAGGCGAAGGAACAACTGTCTACTGCGATATTCCAATAGGGGTGTAATACATATGGATACAATAAAACTAATGATTGTTGAGGATCAAGAGCTTATTCGCTCCAGTCTAAGCATCGTGTTATCTATTGAAGAGGATATTGATGTGATTGGACTAGCGGAGAATGGTGAACAGGCAGTGGCAATGTGTGGGGACAATAAGCCCGATCTCATTCTAATGGACATCAATATGCCGGTGATGAATGGGATTGAAGCAACGAAGCGGATTAAGGTAGCCTACTCAGATGTGAAAATTATCGTGCTCACAACGTTTCAGGAGATGGACTTTGTCATCGAAGCGATGCAGGCTGGTGCGGAAGGCTATCTATTAAAGGCGATTGATACGAAGGATTTGGTTGCTGGTATTCGTGTTGTGGCTAATGGTGGCACATTGATTACACAGGAGGTAGCGAAAGCTCTATTTACCGAGCATGTCCAAAAGGCTGCGGCCATTCAGAAAAACAAAGATGATATGATTCTGTTAAGTAAACGTGAGCTTGAGGTTTTACGCTGCATTGCTGACGGACTTGACAATCAATCGATAGCTGATCGCTTATTTCTCTCAATAGGTACAGTAAAAAACTACATCTCTAATTTATATACGAAGCTTAATGTTGCTAATCGCCTTGAGGCGGTGCGAAAGGCAAAGCAGGAGGATTTGATATAAGCGCCCAGCGTGTGGCGTCGAGCAGATGACAACATAAAAACTAGAAAACGTAACTGCCACGGTTACGGTGACTAACATTTATTAGCTCCCATCCAAGGATGGGGGTTTTTTGTTATGTTCTTTTCTCGTGAAAACATCGATGAAAATGACCTTAATATTGATCAGTGCCATTACTATTTATGATCCGTATTCACGTAATGTAATCGCTTTTATAATGTAGCTATCAGGAGGTGCTAATACATGAAAGGTTCAGAAATCGTCCGTTCAGTTGATTCCGTCACAGGTATTAGAAAAGACACGTTAATAAGTAGATTCCGTAAGCAAGCATCGTTACAAGCCTTTGTGTTGCTTGGCATGGCGTTTCTGCTCGTATTCTCTTTTGCACCGTTATTCGGTGTAATTATGGCATTTAAAGATTACAAAATCAGCACAGGTATTGCAGGGATCTTTACAAGCGAATGGGTGGGACTGCGTTATTTTCATGAAATGATTAACGACTATATGTTTCCGACCTTAGTGCGTAACACGCTTGCGATTAGCTTGTTGAAGCTGGTTTTCTCATTTCCCGTTCCAATATTGCTGGCAATTATGATCAATGAGGTAAGGAATTCTGTAGTAAAACGCTTTGTACAAACGGTCAGCTATTTACCGCATTTTATATCATGGGTTGTTGTCGTCGGGATGTCGTACGCATTCTTTTCAACGGAGTACGGATTAATCAACGATGCATTAACATCGTTAGGCATTATTAGGCAGCCACTTGATATATTAACGAATCCAGATTCCTTCTGGGGGCTGGTTGTTGGTTCAGCGATATGGAAGGAAGCGGGCTGGTGGACAATTATCTTCCTTGCCGCGATTGCAGGAATTGATCCAACTCTATATGAAGCGGCTGAGATGGATGGTGCCGGACGATTAAAGCGGATCTGGCATGTGACGTTGCCAGGGATGAAGAGCTCGATTGTCGTTGTGCTTATCCTTTCCATTGGCAGTATGTTAGGCGGTGGGCTAGTCGGATCTAACTTTGAACAGGCCATGCTATTAGGCAACAGTATTAATAGTGATAAGTCGCAAATTATTCAGACCTACGCGTTTAATATGGGTCTTGCAGAAGGGCGTTTCGCCTTTGCGACGATGATTGATTTGGTTCAGTCGATTATTTCGGTGTTCTTAATTTTGACAAGCAATTATGTCGCGCGACGTGTGTCAGGCACAGGTCTTTATTAATGCAAAGTTTAGGTAACGCTTTCAAGTGTTGAGCTACAAGAGGAGGTTCACTTTATGCGGAGACGTCGAACTAGAGAAGATAGGATTGTGGACGGTGTTAACTATACGTTACTAGCGATCATATCTATCGTCATGCTTTACCCCTTCTATTATGTATTTATTGCTTCCTTTAATTTGGGTAGTGATACAGCTCGAGGTGGACTGTATTTGCTTCCACGTGCATTTACGTTAAATAACTACGAATTCTTTTTTAACGATCCGAATTGGACGAGAGCATTCTTGATTACAGTGCTGCGAACGGTTATCGGTACAACGCTTAGCATTCTGTTTACATGCCTAGTGTCGTACGGATTGTCTAAGCCTTATCTGCTATTTAAGCGAGTGTACTTTTTGATTATCGTTATTGCGATGAATGTTTCTGGTGGACTTATTGCTTATTATGTCGTGTTACGTAGCATTGGATTGCTAAATTCGTTTGCGGTTTATGTCATTCCGACGATGCTGAATCTGTTCTTTCTTTTAATTGCGGTTTCATTTTTTAGAGAAATCCCTGAGGAGCTGGCGGAATCTGCTCGAATGGACGGCGCTTCGGAGATGACAATTTTTGCGAGAATTATTATGCCTGTTTCCTTGCCGCTTGTGGCCACGATGTGCTTATTTATCGGCTCAGGTCAATGGAATTCCTGGTTAGACTCTGCTTACTTTGTTCAAGGTCAGTCGTTGAGAACGCTGTCCTATCGCATGATTGAAGTGATGAATCAGACGTTAGTTAGCTCTGATACAGCAGCAGCGCAGTTTATGACGAACCTACAGCTTACACAGTTTTCTGTGCAAGCAACAGCGATGATTATTTCTGTGTTACCAATTATGTGCGTCTATCCATTTATTCAGAAGTATTTTGTACAGGGAATGATGCTGGGATCAGTGAAGGGTTAATTCTAAGATGATGATTGGATTGGCGAAGAATTCTCTATTAACCTCGCCAACTATCATATAAACTACGATATAAAGGGGATGAATTAAGAATGGATAAAAAGATTTCTAAACGTTCATCATTCGTAATGGCGAGTTTAATAGCGACGTCATTACTGGTATCGGCTTGCAGTGGCAATAGTGCTACAACCAATAACGGAGGTAACACGCCTAGTAATACCAACTCAGGTAAAGAAGCTGTCGTTGAACCGACTGGGAACTCGTCTGAGCCAGTTACGTTGGACTTATTCGTCGATCAAACCTGGTGGCCATTAAAGGATTGGTCTGGTCATGTGCCTGAGGAAATTACGAAACGTACTGGAGTAAAGCTAAATATTACAGTTGCTACAGATGATAAGCAATTACCGCTTATGATCGCTTCGGGAGACTTGCCTGATCTAGTTGCAACCTCTACGCAGCATACACGTTTAGCAGATGCTAGTCTTTCATATGATTGGAATAGCTTAATTGAGCAATACGCACCAGATTTTAACATCGATCCGGAGAATATGGCAGTAAATACTGCTCCAGACGGCAAAATATATACGATAAAAAATAACTTCTCGACGAAAGAGGAATGGGAAGCCAATAAAGAGACAGCAATTCTTATGGGTGCAGGTATCGCAGTGCGCGAGGATATTATGACTGAGCTTGGCAATCCACAAATTAAATCGTTAGATGATTTTACGAATTTGTTCCAAGCTGTAAAAGATAATTATCCCGAGATGATTCCACTTGTATTAAATCCACCGAACTGGCATCGTGGCTACTTCCAACAAAACTTTGGTGTAACTTCCGGCTTAAATGATGTAGATGGTAAGCTAGTGCATGGCTTACATCTTCAAGCGAATAAAGATATGTATTTATATATGAATGAATTGTATCGTAAAGGCTTTATTACAGCAGAAAACTATGCATATAAGAGTGAGGATCAAGGAAAGCAGCTCATGTATAGCGGTAAAGGCTTTGCCTATGCATGGACAACACAAGGCGCTGATCGCCTAACGCTGGACGCTAAAGATAACGGTTACAAATTTGTCAGCTTACCTGTTAAAATAAGTGATAATTATAAAAACGTTCAAACCTCTGTGGGCTGGCAAGGTGTTTATATTACGAAAAAGAATAAAAACCCTGAGGCATCCATTAAGCTAATGCAGTTCCTTCGCTCAGAGGAAGGTCAACGTCTAGCGATGTGGGGAATTGAGGGTGCGGATTGGAATATGTCAGAGGATAATAAGTACCCTGTATTTACGTATAATCATCTAGACGATAGCCTGCGTAAGGAAAAGGGCTCCTATTATTGGGGATTGCTTGCTGGCAGCGCAACAACTGAAATGACTGGAAGCTTTGTTCCTGATACAGATGCAACGAGAACAGGTCAAGAGTTTACCGCATTAGCTACCTTCAATTCTGCAATTGGTCTCGTTATTCCATTGGCTGATTCTGAAGAGCAAGTAATTAAAAGCAATATCGACAATCTAATTACGAATGAAGAAGCGAAGGTGCTGCTAGCAACTTCAGCAGAAGCTGCCGCTGAAGCTTATGACACGATGGTAGCGCAAGCTGAGAAAATCGGCCTTAACAAATATGAAGAATGGGCCAATAGTAAGTATGAAGAAGTAAAGAAAAACTTCCAGTAGACGTATAGTATCAGTTAAAACAATCGAGTGGGACGACGGAATATCTGTCGGCCCGTTCGGTTGTTTATGATTAGGAGGCGCGTATGAATTGGCTTCGTAGAGCAATCGATAATTTCCGACATATGCGGATTGTACCAAAATTTATCATCGGTTATATCGTTCTCATTTTTATTCCGTTTACGATGTTTGGATATTTCTTTTACAGGCAAATGTATAGTAATTTGCTTGTTCAGTATCAGGTTGATCGCGCGAAGCTAATGGAGCAATCCTTTGCTAGTTTTGGAATTGAGTTATCTAAGATCGAATCAGTATTTTCGTTATATCAGAATAATGATCAGCTCCTTCAATATCTCGACGGTTATTATCTAGATGATTGGGAGATGGTATACAATTACCGCAAAGGGATTAGTCCTACATTTCAGTTCACAACGATTGGCAATCCTTATATCGCTAGGGCAACTGTTTATAGCTTGAATGAGCAAGTGCTTAGTCTTGAGCCTGACATCTTGACCGTAGCCAATTCAGGTGATGTGTTCCAGTGGAGTGAATATGAAAATATTGCCCCCAATGAAGGGATTTGGACATTTCATAGGTCACAGAATGACCATTTACCCATCCTTAATTACACACGCAAAATATATAATGATACGTACACTCGTGAGCTAGGGGCACTGCAGCTAGAAATTAGTCATACTGTGTTTCATTCATTGTTCCAAGGTATGCCGACCGAGCAAGGAACTTGGAATTATATTATTGATCATTCGGGCAATGTATTTTCTAACTCTGCTTCGGATGAATGGAGTGATAGCAAACTAGCTTTGCTAGCTAATCGAGCACCAATAGCTGGTGTTAATAGCTTTTACGAAGATAACAATGCTTATCTTGTTCATGTCATTACGATTCCTGAGCTGAGTGCAACGTTTATTAAAATTAGTAAGACAGATCAGATTATTACGTTTAAAGGAAGCGAACGGTGGATCGTTGCGGGTGGAATATTGCTAATGGCACTATTATCGATCATTTACTTTATGATCGCTTCATCGCTAGGGCGTCGATTGCTACGGTTTATGCGACATCTTAAGCGTGTCGATAATCCTAAGCTAGCTATCTATGATGGCCCAAGTGGAATGGATGAGCTGGGCTTTGTGATCAATTCATATAATGCAATGATTAGGAGAATGGATGAGTTAACTGAGGATATGCATCAGACAGAAATGCTGAAGAAGGAAGCAGAAATCAAAATGCTGCATGCTCAGATTAAGCCTCATTTTTTATATAACACACTTGAAACAATGAGAATGATGGCGCTCGTTAAAAATGAAACTGACCTAGCAGAGGTAGCATCTTCACTAGGAAATTTGCTGCGCTATAGCTTGGTTAAAAATAAGGATGAGGCGACATTATCACAGGAGCTAGAAAATGTAGCTCATTATATTGAAATTCATAAAGTCCGAATGGGAGAGCGATTATCCTTTACGATGGATATTTCAGGAGATCCAGCTGGTTATGTTACACCACGCTTTATTTTACAGCCAATTGTAGAAAACAGTATATTACATGGCATTGGGAAAATTCGTGGGAAAGGCATCATAACACTGAACGTGCAAGATGATCAAGACGCTGTTGTGATTAAGATTAGTGATAATGGTGCAGGGATGACGCCTGAGAAGCTGCATGCAATACGAGACATTCTTAGTTCAGGCCATTCAGAAGACGATTCTGTCGGTATCGGATTACGTAATGTTAATGAGCGTATTAAATCATTTTGCGGAGGTAAGTCGGGGATTACCGTTGATAGCGTAGTAGGAGAAGGTACGACGTTTACGATTACGTTAGAGAAGGGGAGGAGATGAGGTTATGCTTAAGCTGCTGCTTGTGGATGATGAACCGATCATATTGGCAGGAATTGAGCATTTGATTCGTAGTGAACGTACTGCGTTTACAGATATTGAACGGGCTTCAGATGCATTTGAAGCGCTAGCTTTGCTAGAAACCTTTCGACCTGATCTGATTATTACTGATATACAAATGCCGGTAATGGATGGACTGCAATTAATTCAAGAGGCTCAGGGGAAGGGAGCAAAGCGCTTCATCATTCTATCTGGCTATGATCAATTTGAATATGCAAGACAAGCGCTTAGGCTGCAGGTGAACGAGTATTTGCTTAAGCCGATTCAAAGAAAAGAGCTATTCGAAGCTTTAAATCGCCTAACACTAGACATTATGGAGGAGAAGAAGGAAGCTGCACATCTCGAGGGGGTGGAGTCTGCTATAACACCATCTGACTCGGAGTTAAGTGCACCGATTCGTAAATTTCAAGCCTATGTGAAAAATCACTTTATGCGTGATATTGCATTAGACGAGGTGGCGGAATATTTGGGATTACATCCTAATTATTTCTGTTCTGTTTTAAAGAAAGAGACAGGTATGACGTTTCTGCAATATCTTCACACCGTTCGTATTAATCAAGCGAAGGAGCTGCTTGAGGGGCCAGAAACGCTAACGATGGATCAGATTGCCAAAAGCGTAGGATTTGAAAGTCCGAGACATTTCTATAAAGTATTCAAGCAATTTACGGGGCAAACACCTGGGGCGTATCGAGGGTTGATTAATCATTGATAAGGAAAAAGCCGTTGAGCCCTGCGTATTGTAATGGCTCAACGGCTTTCTTACACTCTAATTTTTACTTACAATCTCTACGGAAATACTGTTGTTTTCTTTCTTGTAGCTCACGCTATAACCAAGCTTCTCTGAAACCTTTCTTAGAGGCACATAGGAGACGCCGTTTTTAACCTGTACATCAGTAAATGTCGCTGACTTTGTTTTGTTTTTTAAGGTGACAGATTTATCCTTGCTATTCCACTGTGTTGAAAATCCTAAAGCATCGCCGATGACACGTAGTGGTAAGTAGGTAACTCCACCTTCAATATACGCTCTGCCAGTCTCAGCAGTTTGTTTAAGCTGAGCTCCATTAACTGTAATAATGATTGGCTCTTCTAATTTCAAATCAGCGGTAGATAAAATAAAGCCCTGTGCTCCTACAAAGAGATATTTGCCAAAAGCCTTTACGCCATCAAAGATTTGTCCATTGCCGAAATATTGTTCAGCTTGTTTAGAAGGCACTGTACGCTTGCTCCATTGCTTGCCGTCTTTAGAGACATAGTAATTCGTATTATTAATATATTCGCCATCGATATATTGCAGAGAACGATTAAACGCGACAAAGTATTTATCGAATGTCATAATCGTAACTAAATCATCATTTTTTACTTGAGAGGTGACATTCGTTTTTGTCCAGTTTTTCGTATCTTTGGAGATCCATAAGTTTTTCACATTATACGGATCAACAGCAAGGTAAGAACCCTCGTTGTATGCTAGCTCAATCTCCATCGTAGTTAATGTTGCTAGCTTTGTCCAAGAGGTTCCGTTCGTTGTCGACATTAGCTGAATATACTGGTTGCCTTTGTTATAGATCTGGAACGCACCAATAATACGTTTGCCATCATACACCATTGACATTAACCAATGCCCTTCCTTACTTACGCTAGTAACCTTGCTCCAGCTTGTACCGTCCTTAGAATAATAGACACCATCTGTTTGACCTGAAGCGATAAAGTATTTCCCAGTCCACATTAACTCCGTCAGCATAATCTCTTTATTCTTGAATGCTGATGCTTGTGTCCAAGTTAGACCATCCTTAGATGTATAGACGCCATCATTACCAACCGTTACAAACTTATTCGCGCCATATTCAACAGCGTTAAAGTATGGACGGCCGTAAATTTCACGACTAGGTAATGGATTAGCACTATGCCAGTTTGCTCCGTTATCTGTATAAATGATATTGCCCAAACCACCGACAGCGACAACACGTTTGCCGTTCGTTGCAACACCTTCTATATCAACCGTACTAGAACTACCGATTAATTTGTGAGTCCAATTGAGCCCATTTTTCGATTTCATACTATAGATGCTGCTATTTTCACTATAGGCTAAGCCTGCAAAGCCATCCTTTACTGGATAGATCGTATAATACTGATGTCCCATTGACTTAAGATCTTGTTTTGTCCATTTACTTAAATTTTCACTCGTATAGACAACCTGATCAGTCGCATTACCACCAGTTCCCATCGCTACAACCTTTTTACCGTCTGTTGTGATGGATCTGAACCAAACACCTGCAGGACTGGCCGACAATTTTGTCCATTTAATACCATCGGAGGATTTATAGATGGCATCACTTATCCCTATGTATTGCCCTTTATAATAAATGAACGACTCGATAGCGGCATTAGTATCGTATTTGCTTGACTTCCAATTTACTCCGTCTTTAGAGGTGTAGATTTTGTTCTGCTCATACACCGTTAAGAAAAACTGTCCATTTACGAACAGAAGCGGGTGAAATTGATAGGAGTCTTTAAAATCCATCACCTTTTCCCATTTGGAACCATCCTTGGAGCTATACACCCCTTGAAGCCCCGTAGCGATAAATTTCTTACTGCCATATTCCATAAATAGAATAGAATCATCAAAATCAAATTCGATCTTATTCCAGCTTACAGCATCCTTGGAGATAAATAGCTGGGCTTGTCTATTAATAGCTTCATGGTTATATGTCGTATTTGCACCAGAAATAATGTAGTTTTCACCGTTCCAAGCAATCGCAGTGAATTGATAGTTTGCAAAGCGAGAATATGCTGACCAATTTACCCCGTCGCTGGATTTCATCACCGTTCCATAGCTACCAACCGCGACATATTCATTGTTACCTTTTACATAGCTTGTCGGTGCATTGATTGCAAATGTACCATTGATCGTCCAATCCTCCACTTGAAAAGGTGAACGCTTTAACGTGATGCTCTCAACATCGCTTGTAACTGCCGCTGAAATTTCTGAAGCATTAGTGCTGAGTAAGCTCATGACAATGAAAATAGCGATCCAAGCTGATAATACCTTTTTCATTTTTCTTTTCCCCCAATTCTAAGTTGTCATGTATAAAAGTACATCAAATTCATGAAATAACAAAGTTAAAAATTGGGGCTCCGGAATAACGCTCCGGAGTAGAGCGTCCTTTTTGCCGCGGTTTAGGGCTCCGGACTAGAGCGTTCCTTATGCCGTTTTTTAAAGCCCGTTGCTGTAATTGATGGAAACGATGCAACGGGCATTAAAGACGGCACACTTCGTTAACGGAACGCTCTATTCCTCCGCGGAATGTGTTTTAAAGATAAGTGCACTAAGTTATTCGAGGATGTTTATCGAAGAAGCCGAGCGTTCCTTATGCCGTTTTTTAAAGCCCGTTGCTGGAATTGATGGAAATGATGCAACGGGCATTAAAGACGGCACACTTCGTTAACGGAACGCTCTATTCCTCCGCGGAATGTGTTTTAAGAGATAAAGGATGACAAGAGTAAGCCATGATTTAAAGCAAAGCGGTCATACCGAAAATAGGTATGGCCGCTTTGCGCTTTAAACCAAACCTGTCGCCACGCCTATATTAATGAGATTTTTCATACAAGAGGATAGAAAAATCGTTACTGCTTAGGTCATCAGAATGTGAATTGATCATTTAGAGCTTCGGTAAGAGAAGATAACAAAGAGCGTTGCTGTTTTTTGAATGTCGAAATGATGCTGCGCAGTCGAGCAAAGATCATGG
>Ga0180216_1000141_pt1 | contig 87670 bp, 79 predicted proteins | sample eDN3rd37CBELigMG_FD_128879 | JGI IMG/M metagenome (GOLD analysis project Ga0180216, IMG submission 128879) | Enriched Miracle-Growth compost microbial communities from Emeryville, California, USA - eDNA 3rd pass 37_C BE-Lig MG (version 2)... ... | reverse complement strand
GTCCCTTCGGATCGGTGCGACGCCCTGCGCGTCGTGGAAGGAACGATCCGGCGCCCGGTGTCCCGGGTGGAAGGGACGGCCGTCCCGACCTTCCGGGACCACCGCTCGCGCCCTCTCCGGGCAGGACGAACGAGGGGGAGGTTGTGTGCGATTCTCCCGACGAAAACGCACACAACCTCCCCCCGATCGGAGGATGTCGACGCGGATATTTCCGTGGGCTGCCGGATCCGCGTCACTCCGAATTCACTCAGGGATTTCGGGTGCGGCGCTCGTCCGCCGAATGAAGAGCGGCGACGGATGCGAATGCCGCAGCCAGTACCAGTAACAACAGCACAACATTGAGTGTCATGAAATGTCCTTTCACGGGGCCGGGCGAATTTCTCCCGACTTCGAAACAGGCGCTCCCCTCTTCTATCCCATTCACGAGAAATATGCGAGTCGATGCATTTTCAACAGACGAATTCGATACGTTCGCAATTCGAACGTCGCGGAATTCCGGGGCGGATATTCCGTCGGGAAATGTGGCGGATCAGCCCAGTGACCTGCGCCTCATGCGCGCCTGCCGACGGGAGACACTGCCCCGCCGGTTCCTAAGGTGGTACGACGTGGCGGAAGCGAGCGGAGATCATCGGGTCGTCGACCTGCCGCTGCCCACGCCCGCCCCGTTGCGGACGGCGATACTGTCGGTTCCCAGGCAGGGACGCCGGTGGCCCGGCGCCGCACGCGCAGCCGCCACCGTCGCGGTACCCGGTCTCGTGGGTGTCGCCCTCGGCTTCGGTGCCGTCTCCGCCATCGCCACACTCGGTGCCTTCGCCGTCGTCTACGGCGAGCAGCGCCCCTATCGTGTCCGTGCCCGAGCGGTCGCCGTCATCGGGACGGTGCTCGTGACGCTGGCGACGATCGGTGCCCTCGCAGGGTCGGTGGTCCATCACGAGCTGGCCGCAGGCGGGCCGGCGTGGTGGTACCTGGTGGTCGTCGCGGCGATGACGGTGACCGTCGCGGGGTGCGCCTTCGTCGTCGACGCGCTGCGGATGGGTGCGCCCGGCGCGTTCCTGATGTTGTTGTCCCTCGAGATCGCATCCGCTCTCCCCTCGCTGGGGGTGTCCGTCCCGACGGTCTCGGCATGGACGGCGATCGGAGCGGGGACGGCCGTCGTGGTCTCCCTGTCCGGTGCTCCGTTCCGGCCACGGACTCCGGAACGCACCGCGGTGGCCGCTGCGGTCGCCGCCGTCGACGCGGTCCTCGAGGAGAACTCCCCCGGGAATCGCCGCGCCGCGGTCCACGATCTGCACGCGGCGTGGCAGTGCCTGCACGACGCCGGGCTCGTCGGCTCGGGGCATCCGCTGGAGCAAGCACTGTGCGCGGCGCACCTCCGATGCGCGGAGACACTGGACGAGCGTCCGCGGGACGAGGCGGTTCCCGAGGACGACCTGCGGCTGCGGACCCCGCTGCGACGTCCCTCCGTGCGGTACCGCCTCGCGCGTGCCGCGCACCTGCGCAGCCGGTCGGCGACGATCGCCGTGCGCCTGCTCGTCGCGGGACCGGTCGCCGGGACGATCGCCATCGCACTGGGTGTCGGACGCCCCGACTGGGCGGTCATCACGGCCGCGATGATCCTGCACCAGGGACCGGATCGGATCCTCGGTTCCTACCGGGCGGCGCACCGCTTCCTCGGCACCGTGCTCGGGCTCGTCCTGGTTGCCTGCCTGACGCCCTTCCATCCGGGTGGGATCGCCCTCGTCGCGGTGCTGGCCGCGGTGATGGCGGGCACCGAGATGTTCCTGGTGCGGAACTACGGCCTGGCGATGGTCTTCATCACCCCGCTCGTCGTCGTCCTCGGCGGATTGGGCGCCCCCGGCGATCTGGTGACGGTCGCGCGCGACCGCTTCCTCGAGACCGTCGTCGGAGTCCTCGTCGCGCTCGCGGTGCTGTGGGGTGTGCTCCCCCGTGCCCACCGCCGCGTCCTCGACTTCGCCGACGGCCGCGTGCGCGACGCCGTCACGAGGATCGCCGCGTCGTCGGACGCGCGCGAGCTGCCCGAACTGCGCCGCGACCTCGAGTTCGACCTGCACGCCTCCACTACCGCGGCCGTCATCGCCGCACACACCGAGCCGGCGTGGACCCGGGAGCGCTGGACCGAGCACCGCCGTCTCCACGAACTCGGCTACCGGATCCTGACCCTGCCGGAACGACCGGGCCCCTGAAGCAGGGACCCGGTCGTTTCCGTCGGAACACGCGCCGTCGTCAGAACACCAGCACTGCGAAGACGGTCGAGAGGATCAGACCCGCCATCACCGGCAGGAAGCACTTGCGGGCGAGATCGAGCACGGGCACCCGGGCGAAACCGGCCACCGCGACCAGCGAGGACCACGCGATGATGACACCGCCACCGGCCCAGATGTTGCCCATCTGACCGATCGCCGCGAGCGTCGACGGGTCGACGTCGACGGCCGGGCCGAGAGCACCCGACAGCGCACCGGTGAGGGGCAGTCCGCTGAATCCGGACCCGTCGAGTCCGGCGACGAGGCCGATGAGCAGGATGCCGAAGGACGTGACGAAGGCGTTCTGCGGAAGGTGCGCCTGCACCGTGGTCACGAGGTCGAACAGGATCGCCGGGCCTGCGGCGTCGGCGGAGATGCCGAGGATCGGTCCCGCGAACTCCGGATTGCCGATGAAGAAGAAGCCGGCGATCGGGAGGACGCAGCCCATGGCCTTGAAGGCGAAGACCAGGCCGTCGACGAGATGGTCCGAGGTGGTCTCGAGGAAACCTCCGCGGTCGGTCGACGCTGCGGCGGCGAACAGGATCAGCGCTGCGATCCCACCCACGATCGCGGCGGCGTCACCACCCTGCAGCGGCGGTACGACCTCGGTGAACTTGCCCAGCATCAGGTAGACGATGAACGCGAGGTAGGCGAGCGGCACGAGCATCGCGAACGCCTTCGCGGTACCGCGGCGCTCCTTCTCCGCTTCGGTGTCGGGGTCGGCGATCGGATCGGACGGCGCCACGAGCACCGCCGTGGCCGTCGCCGCCTGCTCTCCGCCACCGCCGCTGGGGCCGCCGGCGGGTTCCGGCCGACGCGGAGGACGGGAGCCGCCCCCGTCGCCCGAGGAGTCGTCACGGGTCTCGCCGATGCCGCGGTCGGCTTCGGCCTCCCACTCGACGAGGAGGTCGAGGGACGGTGCACGCCAGTGCCGCTTCTGCACGAGGTAGGTGATCAGCAGAGCCGTGCCGCCGACGATCAGGGACAGGACCATGGCCTTGTCCGCCACGGCGTCGGCCTCGACGCCGGCAGCCGATGCGGAGATGCCGGGCGCCACCTTGATGATGTAGTCCGAGGACAGCGCCATGCCCTGACCGCAGATCGCGATGACCATGCCCACCGACAACGGGGACATGCCCGCGCGGATCGCCACGGGGATGAGCACCGCGCCGACGAGGGGCACGGCCGGGGTGGGCCAGAAGAACAGGGAGATCACGTAGGTGACCGCGGCCAGGACGAGGAAGCTGCTGGTGCCCGCACGCATGACCCGCCGGAACGGCGCGACCATCATCCGGTCGGCGCCGAGCTGGCGCAGCGCGCCGAGCATGGCCGTGACCATCGCGATGATGAGGAAGATATTGAACAGTTCCTTCGCCGCGACGAGGCTCGCGTTGAAGATGGCCGACAGTCCCGTGACGATGCTGCCGGAGAACGTCAGGGCGGTCAGGAAGGTTGCGACGACTGCAGGAACGACGATGTTCTTCCGCAGGGCCATGGTGGCCAGGATGACGAGGATGCCGGCCAGGTAGACCCAGTGCGCGGCGGTGAGTTGTACGTCCAAGGCGATTCCTTCGACAGGGGGTGGAACGAGTCGGGCTGTGTTCGTGGACGGTGAATGGGGAACTCGATGTATTGGGGGAACTTTCCGCTACGGCCCGTGCTCGGTCAACGAGAACGGTGCACATTGCCCGCCACGCTAGCTGTGCACTGTGTTCCACTTTTGCAATTTCGTAACGACGCGGCGCTCGGATGTGAAATATTGCTACGAACATGTGTCGCGCGCTCGCCGACGCCCCCACGACGTCGCCGAATGTGCACTCTGCACCGGTTCCTCCGGATCCGATGTGCACATCCACCCCGCGATGACGATGCATCCGACCGTAGCGCAGTGCGAAAGTGGTTCGACGGCACGAACCGTGCCGTGCAGTTCCCCGAGGTTCCGGAGAGTTCGATGACCACTCGCACCGATACACCGGCAGCGCCGGCAGCCGAGACGGATACGGGTACTCCCCTGGCACTGTCCGCTCTGCTCGCCGGAACCCTCGTCGGGACACTGAGCAACAACATCATCAATGTCCCACTGCCACAGATACTTTCCGACTTCGACGCAAGCCTCGAAGACGGCGCACTACTGGCCGTCGGCTTCCTTCTCACTTTTGCTGCGGCAATGCCCCTTGCAGGGTACATCGGTGACCGATACGGTCGGCGTCGCGTCTACTGCGGTGCCCTGCTCGGCACCGCGATCTGCGCTGCCGGAGCCGCGACCGCGCCGACCCTCGAGATCCTCGTGGTCTGGCGCACCCTCGGCGGAGTCGCGGCGGCTGCATTCGCGCCTGCTGTCATGGGGTTGATCGCGTGGCTGTTCGGCGCGCATCGACGCGCACGCGCGGTGGGCGCGTGGGCCACCGTGAACGGGCTCGGTCAGGCCATCGGCCCCACCCTCGGCGGTTTCGTTGCGGGACATTGGGGTTGGCGATGGGTATTCGTCCCGATGATCCCGATTGCACTGATCGGTCTTGCCGGGACGTTGCGCTGGATCCCGATCTTCCCCGGCCGCCGGATGACCCTCGACGTGCCCGGTGCGATCGCACTGACCCTCGGTTCCGCCGGAGTCGTGCTGGGACTGAGCATGTTCGGACAAGCAGGTGTTCCCACGTCCGTCGCGGGGATCGCCCTGGCGGTCTCGATCGTCGTACTGGTCGGTTTCGTCGTGCACTGCCTACGCGCAGACGTGCCGTTCGTCGACGTCCGACTGTTGGTCGAGAGCAGATTCGCGCGGAGCGCGGCCGCCGCCTTCGCGCAGATGTTCTGCCTGGGCGCCGCTCTGCTGGCGGTGCCGCTGCGGTTGCACGCGACGGGCGCGTCGACGGCCACGGCCGGGGCGATCCTGTTCGCACTGCCCGCAGTCATGGCGGTCCTCGCACCGGTCGTCGGCCGCACCGTCGACCGCGTCGGCGCACGGCGGATATTGCGGGCGGGACTGGTGGTGCTCCTCGTCGGTCAGATCGCGCTCGCCGTCGTCCTCTCGGCGGACGAACCGCGCCTGTGGCTCGTCGCGACCGTCCTCGCGATCACCGGTGCCGGCATCGCTGCCGTGCAGACCCCCGCGGCGGCCGGCTCGACGCGCTCTCCGGCGGGCGAGCGCGGGACGGGTCTGGGGGTGTTCAACCTGATCCGTTTCGGCGGTTCGGCGGTCGGGGCGGCGTGGGTGACCGTCGCACTCGGTTCGTGGACGGTGGGACCGCTCTTCGCGGTGTGCGCCGTGGTCGTGTGCGCGGGGTTCGCCGCGTCGTTCCTGGGAGCCGACCCCGAGGATCACGCACCGACCGGTTCCGAGTCGACCGCTCTCAGCGGTAGTTGATCTCGTTCTCGACCGAGGTGCGCAGCCGGTCGAGAAGCTCGAGGCGGACGGCGAGCCAGGCCGTGAACTGGTTCTCCGGCAGCCGGACGTCCATCCCCATCGCGCGGGAGATCCGGTCGAGCTTCGACAGCATCGTGTTGCGGTGGACCGACAGCTCCCGTGCCGCCGCGTTGACGTTCCCGCCGGCCGCGAGATAGGCCGACAGGGTGTCGTACAGGTCGGTGCCGGGCTTGAGCGACCCGAAGACGTCGCCGACGAACCTGCGGCTGCGATCGGTCTCGGCGACCAGCTCGAGCACGCCGTAACCCCGCAGATCGCGGTACGCCACCGAACCCGACATGCCGAGCCGCTGCCCGATTCCGAGTGCCACGCGGGCCTGCCGGTAGCTCTCGCGGATCTGGTCCGCGCCGACGGCCGGAACGCCGTGGGCGACGGGCACCGGGCGCACGCGCCGGCGGGAGAGATCCTGCGACACCGCGTCGGCGTACTCGGCGATCTCGAGTTCGACGTCGCGCGGGTCGCGGTAGCGGAGTGATCGCACCACCACCAGGACGTCGCCGATCACCGTGACGTACGAACGCACCGACGGATGGGGTAGGACGCTGGCCGCGTACCGGGCCAACCGCAACAGTCCGCCGGATTCGTCGCCGCCCGGACCGGCCGGGTTCTCCCCGTAACCGGGTGCGACGAAGACCGCGAACGTCGAGGTGAGATCGATGTCGTGGTACTCGGCGCGCGCCTGCATGTCGTGCTGGCTGGTGAAACTGCCGTGCACGAGCGCCTGCACGAAATCGCCGCGGGCCCGTTCCTCGGCCTCGTCGACGCTGCGTTGACGCAGCATCTCCGAACCGATGATCGCCGTCGCCTGTTCGGTGACGACCGCGTGCTGGGCCAGCTCGTGCGGTCCGGGAGACGTCCCCGAGGCGAGCACCACCACCCAGCCCTCGAACCGTTTGCCGAGCCGGATGGTGCTCGCCGTGCACGTCCAGGGCGCGCCTCCGACGACCTCCTCCAGCACGCGGGTGTCGTGGTGCGCGTGACGATCCGCGGCCGTCACCGTCGACAGCTGCTTGTGCAGGACCTCCGAGATCTCTTCCGCCCGAGCAACATCCACTCCGTGGAAGGCGACGGCCTGACCACGCGCGTCGAGCGCGATCGCCGGATGCTGTGCGAGCGCCGAGACCTCCTTGACGAGCAGGTTCAGTCCCGCGCCTCGGTGCAGCAGACCGGCGAGCGTCGAGTGCACGTGCGCGGAATAGCGCATGACGTGGACTTCCTGCATCAGCGACCGCTCGGCGAGCAACCGGTTGAGTGCCGCGAATCCGACGGGCAGGTCGAGTTCGATCACCACCAGCCCCGGCGGCCAGGGCACTCCGGCGGGCACCGAACCGTCGACGACCAGTGCCGCCGCGTCGCGGGCCGCGAGCGCGGACAGGGCGTGTGCGCTGTCGGCGAGCGCTTCCGGCCGCATGTACACGGCGACACCGGTGAGATCGTCGAATCGGCCGACGACCTCGCCGAACGGCAGCACCCAGGTGAGCGCCCGGTCGAGATCGGCCTCTCGATCCACGACCCGGGCGCCCTCCATGAGCGGTTCGTCGAGCAGTCCTCGGACTGTCAGACGCGGGCTCGATTCCATGGGGACCTGCTTCCATCGGGAGCATCGGCGGGCCGTGAGGGGGTGGCCGGCCGACACCGTGGCGGTGTGCACTTTCTACACCAGTTACCAGAGTCATGCGTCCCAGACACATGTGCACTGTGTACATCGAATCCCGAAAACAACGGTGATCTTGACCGTCCCCATCGGCGCACGGCCCTGTTAGAAATGAGCCACGCCGGACACACCGCTCCACCGCTCCGGCACCCGCCGACACTTCAGCGACGCGGCATCGGCGGGACGCACCCGGATCCCGACGCGGACCAGGAATCGTCCGACTCTCCGACCCGACTTCGAAAGTGGAGACCAATGCATCGAATCCACCGCATCACCCTCGACGACGCACTCCCCCTGCTGGCCGCCGGCCGCGCGAAGGCCGAGGAGATCGGCGTCAAGCAGACCCTGTGTGTCTGCGACGAGAGCGCGAACGTCATTGCTCTGCACCGGCTTCCCGGCGCTCGCCTCACCGGCGTCGAGATCGCCATGGCGAAGGCGTTCACCGCCGCCGGCCACGAGCGCGCCACCCACCTGTTCAACGAGGGTCCCAACGGACCCGCTCTCCCCGGCAACGAAGCATTCGGTATCAGTCACATGCTCCCCGGGAAGTTCGCGATCTTCGTCGGCGGCTTCCCCCTCGTCTACGACGGACAGATCGTCGGCGCCGTCGGCATCAGCGGCGGCAACGGCGAGCAGGACAAGGCGGTCGGTGCCGCCATGATCGCCGAATTCGAAGCCCTGACCTCCGCGATCAACGCCTGATCGCATCCCCCCGCACGACCTCCTCATCGAAAGGCATCATCATGACCGAACTGCTCGGACGCGACGAATTCCGCGCCGCACTCGAAGACGCCATCAAGGGACGCGAGGCGAAGAACGCATCGTTCAGCAAGGCGTGGGCCGAGGGCAAGCTCGAGAAGCACCACTTCGCCCGGTGGGCCGAGAACCACTACCACTACGTCGGCCCCTTCGCCGACTACCTGGCGAACATCTACTCCAACACCCCCGATCACTTCACCGACGCCAAGGACTTCACCCTCCAGAACATGTACGAGGAGGAGCTGGCCGACATCCGGCACACCGACCTGCTCATCAAGTTCGCCGAGGCGTGCGGCACCACCAAGGAGCGCGTCGAGGATCCGAACAACATGAACGCGGTCACCCGCGGACTGCAGGCGTGGTGCTACGCGGTGTCCCAGCGTGAACACTTCGTCGTCGCCACCGCGGCCCTGGTCGTGGGCCTCGAATCGCAGGTGCCGAGCATCTACAAGAAGCAGATCGTCCCGCTCCGCGAGGTGTACGGCTTCACCGAGGACGAGATCGAGTTCTTCGACCTGCACATCACCTCGGACGTGGTGCACGGCGAGCGCGGCTACCAGATCGTTCTCGACTGCGCCGACACCCCGCAGCTGCAGCAGCGCTGCCTGCAGCTCGTCCGCTGGGGAGCGGAGATGCGCTACTCGTACACGAAGGGCCTGTACGACACGTACGTCGCCCCCGATCTGGAGCTGGCGTCCGCCTGATCCGATGCGCGGGAGCGGAAGTCGCTCGCGACTTCCGCTCCCGGTCTCGCACACGAGCGAAGGAGAAGCATGTCCACCGAAATCATGGGCAGCGGGACCGCCGGCACCGACGCCGTCGCGGAGTCCCCGACCTGGGTCGCCGTCGCCACGGTGAAAGAGGTGACCCGCCGCCGCAAACTCCGCGTGGAGGTCGACGGCCTCGCGATCGCACTGTTCCATGCGAACGACCGCATCTACGCCTTCGCCGACCTGTGCGTCCATCAGGACCGTTCGCTCGTGAAAGGCACGCTCCTGCACGGACGTGTCATCTGCCCCGGCCACCAGTGGCGCTTCGATCTCGAGACCGGATACGAAGAGGACCAGGACCTCTGCCAGCCGGTCTATCCCGTCCTCGTGCGCGACGAGACCGTCCTCGTCGACCTCACCCCGCGTCCTGCACCGGCCGCATCCGGAAAGGAGTGCACGGCATGACCGTTCGCACCGTAGTCACAGTGGGCGCCGGCCAGGTCGCCGCCGTCGCCGCACGCACCCTGCGTCGCCGCGGCTTCGACGGACGCATCGTGCTGCTCGGCGACGAGCAGCACGCCCCCTACCAGCGTCCGCCTCTGTCGAAGGAATTTCTCGCGGGTCGTGAAGGAGTCGACTCCCTGGCACTTCTGACCCGGAAATGGCTCGACGCCAACGACATCGACATCCGCACGGGCGTGTCGGTCCAGCGCATCGACACCGCGACCCGCACCGTCGAGTTCGACGGCGGCGAGATCGCCGCCGACGCGATCGTCCTCGCCACGGGCGGACGCCCCCGCGCCCTCGCCACCACCGGATCCCGGCCCGATCTCGTCCACTACCTGCGCACCCTCGACGACGCGACCGCCCTCGCAGCCCGCCTGACCCCGGGTTCGAGTCTCGCGATCGTCGGCGGCGGCTTCATCGGACTCGAGATCGCCGCGACCGCACAATCTCTCGGCGTCACGGTGACGGTCCTAGAACAGGCCGAACACCTGCTCGGAGGCATCCTCGGCGAACAGGTCGGCCGGCACTGCGCCGATCTGCACCGCCGCAACGGTGTCGACCTGCGCACCGGCACGGGCGTCGCCTCGGTGACCACCTCCGATCGCGGTGTGCGGATCGAGACCACCACCGGCGGGATCGTCGAGGCCGACGCCGTGGTCGTCGGCATCGGCATCGTCCCCAACACCGACATCGCGGCGGCCAGCGGACTCGCCGTCGACGGTGGGATCGTGGTCGACGCCACCGGACGCACCTCGGTCGAGAACATCTACGCGGCAGGCGATGTCGCTAAGCGGTTCTCCCCGCGCGAAGGCCGGCACGTGCGCGTCGAACACTTCGACAACGCGAACCGCCAGGCCGCGGTGGTCGCCGACACGATCGTCGGGCGGCAGTCGCTCTCCGACGACCCGCACTGGTTCTGGTCCGATCAGTACGACTCCAACATCCAGTTCGCCGGATCGGCTTCCGGAACAACCGAACTCGTCGTCCGCGGTGACACCGACAGCGGGGAGTTCTCGGTCTTCTACCTCGCCGGCGACGTTCTGACCGCCGCCTTCGCGATGGACCGCGGCGAGGACATCATGGCGGCCCGCGAACTCATCGGCCGCAGGGTCGACGCAGCGCTGCTCGCCGACGAGGACACCGATCTGTGGGAGATGTACGAGGAGGTCGAACCCGCATGACGATCACCGGACTGAACCACATCGACGGCAACTGGGTACCGGCCGCCTCCGGCGCGGTCTTCGAACGCCGCAACCCCGCCGACGAGACCGATCTGATCGGCACCTTCCCGGACTCCGACGCCATCGACGTCCGCAACGCCGTCGACGCGCTCGACAAGGCCGCGCCCGAATGGGCCGCCACCCCGCCCGAACGTCGCGCCGCGATCCTCGAGGCAGCCGCCGACCATCTCGCCGCACACTCGGCCGAACTCGTCGACGAACTGATCCGCGAGGAGGGCAAGACCCGCGCCGAGGCGTCGATGGAGGTGAGCCGCACCCCCATGAACCTGCGCTTCTACGCAGGTGAGGCGCTGCGCGCCACCGGTGCGACCTTCCCGGGGCCGGGCTCCACCACCGTCTACACCGTGCGTGAACCGATCGGGATCGTCGGTGCGATCACGCCGTGGAACTTCCCGCTCAACATCCCCTCCCGCAAGCTCGGGCCCGCGCTCGCCGCCGGCAACACGGTGCTGTTCAAGCCGTCCGAGATCACCCCGCTGATGGGACAGCGCCTCGTCGAGGCCCTGCTCGCCGGTGGTCTGCCGGCCGGCGCGATCGCACTCGTCCAGGGCGACGGCAAGGCCGGCGCGGCGGTTTCCGGCGACGAGCGGATCGCCGCGGTCACCTTCACCGGGTCCACCGAGGTCGGACGTGCCATCCACCGCAGCGTCGGCCCCGACCGGCGCGTACAGCTGGAGATGGGCGGCAAGAACCCCGTCGTCGTCCTGGACGACGCCGATCTCGATGCGGCGGCCGCACTGATCGTCAAGGGCGCCTTCGGACTGTCGGGCCAGGCGTGCACCGGCACCAGCCGTGTCGTCGCGGTCGACGCGATCCACGACGAGCTGCTCGAGAAGGTCGCCGAACGCGCCCGTGCCCTGCGGGTGGGACCCGGTTCGGGTGCCGCCGTCGATGTCGGCCCGCTCGCGAGTCGCGGTCAGCTCGACAAGTTCCTCGAGTACGTCACCATCGGCACGGACGAAGGCGCACGGCTCGTGTGCGGCGGCGTGCGATGCGAGGACGACGCGCTGCGTGGCGGATTCTTCGTGCGGCCCACGGTCTTCGCGGACACCGTACCGGGGATGCGCCTGCTCACCGACGAGATCTTCGGACCGGTCCTGGCCTTCCAGCGCGCCGGTTCCTTCGACGAGGCCCTCGCCCTGGCGAACGACACCGCATTCGGGCTCAGCGCCTCCGTCGTCACCCGGAGTCTCTCCGCAGCACAGCGATTCATCGCAGGGTCGCGTACCGGACTCGTGAAGGTCAACCAGCCCACCACGGGAATGGCCATGAACGCGCCGTTCGGCGGCTACAAGCAGTCGAGCACACAGACCTTCAAGGAACAGGCCGGCCCCACGCTCATGCAGTTCTACCAGTCCGAGAAGACCGTCTACCTCTCCCCCGACGCCTGACCGGCGACACCGACCCTCGACAAGCCTGGAGGAAAGACCATGGAGTTCAAGCGAGTGGCCCGATCCGGGCAGGTGCCCGAAGGCATCGTCCGCCGGTTCTACGCCGAGGACTACGAGTTCGCCATCTCCCGACTCGACGGCAAGGCGTACGCCACGTCCAACTACTGCTCACACCTCGACTGCCTGCTGTCGTCCGGCAAGCTCGTCCAGGACGGCATCGGATGCTCCTGTCACGGAAGCGCATTCGACCTCGAGACCGGTGAGCCGATCTGCCCGCCGGCCACCGAACCCATCAAGACCTATCCGTGCGAGGAGCGCGACGGGGAGATCTTCGTCGGGATCGATCCCGCCGAGCCGCCGGAAGGACCCCGTCGACGTCGGATGCGGTCGGCATGACCCGGCGCGCGACACGACCGGCGACGCTCGCGACCGGAGGTATGGTCGCGTCCAGTCATCCGCTCGCGAGCCTCGCCGGGGTCCGTGTCCTCGAGGACGGTGGCAACGCCGTCGACGCAGCCCTGGCGATGGCAGCGGTCACGTGGCTGACCCTGCCCGGGCAGTGCGGCATCGGCGGCGACGCGTTCGCCGTGGTCCGCGAGCCCGACGGGTCGGTGTGGACCGTCAACGGCAGCGGTTACGGACCCGACGGCGGCACACCGGATTTCTACCGGGAACGGGGACTCGACGCGATCCCGCTCGACGGGGCGCTCGCCGTCGCCGTCCCCGGCGCACCTGCCGCGCTGGCCGCACTGCACCGGCGGGGAGCGAGCAGGTCGCTGCCCGAACTGTGGGCACCGGCAGCCCGGATCGCCGAGAGCGGCCTGCCGTGCTCGGCGAAGACCCGAACCGATGTGCAGGTCGCGCTGCGTGCGATCCGCGGCGACGCCGGACTCGCCTCGGTGTACACACCGGGCGACCGCGTCCCGCGCCTCGGCGACGTGCTTCCCCAGCCCGATCTGGCCCGCACGATCCGTGCGCTGGCCGAGGACCCGGGCTCGTTCTACACCGGCACGCTCGCCGAGCGCTGCGTGGCTACGCTGCAGGGGGGCGGAGCACCGTTCAGCGGCGACGAATGGCAGGCCGGGGCGGCAGTGGACGCGGAGGCGGCTCTCACCGGCACCTATGCGGGGCACGTCGTGCACCAGACCCCGCTCCCGACGCCGGGATGGATGGTCCTGCACCAGGCCGCCCTGTGCGACGACGCGCTCGGCACCCACCCTGTGCTCGGCGCGGCGTCGATCGACCGGATGGCCCGCGCGGCCACCGTCGCCTTCGAGGACAGGCTCCGCTGGTGCTCGTCGGACAACGACGGGGTCGCACGGGTGCTCGATCCCGCGAACATCGCAGCCGGTCGCGCACGGATCGAGGAGCGTGCACTCGCCGAGGCCTTCTCGGTCTCCGCCGGGGACACGACGTCGTTCGTCACCGTGGACTCCGAGGGGCGGGCGGTGTCGTTCATCCATTCGCTGGCGTTCACCTTCGGAGCGAAGCTCACGGTGCCCGGTACGGGCATCGTGCTCAACAACCGGCTCGGTCGCGGTGCCTACCTGATCGACGGGCATCCGAACGAGGTGGCGCCGCGCCGCAAGCCCCTGCACACGCTCAACGCGTGGATCGTCACCGACTCGGCGGGCGAACTGCGGCACGTGGGCAACACCCCCGGCGGCGACGGCCAGGTGCAGTGGAACATGCAGTTGCTGTCGCACCTGCTCGACCACGGCCTCGACCCCCAGGAGGCGGTCTCGGCGCCGCGCTTCACGGTCTTCCCCGGATCGGACGCCAACGTGCTCGGCGAACCGACCGCGTTGCGGATCGAAGGCGACGTCGCCGACGGCGTGTGCGACGAACTGCGCGAACTCGGTCACCGGGTGGAGGTGCTCGAACCTCTGGGCGCCGAGGGCAGTGCGCAGGTGATCTCGATCGACGACCGCGGAGTGCTGTCCGGCGGCAGCGATCCACGACAGGAGGGGGTGGCGCTGGGTGTCCTCTGACATTGCTGCTGTTGCACCTCGGCCGCAGGGCCGGTACGTCCCGGCCGTGCTGGCCGGCGACACCGTCCGCACGGCGGGCATGACCCCGCGTCGCGACGGCGAACTGATCCTCACCGGACGGGTCGGCGCGGAGGTCACCGTCGAACAGGCCCGGGCCGCCGCAGTCGTCGCGGTGGGCAACGCGTTGGCGGCGATCCGCGCAACGGTGCCGGAGGGCACGTCGTTCCGGCCGGTCGAGATGGTCGTCTACATCGCGAGCGCGCCCGGCTTCGTCGACCTGTCGGTGGTCGCGGACGGCGCGTCGGACGTGATCGAACGCGAACTCGGTGTGGACGCACTACCGGCACGCACCGCAGTCGGCGTCCACACCCTGCCCGGTGGGGCGCCCCTCGAGATCGCGCTCACCGCCGTGTGCGGGTAGACGGAGGTTCACAACCGAGAAACGAGGCTCACAACCCCGGTGGTCGACCATCGGGGTTGTGAGCCTCGTCTGCGGGTTGTGAACCTCGGCGACGAACGTTCAGCGCTTCGCGCCGATGTCCTCGAGCTCGGCTGCAAGATCGACGCTCTCGGACGGTCGCTGCCACCGATACACTCCCCCGCCCTGGGCGTAGGAGAGATGACCACCGAGAGCACCGCCGACGCCGACGGCGCCGAGACCGATCAGAGTCCACACCGTCCCCGCCCGGTCGCGACGGGCTCGTCGCGCGCGATAGGACGTCGCCATGGAGATCACCCCGATCGCGTTGGACACGGCATGCACCGCGCCGACCCTGCGCTGAGGGACATCCTCCAGAGCGGAGAAGTCGGCGTAGCCGGTGACGATCGTCGGAACGGCCGCGGCCAGTCCCATCGCGACGAGTCGCCGGGACGCATCGCGCTGCCCGGGTAGCGCGTCCAACGCCGCCGCGGACACCCACGATCCGATCGGGACGGTGACGAGAAGGGGATGGACGGGGTGTCCGAGCCAGGAACCTCGGAGCAGGTCGTCGACGACGGAACCGTCGAGGGCTCGCCGTATGCGCTGCGCGATGCGCTCGGCGGGCCGATCCACAGCGTCGAACGATTCGACGGCGCGCAGGAGTTCGTGCAGGTTCATGATGAGGCCATACCCGTCGGCAGCAGAGACGAATCGCCGACGCGGTCGATGCGACCTGGGACTCGGTACGGCTACTTCTCGTCGAGCGGTTTCGCTCCCAGCACGTCCTTGAGCAGCTCGATCGCGACTTCTTCAGGATCGCGGCGCGTCGACGGGTCGCCGGGCGTGGCCGCCTCGGCGAACATCTCCTCGACGTCCGCCTCCGTCATCTGCGACGGGTCGGGCGGCGGTGCGTCGTAGCCCGGGCCCGGATCGTCGGGAAGGTCGGGGGCTTCGGGCGGCGGGATATCGTCGACGCTCTCCACGGACGGACGTGTGAACGTCGGAGCAGCCGACTGTGCGGCCGCCGGGCGCTGCGGCGCGGCGGGGGCTTCGACGGGGGCGGGTGCCGCGGCGTTCTTCGCCTGGCTCGGCCGGGAGAAACGCGGCTGACCCGCCGGACGCGAATTCTTCTCGGGCGCCGGGGTTCTGGAAGGCGCCTCCGCAGCAGCGGAACCGTGGACGCAGGTGACCTCGAACTCCCCACCGAAGACCGCCTTCAGCGCATCGGCGATGACCGTGGCGTTGCGCGCGTCGGCGAGTCGCTTCGCGAGCGGAGCGGAGTCGTGCACGAGAACGACGCGGGTGCCGTCGACCGACCGTACGGTGGCGCCCGAGAGCATCACCTCGACGGTGCGGCTGCGTTCGCGGACCTTCGCGCGCACCTCCGACCACACGCCCCGCATCTGAGCTGCGTCGGGACCACCTGCCGCGCGGGCGGGCTCTGGTTCGGGTTCGGGTTCGGGCGCAGCCGACTCCTCGGGCACAGCCGGCGGAACCTCCTGCGCGACAACCTCGTCGGGCACACTCTGCGGCTGCGGCTCCTTCGGGACGGCGGGAGGTTGCGCCGCAGCGGGAGCCTGCGTCGGGGCAGGTGCCGGCTGGGCCGGTTCGGGCTGCACCGGCGCCTGCTGGGCGGGTGCCTGATGAACAGGTGCCTGCTGGGCAGGGGCTTCCGGTTGCGGCGGGGTGGCCTCGCGGGGCGGGTCGGCAGGCGGCGCCTCGACTGCCCGGCGCTGGGAGGGGCGCTGGAAACGTGCCGCGGGTTCGTCGGGCGAGATGGGCGGCGCGGCAGGCGCGGCGGGTGCCGACACCGGCTTCGGCGCGACACCTCCTGCCGGGGCCGCGACGATGCCCTGTTCGAGCCGTTCGAGCCTTTGCAGGACCGCGGTTTCCGTGTCGGACGCCGCAGGGAGGAGCATGCGCGCGCACATCACCTCGACCAGCAGACGCGGCGACGTCGCCCCGCGCATCTCGCCGAGCCCAGCGTGCACGATCTCGGCGTAGCGGGTGAGGGTGGCGGGGCCGAGACGGGTCGCTTCGTCGCGCATCCGCTCGAGGACGTCGCCGGGTGCGTCGACGAGTCCGCGCTCGGCGGCGTCGGGGACGGACTTCATGAGGATCAGGTCGCGGAGGCGTTCGAGGAGGTCGACGGCGAAGCGACGCGGGTCGTGCCCGGCGTCCATGACCTTCTCGACGGTGCCGAACAGCGCCGCGCCGTCGCCGGCCGCGAGCGAATCGACGGCTTCGTCGATGAGGGCGACGTCGGTGACGCCGAGCAGCGACAGAGCGCGCTCGTAGGTGACGCCCTCGGGGCCGGCACCGGCGAGGAGCTGGTCCATCACCGACAGCGAGTCGCGGGGGGATCCACCGCCGGCACGGATGACCAGCGGATAGACCGCATCCTCGACCGGCACGTTCTCCTGGCCGCAGATCTGCTCGAGCAGACCCCGCATCGCCGTGGGAGCGAGGAGCCGGAAGGGATAGTGGTGCGTGCGCGACCGGATGGTGGGCAGCACCTTCTCGGGCTCGGTGGTCGCGAAGACGAAGATGAGGTGCTCCGGCGGCTCCTCCACGATCTTGAGCAGGGCGTTGAAGCCCTGCGTGGTGACCATGTGCGCCTCGTCGATGATGAAGATGCGGTAGCGCGACTCGGCCGGAGCGTAGAAGGCTCGGTCGCGCAGCTCACGAGTGTCGTCGACACCGCCGTGGCTCGCGGCGTCGAGTTCGGTGACGTCGAGGTTGCCTCCCCCACCCGGGCCGAGCGACACGCACGACCGGCACGTTCCGCACGGCGCGGACGTGGGGCCGGTCTCGCAGTTGAGCGAGCGGGCGAGGATGCGCGCCGAGGACGTCTTGCCGCATCCACGAGGACCCGAGAACAGGTAGGCGTGGTTGATGCGGCCCGTGTCGAGCGCCGTGCTGAGGGGCACGGTGACGTGCTCCTGCCCCACCACCTCTGCGAAGGTCGCAGGTCGATACTTCCGGTACAGAGCCACGCGCCGAGCGTACCGGCGGCTGCCGACATGCACGGAGGTCGGTCCGTCCACATCTGTGGCCGAGACCACTCTTGCGTTAACGATATATCGAGATCTATCGTGATCGTATCGACAAAGAAGGAGACGCACAGATGCGAACCCACGAACATCCCCGCGGCCGTCGCCGCGCCATGCACGATCGAAATCTCCCCGGCGGTCCGTTCCGCGCCGACGGACCCCGCCGTCGCGGACACCACCCGCACGACGACGAACCCGGCTTCCACCCACACCGCGGTGGCGGCGGACGAGGGCACGGTGGCCCGCGAGGAGGACGACGCGGCCGAGCGCAGCGAGGCGACGTCCGCGCGGCCGTCCTGCGCCTGCTCGGCACCGAACCGATGCACGGCTACCAGCTCATGGAAGCGATCGCCGAACGGACGGGCGGCGCCTGGCGCCCCAGCCCCGGCGCGATCTACCCGACCATCTCCCAGCTCGAGGACGAAGGACTCGTCACGGTCGAGAAGGAGGGCGGACGCAAACTCGTCTCACTGACGGACGCGGGCCGCGCGTACATCGACGATCCGGGGAACGAGCTCATCGACCCCTTCGCCGGTCACGATCCCGATTCCGATGCCCCCGACCTGCGACTCGCACTGCGCGAACTGCAGGGCGCGACGCGGTCGGTCGCCATGAGCGGTTCCGATGCCGAGGTCGCCGCGGCACACGCTGTCCTCACCGAGGCCAAGAAGTCCCTGTACCGGATCCTCGCCGGCGACGCCGACACGTCCGATCGGGAGTGAGGGCTCAGCCGCGGGCGAAGAGGCGGATGCGCTGCTCGCGGCTGCGCTCGAGATGAGCACGCATGTGCTCGCGGGCCGCGGACTCGTTCCGCGCCCGCAACGCGTCGAGGATCTGCGCGTGCTCCCGGTTGAGCAGATCGGGTTCGCCGTAGTTGGACGGCGGCCCGGAGTCGTAGATGCGCAGCTGGGTGGTCAGTCGCACGAGCAACGTCGTGATCGTCGTGTTGTGCGCGGCCTGCCACAGCGCCTCGTGGAACCGGAAGTTCCCGATGCGCACGGCGGCGTCGTCGGTGGCGGAGCAGCACGAATCGTGCAGTCGCTCGAGCCGGGCCATGTCGAGATCGGTGTGCCGGATCGCTGCCGCGCCGGCCGCCTCGGATTCGAGCGCGACGCGCGCCGCATAGATCTCGATGACGTCCTCGGGCGTACCCGAACGCACCCGGAAGCCGCGACTCGCCCGTTCGAGCAGACCATCGTGCGCGAGCCAGTTGAGCGCCTCGCGGATGGGGGTGCGGGACGCCCCGTAGGTCTCGCTGAGCTGGGTCTCGTGCAGAGCGGCGCCGCGTGGGAACTTCCCGGCGAGGATGTCCGAGCGCAGGCGCAGGTACTGCTTGGAGGTCTGGTCGTCGCGCCCGGTGGGCGGTTCGACGAGAAGTGAGCTCTCCAGCTCGGCCGTCGCGTCCTGCTCGGTCATCTACACCCTCCGTAGGCATGCCGTTTACGTGCGCCGATTATGCCACCGTCAACGTACGCATACTTGCGTATACGTTATTCGTCGTTTAGCGTCGCTTCTCGGACACTACGAGAGGACCCAACACGTGACCGAGACGGCCTTCCGGGACGAACAGGTGCTGATCAGCGCCGAAGAGCTCGCGAGCGACCCCGGCGCCCACACGGTCCTGCACGCCACGGTCACCTTCCCGAAGCCCCGTTTCGACGGCGACTACCGACCGGAATCCGGCCACGCGACCTGGCGCGCCGCGCACATCCCGGGATCCGTGCACGCCGACCTGCTCGGCGGTTTCAGCGCCCCGGACACCGACCTGCACTTCTCCCGCCCCGCGCCGGACGACCTGGCAGCGGCTCTGGCCGCACTCGGGGTGACCCCGGACGCCGACCTCGTGATCTACGACGACGGCGGCATGACCTGGGCGTCCCGGCTGTGGTGGATGCTGCGCAACATCGGTATCTCCGCCCGCGTCCTCGACGGCGGCTTCGCCCGCTGGACCGCGCTCGACCTGCCCGTCGAGACCGGCGACGCCGCCGAACGCCGCGCCACCACAGCCCGGACGGAACTCCCCGACCACGGCCTGTGGCGCGACCGCGACGACGTGCTCGCCGTGGTGTCCGGGGACGCACCGGGCACCCTCGTCTGCGCGCTCGACGCCGAGCAGTTCGCAGGCACCGCCACCACTCGTTACGCGCGCCGCGGGCACATCAGCGGGAGCCGGAACCTGCCGGCCAAGAGCCTGCTCGCCGACGGCGTCCTGCGGAGCACCGATCGGATCGCCGAGCTGGCCGAGCAGGCCCTCGCCGATACGGCCCGGCCCCTGATCCTCTACTGCGGTGGCGGCGTCTCGGCCTGCCTGGTGGCGCTCGCACTGGTTCGGACGGGCCACGACGACATCGCCGTCTACGACGGATCCCTCGAGGAGTGGACGGCCGACCCCGCACTCCCCATGCGGACACTCGGAGAAGGGAAGGGCGACGCATGATGCGATGTCCGCGATCCTGACCCGCTTCGTCCCCTCCCCTATCTCCCGACAGGATCTTCCGTGACCACGACCCCCACCGTCGACGATCTCGCCGTCACCCTCGACGCCCTGCGTGCGCAGACGCCGCTCGTGCACTCGCTGACCAACATCGTCTCGGCCAACTTCCTCACCAACGTGCTGCTCGCCGCGGGCGCCAGCAACGCGCACATCGACAACGCGCACGAGGCAGGCGATTTCGCGCGCATCGCCGGTGGAGTGCTCGTCAACCTCGGTACGCCCTTCGACGAGACCTCGGTGGCCTTCGCCCTCGCAGCGGAGGCCGCGCACGATGCCGGCACCCCGTGGGTCCTCGACCCCGTCGGCGTGGGCGGACTCGCGTGGCGCACCTCGCTCGCCGCCGATCTGCTGAAGTTCCGTCCCACCGCGATCCGCGGCAACGCCTCCGAGATCATCGCGCTCGCGGGCCTCGGCGGTGACACTCGCGGCGTCGACAGCGCCGACGAGGCCGCTGCCGCCGTCCCCGCCGCACTCGCACTGCTCGACCGCGCGGACGCCGTGTCGGCCTCCGGCCCCGTCGACTACCTCGTCGGCCGCGACCGCGACGGCGGGATCGTCGGACTGCGCATCGCCGGCGGCAGCGCCATGCTGCCGCGCGTGACCTCTACCGGATGCTCCCTCGGTGGGCTCGTCGCGGCTTATCTCGCGGTCGCGGAGACCCCTCTCGTCGGCCTCGCGGCGGCCCACACGCACGTCGCGGTGGCGTCCGAGATCGCCGAGGAGAACTCCACCGGCCCCGGCTCCTTCGCCGTCGCCTACCTCGACGCCCTGTTCGCCGTGGACGCCGACACGCTGCGTGCCCGCGCCCGCGTCGAACCGTTCGAACTCCCCTCGAAGGACACGAAGTAATGCCCATCAAGACCTTCTGGTATCTCACCCAGGCCGACGGCGACTACCCCTGGGGCCCGGGCGGGTTGTACCCGGTGGACGGGCAGCGGCAGATCGAACTCGCGAAGACCATCGACAACGGCGGCTTCGAAGGTGCGCTCGTCGCGACCTGGCCGAACGACCCCTTCATCTCGGCCACCTGGGCTGCGGCGCACACCAGCCGCATGAAGTTCCTCGTCGCGATCTACGCGAACATGACGCCCGCCCGCCTGCTCGCCGAGAAGGCCCTGACCTTCGACGCGTTCAGCGGCGGTCGTCTGATGATCAACTCGGTCAACGGCCGGGAGAACATCCTCACCAAGTACGACATGAACGTCGAGCACGACCGCCGGTACGAACTCGGCGAGAAGTACTGGGCGGAGTTCCGTCGCATCTACGCCGAGGGCACCGAGTCGAACTTCCCGAACACCCCGCTGCGCATCGACGCCCCGGAGAACCACTCGGTGCCGTTGTGGGGGACGGGCGACTCCCCCGCCGGCCTGCAGAACGCCGGCAAGGTGCTCGACGCCTACCTGATCATGTTGCGCGAGACCTCGTTCGTCACGCAGAAGTTCACCGCCGCACGCGAATCCGCTGCGGTCGAGGGACGCGAGTACACCGACTTCGGTGCCCTGTCCGGCGTGATCGTGCGCCCGAACCGGGACGAGGCCCTCGAGCGGTTCCGGTCGCTGTTCGAGAAGGCCGGGATCGAGCAGATCCAGGACGTGCTCGACAAGGCGGTGCGCCGCCGCACGCACGGCAAGCAGGATCTGAAGACCTTCACCGCGCGCGACGCGCAGCGGCAGGGCTGGGTCGACACCATCAACGCCGGCAAGCTCCCCGAACCCGAGGACCTGTATCTCGGCGACGGCCTCTACGCGGGCATCACCGCGTGGTCACCGCTCGACATCTTCGCCACGGGATCGTCTGCCGTCTACTATGTCGGCGACCCCGACGAGATCACCGGTCACGTACGGACCCTGCGCGACGCCACCGGACTCACCTCGCTGATCCTCGCCGGATGGCCGCTCATCGACGAAGCGAAGAACGTTGCGGAACACCTGATTCCGCGTTTCGACGCGCTCTGACGGCAACGCGGGCGGGATCGGTCAAGGGGTGTCGACGAGACGGAACCCCGAGCCGATCCCGTCGCGCGCGTCGATCTCGGCGAGGATCCGGTCGGCCCGCTGGTATGCGGCGAACCTCGTGTCGGGAACCTGCCGGTCGTCGGAGATCTCGGTCTGCGGGAACCGGTAGCCCACCGACAGTCCCATCCATTCACCCGTCTCGGCACGCACGAGCGGACCCCCGGAGTCGCCCGGGCGCATGAGCAGCGGCGACGACATCAGGTTCCCGTCCACCCGCACATCGCCGGTCGCACAGGCCACCGACGTGCTCCGCCCTGCCGCGCAATGGGTTCCGGCCGGCAGTTCACCCTCGCCGACCACCGCAACCGATTCGAGCACGACGCGCTCCCCCCGGTCGTTGGGCACCGACGTGTTCGATCCCCGCACGCGGGTCTCGTCGAGCACGACCACCGCGTAGTCGGCGATCTCGTCGGTCGGGAATCCCAGCTGATCGACCGAACCCCTACTCGCGACGTCCGTTTCGGTTCCGATCGGCCCTCGGTGTTGTTCGTCGACCTTCCAGACGGGCGACGATCCGGTCTGGTAGCAGTGCCCCGCCGTGATCGCGACGAGACGGCCCGCGTCGTCGTGCCCGACCGCCGCCACCGAACACCAGCCCGGCGTCGGTTCCGCGGAGAACACGATCCCGTCGCCGGGGCGGAGGACGACACGGTCGTCTCCCCCGCCGGCCGAGGCCACACCCCCGGTCCCCGCGGCGAAGACGACGGCGGCGCCGCACACCGCTGCGACGCGTCTCATGACTTCTTCGCTGCCTTCATCGCCTTCTTGAACTCGCGTACCTCGCGCAGCGACTGCTCGTCGACGACGTCGGCGATCGACCGGCGCGCATCCTCGTGCCCGTAATCGCCGGCGGCCTCACGCCATCCCTCGGGCCGCACACCCATCTGCTTACCGAGCAACGCCAGGAAGATACGTGCCTTCTGGTCGCCGTAACCCGGCAGCTTCTTCAGCCGCCGCAGCACTTCCTTGCCGTCCGGGTCGCCGGACGTCCACAGTGCGGAGGCGTCGCCGTCGTAGTCCTCGACGATCGCCGCGCACAACGCCTGGATCCGCTGTCCCATCGACTTGGGGAACCGATGGACGGCCGGTTGCTGCGCACACACTGCGACGAACTCGTCGGGATCGGCCGACGCGATGCGGTACACGTCGAGACCGCCGAGACGGTCGGCGAGCTTCTTCGGTCCCGCGAACGCGACCTCCATCGCCACCTGCTGGTCGAGCAGCATGCCGATGAGAAGCGCCAGCGGGTTCTCGGCCAGCAGTGCGTCGGCGTCGGGATCTCCGACCAGGTTCAGCGTCGATGACATGCAGACGATCATGCCCTGCGCGTCATGGGCGGCGCCACACGACCACCGCGATCACGATGCCGAGCGTGAGCGCGATCGACGTGGTCAGAGCATGCAACCAGTGCGGGAAGAGCGTCGGTTGTGACGTTGCCGGAACGGCCGCGAGTGCGGCGAACAGCGCCACGACGGCGATGACCGAGGCCGCCGCGGACCATCCCTGGGCCAGGCGGGTGTGCCTCACGCCGCGCAACTCGGCACTGCGCAACAGTGCGTGCTCGACGACGTCCACGGCTTCGGACAGTTCCGCGTCGAGTTCGGCCATCTCGTCGGCCACCCGGCGCGCCATGAGTGCTCGCAGCTGGGTGGGTTGCGTCCACGAGTGGAACCGGTCGTCGTGGACCGATTCCTTGCGCAGCAGGGACCGTTCCATCCGGCGGGCCTGCATGATCGCGATGTCGTCGAGGACGGCGGCCAGCCGATCGCCGACGAGTCCGTCGGGGTGGCGCAGATGCTCCACGGTCGTCCAGTAGTCGGCGGAAGCCCGAGCCCGCACCGCCACCCACGGAATGAGCCCGTAGATCATCTCGCGGGTGCCGTGCCCGACGTAGTCGCTGCCGAGGGCGGTGGCCTCGAGGTCGAACAGCACCGCACCGGAGTCCTCCCGCACCGCGATGGCTGCCCCTGGCTGCACGGGCCGGTCCACCAGCGGGACCCGGTCCCACTTCCACAACACACCCCAGGACCGGGCCGCGGCGCGGGCCTCCGGCCCGATGCGCGGGCCGTCGACGAGCGAGCGGACGCGTTCGCCGCCGCTCGAGACCACTTCCACGACCATCCCCTCGACGACCTCCCGATCACCGACTCCTCGGTGGCGGTGGACGACGAGTTCGTGCAGGGGCCGATAGGTCGTCGGCGCACACAACCGCCTGTTCAGCCCGGGAAACACATCGTTCAGGCAGGCGTCGGCGGTCAGGTCGAAGGGCGCGAGGAACTCGCCGAGCACCTGGCGCAGGCCCGCACCGTCACGATCCTGCAGCGGGTCGCTGCGCCAGTCGACGAGTGGGGAACCGTGGTCCGTCAGCGACTCCGACGCCAGGACGAGGCCGTGACCGGGGACGTCCCACAGCGACACGCATGTCGCGGGGTGTCCCACATACGGCCGGGTCACGTCCGGCGCGTCGCGCAACGACCCGGTCGATGCACCGAACGAGACCTCCGGTCGTGTCGGGTCGACGACGTGCCTGAACGCGAGCAGGCACGGCGGTCGCACACCGTGATCGGAATCGGGCTGATCTGCAATGCGTGCCGGCAGGAAGGGCTCCACCTTCTCGACGGGTGGGACCCGCGGTGGCGTCTCGGGCGCCGCCTCGATGTCGAGCGCCAGGAGGAACACCTTCAATACACCGAGACACCCCGTGACAGATCCGACGGCCGATACGCCGACTCCGGAATTCACGAGAGCGCGGTTTTCCATCACACTCACCACTTCCGAACCCGCCGCACGGTATGCGGCGACCCTGACCAGCGAGTATGTCAGGTCGGTAGGGGAAAGCAAGTCGCTGTGACGGCGAGCATCGATAACGCCCCGACCAGGGGTGATCCGAGTTGTCCACCGCCCGTCCACGTGTTGTGCACAACTTTATCCACAGGTTGGGAACAAACTCACACTCAGAGTGCAAGTTCCTGCGGACAGAGGCACGCAACAAAGAAACGAGGCTCGCAACACCGGCAGTGACTGCCTGTGTTGCGAGCCTCGTTCTCGCGTTGTGGACCTACCCGCGCACTACTTGTCGGCGAGCGCCTTCTCCGCCGCGGCCAGCAGTACGCAGGTCGCGACACCGTCCATGGCCTTCTCGAGCTCACCGAGCGAAGGGAAGCTCGGCGCGAGACGGATGTTCTTGTCCTCGGGGTCCTTCTTGTACGGGAACGCCGAGCCGGCACCCGTCAGCGCGATACCCGCTTCCTTCGCCAGGGCGATGACACGGGCCGCCGTGCCCTCGACGACGTCGAGGCTGATGAAGTAACCGCCCTCGGGCTCGGTCCACGACGCGACCTTCGACGCGCCGAGGCGCTCCTCGAGGATGCGGCGCACCAGCGCGAACTTCGGCGCGAGGATCTCGCGGTGCTTCGCCATGTGGGCGCGCACGCCCTCGGCATCGCGGAAGAACCGCAGGTGACGCAGCTGGTTCACCTTGTCGGGACCGATGGTCTTGATTCCCAGGTGCTTCTGGTACCAGGTGAGGTTCTCGGTGGAGCTGCCGAAGAAGCTCACGCCCGAGCCGGCGAAGGTGATCTTCGAGGTGGACGCCAGCGCGAACACGCGGTTCGGGTGACCGGCCTGCGCGGCCAGACCGAGGATGTCGATCGCGGGCGCGAGGTGCTCGGTGAGCGGGTGCACCGCGTAGGCGTTGTCCCAGAAGATGCGGAAGTCGGGAGCGGCCGTCGGCATCGACACCAGCTCGCGGGCGACCTCCTCGGAGTACACCGCGCCGGTGGGGTTCGAGTAGGTCGGCACGGCCCACATGCCCTTGATCTGCGGGTCGTTCGCGACGAGATCGGCGATGAACCGCACGTCGGGGCCGTCCTCGCGCAGCGGCACGGGGATCATCTCGATGCCGAGCGACTCGGTGATCGCGAAGTGCCGGTCGTAGCCGGGAGCCGGGCACAGGAACTTGACGACCGACTCCTGCGACCACGGGCGCGGCGAGTCGACGGTGCCGTGCAGCAGCGACCAGACGACGAGATCGTGCATGATCTCGAGGCTCGCGTTGTTACCGGCGAGCAGATTCTCGACCGGGATGTTCAACAGCTCGGCGAAGATCGCGCGCAGCTCGGGCAGGCCGGTGAGGCCGCCGTAGTTGCGGGTGTCGGTGCCGTTGCCGTCGCGGAAGTCGTCGACACCCGGCAGCGACAGCAACTCCGCAGAGAGGTCGAGCTGCTCGGGCGAGGGCTTGCCGCGGGTCAGGTCCAGCGTCAGCTTCTCCGACTTCAACCGTTCGTAGTTGGCGGACTGGCGCTCGTGCTCTGCAACGAGTTCCTCATGGCTCATCAACCCGTACTGGGTCTGCGTAGGCATGCGGAGGGACCTTTCACCGTGCACGGTGACACGGGCATCGGCGGAAATTAAGAGGACCCCGCGCACCCGGCAGAGCCCGTTGACCCTTGCTGCCTTCCGGCCCTGGGGGAGTTCACAGGATGCGCGCCGCGCGGGATCCATCGGCAAGTGTAGAGGAACGAGCGCCCCGGCGGCGAACCCGCCCCCGCAACACCCCCGGAATCAGGGTGCGACGTGCTCGTTTGGCAAGTTGGGGTCTCCATTCGGTATGCTTCCCCACGGAGGATTCGCCTAGTGGCCTATGGCGCTCGCCTGGAACGCGGGTTGGGTTAACGCCCTCAGGGGTTCAAATCCCCTATCCTCCGCCACGGAACCCCGTGGGGCGCACAGCGTCCCACGGGGTTTCTGCTTTTCTCCGTCCTCTGTTCGCGTACCGGGCCGATCTCGGGCACGATGCGTCTCGTGACTGCGGACGACAATTTCCCGCTCGCCGGCAACGCCGACCACGAGCAGGCTTCGGTCTGGGTTGAGATGCTGGACCGGGAGATCGACGAGGTGTCCGCAGCCATCGAGAAGACCGAACAGAAGGCCCTCGCCGAACATCGGGTGGGGGCCGTGGACCGAGCGCGCAGGTTCGACGCCGAGGTCGAGCGACTGGGCGCCCAGCTCCGCGATCTGCACCGCATGCGTCGCAATCTCACCGACCGCTTCAGCTGATCGGAGAGATCGCGGCGGTGCGTTACTCGCAGGCGCTGCGGTGCGTTACTCGCAGGCGCTGCGGTGCGTTACTCGCAGGCGACGCCGTCCCCGTCACCGTCCATCTTCGGCCGGTAGCCGGGCTCTCCCACATACAGGGGTGCAGCTCCCGCAGCGCGGGCCGCCGCGCAGTTCTCGTAGTACACGCTCGCCGGAGCAGGGGCAGGTGGGGCCGGCTCGGGAGCAGGCGCGGGCGCGGGTGCCGGAGCAGGAGCCGGCGCGGGGGCCGGTCGCGTCGTCGTGGTGGGTACGGGAGCGGGTGCAGCTGCGGGAGCTCCACCTCCGCATTCGGTGAGGACCCGCACCATCGCGTCGTGCTCGGCCTGCGTCACCCACAGGCCGTAGATCGCCTTGACCTCGATCTGCCGCGCGACGTACGTGCAGCGGTACGCGCGGTTCGGCGGCAGCCAGGTCGCGGCGTCACCGTCGCTCTTCTGCTGGTTGGTCGGCCCGTCCACGGCCTGGAGGTTGCGCGGGTCGTTGGCGAAATCGGCACGGGTGCCCGCGTCGAGCTGCTGCGCACCCTTCTGCCACGCGTCCGACAACGCGACGACGTGGTCGATCTGCACCGCGGTCGAGGTGTCCTGTCCGCGGGTGAATGCGATCGTCGTGCCGGTGTACACGTCGTTCAGGGTTCCCGACGCGACGACGCAGTCGCGGGTACCGGGCCGGTAGACGATGTCGACGAGGTCGCGCCGCAGGATGTCGTTGCGGGTGTCGCAGCCGTTGCCCCCGAACTCCACCGACACGTCGTCGCTCCACGCCTGACCGAACAGGTCGCGGCTGTACCCGGTCTTGGGCGCGCGCCCCTTGACGGGCAGGGTCGCCAGCCGGGCCAGGGCCTCCGACGAATCCGCCGACGCTGCCGGGTTCGACGCCGCCGGACTCGATGCGGTCGTCGAGGAGGGGCGCGTCGCGGTGGGTGACGATGTCGTCGTGGGAGTTTCGGAGCTCGGCGCCGGAGACTGTTCGGAGGTCGCCGCCGGAGCGGCGGAGGTGTCCTCGGCCGTCGAGTCGCAACCGGTGAGGGTCAGACCCGCGACCGTCGCGACGACGAGCAGGGACAGCCGGGACGACAAGCGGGGCAAGGACATCGAGGGAACTCCTGAGAACGACGGCGCCGGACGGCTCCCCTTGTCCATCGCGCCCACGACGCCCGGTCGTTACACCACGTAAGCATCCGGGAGCCGACGTGGTCGGCATCCCGGAGGGAACGGTTCCTACTATCGTCTGGTGGTCGGTTACGGCAGGCAGTTGCAGGGACTCGCGATCGCGCTGTCCTCTCTCGCAGGGTTCATCGATGCCCTCGGGTTCATCACCCTGGGCGGTGTGTTCGTGTCGTTCATGAGCGGCAACTCCACGCGCTTCGCGGTCGGCACGGCCGACGGTGCGTGGCAGACGGTGGCGCTCATCGGCGGTGTGCTCGCGCTGTTCGTGCTCGGGGTGATCCTCGGCAGCGTGGTGGCGGAACTGACCGACCGCGACCGGCGGACCCGCAAGATCGCGGTCCTCGCAACCGTGACGGTGTTGCTGACGGTCGCCGCTGCGGCCGTCCTGGTGGACTGGACGCCGGTCTCCGTGATCGCGATGACCTTGGCCATGGGAACGGAGAACTCGGTGTTCCGGCGCCACGGGGAGACGACCGTCGCCCTGACCTACATGACGGGTGCACTGGTCAAGATCGGGCAGCGGATCGCGGCGGCGTTCTTCGGCGGTCCGCGCTGGAGTTGGCTGCCCTATCTGGGTCTGTGGGGCGGCCTTGTGACGGGTGCCGTTCTCGGCGCGCTCGCCCATCGGGCGCTGGGATTGCACGCTCTGTGGATCGCGGCGGCGTTCGCAGCCACGCTGACGGTCTCGGTCCGTTTCCTCTCCGATCACGAGCTCACCGGCGGGGTGTGATTCCCACCTCCCCGTACGTTCGTACGGTGGAGGGCTCGGCTACGGTGCTCCCCATGCGCACGCGCCCCTACGTCACCACCAGCCCCACAAGGCTCGCTGCGGCCCTGCTCGACGTGGCCGCACGCAACGGTCTCGACGCGGCGAGCGTCCGGGAGGTGGCCAACGAGGCAGGGGTCTCGATCGGGGCGGTGCAGCACCATTTCCCGACCAAGGACGAGATGCTCGCGTACTCGTTCCGCACCCTCTCGGACCGGGTGCTGAACCGGCTGACGAACGTCGATCCCGACATCGATCCGGCGCGCACCCTGTTCTCCGCGCTCAGCCAGCTGCTCCCGCTCGACGAGGAACGCGGCAGCGAGGTACACGTGATGTCGGCGTTCGCCGTGCGGGCGGTCACCTCCCCCACCCTGAGCGCCGTCCGCACCGCCACCCTGTTCACGATCCGGACGGGCATAGCGCGCGTATTGATCCGCGCGGGAACACCCGATCCGGAGACCCGGGCCGCCCTGCTGCTCTCGGCCGCGAACGGGCTCGCGCTCGACGCGGCGGCCAGCCCCGATCTGTACCCGCGCGAGTATCTGACCCACGCTCTGCACGCCCAGGTCCAGCTCGTCCTCGACGGCGCCGACGCGCACTGACCCGCGCCCCGGAATCCGGGACGCGGGTCAGGAATGCGACCGACCGCCACGCGGTCAGTGGGCCGACCAGCCGCCGTCCATCGTGTACGACGCGCCGGTGACCATCCCGGCCTCGTCGGAGGCCAGCCACGACACGAGCGAGGCCACCTCCTCCGGCTCGACCAGCCGGGGCACCGCCTGATCGGTGAGCAGCACATCCGAGAGCACGCGATCCTCCGGGATGTCGTGTGCACGGGCCTGTTCCGAGATCTGCTTCTCCACCAGCGGGGTACGGACGTAACCCGGATTGACGCAGTTGCTCGTCACACCGCGGGGACCACCCTCGAGCGCGACGACCTTGGAGAACCCCTCGAGGCCGTGCTTGGCGGTGACGTACCCGACCTTGAAGGCCGACGCCCGCAGCCCGTGGACCGACGAGATGTTCACGATCCGGCCGAAGCCCCGCTCGTACATGCCGGGCAGCGCGGCCTTCACGAGCAGGAAGGGCGCCTCGACCATGAGCGTCTGGATGCGGCGGAAGTCGGCGAGGGCGAAGTCCTCCACCGGCCGCACGACCTGGATGCCGGCGTTGTTGACGAGGATGTCGACGTCGAGGCGGAGACCGGCGAGGCCGTCGGTGTCGAGCAGGTCGACGCCCCACGCCTCTCCTCCGATCTCGTGGGCGAGCGTCTTCGCGGCGACCTCGTCGACGTCGGCGACGGTCACTCGGACTCCCTGACCGGCGAGGGCGCGAGCGCAGGCCGCCCCGATCCCGCCGGCTCCACCGGTCACGAGTGCGGTGCGGGCCCTCATGCGGAGACCCCGGCGTTCTCGGCGGCCTTCTCCTGGGCGACCGTTTCCGCGTCCGCGGCGTCGATGTCGCGCAGCGAGATGCCCTTCGTCTCACGTGCCACGATCACCGCGACGATCGTGATCAGCGACGAGCCGAGCAGGTAGAAGGAGATCGGGACCGACGAATCGAAGCGGCTGAGGAGGCTCGCGGCGATGATCGGGGCGAGCGACCCGGCGACGATCGAGGTGACCTGGTAGCCGAGCGAGACACCCGAGTAGCGCATGCGGGTCGGGAACATCTCTGCCATGATCGCGGGCTGCCCGGCGTACATGAACGAGTGGAAGACGAGTCCGATGACGATCACGGAGACGATCCACGCGCTGTTGCCGGTGTCCATCATCGGGAAGGCGAGGAAGCCCCAGGCACCGGCGGTGACGGCACCGATCATGTAGACGGGGCGGCGTCCCAGCGTGTCCGACAGCCGTCCGACCATCGGGATGACCGCGAAGTGCACGGCGTGGGCGGCGAGCATCCACCACAGGATGTGACTGGTGTCGGCACCGACGACGATCTTCAGATAGGTGATCGAGAAGGTGACGACGAGGTAGTACATGACGTTCTCGGCGAACCGCAGGCCCATGGCCGTGAACACGCCGCGCGGGTAGCGCTTGAGCACCTCGAAGACGTTGAACGACGTCTCCTTGAGCTTGTCGGCCTCCTGCTGCGCCTCGAGGAAGATCGGGGCGTCGGTGACCTTGGTGCGGATGTAGTAGCCGATCAGCACGATGACGGCCGAGAGCCAGAACGCGACTCGCCAGCCCCACGACAGGAAAGCCGACTCGGGCAGCGTGGTGGTGAGGACGAGCAGGACGATCGTCGCGAGAAGATTGCCCATCGGCACGCCGGCCTGCGGCCACGACGACCAGAACCCGCGGGAGCGGTTGGGGCTGTGTTCTGCGACCAGCAGCACCGCGCCGCCCCACTCGCCGCCGACCGCGAAGCCCTGGACGAACCGGAGCGTCACGAGCAGTGCCGGCGCCCAGTATCCGATGGCACCGAAGGTCGGCAGGCAGCCCATGAGGAAGGTCGCGACGCCGACCATGATGATGCTGGTCTGCAGCAGCTGCTTGCGTCCGAACCGGTCACCGAAGTGACCGAAGACGATCCCGCCGAGCGGCCGGGCGACGAAGCCCACGGCGTAGGTGACGAACGCCGCGATGATCGCGTCGAGTTCGTTGCCGCCGTCGGGGAAGAAGACCTTGGCGAAGACGAGGGTGGCGGCGGTGCCGTAGAGGAAGAACTCGTACCACTCGACGACGGTGCCCGCCATGGACGCACCGACGACCCTGCGCAATGCCGACGGGGAGCTCTCCGGCCCATCCGTTCGTGCCTGTTCGACGCTCATGGTTGCACCCTCCCGGGACGCTCTGTGACGGGGAACACTTCCAAACACATATGCCGAGTATCGATACGCACATATGCATCCACCATGACGCGATTCGCAGATGCGATCTGCAAAACTGCACATATGAGCGTGCCCTCGGCCGATGACCTCCTCGTCCTGCTCGCCGTCGGACGCAGCGGCAGGTTCACCAGCGCCGCCGACGACCTGGGCGTCAACCACACCACGATCTCCCGACGGATCGCCGCGCTCGAGCGCAACCTCGGTGGTCGCGTGCTCACGCGATCGGCGGCGGGATGGGAGCTGACCGACCTCGGTCGGGAGGCGCTCGAGGCTGCCGAACGCATCGAGGCTGCGGTCGGCAGCCTCCGGAACCCCCGGGGCGAGCGTCGCCTCGAGGGTGTCGTGCGCATCTCCGCCACCGACGGATTCAGCGCCTACGTCGCCGCCCCGGCCGGCGCTCTCGTACGGCAACGCCACCCGGGTATCTCCGTCGAGATCGTCGCGACCACCCGTCGCGCCTCGCAGCAACGGTCCGGCATGGACATCGAGGTGGTCGTCGGACGCCCGCAGGTGCATCGGGCCGAAGCGCACCGCCTCGCCGACTACAACCTGGGCCTGTACGCCTCGCGCGACTATCTCGCCACGCACGGCTCCCCGTCGTCGGTCCGCGACCTGCGCGAGCACACCCTCGTGTACTTCATCGATTCGATGCTGCAGGTCGACGATCTCGACGTCGCGCGGCGCATCGCCCCCGACATGCAGGATTCGATCAGCTCGACGAACGTGTTCGTGCACGTCGAGGCGACCCGCGCCGCCGGAGGTCTCGGCCTGCTGCCGTGCTTCATGGCCGACCGGCACCCCGATCTCGTCCGTGTCCTGCCCGGTGAGGTCGAGGCCCGCCTGGCCTACTGGCTCGTCGCGCGTTCGGAGACACTGCGGCGGCCGGAGGTCGCGGCCGCGGTCGCGGCGATCCGGGAGGTCGTGCACGCCCAGCGAGCAGTGCTCCTGGGGGCCGCTCGATAGAGTGCACGGGTGTCATTTTCGGACGAGGACGAAGCAGGAGCGGGTCGCTTCGCACCGAGTCCCTCCGGCGACCTGCATCTCGGCAATCTGCGCACCGCCGTCCTGGCGTGGTTGTTCGCGCGGTCGACGAACCGCCGGTTCCTGGTCCGCGTCGAGGATCTCGACCGGGTGCGTCCCGGCGCGGAGCAACGCCAGCTCGCGGATCTCGCGGCGATCGGTCTCGACTGGGACGGCCGGGTGGTCCACCAGTCCCGCCGCCGGCGCCTGTACGACGAGGCCATCGCGCGGCTCGAGCAGGCGGGTCTGACCTACGAGTGCTACTGCACCCGACGCGAGATCCTCGAGGCCACCTCCGCGCCTCATGCTCCCGCGGGCGCCTATCCGGGTACCTGCCGCAACCTCACCGACGAGCAGCGGGCCGAGCGCCGGGCCTCCGGCCGCGCGCCTGCGATCCGGCTGCGGGCGACCGAGGAGTGGTTCACGGTCCACGACCTGCTGCACGGCGATTTCACGGGCATCGTCGACGATCTCGTGTTGCGCCGCAACGACGGAACTCCCGCGTACAACCTCGCCGTGGTGGTGGACGACGCCGACCAGGGCATCGATCAGGTGGTGCGCGGCGACGACCTGCTCACCTCCGCGCCCCGACAGGCCTATCTCGCACACCTTCTCGGACTGTCGGAGCCCGTCTACGCGCACGTGCCGCTCGCGCTCAACACGGAGGGCAAGCGACTCGCCAAGCGGGACGGCGCGGTGACGCTGGCCGATCAGCTCGCGCTCGGACACACGGCCGCCGACGTGCTGGGCACGATCGCGGTGTCGCTGCGGCTCGCCGACCCCGGCGAACCCGTGTCGCCGGAGCTGTTGCTGGACCGCTGGAATCCCGTGCGTCTTCCCCGGGATCCGTGGGTGTTCACGCCGTCCGAGGACGGCATCCGATAGGACACGATGCGGACATAGCGGATGCGGACCCGAGGTGATGTCCGTACTCTCTCGGAAGTGTCCGATCCCGGAGACGAGAGGCAGCCATGACCACCGGTGGTTACGACCCGAATCAGGATCCGAAGAACCCGGGTGGTTATCCGCCACCCGGAAACTACCCGCAGGGCGGGAACTATCCGCCGCCGTCGGGCGGTGGCACTCCCCCGTCGGGTGGGAACTATCCGCCGCCCGGAAACTACCCGCCTCCGGGGAACTATCCCCCGCCCTCGGGCGGCAACTATCCGCCTCCGGGTGGGTCCTACCCGCCGCCGGGGAACTATCCGCCGCCCCCGTCGGGTGGTGACTACCCGCCCCCGCCGGGTGCATACGGTGCCGGGAACTTCGGTGGTCCGCCCCCGAATCAGCTGAGTGTCGGCGACGCGATCTCCTACGGCTGGTCGAAGTTCAGTGGCAACGCCGGCGTGTGGATCGTCTTCATGCTCGCCGCGTTCGTCATCCAGGGCCTGATCAGCGGCATCTTCAACGGGTTCGACTTCACCAGTGAGGCGACGGACTTCACCCTCCTGAACGCCGTCGGCAGCATCGTCACGGCGATCGTCGGATACCTGATCCAGGCCGCCTTCGTGCGCGGTGCACTGGCCGAAACCGATGGGCAGCGACCCGCTTTCGGAACGTTCCTCCAGGTCGGCCCGATCGGCGCGGTCATCCTCGCAGGTCTGCTCGTGGGCATCGGCACGTCGATCGGTCTCGTGCTGTGCATCATCCCGGGCCTGGTGTTCGCGTTCTTCGCGTGGTGGACGATGCAGTTCGTCATCGATCGCAATCAGGACGCCGTCACCGCGATCAAGTCGAGCTTCAATGCGGTCAAATCGAATGCGGGAACCTTGTTCCTGCTCGCCCTCGCCCTGTTCGGCATCAACATCGTCGGCGCCCTGCTGTGCCTGATCGGCCTGCTGGTCACCGTGCCGGTGTCGATCATCGCCGTCACGTACGCCTACCGGGTCACCACGGGTGGTCCCGTAGCGGCCTGATAGAACTCCGGCGGGACCCTCCCGTCGCATCCGGAGGCATCTACCGACGCGCCACGGCACGCTGTACCGTGGCGCGTTGCCATGCCGATCGCGACAAGGGAGACATAAGTGACCACTGGTGGCTATCCACCCCCTCAGCAGGATCCTCGGGCGACGGGCGGTCATCCCGGCGGCGCCCCGTCCTACGGCGCCACCCCGCCCGACTACACCCAGCAGTTCCCGCAGTACGGCGCGCCCCAGACCGGTGACCCCCAGTACGGCGCTCCTCAGTACGGAACCCCGCAGAACGGGACGCCCCAATTCGGTGCGCCCCAGTTCGGCGCTCCTCAGTACGGTGCACCCCAGTACGGTGCACCCCAGTACGGGGCGCCGCAGGACGGTGGGTTCGGCGGCCCGGGATTCCCCGGCCCGGATCCGAATTCCGGTGCCGGCACCCCGGGGGAGCTGCTCCCGCGTCTCGGCGCCCGCATCATCGACGGCCTCATCGTCGGTATCCCCATGGGGATCCTGAGCGCGATCATGATCATCGCGAGCGGTGGAAGCGGCTTCGTGGACTTCTTCATGACGGTCGTCAGCGGTGTCGTCGCATTCGGCTACTGGACGTACATGGAGTCCGCTCGGGGCGCGACCATCGGCAAGAAGCTCCTCGGCCTGTCGGTCGCCGGCCCTGCCGGTGGTAACCCCACCATCGAGCAGGCCGCCAAGCGCAACGCCTTCGTCGCGCTGCAGATCCTCACCGGCATCCCGCTGCTGGGTTTCCTCGCCGGTCTGCTGTCGCTCGCCGCGTACATCGGTATCGCGGTCACCATCGAGCAGGACGGCAACAAGCAGGGCTTCCACGACAAGTTCGCCGGCGGCACCCAGGTACGCAAGTCCTGATCTCCCGCGCGTTCCGGGTCCCGTTCTCGTCAGGACGGGACCCGTTCGTCGTATATGGGGTGTTCGCGCACGTACAGACCGTCGGCAACTTCGTGATCGCCGTGTGGTGATGCTTGGATGTCCGAGTGACCGAGCACGGACCGAACACCTCCCCCGCCCTCTTCGACCACGCGGCATTCGCGCGCGTGGGCCGCAGCCCGTACACGGGGATCGTCGTGCTGTTCACCGCGGTGCTGATGATCTCCAACATCTCTGCGACGAAGGGCATCGCCTTCTTCACCGACTCCGAGTTCGCCGTCGGTCCGCTGCAGATCCTGCCGATCATCACCGACGGCGGATTCTTCCTCTTCCCCCTCGCGTACATCCTCGGCGACGTGCTTAGCGAGGTGTACGGCTTCGCGGCCACCCGCCGGGCCGTTCTCTACGGTTTCGGGGCGGTCGCGCTGTCCGCGCTGTGCTTCTGGATCACGCAGCAGCTACCCCCGGCCGACTTCTACGAAGGTCAGGAGTCCTTCGAGAACGTGCTCGGTGTGGTGCCCCGGATGCTGATCGCCGGCCTCGCCGGCTACGCGGTCGGGCAGCTGCTCAACTCGTACGTGCTCGTCCGCATCAAGGAACGCACCCGGGAGAAGTACCTGTGGGCGCGGCTGATCGGGTCGACCGTCGTCGGCGAGTTCGCCGACACCCTCATCTTCTGCTCGATCGCCGCCGGGGTCATCGGCATCACGACCTGGGGCGACTTCGTCAACTTCGTGATTGTCGGATTCCTCTGGAAGACGCTGGTGGAGATCGTCGTGCTCCCGGTGACCTACCGCGTGATCGCGTACGTCAAGAAGCGCGAACCCTCCTACGCGTGACGGCTCACGCCCGACGTCACCCGCGTGACGGCTCACGCCCGACGACACCCGCGTGACGGCTCACGCCGGACGACTCAGGCCTGACGCCGGCTCGCGTAGAAGCGGCCGAGCGTCTCGGCCTTGAACTCGGCGAGGGTGCCGTTCTCCATGTTCGCCCGGATGTCGTCGACGAGCCGCACCGTGAACCGCTCGTTGTGGATCGTGCACAACGTCGAGGCGAGCATCTCCTTCGCCTTGAACAGGTGGTGGATGTACGCGCGCGTGTAGTTCCGGCAGGTGTAGCAGTCGCAGTTCTCGTCGATCGGCGTGAAGTCGCGCCGGTGGCGGCTCGTGTTGATGTTGAACCGGCCGTCCGGGTGGTAGATCGCGGCGTTGCGCGCGACCCGCGACGGATTGACGCAGTCGAAGGTGTCGACGCCGTGCTCGACCGCGACGAAGATGTCGTCGGGTTCGCTGATGCCCAGCAGGTGACGCGGCTTGTGTTCGGGCAGCTCCTCGGTGCACCACCGCACGATCGTGCCGAGATTGTGCTTCTCGAGCGCACCGCCGATGCCGTAGCCGTCGAACCCGCGTCCGGTCTCGCCGACGATGGACTCGAGGCCCCGACAGGCCTGTCGTCGCAGGTCCTCGTACTGAGCGCCCTGCACGACCCCGAACAACGCCTGGTAGGGGCGGTGGGCACGTTCGGCGGTGAGCTTCTCGTGCTCGGCGATGCACCGCACCGCCCACGCCTGGGTGCGCTCGAGGGAGCGTTCCTGGTAACCGCGGGTGTTCATGAGGGTCGTGAGCTCGTCGAAGGCGAACATGATGTCGGCGCCGAGCTCGTGCTGGATGCGCATCGACACCTCGGGGGTGAACCGGTGCCGCGACCCGTCGAGATGCGACTTGAAGGTCACCCCGTCGTCGTCGACGTGGGCGAGCCGTTCCTTGCCCTTGGCGATGACGTCGTCGTTCTGGACGCCGACGGACTCCATCGCGATGACCTTCTTGAACCCGGCCCCGAGCGACATGACCTGGAAACCGCCGCTGTCGGTGAAGGTCGGGCCGGGCCAGTTCATGAACTTCCCGAGCCCGCCGGCCTCGTCGACGATGTCGGAGCCGGGCTGCAGGTAGAGGTGGTAGGCGTTGGCGAGCAGCGCCTGCGAGCCGAGTTCGGCCATCGTCTCCGGCAGCACGGCCTTGACCGTCGCCTTCGTGCCCACCGGGACGAAGGCCGGGGTGCGGATGTCTCCGTGCGGGGTGTGGATCGTGCCCGTGCGGCCGAGTCCGTTGTCGAGACGCGCTCCGACCGTGAAGAAGGGGTCGGGCGGGGTCGGAATGCTGGAATCGGTCACTTCCGTATCCAATCACGTCGGGAATGTGCGGCCTTCTCACGGCGGCGGACGGAGATCGCGAACACGGCGACACCGGCCAGCGCCAGCAGCACGCCGACCGCGGCGGGCGCGGTGTAACCGAAACCGGCCGCGATCACCACCCCGCCGATCCACGCGCCGAACGCGTTGGCGAGGTTGAACGCGGCGTGGTGCAGCGATGCCGCGAGCGTCTGGGCGTCCTCGGCGACATCCATCAACCGCACCTGCAGTGCCGGACCGACGGCGGCGCATCCGACACCCAGGCCGAAGACCATCACGAAGGCGGTCCACGGGTTGTGGGCCGCGGCAACGAACAGCGCGAGCAGCACCGCGAGCGAGGTGATCGACGCGTAGACGCCGGGGATCACACCGCGATCGGCGACACGACCACCGATCGCGTTGCCGACGACCATGCCCACACCGAAGAGCATCAGCGCGACCGGCACGAGCGATCTCGACACTCCGGCGACGTCGGTCAGCGTGGTGCTGATGTAGGTGTACACCGCGAACACACCACCGAAGCCGATGACGGCCACGGCGAGCGTGAGCCAGACGGTGCTGCTCTTCAACGCCCCGAGTTCGACCCGCACGCTGGTCGTCGGTATCGACAGTGTCGGCACCCAGGCGGCAAGAGCGACGACGGTGGCCACTCCGATCACCGCGACCAGCACGAACGCCGCGCGCCAGCCCAGCGCCATGCCGAGCCACGAGGCGGCGGGCACGCCGACGACGTTCGCCACCGACAGCCCCATCATCACCAGCGACACCGCCCGCGCGCGGCGACCGGGTCCGGCGAGATGAGCCGCGACCAGCGCGGCGACCCCGAAGTACGCGCCGTGCGGCAGGCCGGCGACGAACCGGGAGACGACGAGCAGACCGTAGTTCGGGGCCAGCACCGTGGCGGCGTTGCCGAGGGTGAACGCGACCATCAGTGCGACCAGCAGTGTCTTGCGCGGCACGCGGGCGGCGATCGTCGCGATGAGCGGGGCACCGACGACGACACCGGCCGCGTAGGCGGAGACGACGTGGCCCGCGGTGGGTTCGGAGACCCCGATGCTCGTCGCGATCTCGGGGAGCAACCCCATGGCGACGAACTCGGTGGTTCCGATCCCGAACCCGCCGAGGGCGAGCGCCCACATCACGAGCGTGCGCGCGGGATGTCCGGAGTCGGTGTGGGCAGGATCGTCGAGTGGGCGGCCGGAAGCCGTGGTGGTCATCGGTGAGGAAACCTTCGATCTGTCGAGGGTCCCGGAGCCGGAGGTCGTGCGGGCCGGGACGCGGGCGCGCTCGGGGAGCGACGCGGGGGCAGCCTCCATTCTGGGGCAGTCCGGCCTCGCACTTCTCCCCGCGGCGACGTGAGTTCCGCCATCTCCCGATCGTCAGGTGAGGAAGGTCGTATCCGCCCGCTCGGCCCTGCGCGCCTCGATCCTCCTGGCGACGAACTTGCCGATCTCGTCCACCCACAGCACCGACGAGCCGACGGCGACCGCGAGCAGCCACTGTTCGGAGGTGAGCGAGGTGGTGTCCATGAATCCCTGCAGGGCGCCGAGTTGCACGACGCAGATCTGCAGGACGACGACGGCGCCGATCGCGATCCAGATGGTGTGGTTGGTGAACGTCTGCGCCGAGAACACCGATCCGAGATCCGAGCGCACGTTGAACAGGTTGAACACCTGGTAGAAGACGAATGTCGTGAACGCGAGGGTGGTGGCGAACAGTGGGTCGGATGCGCTGTCGGGGAACAGTTCCGGCCCGAAGTGCAGGACCGCGATCGTGCCCACCGTCATCACGATGCCGAGGCCGAGGATGCGCTGTACCCGGGAGCGTTCGAGCAGGGCCTCGTTCGCGGGCCGCGGTCGTCGTTTCATCGCGTCGGGGGCGGTCGGGTCGACGCCGAGGGCGAGCGCCGGTGGTCCGTCCATGATGATGTTCACCCACAGGATCTGCAGTGCACTGAAGGGCGCGCCGCCCGCGAGTCCGAGCACACCGGCCGTCAGGAAGATCAGGACGAAGCCCCACGCCGTGGTCAGCTGGAACTTCACGAATTTGACGATGTTGTCGTAGATTCCGCGTCCTTCGGCCACTGCGGCGACGATGGTCGCGAAGTTGTCGTCGGTGAGGATCATGTCCGCGGCGCCCTTGGAGACGTCGGTGCCCGTGATGCCCATGGCCACACCGATGTCGGACTGTTCGAGTGCGGGAGCGTCGTTGACGCCGTCACCCGTCATCGCGACGATCTGCCCGTCGGCTTGCAGCGCTTCGACGAACCTGATCTTGTGTTCGGGTGCCACGCGGGCGAGGACACCGAATTCCTTTGCCCTCTGCCGCAGTTCGTCGTCGGTGAGCCTGTCGAGATCGGCACCGGAGGCAGCCGATCCGCGGATTCCGAGTTCCTCGGCGATCGCGGAGGCCGTCACCAGATGGTCGCCGGTGATCATGTGCACCGCGATGCCCGCCTCGTGGGCGACGGCGATCGCGTCCTCGGCTTCGGTCCGCGGTGGGTCGACGATGCCGACGATCGCGTGGATCGTCAGGTCGGTCACCTTCTCCTGCAGGGCATCGGTGTCGCCGCGGGGAACGGCGTCGAGGTCGCGACCGGCGATCATGAGGGTTCGCAGGCCTTCCGACGCCAGCGCCTCCACCGCCCGGTGGATCCTTCCGCGACCGTCGTCGTCGAGCGGGATCGGACCGTCGGCACCGGCGATCGAGGTGGCACGCTCGAGGAGCACACCCGGCGCGCCCTTCACGAAGCAGCGGTATCCGCCGTTCGGCAGGGTGTGGAAGGTGGCCATGTACTTGTAATCCGAGTCGAAGGGCACCTCCGCGATGCGGTTCAGCGCCGCCCGTGCACCCTCGACGTCGATGCCGCCCTTCTCGGCGAGCACCACGAGGGCACCCTCGGTGGGATCGCCGACCAGCACTCCGTTGCGCACGGTCGCGTCGTTGCACAGTCCCATCCCGAGCAGTGCGTCCGTGAAGTCCGGTGCGGGCAGGCCGTCGCCGACGAGGATCTTGCCGTCGGTTCCGTATCCGGTGCCGGTGACGCGGAAGGCGCGGCCCGCGACGAGCAGTCGCTGCACCGTCATCTCGTTGAGGGTGAGGGTGCCGGTCTTGTCGGTGCAGATGTGGGTGGTGCTGCCGAGCGTCTCGACCGCCGCGAGTCGTTTGACGATCGCACCGCGGGCCGCGAGGCGTGAGGCGCCCATCGCGAGGGTGAAGGCGACGACGGCCGTGAGCCCTTCGGGGATGGTGGCGACCGCCAGCGATACCGCGGTGACGAGAAGATCCGACCAGGTCTGTCCCCGCAGCAGGCCGAGGACGAACACCAGCGTCACCGTCACGATCGCGATGATCGTCAGGGTCTGGGCGAGCTGGCCGATGCGCCGTTGCAGCGGCGTCTGTTCGACACCGGCAGATCCGAGAAGGGTTGCGATCGCCCCCATCTCGGTGCGCATGCCCGTGCCGGTGACGATCATCGCGGCACGGCCGCGGGTGACCTCGGTGTTCATGAACAGCATGTCGGTGCGGTCGCCGAGCGGCGCGTCGGGATCGTCGACGACGTCGACCCGTTTGTCGACGGGCTGGGATTCACCGGTGAGGGCGGCCTCGGCGACCTGCAGCCGGACCGCGGTGACGAGCCGGCCGTCGGCCGGGACGGTGTCGCCGGCCTCGAGGAGCACCACGTCTCCGGGGACGAGTTCGGCGCGGGGCACCTCCGTCCCGCGACCGTCGCGGAGCACCCGGCTGGTGGACACCGACATCTTCTTCAGCGCCGCGAGGCTGCTCTCGGCCCGGGATTCCTGCACGTAGTTCAGCACGGTGTTGAGCGCGATGACCGCGAAGATGACGATGGGGGTCTCCCACTCGCGGGAGACGGTGGCGCTGACCACCGCCGCCACGACCAGAACGAGGGTCATCCTGTCGGCGAGCAGCGACAACACGCGTCGCCAGGTCGGTACCTTCTTCGCCTCGTCGAGCAGGTTCGGGCCGTATTCGCCGCGCCGTCGCTCGACCTCGTCCGCGCTCAGCCCTCGTTGCGGATCGACCTCGAACGCCTCGGCGACGTCGGTCGCGGCGCGGGTGTGCCAACTCGAGGTGGTCGCGGGAGCCTGTGCGGACATCGGCACTCCTCGTTCGGGCGGTTCTCGGCGGATCGGGCGAATGCGGTCCTGACGGCCGGTTTCACCGTAACCGGCGGAGCGTTCCACTGCGCCGGAAGCCGGTTCGTGATGTGCTGGATACGGCAGCGGAACCGGAGGAGTGAACGCGATGAGCGACAACCCGAACACCGACGATCCTGTCGTCCCACTCGACGAGGACCAGTGCTGGGACCTGCTCGCGACGGGCAAGGTGGGCCGCCTCGTCACCGTCGTCGGCGATCGACCGGAGATCTATCCCGTCAACTACGTCACCGACGACCGCACGGTGTACTTCCGCAGCGGTGAGGGCAGCAAGCTCTCCGAGCTGGCGGTGCATCCGCAGGTCGCGTTCGAGGTGGACGAGATCAGCGAGGACTCCGCGTGGAGCGTCGTGCTGCACGGGCACGCCCGGATCCTGCGGAGCTTCGACGACGCGGCGAGGATCGACGCCCTCGGACTGTCGCCGTGGGTTCCCACCCCGAAGTACGACTACGTCGCGCTGACGGCCACCGACCTCACCGGGATGCGGCTGAAGCTCGTCAAGCGCTGACGGTGACGCCCTCTGCGCAGCAGCACCGCCTGTTGATGCGGTTCATGCTGCTGTCGGTGGCGACCGCGCTCGCAACGATGCTGCTGAAGGCATCCGCGGCGTGGATCACCGGGTCGGTGGGTCTGCTGTCGGACGCGCTCGAATCCGGGGTCAACCTCGTCGCGGCGCTCGTCGGTCTCGCGGCGCTGCGACTCGCCGCGAAACCGGCCGACGCGAACCACGACTTCGGGCACGGGAAGGCCGAGTACCTCTCCGCCGCGGTCGAGGGCACCATGGTCTTCGCCGCCGCGACGGTGATCCTGTGGACCTCGGTCGAACGACTGATCTCCCCGCAGCCGGTGATCGAGGTCGGACTCGGTCTCGTGCTGTCGGCCGCATCGTCGGCACTCAATCTCGTGGTCGGTCTGCTGCTCATCCGGCAGGGCCGCGCACACCGGTCGATCACGCTGGTCGCCGACGGGAAACACCTGCTGACGGACGTGTGGACGTCGGCGGGCGTGCTCGTCGGCGTCGCGCTGGTCGCACTGTCCGGGTGGGACGTGCTCGACCCGATCGTGGCGATCCTCGTCGCCCTGAACATCCTGCGGATCGGTTTCGGGCTCGTGCGGCAGGCGGTCGTCGGCATGCTCGACGCGGTTCTTCCCCAGGAGGACGTGACGGCGGTGACCGCCGTGCTCGACCGCTATCGGGAACCGGGGGTGGTGACGATCCTGCCGCCACGCACCCGCGAATCAGGACGTCAACGCTTCGTCTACCTCGTCGTGCGGGTGCCGGGCGACTGGACGGTGCGGGCCGGCCACGACCTGCTCGACCGCATCGAGGCCGATCTCGCCGAGGCGCTGCCCGGAGTCATGGTGTTCAGCCACCTCGAGCCGGATCGCGCCCCCACGGGACGCAGATGAGGTGATCAGGCCGAGGCGACCAGTCCGGCACCGAGGCCGAGCATCAGGACCGCGACGCCGCCGTCGAGGATGCGCCACGAGGACGGCTTGGCGAACCAGGCGCGCAGGTAGCGGGCGCCGTATCCGAGGGCGGCGAACCACACGACGCTCGCGGTGATCGCCCCGGCACCGAACCACCACCGGCCGGGATTGCCGTAGTGGTTGGCCACCGAACCGAGCATGAGCACGGTGTCGAGATAGGTGTGCGGGTTGAGCCAGGTCAGCGCCAGGCAGGTCAGAAGGGCCGCGCCGATGGTCACGGCACCGCCCGGCGCGGCGGACAGCGCGGACGGCTTCAACGCGCGACGTGCCGCGAACAGTCCGTAGCAGATGAGGAAAGCGGCACCCGCCCAACGGATCACGTCGATCGCGCCGGGTGCACGGTCGAGGATCGTCGCGATCCCGGCGATGCCGGCGGTGATGAGCACGGCGTCGGAGATCACGCAGATCGCGATCACAGGCAGCACGAATCGTCGCGCGATGGCCATGCGCAGCACGAAGGCGTTCTGCGCACCGATGGCGACGATGAGGGACAGACCTGTGACGAATCCGGCGGCGACGAGTGACATGGCATCGACGCTAGGAATCCCATCCGGATAAGAACAGTTGATTTTGCTGTACCTGCATTAGAGTTTCTTGATGTGGATCTCGACTTTGCTCAACTTCGCACTTTTGCAACGGTATTGGACGAGGGCACTTTCGAGGGTGCGGCGGCTGTTCTTCGTGTCACACCGTCCGCGGTGAGCCAGCGCATCAAGTCGCTCGAGCAACACGTCGGTCAGGTGCTGCTGCGACGCACCCGGCCCGTCAGCGCGACCGCGGCCGGCGAGGTGGTGATGCGACTCGCCCGGCAGGTCGCACGCCTGGAACAGGACACCTCCGAGGAACTCGGCCTCGGCGCCGACACCGGGAGCTACGCCACGATCCCGCTCGTCGTCAACGCCGACTCGATGTCCACCTGGATGCTGCGCGCCTTGGCCCGGATGCCCGTGCGCTATCGCGCACTGTTCGAACTGCACCGCGAGGACGAGTTCCACTCCACGGATCTGTTGCGCGACGGCACCGTCATGGCGGCGGTCACCTCCGTCCCCGAACCCGTGCAGGGCTGCACGTCCGAGAAGCTCGGCGCCATGCGCTATCACGCGATGGCGAGCGTGGACTTCGCCGAACGCTGGTTCCCCGAGGGCATGACCCCCACCGAACTGCGGGAAGCCCCGATGCTCACCTTCGACCGCAAGGACGACATGCAGGATCGCTTCGTTCGCAAGCGGACCCGGCGGCGGCTGAATCCGCCGCGCAATTACGTTCCGGGCGCTCTCGAGTTCGTCGAGGCGGCGCGGCTGGGGTTGGGTTGGGCCATGCTTCCCGACGCGATGGTCGCCGACACGACCGATCTCGTGAGCCTGGCCCCGGACGACCCGATCGCCGTGCCGCTGTACTGGCAGCGGTGGCGGCTGGACTCCCCCGTACTCGACGCGCTGACCGATGCGGTCCGTCGCACCGCGCGCGAAGTGCTGCACTGATCTCCCGGCACCCGATCTCCCGGAACGAGCAGGGCCCGAACCGGATCGCTCCGGTTCGGGCCCCGCTGGTGGTGATGCGGATCAGTAGTTGAACGCCTCTGCCCAGTGCTGCGAGTACTCGGCCTGACGCTCCACCTCGGTCAGCGGCATACGCCAGACCTTGTCGGAGTCGATCGGCGGGAGTTCACGGCCGAGCGCGGTCGGCGGTGCGACGTCGGGGCGCACGCTGTAGTCGCCCAGTTCGGTGAACAGCTCCTGGCCACGCTGCGAGAAGTTGTAGTTCATGAACACCTCGGCCGCTTCCGCGTTCTTGGCGGCGGCGGTCTTGCCCAGGTAGTAGTCGAAGGTCACGAAGCCTTCCTCGGGCACGACGAAGTCGATCGGCGCCTTGTCCTCGGTGGCGGTGACGTTCACCGACGCCGAACCCGTGGTCGCGACCGGCACCTCACCGCGGGCGAAGGCCGTCAGCTTCTGGCCGGCACCGTCGTAGATCGTCGGCTGCAGCGCAGCGAGCTTCTCCCAGTAACCGTCCTCGAGCTTCTCCTCGACGAACCAGTTGAGTGCGACGTTGGAACCGCCCGTCGCACCCTGCGAGATGCCGATCTTGCCGCGCCACTTCTCGTCGAGCAGGTCGGCCCACGAGGTGGGTGCCTCCTCCTCGGGGACGGCGCGGGTGTTGTAACCGAAGGTCTGCACCACGTTGGTGACCCGGGAGAAGTTGCCGTCCTGGATCACGACCTCCTCGAGTTCCTCGGTGCCGGGCACGACGTACGGGTTCCACACGCCGGCCTCGGTGAAGCTGTCGACGATGTCGTAGTCGGACGTGCGGATCACGTCGGCGTTCAGGCGACCGGCACCCTGCTCGGAGAGCACGCGCTCGGCCAGCCGGGCCGGGACGAGGCGCATCAGGTCGACCTTGATGCCGGTGTCGCGGGTGAATGCCTCGATGAAGGCCTGTTCGTTGGATTCCTGGTAGCTCGAGTACAGACTCAGCGTCTGCGTCTTCGCTGCCTCGTAGGTCTCCTTGTCGGCGATGGTCTCGCCGTCGATGACCAGACCCTCCGAGGTGTCGACCTCGGCCTGGGAGGTGACGCCGTCGGAATCTCCGCCGCCGCACGCCGCGAGTGTCGTGGCGAGGACGACCGACAGAGCGGTGAGCGCTACTTTGCGCGTTTTCATGGTGAGGCCTTTCGTTTCTCGAAAAGTCCGGTCAGAGCGAATTGGTTCCGGAGTCCGACGCTTCGGCGAGCTGCTTCTTCTCCCGGTTGCCGGCGAGCTGGGCGAGGACGGCCAGCACGGCGATCACCAGGACGAACAGCACGCTGATGGAGGCCGCGACCGCCGTCTGCCCGTTCTCGAAGTTGTCGAAGACCAGGATCGACAGGATCCGGGTGTCGGAGGTGAACAGGAACAGCGAGGCCGACAGTTCGCGCATCGCCAGCATGAGCAGGAGCAGGAAGGTCGACACGATACCGACGCGCATCAACGGCACGGTGACGTTGACGATGGCGCGCGACCGGCGGGCGCCGAGCATCACGGCACTGTCCTCGAGGTCGCTGTGCAGCTGCAGCATCGACGACGAGATCGAGCGGTAGCCCTGCGGCAGTGCCACGGCGACACAGGCGACGGCGAGGATGATCAGCGTGCCGTAGATCGGGATCGGCAGGCTCAGCCAGGTCCAGAGGATGCCCATACCGAGCACGATCGACGGGATGGCGAGCGGTGCGGTCGCGATCTGCTCGAGCAGAGCGCCGAGACGGCTCTTGGTGCGGTAGCGGATGTACGAGGCGGAGAAGCTGATCGTCGTACCGGCGAAGGCGGCGACGACGGCCACGACCACCGAGTTCACGAGTGCCTTCTGGAAGTCGGCCGCCGAGGCCACCTTCACGATGTTGTCGAACGACATTCCGCCCTGGAACATCTGGGACATGCTGTACAGGTACGGCGAGTCCTGGGTCGCGGCGAGGAAGAGCGCACCCATCGGCAGCGCGATCGCGAGCAGGAAGTACACGAGCGCGAAGATCGTTGCCGGCCAGCGCCAACCGCGCAGCGGCACCTGACGGGGACGGGCACCCTTGCCCGTCATCGTCGTGAACTTGCGGCGGTTGACGATCCACTGCTGGCCCATGGTGACGAAGACCAGGCCGAGCGTGAGCAGGATGGCGATACCGGCGGCGGCGTTCGCCTGGGCCGGGGCCGCACCCATGAGCCGGAAGATGTAGGTGGGCAGGGTCTCGATCCCCGCGGGGTTACCGAGAACCGCCGCGACCGGGAAGTTCTCCATGCTCAGTGCGAAGACGAGGATGCCCGAACCGAGCAGCGCCGGCATGGCGAGCGGCAGGGTCACCGTCCGGAACATCGTCTTCAGGGACGCGCCGTGGACGGTCGAGGCCTCTTCGAGGTCGGCGTTCATCATCGACAGCGAGCTGTGCACGAGCATGAACACGTACGGCGCGTAGAACAGGCCGAGGACGAAGATCAGGCCCGGGATGCTGTAGATGTTGATCGTCATGTCCAGGCCCATGTCGGCGAGCATGATGTTGACGAATCCGGCACTGGGAGAAGCGAGCAGCGACCAGGCGAGCGCACCGACGAGAGCCGGCACGAACACCGGCGCCATGCCGATGAAGAAGATGAACCGGCGCCAGGGCGCGTCGGTGCGGGCGCAGATGAACGCGAGCGTCGCACCGATCACGAGCGCGATGGCCGTCGCTCCGAGGCCGAGGATGAGGGAGTTCACCAGGCCCTTGACCGCGTCGGGGCTCGTGAGCACCTTGAGGTTGTCGAGCGTGAGAGCACCGAGGCCGCCGTTGCCCGGGCGCGGTACCTCGGTGGCGATCGCGGCCACGAGCACCAGGATCATCGGCATGATCACCAGTACGGCCAGCACGGCGAGAACCACCAGCGCCGCGCCGTTCTTGCGGAGGATTCCCCTACCCCACAACGGCGCCGATACCGGGGCGTCGGGCTCGAGGTCGTCGACCGGACGTGTCTCGGGGGGAGTGGCCAGCTGGGTCATGCCGCGACCTCCTGCAGTCGTGCCTGGCGAACCACATCGGCCGGCAGGACCTGGACGTTCTCCGGTGCGACCGAAGCGAAGACGCGATCGCCGATCGCGAAGCGCTCGGCGCCCTTCGTCGGGGCGAAGACGTCGAGCTCGCCTCCGTTGTCGAGGGTGACGGCGTAGCGGATGCTCGAACCCTGGAAGCTCGTGACGGCGACGCGGCCCGAGAACTCGTTGGTGCCCCCGCCGGACACGTTCGACAGCACCAGGTCCTCGGACCGGATGCACGCCTTGAAGTCGTCAGCGGTTGCGAGACCGCGCTGCTCGGTACGGATCACCTCTCCCCCGGTGCGAACGGCCGTGACGTAGCCGTCGGCGCCGACGGTGGCGGTGCAGTCGAAGATGTTGGACACGCCGAGGAAGTGTGCGATCGACGCGCTCGCCGGCTCGTTGTAGATGGCGGTGGGGCCGCCGATCTGCACGATCCGCCCGCCCTGCATGAGCGCGATGCGGTCGGCGAGTGCGAATGCCTCCTGCTGGTCGTGCGTGACGTAGACCGTGGTCAGGCCGAGGCTCAGCTGGATCTCACGCAGTTCCACCCGAAGACGGTCGCGCAGGCGGGCGTCGAGGTTCGACAGCGGCTCGTCGAGCATGAGCACCGAGGGGCGCATCACGAGCGAGCGGGCGAGTGCCACACGCTGCATCTGTCCACCGGAGAGCAGGCTCGCGCCACGCTGCGCGAAGTCCGACAGACCGACGAGTTCGAGTACCTCCGCGACACGCGACTTGACCTCTGCCGCAGGAAGTTTCTGCAGCTTCAGCGAGTAGGCCACGTTCTGGAAGACGGTCATGTGCGGCCACACCGCGTACGACTGGAAGACCATGCCGACGTTGCGCTTGTTCGGCGGCAGGTTGATGCCCTTCGCGGCGTCGAAGACGACCGTGTCGCCGATGGTGATGCGACCGGCGGTGGGTTCCTCGAGACCGGCGATGCAGCGCATGGTGCTGGTCTTGCCGCAACCCGACTTGCCGAGCAGCACAACCGATTCGCCCTCGTCGATCTCGAGGTTGAGGTTCTCGATGGCCGTGAAATTCCCGTAGCGGAGCTGCAGGTTCTCGATCGTGATCTTCATAGTGGTTCCTCAGGTTGTCTTTCCGGCGGGTGGCGGGTCCTACTCGAAGTACGTGACGGCTTCGATCAGCACCGGGGAGGTGCCTTCGAAGGCTCGGTGCAGGGCCGCCTTCAGTTCCTCGGCACCGGTGACCCGTTCGCCCTTCACGCCGTAGCCTTCCGCGATCTTGACGAAGTCGATGTCGGGCACGTCGAGTCCTGGGGTCTCGCCGGTGTCCAGAGCGCGGGTGAACCGGCGCAGCGCGCCGTACGTGCCGTTGTTGAGGATGACGAACACCACCGGCACGTCGCGGCGGGCCGCGGTCCACAGTGCGGTGATCCCGAAGTTGGCGGATCCGTCACCGATGGTCGCGACCACGCGACGCTCCGGATGGGCGAGCTGGACGCCGACGGCGGCGGGCAGGCCGAAGCCCAGACCGCCGGAGGCCGGCGAGTAGAACGAACCCGGTTCGACGAGTTGGGTGTGCCGCCAGAACGCGTCCGCCGTGGAGGTCGATTCGTTGACGTAGACCACGTCGCGGGGAGCGATCTCGGCGATGGTGGCGAACACCGTGTCGGGGTGCATGGCCTCGGTGCGATCGGCTCCGCGTGCGAACGCCTCCCGGGCCGGCTCGGCCGGAACGTCGCGGCGGTGGACCCGCTCGGCAAGGATGCGCAGCGTCGCGCCGACCGGGGCGAGGTAGGCCTCGCCGAAGGGAGCGCGGGCGACCTCACCGGTGTCCTCGGACAGGTGCAGCACGCGGGTGCCCTCCGCCAGGAAGGGACCCGGACGGTAGTGGTGGTAGCGGAAGACCGGGGCACCGGCGACGAGCACCACGTCGTGGTCGGCCAGTGCCTCGTGGATGGACATGACGTTGGCGGGCAGCACCCCGCGGAACAGCGGGTGGGTGTTGGGGAAGGGGCACCGCGACGGCGACGGTGCGATCCACACCGCGGCGCCGAGCGCTTCGGCGAGCTGCACCGCGAAGCCGTTCGCGCGCTCCGCGTCGACGTCCGGTCCGAGGACCAGCGCAGGACGGGCGGCACCGTCGAGGGCGGCGAGGAGTTCGGCCGTCATCGCCTCGGACGGCTCGGTCGTCGTGGTGACGCGTCGCTCGGCGAGATAAGCGGTGTTGGCCGGGGCCTCGCGCTCCCAGTCGTCGTAGGGCACCGAGACGTAGACCGGGCCGGGCGCGGGCAGTGTCGCCATGTGGACGGCCTGGCTGATGGTGCGGGGCACGTCCTCGGGGCAGGTCGGTTCGGCGCTCCATTTGGTGAGCGGACGGGTCAGGCTCGCCGCATCGACGTTGGCCAGCATGACCTCCTGGCCGATGGTGTCGCGCACCTGCTGACCCGCGGTGATCACCAGCGGCGAGTGCGAGTACACCGAGTTGGTCAGTACACCCATGCCGTTGCCGGTGCCGGCTGCGGCGTGCAGGTTCACGAAGACCGGCTGTCCGCTCGCCTGCGCGTAACCGTCCGCCATCGCCACCACGGCACCCTCGTGGAGACCGAGGACGTAGTCGAAGTCCTCGGGGAAGTCCTTGAGGAACAGAAGCTCGTTCGAACCGGGGTTGCCGAAGACCGTGGTCATACCGTGCCGGCGCAGCAGCTCGAAGGTCACTTCGCGAATCGTGGGCATGCAGAGGTCCCCTTACAACAGGACGAGAAGAGAATTCGTAGGGTCGGGACGACCACTTGTCAGAACACTATGTTAGGGCGGTCACATAGATCCAATAGATTCTGCCGATCGCATTATTCAATACATCTATAGTCAACCGAATGGCGAACAATTACGACCTCGGTATGCTGCGGGTGTTCGTGTCCGTCTACAAGACCAGAAGCGTCACGCTCGCTGCCGAGAACCTCTTCGTGGCCCAGCCGACCGTGAGTTACGCACTGGGCAAGCTGCGCAAGCGATTCGGCGACGAGCTGTTCGTCCGCCGCCACCAGCAACTCGTACCCACGCGCCTGGCCGACGAACTCTATCCCCGCCTGCGGGAGATCCTCGAGCGTCTCGATGCCGTCATGAACGCCGCCGAGGTGTTCGACCCGGCTGCCACGACCCGGACCTTCCGGTTGGTGTTGTCCGATGTGGGCGTTACGGGACTTCTGCCGAAAATCATGACCGCGTTGTCCGTTCGGGCTCCCCTCGCGAGCGTCGACGTGGTTCCGCTCGCCCTCTCGCACGCGGGCGAGGCGCTGCGGCTCGGGGACGCCGACGCGGTGGTGTGCACCCCGGTTCTGAACGGGCACGATCTCGACCGCACGCCGCTGTTCACTCAGCCGTACATCGGAGTGCGCCGACCCGACCATCCACGCATCGGATCGACGCCGAGCCTCGAGGAATTCGAGACGGAACGTCACGTGTCGGTCGCGGTCGAAACCGGACACACCGCAGTGGATCTGCGCATCCGCGAACTCGGGATCCACCGCGACGTCGCAGTGACCCTCCCGAGCTTCACCGGTATCGCCGGCGTGCTGACCTCGACCACCTATCTGGGTTTCGCCCCGCGCGTCTACGCCGAGCGCTCCGCCCGTCTCGGTGAGGTGGGCCTGTACGAATTGCCCTTCGAGGTCCCGGAATCGGTGGTGTCGCTGTACACGATCCGGCGCGACCTGCCGTCCCCCGAGATCGACTGGCTGCGCGAACTCGTCGTCGAGGTCCTCGGCGACGGCTCGACCCCCGACCCGACGTAGCCGTCCGCTCGCCTGTTCGCCATCCGCTACGGCAATGACTGCAGCGGATGACCGGGACGGTAGCGGTTACCGTCGATTGTCGGATACAGCCGACGGCGGGATACGCCGGTCAGAATTCGCCGGTGGCCGCGAGATCGCGGGAAATCGCTCGTGCCGTGGCGATCACGCGCGGCACGATCTGCTGGGGTTGCGGAATCCGGGACTCGGGGAAGGCCACGGTCACGCTGGCGACGATGGCGCCCTGCGAATCGAGCACGGCCGCCGCGACGGAGGTACGGCCGGGCAGGCCGTCGTTGCGGGCGATCCCCACACCCGTGCGGCGGATCTCCGCGAGCTGCGCACGCAGTTCCGGGATACGCGCCGTCATCTCCGGATCCGACGCCGAATCGGCGACGAGTTCGTCCCAGGCCTCGGGACTGTAGGCGAGCAGGACCCGCCCACCACCGGTGCGGTGCAACGGAAGTCTGCGGGTCGCCCGGGAGGAGTTGGCGGTGGGTTTGACGCGGGTGATCCGGTCGGAGAAGATCCCGTCCGATCCGTCCCGCACACCCAGGTAGACGGTGCCGCGTGTGGCGACGTGCAGGTCGACGAGATAGGGCTGCGCGAGCTCCCGTAGACGACGCACCTGCGGCGCACCGATTCCCAGGCTCCAGATCCGCCGTCCGAGACGGTAGCGGCCGTGGGACAGGCGTTCGACGCCCTCCCACCGCACCAGCGCCGCGAGCATCCGATGCACCGTGGCCGGTGGGAGCCCCGTGCGCTCGCAGATCCCCGCGACCGTCATCTCGGCGCCCCCGGCGAAGCAGTCGAGGATCTCGAAGGCACGACCCAGGACCGACCGCTTGCCGTCGTCGTTGTTGCTCATGGCTCGTCCTGGGGTGGTGCGGGATGTGTACGACAACATCGAATCACATCCCGCACGCACCGTCCCGGACAGCCGTGTCGCGCACCGTCGATCGTTCTCAGAACGGATACGGAGCGATCTCCGACCTCACTGTGACCCACTGGGTTTCGGTGAAGGCCTCGAAGTTCGCCGCCGGTCCGCCGAATCGGGAACCCGTTCCCGATGCACCGGTTCCGCCCATCGGTGCGTATGCCTCGTCGCCGACGGTCTGCTCGTTGATGTGCAGCTTGCCGCAGTCGATGCGATCGGCCAGCTGCATCGCCAGACCCACCTCGCCGAGGATGCCCACCGACAGTCCGTACTCGCTCGCGTTCACCAGTGCGGCGGCCTCGTCGAGGTCGTCGAACGGCACCACCGGAGCGACCGGTCCGAAGATCTCGTCCGTCCACGCCGACATCGACAGGTCGAGGTCCGCGAGCACGGTGGGCCGGTAGTACTGCCCGTCGTTGGTGCCACCGGCACACACCCGGGCACCGGCGTCCACGGCATCGCGCACGATCGCGTCGATCGACTTCAGCTGTCGCTCGTCGATGATCGGGCCCAGGTCGACGTCGTCGGTGAACGGGTCGCCGACCCGCAGCGCGTCGGCCTTCGCGGCCAGCTTCGCCACGTACTCGTCGTAGATGTCGCGGTGGACGATGTGGCGACCGGTCGCCATGCAGATCTGGCCCTGGTGCAGGAACGATCCGAAGGCCCCGGCGGAGGCGGCGCGGTCGAGGTCCGCACCGGGCAGCACGATCAGCGCGTTGTTGCCGCCGAGCTCGAGGTGAGCGCGCTTGAGCAGGCGCGACGCGGCCTCCCCGACCCGGCGTCCGGCTGCGGTGGAACCGGTGAACGAGATGACGGCGACCTCCGGTGCGGAGACCACGGCCTCCCCGACGTCGGCGCCACCGGTGAGCACGTGGAGCACACCCTCGGGGAGGCCGGCCTCCTCGAAGATCCGCGCGAGAACGACCCCGCCGCTCACGGACGTACGCGGATCGGGCTTGAGCAGCACGCTGTTGCCGAGCGCAAGCGCCGGTGCGACGGAGCGGATCGACAGTGTCAGCGGGAAGTTGAACGGTGCGATCACCGACACCACACCCGCGGGACGGCGACGCGAGAACGACCAGCGGTCGCTGTCGGTGGCCAGCATCTCTCCCGACGGATGTGTCGGAAGACCTGCTGCCTCATAGCATTCCGCACGTGCTGCCGCGAGCTCCCGACCGGCCTTGAGCCGGGTGCCACCCGACTCGCGGACCAGCCACTCCTCGATCTCCCCGGCGTACTCGGCGAACAGGTCGCCGGCGCGGCGCAGCACGGCGGCCCGGTCGGCGGGCTTCGCCGCGGCCCACGCCCCCTGCGCACGGGCCGCGGCGGTGGCCGCAGCCCGGACCTGATCGGCGTCGGCGACACCGATCCGGCCGAGCTCCGCGCCGGTGGCGGCCTCGAGCGCCGGCTGGTCGCCCGCCGCTCCGGGGATCCAGCCACCGCTGTGGATGTTGCCGGCCCAGCGGCCGGGATCGAGAAGGTTCATCATGCTCCTTGCAGGCGCCGCGGCGTTCGGTCGGTCAGCGGTTCTTCCACACGGGTGCGCGCTTCTCGAGGAAGGCGCGGACACCTTCGACGCGGTCCTCGCTCAGGTACGGATTGGGGCCGACGTTCAGGCGCAGGGCGCTCGGAAGCGGCAGGCCCCAGCTCTTGGTGGCCATCTCCTTGTAGCGGCGCAGCGTCACCGGCGAGTTCGCGAGGATGTCGTCGACGTACTTCTGGACCTCGGCCTCGAAGTCCTCGCGCGGGACGACGCGGTTGATCAGGCCCATCTCCTTGGCCTCCTCGACCGGGATGGTCCGCGCGGTGTAGAGCAGGTCCATCGCGACGGCGCGGGGCACCAGGCGCGGCAGCAGCACCGAGCCGAGGTTGGCGCCCATGCCGCGGCGTGCCTCGGTCAGGCCGATCGTGGCGCCCTCGACGGCGATGCGGACGTCGCTGGAGAGCACGATCTCGCAACCACCCGCGATGGCGTGGCCGTTGATCGCGGCGATGACGGGCTTGTACGTCTCGAGCATCACCTCGAACAGCGCGCGGTACAGGCCGGTCATCGGGACGTGGACCTGACGCCCCGAGCGGGCGATGTCGTCCATCTCCTTCATGTCGCCGCCGGCGCAGAACGCCTTGTCACCGGCGCCGGTGATGACGACGGCGAAGACGTCCGGGTCCTCCCCCGCCTCGACGAACGCCTCGGTGAGCTGGTTGACGGTGCGGCGCGCCATCGCGTTGCGGCGATGCGGGCGGTTGATCGTGATCCACGCGGCGTTGCCGCGCACCTCGTAGAGAACCTCGTCGGAGTAGTCCGGCTCGGTGGATGCGGCGTTGTCGACGGAACCGACTTCTGTGGTGGTCATGCTCTTTCGTTCCTTTCGCGGTCTCGTCAGGCCGGGGCCTGCTCGGTGGCGGCTCGCACCACACCGTCGGCGATCAGTGCGCGGATCTCGTCCTCGCTGCGTCCGAGCGCCGCAAGCACCTCGACGGTGTCCTCACCGAGGGCGGGCGGGCACTTGGTCAGCGGCGGGTACTGCCCGTCGAAGGTGACCGGCAGGTTGACGACCTCGAGGTCCTCGACGACGGGATGCGGCAGCGGCTGCAGCATGCCGGTCGCCTTGACCTGCTCGTCGCGGTACACCATGTCGACGGTGTTCACCGGCGAGTGCGGCACATTGGCGGCCTTCAACCGGACGAGCAATTCGTCGAGGGTGAACTGCGAGGTGCGTTCGCCGAGGACGTCCTGGACGAGCTTGCGGTTCTCGACGCGTTCGGGGTTGGTGGTGAAGCCTTCGCGCTCCCCCAGGTCCTGCGCATCGATGGCGCCCAGCAGGCGACGGAAGATGTCGTCGTTGCCGGCCGAGATGAAGATGTGGCCGTCGGCGGTCGGGAAGGCGCCGTAGGGCACCACGCCGCGGAAGCCGGAGCCCAGGCGGCGCGGGGCGGGGTTGCCGGCGGCGATCCCGATCAGTGGCGAGGTGATCCAGGTCAGTGCCGTCTGCAGCAGCGAGTTCTGCACGTGGCAGCCGTGGCCCGTCATGTCGCGGCGGCGCAGCGCCTCGAGCACCGACATCGCCATCCACATGCCGGTGCCCATGTCGAGCAGCGAGACGGGCACGCGGGCGGGCTCGCCGCCGTCCTCGCCGGTCATCGACACGATGCCCGAGAACGCCTGCAGCAGCGGATCGTAGGCGGGCTGCATGGCGCGAGGACCGGTGTGGCCGTAGCCGGACATCTCGCAGTAGATCAGGCGCGGGTTGAGTTCGTGCAGGTACTCCCACGTGAAGCCCGCCTTGGCGAGTGCGCCGGGACGGAGGTTCTGGACGAGCACGTCGGCGTCGCGCAGCAGATCGATGAGGATCTTCTTGCCCTCGTCGGTCTTGTAGTCCAGCACGACGGACTTCTTGTTGCGGTTGAACGACATGAACGCGATCGACTCGCCGTTCCACGCGGGCGGGGCCCACTTGCGGGTGTCGTCCCCGGCCTGCCGCTCGATCTTGATGACCTCGGCGCCGAGATCACCGAGGATCTGACCGCCGAACGGTGCGGCGACCGAGGTGCTGATCTCGATCACGCGCAGGCCGGTGAGGGAACCGGGCGTGGGCTCCTGGATGGGAGTGCTCATGCGGAATCTCCTGTTCGGGACGACGCACCGGTGAGCAGCGTGCGTTCGAAGTCGTCGCGGGCGGCCGAGCGGATCTCGGTCTTCCAGGGCGAGAGCGCACCCTCGTAGACCTGCGGTCCGAGCCGGAAATGCTGTGCCTGCTCGAAGGTTTCGATGAACGGCATGTCCATCGCGTAGACGTCACTGCCGTAGGGACGCGGACCCGCCTTCGAGACGTGGCCCCACAGTTCGTGCCCGACGATCTCCTCGGCGAGCACGACGGCCTCGATGAGAGCCGCGAGATCGACGCCGGTGTCGATGCCTTCGCTCTCGAGGAAGTGCACGAAGTCCTCGGTGGGGATCATGCGGGTGAGCCGGCCGTTGCCGCAGTAGGGGCAGCCGCCGAGTCCGCCGATGGCGGTGTCGACGACGAGGGTGTGGCGCTCGTCGAGTTCGCAGAAGGCGGCGTAGGCGCTCAGCGGCGCCATGCCGCGCGCGTTGTGCAGGTGCACCTGGAAGTGCCAGATCTCGGGCCAGGTGTCGAGAATCCGGCGGATCTGGGAACGCATGGCGGCGGGCGTGTTCCAGCTCATCGGATCACCGAGGTGGACGCGCGTGACGGGAACGCCCGCGGCGGTCCACTTGTCGATCTGCAGCTGCAGGATCTCCATGCGGCGGTCCTCGCCGATCTCACCGGTCCAGTTCGATCCCCAGCACGCGTTGACGGAGACCTGGGCCTCCTTTGCACCGCGTTCGACGGCGCGGGCGATGACACCGTCGAGCGCGTCGATCTCGTCCTGCATCGAGCGTGCGGTGTTGCGCTGGACGAAGACGTCGTCGAGGTGGATCTTGGACTGCCCGATGCGCGGATCCGGCGGGGTGATCTTCGGAGCGAACGACGCGCGCCGTTCGACACCCTTCTGGTTGAGTGCCAGGGCGGTGTAGCGCACTCCCTCGACCGGGGTGAAACCCTCGACGATCTTCTCGATCTCCGCCATCTGCGGCACCCACTTGGGTGAGACGAACGAGCCGACCACGATGGTCTTCAGGCCCGTGGCCGAGAGTGCGTCCAGCAGTCGGATCTTGTCCTCGACCGGGATGTGCGCACTCTCGATCTGCATGCCCTCGCGCATGCCTTCCTCGACGATCTCCACCCGCGGGTGCGAGCGCTGTGTGGCGGTCATGCCAGTCGTCCTTCCGTACGGTATTCCGGCGCCAGGGCCGCGGCGACCTGCTGCAGGGCTCCGCCGCGCGCCGATGCGACGAGCGCGGTGTGCAGGGTCGATGCCGCTTCGGCGGTGAGTCCGCCGGTGGCGCAGCAGTCGTCGAACTTGTCTCGTAGTTCCTCGTCGCTCAGTGGGTTGCGTCCGTCGCCGCGGGTGATGTCGACGCGTTCGGTGTGTCGTGCACCGTCCTCGGTGACGACCTCGACCACCGAGTACCCGCCCGAGAAGGTCGGTGCGCCGGCGGGCGGCTCGGCGCTCTCGGTGATGCTCACCGCGTTCATCAGGCGCGTGGTCTCGGGCTCGGCGAATGCGTCCTCGGTGAAGTCGGCCAGGACGACGGCTCCGCGCTGCAGGGCGACCGAGACGGCGTATTCGGCGCTGAACTTCGCGGCCGTGGCCGAGGCCGGCGGGAACGCCACGAGCGCACGGGTTCCCCTCGGGTGCACGGTGATGCGAACCTCGCGGATCGGTGCGCCGGCGATGCGTTCGCGCAGTGCCAGGCTCGCGTCGATGCTGCGGTGCGTGCCGTAGCAGGCGGGATACCGCTTGATACCCCAGTCGGTGGGCCAGGCGTCCAGCCAGTATTCGAGGCGTTCGGCGAGGGTCTCGTCCGGATCGCCGAGCGGTGCCAGTTCGGGATCGCCGTACCGGTCGAAGAATCCGGCGTCCGCTTCGAGCTCACGAGGGTTGGCGGTGAAGCCGGCCTCGGCGAGGTCGACGGCCGTGACGGCGTCGCGGGCGGCAAGGCCTGCGTGCAGCGGCTTGGTCATCGAACCGAAATTGGGACGCGAGCCCGCAGCCATCGAGGCCACGATGCCCAGGGCGTGCGCCGCGTGCTCGGACGACATCTCCACCAGGCGCGCGACTGCCGCGACCGCGGCGAGTCTGCCCACCGTGGAGGTGGTGTGCCAGCCGCGGGCGTAGTGGACGTGCTGCGGAAGCAGGTCCGCCACCGCGCGGAAGACGGCAGCACCGACGTCGTACGCCTGCACCAGCCGGCGGGTGTCGGCCCCGCGCTGCTCGGCGACGGCGAGCAGCGCGGGAACGATCACCGTGCTGGGGTGGATGGGCATGCTCGGCGAGATGTCGTCGTAGTCGAGCTGGTGCCCGGCGGTGCCGTTGAGCAGCGCTGCGGTGGCAGCGCTCGCCGTGCGGCCCGTCGTCCATACCGTTGCCCGGCCCGAGGTTCCCTCGGCCGCGGCCCAGTTCTGCAGGATCCGTTCGGCGGGCTCGTGCGCGGAGGCGAGAGCCGAGCCGACGGTGTCGACCAGGATGCGGCCGAGAAGGTCCTCGTGCTCGTCGCGGGCGGTCTCGTCGCCCGCGGCGAAGGCGGCCAGCACCGACGTCAGTCCGTCGGTGTCGGTCCGCAGCGGCATGGGTGCACCCATCGTGCTTCTCCTAGTACGACTTCGGCAGGCCGAGCGTCGCGTGCGCGATGCCGGCGAGAACGATGTTGTTGGAGATCGGTGCGGTGGAGGGGAGGCGGGCCTCGCGCCACTTGCGCTCGATGCCGTACTCCTCGGCCGCGGCGTATCCGCCGAAGGTGTCGAAGGCGGCCTGCGCTGCCTGCCAGAGTGCCTGCGAGGCGAGAAGTTTCGCGCCGTTGACCTCGAAGCGGGGGTTCTCGCCGGCGGCGTACATCTCGGCGGCGCGCCAGCGCATGAGCGAGGCGGCCTGCAGGTTCGCGTAGGCCTGGGCGATGGGGAACTGGACGCCCTGGTTCATGCCGATCGGACGGCCGAAGACGTGCCGCTCGTTGGCGTACTGGACGGCGCGGTCGATGAGGTGGAAGCCGGCACCGATGTACTCCGAGGTGACGATGATGCGCTCGGAGTTCATGCCGGAGAGGATGACCTTGAAGCCCTTGTGCTCCTCGCCGATCCGGTTCTCGACCGGCACGCGCAGGTTCTCGATGGCGAGTTCGTTGGTCTCGTGGTTGACCATGGTCTTGATCGGGGTGGCCCGGATGGTGCCGTCCTCGATCGCCTTGCGCAGGTCGACGAGCAGCACGGTGAAGCCGTCGGACGGCTTGGTGGCCTCCTCGCGCTTCTTGGTGCGGGTGAGCAGCAGCAGCAGGTCGGAGTGCTGGATGCGGGAGATGAAGATCTTGTTGCCGTTGACGACGTACTCGTCGCCCTCGCGCTGGGCGAAGGTGCGGATGCGAGTGGTGTCGGAGCCTGCATCGGGCTCGGTGATACCGAAGGACTGCAGACGCAGTTCGCCGGAGGCGATCTTCGGCAGGAAGCGCTGCTTCTGCTCGTCGTTGCCGTGACGGAGCAGGGCACCCATGGTGTACATGCCGGCGCGCGCTGCACCGGCGTGGCAGCCGTTGCGTTCGAGCTGCTCGAGAACGACTGCGGCATCGCGGATATCGGCTCCGCCTCCGCCGTACTCCTCGGGGACGAGCATGCCCATCCAGCCGGTCTCGTAGAGCGTGTCGACGAACTTCTCCGGGTACTCACCGGCGGCGTCGCAGGCACGCCAGTAGTCGTTGTCGAACGGCTCGCACAGCTCGTCGATGGCGCTACGGATGGCGCGCTGTTCTTCCGTGAGACTGAAGGCGGACGATTCGATTGCGGTCACGGCGACCTCTCCTGCATGTCGTGGGTGTGATGACAGCCAATCCGACGCCGGAGCGGCGCAGAAGTCCATCTATCACCCAGTGAAATGGTTCGTGGAAATCGGTGGTCGGGAACTCCCGACGGACGGTAGCCGTGAGATTAGGACCGTCCGGCGCGGTCGAACAACGGCGACTGTCACTCAGTGATAGATCGTTTTCAGAATCGCAGGAATCGAACGGTCGAGGGTTGACCAGCCATTCCCGCGGACCTAATCTGTCCTGCAGAATCGAATTCCTCGATACAGAACATCTCTGTGATCCCCTGGAAAGGTTGCCCTATGAGCACCTCGGCAGAAATCATCGACGTCCCCCTGCTCATCGTCGGCGGCGGCATCGCAGGCCTGGCCACGGCCCTCGGCCTCGCCCGCAAGGGCCGCCCGGCGCACGTGATCGAGCGCGCTCCCGAGTTCGGCGAGGTCGGTGCCGGCATCCAGCTGGCCCCCAACGCCATGGCCGTCCTCGACAGCCTCGGCGTGATGGACGCGATCATGAAGGACGCCGTCCTCCCGCAGAAGAAGCGGTACATGGACGCCGTGACGGGCGAGGAGATCGGCACCGTCGACCTCGGACCGGAGTTCGTCGAACACTACGGCTACCCCTACGTCGTCACGCACCGGGCCGACCTGCACGGCGCCCTCCTCGAGGGCTGCCGCGCGAGCGATCTCGTCACCCTGGAGACGAACCGCGAGGTCCTCCGCGCCGAGAACCTGCCCGACGGCCGCGCGAAGGTGGTCTGCGCCGACGGCACCGAATACGTCGCCGACGCCGTGGTCGGCGCCGACGGACTGCGCTCGGCGATCCGTCCGCTGATCGTCGAGGACGAGCCCGTCCCCTCCGAGTACGTCGCCTACCGCGGCACCGTGCCCATCGAGATGGTGCCGGCCGACGCCGTGGAGACCCCGATGGTGCTGTGCTGGTTGGGCCCGCACATGCACCTGATCCAGTACCCGCTGCGCGGCGGCAAGCTCTACAACAACGTCGCCGTCTTCCGCTCGGATTTCTACTCCCCCGATCACGAGAACTGGGGAACCGAGGAGGAGCTCGACGCCCGCTTCGGCCTGTGCTGCGACAAGGTCCGCGAGGCCGGGCAGTACCTCAACCGCGAGATCCGCTGGCCGATGTACGACCGGGAGCCGGTCACCACCTGGACCTCGGGCGCGGTGAGCCTCATCGGCGACGCCGCCCACCCGATGCTCCAGTACCTCGCCCAGGGTGGCGCACAGTCACTGGACGACTCGCTCGCGATGGTCGACGCGCTCGTGACCGAGCCCAACGTCGAGGCCGCGTTCAAGACCTTCGAGGCACGACGGGCTCCGCACACCGGCAACATCCAGCGCCTCGCGCGGGTCGCCGGCGAGCTGTTCCACATCGACGGGGTCGGGCGGGCGCTGCGCAACTACTCCTTCAAGGACCACAACCCCACCGACTACGAGAACCTCGACTGGATGTTCATGCCGCTGTCGGTGGCCGGCGACACCCGCAACTACCCGTACTGACCTGCATCGTCGCCGGCCGGACCTCCATCCGGCCGGCGACGGGGCTACCGCCCGGAACCGGCCAGGGCGTCGGCGAGTTCGTCGGCCGCCTTCCGCGCGGCGGCGAGCACCTCGCCCCAGCGGTCGACACCGATCCGTCCGGTCGGGAAGGTGATGCCGATGGCGAAGCCCGAGGTTCCCGCCCCGGAGATCCCGGCGGAGGCGGAACCCACCGAGACGGCCACCGCGCTGACACCCGACTCGACCTCGCCGTCCTGCGCGGCGTAACCCCGCTCCCGGATCACCTCGAGCTGGGACAGCAGGGCCTGCCGTTCGGACTGTTCCAGGCCGCTCGGCAGATGGGGCTCGATATCCCCGCCCATCCCGGCGAGCAGCGCCTTACCCATGGCGCTCGAAAAGGCAGGCTGCGAATGACCCGACCGGTCGCCCACGCGCAGCAGATGCGGGCTCTCCACCGAGAGCAGCGTCAGGGCCCGATCCCCGTCGAGGGTGGCGAGGTGCACCGTCTCCTGGGTGAGGGCCACGAGCCGCTCGAGGATCGGCCTGGCCAGGTCGATCACCCGGCCTCGGAAATTCGACAACCGCTCCATGGTGGGACCGGCCCGGTACATCTTGGACTCCGGATCCTGTTCGGCGAAGCCGTAGTGCGCCAGCATCTGCAACAAGCGGTGCGCGGTGGACGGGGCGATCCCCAGCAGGGCGGCGGCATCGCCCACCCGCAATCCGTCGGGTCGCTCGGCGACCACGAGGAGCAGTCGGAGAGCCTTGTCGACCGATCCGACCGGATATGCCGGTGCGTCTCGACGCGCAGAGTCAGTGGCCATGATTCTTTATAACAGAACGATTCACCGTTATTCCTTGACCAACCACCCCAAATCCCGTATTAGTTCTGTATCGAGGAATCCACCTCCGCAATGCAGAACAGAGAGGATCGTGCGATGAGTGTCGACACCACCCGGTCCGACGAGACGGTGCACGACGACTTCTACGCCGAACTCGCGGACAACCACTACTCCCCGCTCTGGCAGCTCATGGGCAACCTGGGTCCGGAAGCGAAAACCACTCTGGTTCCGCATATCTGGCGCTACGAGCAGGCGCGTCGACTGATGGTCGAGGCCGGCGAGATCGTCCCGCTCGAGGACGCACTCCGCCGCGTTCTCGGTTTCCGCAACCCCGGCTGCCTCCCGCACCAGCGCACCGGAGCCACCGATACCCTCTGGTCCGCACTGCAATTGGTGCTCCCCGGCGAGGTCGCCCCGGCACACCGCCACACCCCGTCCGCACTGCGCTTCATCGTCGAGGGCGACGGCGCCTACACCGTCGTCAACGGCCAGCGCGTCCCGATGGACGAGGGCGACTTCCTGCTGACTCCCAACGGGCACTGGCACGAGCACGGCCACACCGGCGAGGGTCCGATGATCTGGCTCGACGGACTCGACTCCCCGCTGATGTCGCGGCTGAACCAGTACATCATCGAAGAGGACCCCGAATGCCAGGAGGTGGACGCACCGCTCCCCGCCGCCTACGGCAACGGACTGTTCGCCAAGCCCTGGGGTGAACCCGAAAAGGTCGAGCAGCCACTGGTGTACAAGCTCGCGGATGCACTCGAGACCATCGAGTACCTGCGTACGCGCGAAGGCGATCCCTTCGACGACATCATCGTCGAGTACCGCAACCCGATCACGGGCGGACCGGTGATGACCACCATCGGCGCCTACCTCCAGCTGATCCGCCCGGGCGTCGACACCCGCGCCCACCGGCACACCCACTCGACCGTCTACCACGTGGTCCGCGGATCCGGATACTCGATCGTCGACGGCCGGCGTATCGACTGGACCAAGGGCGACACCATCGCAATTCCGTTGTGGTACGAGCACTCCCACCACAATCCGACCGGCGAGGACGCAATCCTGTTCTCGTACACCGACAAGCCCGCCATCGATGCGCTCGGAATCGGCCGCATCCGACCCAGCGAGTAGGAATCATGAAGCTCTACGTCTACAACGACTACCGACTCGGCGTCGAGGCCACCGACGGCACCCTCGTCGACATCACCGATCTCGTCCCCGAGCACACCGAACCGCGCGAGCGCACGAACGCACTCATCCGCGCCTGGTCGACGGTCTCGGCCGACGTCTCGTCCCGCGTCGCCGCCGGCGGCGGGCAGGCACTGGACTCGGTGACCGTCCGGGCGCCGCAGCCCCAGCCGCGCAACCTGTTCGCCGCGCCGGTCAACTACCACAAGCACCAGCAGGAGATGGGTGGGGAGAATGGCGTCTACACCGATCGCAAGATCCTCGACGTCTCGGTCCGCAAGGGCTTCCTCAAGGCCGTCACGTCCATCGTCGGACCGGACGGCGCGATCGAACTCCCCTACGAGGACCGGCGTTTCGACCACGAGGCCGAGGTCGGCATCATCATCTCGAAGGAGGCGAAGCAGGTCTCCGTCGAGGAGGCACTCGACTACGTCTTCGGTTACACCCCGCTGCTCGACATCACGCTGCGCGGCGACGAGGACCGGTCGTGGCGCAAGTCCATGGACACCTTCACCCCGATCGGCCCCTACATCCTCACCGCCGACGAGGTGGAGGACCCGGAGAACCTCGACTTCTGGCTCACCGTGAACGGTGAGATGCGACAGAAGTCCAACACGTCCTTCCTCATCTGGGGCATCGCGAAGCTGATCTCGGAGTACTCGCAGGTGATCACCCTGCAGCCCGGTGACATCATCGCCACCGGTACCCCCGAGGGCGTCGCGCAGATCGTTCCCGGCGACACCGTCGTGCTCACCATCCCCGCGATCGGCGAGCTGACCATGCCGGTCGTCGCGCGTCCCTAGAGTTCGACCGCAGTAGACCTCGGGCTCCGGGATACCGGAGTCCGTGACACCTCGGACTCCGGTATTCCGGAGCCCGTGCGTCGGTGGCCCGTTCGGGGTATCGAGCGCCTGTCGATCGGACCACGAATCCGACTCGAACGGGTCACCGACGCTCTCGTCTCACCGCGCCTGCATCGCGCCGATCGGGTCGATGTACATCACCCGCGACGCCGCACCGAGCGCCGCCGCCGACCGCAGATCGTCGTCGGGTTCCGAGAACCGCAGCGGCACATCGCTGTACGACGACCGTTGCCGGTAACCGTCGGACACGCCCTCACGCTCCGCTCCGTGCCGGGTGAACGCCTCACCACCGAGGGTCACGACGTCGGGATTCACGACGTCGCGCACCGACGCGACCGCGCGGCCGAGGAGCACCGCCCTGTTCGGTGACGGGCCGGCGTCGTCGAACCTTTCCGGACCGAGCGCGGCACAGAACGATTCGATGTCGTCGGCCGACGACCGTGCGAGACCGTCCACGAGCCACGCCATCGAGACCGACTCCTCCGCACACAGATACAGCCAGCTCTCGGGCCGTCGTCGGAAGACGCTCTCGAACCGGCGGTATTCGACCTCCGCGACCGCCTCCACGTACGGAACGACCGTGTACGGCGTGGGCACGATCGCCCGGAACAGCACATCCACGGGCGCTTCGCACCAACCCAGTCGCGGGTGATCGAGCGCGCCTCGGTGCTCGTCGTACAGGCCGCCCACCGCCAGGCCCGCCCACAACGGTTGCCTGCCCTGCAGTTCCGACTCGTGCACCCGCAGCGCCGCGCCGATCGCGGCGAACACGTCGAACGCCGACGCCGGTGTCGCGAAGGTGGTCCGGTGCAGTTCCCGCCCGAGCAGGTCGCCGGAGACCACCCAGGTCTCCCGCTCCCCCAGATGGATGCCGGCGAGGAAGCCTCGTTCGGTGTCCACCTCCACCGGCACGTGCGGCCTGCCCACCCGTCCCCGCGGAGCGAGATCGGGGCGGTCGCGCAGCAAGCCGTGCTCGAGCAGCGCCGTCACCGCCCGGTTGACCGTCGACGCCGACAGGCCCGTGGACTCGGCGAGCATCGTGCGCGTCGCCGGCCCCCCACCTCGCAGGTGCTGCATGATCCACCCCGCCGGGGTGGTCTCGTCGACTCGGAAGACCCCCGGTCGTACCGAGCGCACCGAACCCCCCGGTCGTGCCGAGCGCACGAGTTCGAGAGGCGACCGCACCGCTGTTGTCCGCACCCCCGTCATGGCCAGAAGTGTCCCGGTCCGCCCGCGAGGACGGAATGGTTTGTATCAGGCCGCGCCGAAGTCTCCCGCGTTCACTCCACGAGTGCCTTGAACTGCGCGTCGTACAGCCGCGCGTACGCACCGGCCGCCTCGAGCAACCCCTCGTGCGTGCCCTGTTCGACGATCCGCCCGTCCTCCATCACCACGATGCGGTCGGCGTTGCGGATGGTCGACAGGCGGTGGGCGATGACGAAGCTGGTGCGATCGTCGCGCAACCGCGCGGTGGCCTGCTGGACGAGCAGTTCGGTGCGGGTGTCGACCGAGCTCGTCGCCTCGTCGAGGATGAGGATCGACGGCTTCGACACGAACGCCCGCGCGATCGTGATGAGCTGACGCTCGCCGGCGCTGAGGTTGCCGTCGTTCTCCTCGTCGATGACGGTGTCGTAGCCGTCGGGCAGGGCCCGCACGAAACGGTCGACGTAACTCATCCTCGCGGCGGACATGATCTGGTTCTCGGTGGCGTACGGGTTGCCGTAGGCGATGTTCTCGCGGATGGTGCCGCCGAACAGCCAGGTGTCCTGCAGGACGATGCCGATGCGCGAGCGCAGCTCGTCGCGGGACATCGAGCGGATGTCCACCCCGTCGACGAGGATCCGGCCCTCGTCGACCTCGTAGAAGCGCAGGATCAGGTTGATGAGGGTGGTCTTGCCGGCGCCCGTGGGTCCGACGATCGCGATCATCTGGCCCGGTTCTGCCCGCAGTGACAGGTTCTCGATGAGCGGCCGGTCGGGGGTGTACGAGAAGGCGACGTTCTCGAACTCGACGAGTCCGTGCCGGCTCCACGGCATCGTCGGCGCCGCGACCTCCGGTTCCTCCTCCGCTTCGTCGAGCACCGCGAACACCCGCTCGGCCGACGCCGACGCCGACTGCAGCAGATTGACCATCGCGCCGATCTGCGCGAGCGGCTGCACGAGCTGACGCGAGTACTGGATCATCGCCTGGATCTCACCGAGCGTCGCGGTGCCCGACGCGATCCGCAGACCACCGAGCACCGCGATGACGACGTAGCCGACGTTGCCGAGGAAGGTCACGAACGGCATCACCAGTCCGGACACGAACTGCGCGCGGTAGGACGCCTGGTACAGCGACTCGTTGGTGTCGGTGAAGCGGCGCTGCACCTCCTCCGTCCGGCCGTAGGCGGTGATGAGCTCGTGCCCGGTGAAGGCCTCTTCGATCTGCCCGTTGAGCTTGCCGGTCGTCTCCCACTGCGCGAGGAAGTGCTTGCGTGAGCGTCGCGCGATCACCGCCGTCGCCACGACCGACGCCGGGACGGTCAGGATCGCGACGAGCGCGAGCAGCGGCGAGATGAACAGCATCATCACCACGAGACCGAGCAGGGTCAGGACCGCGAGGACGAGCTGGGAGATGGACTCCTGCATACCCGCCGCGACGTTGTCGATGTCGTTCGTGACGCGGCTGAGCAGGTCGCCGCGCGAATGCGTGTCGAAGTACCGCAGCGGCAACCGGTGGATCTTGCGTTCGACACGCGACCGCATGTCGCGCACGACGCGCTGCACGATCTCGTTGAGGCCGTAGGCGGCGACCCAGATCAGACCGGACGAGAGCAGGTACAGCGCGAGGACGATGACGAGGATCCGCCCGAGGGCCGGGAAGTCGATGCCGAGCCCGGGCACCACATCCATCCCCGAGACCATGTCGGCGAACTGGTCGCGGCCCTCGGCGCGCAGACCGGCGACGGCTTCGTCCTTGGTCTGTCCGGCGGGGAGCTGCATGCCCACCACCCCATCGAAGATGACGTCGGTGCCGCGGCCGAGCACGAAGGGCGCCACCGACATGCTCACGACGCCGAGGAAGGCGGAGAACAACACCGAGTAGACGGCGTAGCGGTGCGGGTGGAGCAGGCCGAGCACCCGGCGGATGGTGCGCAGACGCGACGGCGCCGCCGCTTCCGGAGTCGTCATACCGTGGCCATCCTCTGCGACTCGACGATCTCCGAGTACGTGCGGCACCGGCCGAGCAGGCCGAGATGCGTTCCGGAATCGACCATCACGCCGTTGTCGAGGACGACGATGCGGTCGGCGTCCTGCACGGTCGAGACCCGCTGCGCGACGATGAGCACGCACGCGTCGCGCGTCTCGGGTTCGAGCGCCGCGCGCAGGCGGGCGTCGGTCGCCGGGTCGAGTGCGGAGAAGGCGTCGTCGAACAGGTAGACGGCGGGCCGGCGGACGAGGGCGCGGGCGATCGCGAGTCGCTGCCGCTGCCCGCCGGAGACCGTGGTGCCACCCTGGGAGAGGACCGTGTTCAGCCCGTCCTCTGTCTTGTGGACGAAGTCGGCGGCCTGCGCGACCTCGAGAGCGTGCCACAGTTCGTCGTCGGTGGCATCGGCACGTCCGTATCGGAGGTTGTCGGCGATGGTGCCGGAGAACAGGTAGGCCTTCTGCGGCACGACGGCGATGCGTGAGCGCAGCACGTCGGTGTCGAGTGCCCGCACATCGACACCCGCGACGAGCACCTGCCCTGCAGTGACGTCGATGAGCCGCGGCACGAGGCGCATCAGGGTGCTCTTGCCCGATCCGGTGCCGCCGATGATCGCGGTGGTGGAGCCGGGGTCGGCGCGGAACGACACCCCGCTCAGCACGGGAGCGTCGGCGCCGGGATACGAGAAACCGGCATCGCGCAGTTCGAGGGTGACGCGGGGCGGGAGTTCGCGGACCGGTTCGGCGGGCGAGGACACCGTCGGTTCGGTGTCGAGCACGTCGAGGATGCGCTCGGCGCAGACCGCGGCGCGCGGAGCCATGATGGCGACGAACGACGTCATGAGCACGGCCATGAGGATCTGGGCGATGTAGGTGATCATCGCGGTGATGGAACCGACCTGCATCGCACCGGAGTCGATGCGGTGGGCGCCCACCCACAGGACGCCGACGGTGCTCACGTTCGAGATCAGCAGCACCGCGGGGTACAGCACGGAGTTCACGCGGCCGACGCGCAGGGCGGTGGCGGTGAGGTCGTCGTTGGCGCCGTCGAAGCGGGCCTTCTCGGTCTCGTCGCGCACGAATGCCCTGATCACGCGGATGCCGGTGATCTGCTCGCGCAGCACCCGGTTCACAGAGTCGATGCGCTTCTGCATGACCCGGAAGCCGGGCAGCATGAGCGCGATGAGCGTGACCATGGTGAAGATCAGCACCGGAACGGCGACGACCAGCACGAGCGAGGTGCCGGGATCCTGGCGGATCGCCATGATGACGCCACCGATCCCCATGATCGGGGAGGTCACGACGATGGTGCAGGTCATCAGCACGAGCATCTGGACCTGCTGCACGTCGTTGGTGTTGCGGGTGATCAGCGACGGGGCACCGAACGTCCCGAACTCGCGCGCCGAGAACCGCCCCACACTCCGGACGAGCGCGAGCCGCACGTCGCGGCCGAAGCCCATCGCGGCACGCGCCGCGAAGTAGACGGCACCGGTCGCGGCGCCGACCTCGACGGCGCTGATGACGAGCATCAGCAGACCGGTCCGGACGATGTAGTCGATGTCCCCGGTCGCCACGCCGTTGTCGATGATGTCGGCGTTGAGACTCGGGAGCAGCAACATGCCCCCGGTCGCGACCAGCTGCAGGAGTACGACCCCCGCGAGGGCACCCCGATAGGGCGCCATGAAGCGGCGCAACAGCCGTAGCAACATGGGCATTACGCTACCTGCGACTCCCTGCAGCAATCTTCACGAACCACCCCGGCGGCCACGTACCGCGTCGGGTACGTGGCCGCCGGGGGTTCGTCACACTCGTGCGGATTCCGGTGCGGACTCGGTGGCACCGAGCTCGCGGTTGAGCTTCTCGCCCTCGACGTCGACGTTCGGAAGGATCCGGTCGAGCCACTTCGGCAGCCACCACGCCTTGTCGCCGAGCAGCGCCATCACCGATGGGATGATGACCATGCGGACGATGAAGGCGTCGAAGAAGACGGCCGCGGCCAGTGCGAAACCGATCGACTTGATCAGCGAGTCCGGTTCGGCGATGAAGGCCGCGAACACCGAGATCATGATGATCGCCGCCGCGCTCACCACGCGGGCGCCGTGTGCGAAGCCGCTACGGACGGCCTCGAGTGCGCTCGCGCCGTGGACGTAGTCCTCACGCATACGCGTCACCAGGAACACCTGGTAGTCCATCGCGAGACCGAAGACGACGCCGATGAGGATGATCGGCATGAAGCTCACGATGGGCTGCGGGTTGGCGATCAGGCCGCCCCAGCCCTCCTGGAAGACCGCGACGGTGGCGCCGAAGGTCGCCAGGACGCTGAGCAGGAAGCCGAGGGTCGCGGTGAGCGGGACCAGGATCGAGCGGAACACCAGCATCAGCAGGATGAAGGCGAGGCCGACGACGACCGCGAGGTACGGAGCCAGTGCGCTCTGGAGGCTGTCGGAGACGTCGCCCTCGAGCGCGGTCTGGCCGGTCACGCCGTAGGACAGGCCGAACTCCTCGTTCAGCTCGGTCTCGCCGTCGCGGATGCTCTGGACGAGGTCCATCGTCGTGGGATCGGTCGGGCCGCTGCGCGGGGTGACGAGGATCTGGGCGGTGTCGCCCGCCTCGTTCACCGCGACGATCTGGGCGTTGACGACCTCGTCGTTCTCGTAGAGCTTGCCGACGACGGCACCGAACGCGACCGGAGCCTCCACGTCGGCGTCCTGGGTGTCGACCACGACGACCAGCGGACCGTTGCGTCCGGGACCGAATCCCTCGTCGACCAGGTCGTAGGCCTTGCGGGCGCTGGTCGCCGGGTCGGAGGTGGCCTCCGACGGCAGGGCGAGGTTCAGTCCGGTGGCGGGCAGCGCGAGCGCGCCGAGGACGACCACGGTGGCAACCAGCGGGATGGCCGGGCGGCGCGTGATCAGACCGACGAACTTGGCGCCGGCCTTGGGGGTGTCGTCGTCGGAACCACGCTTGTTCAGGAACGGGACGCGGCCGGCGAAGGCCTTCTCGCCGAACAGGCCGAGCACGGCAGGCAGCAGCGACACGGCGATGAGCACGGCCATGAGCACGGTGAACGCAGCGGCGTAGCCCATGACGGACAGGAACGGGATGCCGACGACGCTCAGCGCCATGAGGGCGATGATGACCGTGAGACCGGCGAAGACGACCGCGGAACCGGCGGTGCCCACGGCACGGCCGGCGGCCTCGGCACGATCCGAGGTGACGGTGAGTTCGTGCCGGAACCGAGAGACGATGAACAGCGAGTAGTCGATCGCCACGGCCAGGCCGATCATGACCGCGAGCGTCGGGGTCATCGAGCTGAGGTCGGCGAAGCCGGAGGCGATGGTGATGCCGAGGCTGCCGATGCCGACGCCGACGAGCGCGGTGATCAGCGGGAGTCCGGCGGCGACGAGCGAACCGAAGGTCAGGGTGAGCACGATCGCGGCGATACCGATGCCGATGAGTTCGGAGGTGCCGCCGGGCATGCCCATCTCGGCTGCGGCCGTACCGCTGACCTCGACGGTCAGGCCGGCGTCACGGCCGATCTCGGCAGCGTCGAAGATCTGGTCGCGCAGGGCCTGGTCGACGTCGGTGATCTCGCCCTCGAACGGGACGGTCACGAAGCCGACGGTGCGGTCGGCGCTCAGCGGCGACAGGGCCTGGGCGTCGGACAGCGCAGCCTCTTCGGGGGTGCCCTGCTGCGCGGCGACGGCCTTCATCTGTTCGACGAGACCGGCGTCGGCGAGGACCGGGTTCACCAGCGCTCCGGCCTGTTCCTCCGGCGAGGCGGTGGCGGGGTCGACCTTCGCGGGCGGCGAGACGCGGTCGATGCCGCGGACCGCGGCGAGGACCTCGTCGACGGCAGCCATGTTCTCGGGGTCGTCGAGGGTCTGCCCGTCGGGCGCGGCGAAGACGTAGCGCGCGCTGAGCCCGTTCATCGGATCCTCGGTCGACGGGAACCGTTCGGCCATGAGGTCCTGGGTCTTCTGCGCGGGGGTGCCCGGAAGCGTGAACGCGTCCGTGGTGGGCCCGGACAGAGTTGCTGCACCGACCCCGAAGAGCACGAGCAGCGCGATCCAGAAGGACAGCACTGCGCCCTTCCGTCTGTGGGCGAACTTGCCCAGCCGGTACAGGTAGGTCGCCACGGGGCACCCTTTCTATGTCGGAAGATCCTGCGGGGTCGGATGGTGGGGCGGTTACAGCGGTCGGGCGGGGCTACGGCTACGGGAAACCACGGCGGAGCCGGTCGAACGCCTCGCGGATGAGCTCTTCGACCGAACGGTCCGTCGTCCCGGTCGCGTGTGTCTCCATGGCCGCGCGCACGGCGCCCATGGCCGCGTAGTTCAGCAGCGAGGGATACAGGTCGGACGCGGGGTCGGTGCCGGTGCGTTCGGCGATGATCTCGACCAGCAACTGCGACGAGCGGCGCTCGACCTCGATCTGCCGGGACAGCAGCACGTTGCTCTCCTCGAGGAGGGTGATGCACGCGACGATCTCGTCGAACGGCCAGTCGGCGTTCTGCACGACGTCCAGGGCCACCGTCAGCAGCGAGTCCATGATGTCCTCGTCGGCGGGACGATCGCGCAGCAGGTCGATCCACTCCTCGACCCGGGTCTCGAGATAGGCGAGGACGGCGTCTTCCTTGCTGGCGAAGTAGTTGTGGAAGGTGCGGGTCGAGACATCCGCGCGCGCTGCGATCGCATCGGCCGTCACGGCGGGCAGACCGTGTTCGCGGGCCAGTTCGGCTGCGGCGGTCGCGAGAGCCGCACGAGTGGCTGCCTTCTTGCGGTCGCGCAGGCCGGGAGTGGTGGTCACTTCATCCAAGGTACCGATTTTGCAGATCTCTGTAAGTTTGCAGAGTCATGCAAAGTTATGACATCCCCCACACGCAACCCGGAGCTATTGCGGACTTCACACCCGGCGACGCTCCCAGGCCCCGGGATCCTTTGTGAGGTCCTCCACGAAACCCGGGAGATCCCCTGCGACGACGTCTGCGAGCGACACCTCTTCGAGCACGGCGCGCAGGTTCACACGCACCGCGATCCACACGTCCTGCAACCGTTCGGCCGCTCCGCTGTAGACGACGTCCTCGGGCCGCTCGCCGCGTACCGACGCCAGCGGGCCCTCGACCGTGCGGATGATGTCGGCGATGGAGATCTCGGCCGCGGGTCGCGCGAGCCAGTAGCCGCCCTCCGGTCCCCGCCTGCTGTTCACCAGCCCACCGCGACGCAGGTCGGCGAGGACCGCCTCGAGGAACTTGTGCGGGATGTTCTGCGCCGTCGCGAGGGTCTCCGCCTTCGTCAGTCGACCGTCCTCGATCGCCGCGAGTTCGAGCAGGGTCCGCACGGCGTAGTCGACCCTCGCGGTGATGTGCATGCCATGCCTCTCGCGCTGCCTGATGTGCCCGGCCGGCCCGTCCCGAGATGCCCTCGGCGTGCCCGCCTCGACGGGGGACGGTCAATTCCTACCAGCAATACCGAACCACCCGGATCGTGCGGACGCGAGTCGCCACCCGGGTCACGACCGAGGGCTCTGGTGATCCATGCCACACGAGCGGTAACGTGGACGGTTGTTCACAGCTATCGGAGGTCGTTGCGATGTGGGAGACACTGCAGGAATCGTGGGGCTCGCTGCTCGAGCCGCTCCACGATCCGGTGACCCTGGCGATCCCCGCCTTCCTCACCTTCCTGATCCTCGAATGGATCGCGGCCCGCACCCTCGAACACGTCGAACCGGGCCCCGACGGACGCACCCGTCCCCCGCGCGGCGGTTACGAGAAGCGTGACGCGCGCGCGAGCATCTCCATGGGCCTGGTCTCCATCGTCACGAGCGCCGCCTGGAAGGTGCTGGCCCTCGTCGGATATTCGGCCCTGTGGGTCTACGTCGCCCCTTGGCACCTGCCCGCCGATGCCTGGTACACGTGGGTGATCCTGCTCGTCGGCATCGACGTCCTCTGGTACTGGTACCACCGGATGGCGCACCGCGTCCGCCTGGTCTGGGCGACCCACCAGGCCCACCACTCGAGCGAGTACTTCAACTACGCGACCGCGCTGCGCCAGAAGTGGAACAACAGCGGCGAGATCATCATGTGGCTGCCGCTCCCCCTCATCGGCATCCCTCCGTGGATGGTGTTCGTCGGCTTCTCCGTCAGCCTCGTCTACCAGTTCTTCGTGCACACCGAGCGGGTCGGCAAGCTTCCCCGCCCGATCGAGTTCGTGTTCAACACGCCGTCGCACCACCGGGTGCACCACGGCTCCGACCCCGACTACCTCGACCGCAACTACGCCGGCATCCTCATCATCTGGGACCGGATGTTCGGCACCTTCAAGGCCGAGGACCACCGCCCCACCTACGGGCTCACCAAGCCCGTGGGCACGTACAACATCTGGGACCTGCAGACGCACGAGTACCGGGCGATCGCCCGCGACTGGCGTACGGCCGGGAAGTTCCGCGACAAGCTCGGTTACGCCTTCGGCCCGCCCGGCTGGACGCCGAAGCAGACCGGCGCAGAGGAGACCGAGAGCGTCAGTTCTGCTCGAGCGTGACGAGGAAGTCGACGCTGCCCGCGCCGTCGACCGTCACGAATCCGAGGTTCGGCGGCTCGACACCGTAGTCGGTCCAGGTGGTGGGGATGCTCCCCGACGCCACGAGCCGCTCACCCGTGCGGAGGACGTCGACGTCGACGGTCACGGGTCGTTCGGTGCCGCGCAGGGTGAGTGTGCCGGTCGCGGTGACGGAACCGATGCTGCCGTCGTCGGGAAGCGACGACAGGTCCACCGGCTCGGTGAGGGCGAACGTCGCCGTCGGGTGCGTCGCGGTGTCCATCACCCGGGTGCGGAACTGGTTGTCGCGCTGGCCGCTGTCGGTGGTGATGCCCTCGACCTGCACGACGACCTCGGCGGCCTCGAGGGTGCCGTCGGTGATCGTCGCCGAACCGGAGACCCGGTCGGTGCTGCCGACCACGGTGACGTCGGCGCCGCGCAGGATTTCGTGCACCGTGTAGCCGGCGGCGGTGCGGTTCGGTTCGACCCCCTCGACGACGGTCCATTCACCGTCGAGCTCACCGGTCGCGGCTTCGGCGCCCTCGGTCGAGACGGTCGCGGCGGGTGCGTCGTCCTCGGCGATGAACGTCCCGTATACCCATGGGGCAACGAAGAAGCCGAGCAGCGCCACGACCACGACGGCGACGAGGACCCATACCGCTTTCCGCATTCTGCAAATTTAAACGATGTCGGATTCTGAGTGGGGTGCTACGTCACGTCGCGCGGGCGCTGCGTGAACCACGCGATTCGGGCGCAGCGTGCACCACGCGATTCCGGCGCAGCGTGCACCACGCGATTCCGGCGGAGGTGATCATGAGTGCCACGCCGATCCCGGACGTGATGGTGACACCGCTGTCGAACGCCGATCCCGCTGCGGCCAGCAACGCGTCGGCCCGGTCGGCGGGCAGGGTCCCGGCCACGGCGTGGGCGCCGCCGAGCGTCTCGCGGGCCGCCTGCGCCTGCTCCGGATTCAACCCGGCAGGGAGCAGGAGGTGCGCGCTGTAGGACGCGGACAGCACCGACCCGAGGATCGCCGTACCGAGCACGGCACCCATCTCGTAGGCCGTTTCCGACACCGCCGACGCGGCACCGGCCTTCGTCGGCGGGACGCTCGAGACGATGAGGTCGTTCGACAACGTCTCCGCCGCACCGATACCCGCACCGAGAACCGCGAACGCCACGATGATCGGTGCGAGCGCCGACGGTGAGGCCAGCAGGAACACCAGCGCGTAGCCGGTCGCCGAGAGCAGGAGCGCGCAGACGATGATCGACGACGGCTGCACCCACCGCACGAGCGCGACCACCGACATCCCGGCCACGACCATCACCGCCAGCCCCGGGACCAGGCTCAGACCGGCCTCCATCGGGCTCTGCCCGATCACCAGTTGCAGATGCTGGGACACGAAGAACAGGAAGCCCACGAGGGAGACGACGGACAGCAGGTTCACCGCGACGGCACCGGAGAAGGTGGGCACGCGGAACAGGCGGACGTCGAGCATCGGATTCGGGCGACGCAACTGCCGGCGCACGAAGGCGACGAGCGCGACCACCCCGACGACGGCCGGGACGATGACGACGGCGCCGAGGCCGCTGTCGGCAATCTTCTTGATCGCGAAGACGATCGGGGCCAGAGCCAGCATCGACAGCGCGATGCTCATGACGTCGATGCGGCCCGGATTCGGGTCCTTCGACTCGGGGACGAAGATCGGCGCGAGCACGAGCAGCGGGATCAGTACCGGCACCGCCAGCAGGAAGACCGAACCCCACCAGGCATGTTCGAGGAGGAACCCGCCCACGATGGGCCCCAGGGCGGCGCCTGCCGCGAAGCACGAGGCCCAGATCGCGATGGCGAGGCGACGTTGGGCGGCGTCGAGGAAGATGTTGCGCAGCAACGACAGTGTCGACGGCATGAGCATGGCCCCGAAGAAGCCGAGCACGCCGCGTGCCGTCACGAGCAGTTCCGCGGAGGGTGCATAGGCGGCGGCCACCGAGACGGCGGCGAACCCGGTCGCGCCGACGAGCAGCAGCCGGCGTCGTCCGATGCGGTCGCCGAGGCTGCCCATCGCCACCAGCAGGCCCGCGAGCACCAGTGGATAGATGTCGATGATCCACAACTGTTGCGCAGCGGTGGGCTGCAGCGCGGACGAGATCCCGGGCAGCGCGAAGGCCAGGACGGTGTTGTCCACCGACACGAGCAGCACGGGCAGCATGAGCACCGCGAGGGCGACCCAGTCCCGAGGAGCCGCCTTCGTCACGGTGGGTTCCGAAACAGGCACATATGTCGCCACGGATATCGAACTTTCGCGAGAGAGGAATCGGACCCCCGTTACTGTACCAGCTGGACGGTACAGTAACGACGTCGTACGATCGGGCCGTGCCACCTGCCCCTGCCGCCCGCGCCAAACTTCTCGACGCCTTCGTGACGATCCTGCTCGAGCAGGGCGAGCGCGCCGCGACCCTCGAGGCCGTCGCCGCGACCGCCGGCGTCTCGAAGGGTGGCCTGCTCTATCACTTCCCGTCGAAGGATGCTCTGGTCGAGGGCCTCGCCGAGCACGTCGAAGCGCTCGGGGCCGAGGACGTCGAACGCATGCGGGCGGCTCCCGAGGGACCGGCGGCGTATTACATCCGCACCTCGGTCTTCGCCGACACCCCGATCGACCGGGCCATCGTCGCCCTCACCCGTCTGAGCCAGACCGCGAATCCGCGAGCTCAGCAGGCGCTGCGCCACATCCATCAGGGGTGGTTCGACGCCCTGGCGGAGGAGGTCACCGATCCCGCGGCGGCACGGGCTGTGGCCCTCATCGGCGACGGTCTCTACTACGGCGCCGCCATGTCGGGCGAGACGAGCACGACGCCCCCCGAGGACGTCGACGAACTCTTGAAGGTCGTACGGAAACTGATCGGCCCGAACGACTGAGTTCGGGGAGGTTGTGTGCGTCCGTTCGCGAAAAAGCGAACACAACCTCCCTCGAATCGCCTACCTTGTGGCCATGACCGGGTCCGCCCTGGCGATGGCCCACGACGAGCGCGCCGACCTCGCCGATCTCCTGGAGGCACTGTCGCCGGAACAGTGGGAGCACCCGAGCCTCTGCGAGGGGTGGACGGTGCGGGACGTCGTCGCCCACATGATCAGCTACGAGGAGCACGGACCTCGCGACCTGGTGCGACGACTGGCAGCCACCCGGTTCCGCCCGTGGAAACTCAACGAGGCCGCACTCGCCGACTACGCGGACCTCGGGCCCGACGAACTCGTCCGGTTCCTGCGGAACCACCTCGATCCGCAGGGCTCCACCGCAGCGTTCGGTGGTCGCGTCGGTCTCGTCGACGCCCTCATCCACCACCAGGACATCCGACGACCGCTCGGCCTCGCCCGCACGGTGCCTGCCGAGCGTCTGCGTGTCGCGTTGCCGTTCGCCGTCACCGCGGTGCCTCTGCGTGGATTCTGGAAGGCCCGCGGCGTTCGGCTCGTCGCGACCGACGTCGGCTGGTCACGTGGACGGGGTCCCGAGGCCGCAGGTCCGGGAGAAGCTGTGCTCATGACCATGGCGGGGCGACGCGGGATCGCGCGCGAGCTGTCGGGCCCGGGTGCCACGATCCTCACCGACCGGCTGGGCTGAGCGGCTCGGCGTCATGCCTTCTTCGGAAGCCGATGCAGTTCGACGTCGCGGAGCGTGCCGTCGACGATGCTCGCGGTCATGTAGGTGCAGTACGGCTGCCGACGCCGATCGGTGGGTGAACCCGGGTTGAGCAGGCGCAGTCCGCTCGGCGCGGTCGTGTCCCAGGGGATGTGCGAGTGGCCGAAGACGAGGACGTCGGTATCGGGATAGGCCGCGGCCATCCGCTTGTCGCGCCCGGTCGACGCGCCTGTCTCGTGCACCACCGCGATGCGCACACCGTCGAGGGCCACCCGCGCGACCTCCGGCAACCGTTCCCGCAGGATCGGACCGTCGTTGTTGCCCCAGCACGCGACCAGCTGCCGCGACCGTTCCTCCAGCACGTCGAGCAGTGCCACGTCCATCCAGTCGCCGGCGTGGATCACCACGTCCACGCGGTCCACCTCGTCCCACACCTGCGACGGCAGGTCGCGGGCGCGCGTCGGTACGTGGGTGTCGGCGAGCAGCAACAGACGCATGGCCCCCAGTCTGCCGTGGGTTCACAGTGTGCCGCGGGCACTCACGGGTAACCACGACCCATGACCACTCCAGCTCACGACAGACTCGCCATCGTCACCGGCGCCGACTCGGGGATGGGCAAGGCGACCGCCGAACTGCTCGCCGCCGAGGGGTTCGACGTCGGTATCACCTTCCACACCGACGAGGCAGGGGCCGAGGACACCCGCGCCGCGGTCGAACAGCGCGGGCAGCGGTGCTTCGTGGCCCGGCAGGACCTGACCAGCCCGGACACCGCCGACGTGATCGACGAGCTCGCCGAGAAACTCGGCGGCCTCGGGGTGCTGGTCAACAACGCCGGCACCGGTCACCGCGACGAGGTGCTCGACCTGTCCTTCGAACGGTGGCGGGAGATGCTCTCCACCGACCTCGACGGCCCGTTCCTGTGCTCCCAGCGCGCCGCGCGACACATGATCGACTCCGGGCGCGGCGGCCGCATCGTCAACATCACGAGCGTCCACGAGCACGTTCCCCGTTACGGGGCCTCCGCGTACTGCACGGCGAAGGCCGGTCTCGGCATGCTCACCCAGTGTCTCGCCCTCGAATGGGCCCGGTACGGCATCACGGTCAACTCTGTGGCTCCCGGTGAGATCTCCACGCCGATGACCGGCATGGACGAATCCGAGGCCTTCCACGAGGAGCGGCCGGGCAACCCCACCGGGCGCCCCGGGCACGTCAACGAGGTCGCCTCCGTCGTCGCCTTCCTCGCGTCCCCACGCTCGTCGTATCTGACGGGCCGCTCGATCCCTGTCGACGGTGGTCTCATGTTGATGGCCGCGCACGGACACGACATGAACGACGGGAGTTGGCGCGAACTCTGACGACGACCGACCACCCATCCGCTAGCGTCCACAGGACCGGTGGTCGACTCGGAGTTGGGGGAACTGGATGCGCACGACACCGCCTGCGGAGCGATTCGGAGCGGGAACGGCAAGAGGTTACCGAGCGACCCATCGTCCCGAGGTGTGGGGAGCGCTGATCGGCGCGGGCGGCGCGTCGGCCTTCATGCTCGTGAACGGCGCCGCTCTGGGATCGCCGTGGACCGGGATCGTCGTTGCCGGGTGGGTCTGCGCCATCGTTGTTTTCGTCTGGACCGTGCTGGTTCGGCCGCGGAGATTCGAGCAGTTGGAGCCGCCCTCGAAGCAGGCGTCGACGATCTACCTCGTGTCGGTCGCGGCCATGGTCGTGCTGATCGTCGGTGGCGCAAGGCTTCTCGCGTCGTTCGATCGTTCGGAACTGACGGTCGCGTGGGTGGTCTGCGTCGTCGGTGCGCACTTCGTTCCGTTCGCACGTGCCTTCGACCGCGCGTTGTTCCGGGTCATGGGCTGGGGAATGCTGCTGGTCGGAATCGCCGGTCTGGCAGGTGGTCTCGCATCATCCGCCGTTGCCGCTGCGGCAGGCGTCGCGGCGGGATTGTGGATGTTCGCCGTGATGGTCGCCGACGCTGTCGGCCGACCTCTCGTCAACGGGCGTCGGCCCGGCTCCACAATTCGTCGAGCGCCTCGTTGACAGTTTCCGGCTGCTGGACGTGCGGGTAGAAGCCGGGAACCTCGAGTAGTTCTCCATCGATCCGGTTTGCGACGACCCGCGCCGTGATCGTCAGCGGATCTCCCGCCAGTCGCTTGTACTCGTCGGGTGCGCCCGCCCAGTCACCGATGACGACGAGCTTCGGCCACGGCGCCGCCGCGAGCGGCTCGAGGGGGATGTCGGCGTCCCAGCAAGGCCTCTCCCGCATCGACGTCGCCGCTGCGCGTAGCCGCTTCGGGGTGGCCTCCGCCGGCGGCATGCCGACGCTCTCCGTGGTGAGACGCAGATAGTCCTCCGCAGTGAGCTCGGGCGGGAGCGCTGCCTGGGACGCGCGGGCGCGGGCGAGGTTCTCGGCGACGACCGGTTCGCTCTCCGCAACCTTCAGGCATCCGGGCTGGATCAGGCACAGCGAACGCACCAGGTCCGGCCGTTCCGCCGCTGCGAGCATCGCTGCGACCGCACCGTACGAATGTCCGACGAGATGGGCACCGTCACCGAGCAGTTCGACGATGTCGGCGGCATCTACCTCGTAGTCGGTGCGATGGGCCCCGTCGAGATCCGGCGAGTCGCCGTGCCCGCGGCGGTCCATCAGGATGAGCCGACGTGACGCCCCCAAAGGTCGTTGCCGCCCGAATCCGTAGGTCTCGTCGTCTCCCCAGGCCAGCACCCCGTGCACGAGAACGGCCGGCGGGACGTCGGACTCGGCGGGTCCGACGATCGTCGAGCTGACGCGATCCACTGTTCTCCCTCCCGATGGCGAGCGTGCAGGCGCGAACCTATCGGAAGACCTGTGCGCGTGCAGCCGTCCCGATCTACATTCCCTCAGGCGCACCTCGTCGCCTCTCCCAGTCATTCGCTACAGCTTTCGCTATCCGCTACCGCAATTGCCGCAGCGGATGGCAAAAGCTGTAGCGGATGTTTCCGGCCCCGGCCCTTGGCGACCTCCAGAGGTGAGAAAAGCCCCTCACCTGCTTGAACAGGTGAGGGGCTTCTGGCGGTGGCGGTGGGATTTGAACCCACGGACGGGGGTTACCCGTCACGCGCTTTCGAGGCGCGCTCCTTCGGCCGCTCGGTCACGCCACCGCTGACGACTCTAGCGGATTGCATGCCTCATCCCGAAATCGCCTGGTCACAGCTCCGAGGCCGGACCTCGGTGTTCCCGGAAGAACGCTTCGAGCACGGCCGCGCACTCGGCTTCGAGCACACCGCCGCGCACTTCCGGACGGTGTGTGAGGCGCCGATCGCGCACCACGTCCCACAGCGACCCGACGGCGCCCGTCTTCGGTTCCCACGCCCCGAAGACCACCCGCGACACCCTGGAGAGCACCAACGCGCCCGCGCACATCGTGCAGGGCTCGAGGGTCACCGCGAGGGTTGCGCCCTCGAGACGCCATCCGTCGCCGTAGACCTGCGCTGCCGCGCGCAGAGCGAGCACCTCGGCGTGCGCTGTGGGGTCCCCGGTGGCCTCGCGGGAGTTCGCCGCCCGCGCGATCTCGGTGCCGTCCGGTCCGAACACCACCGCGCCCACCGGTACGTCACCGGCGGGCGCGGCAGCGGCGGCCTCCAGCGCGACCCGGATCAATGCCTCGTCGTCGCGCAGCCCCATCTAACGGAGCTTGTCCAGGGTGTTACCCAGGACGTCGTCGAACCCGAGTCGCTGCGCGATCTCGTCGAGCTGCTCGTCGGGATACAGGTCGGTCTCGGACAGGATCACCGAGAGCACCGGCTCGGGCAGACCCATGTCGGCCAGGATGCCGAGGTCGCCCTCCTCCCACGGCTCGATGTCGTCGAGCTCGTCGGGATCGATGTCGGGGATCTCGACGTTCAGCGCATCGAGGACGTCGGCGGCGATGTCGTAGTCGACGGCCATCGTCGCGTCGGACAGCAGCAACCTCGTTCCCGCAGGTGCGGGACGCACGATGATGAAGAATTCGTCGTCCACGTTCAGCAGACCGAACACTGCGCCGGAGCTTCTCAGCTCCCGCAACTCGGTCACTGCGGTATCGAGACTCGTCAGTGCGGCACCGGACAACGCCCGGCACTTCCAACGACCTTCCTCCCGCGTCACGGCGACGGCGAAGCCGTCGAGGTCGTCGCTCGAACTCCCGGCGGGGTTCCCGCCCTGGGTCACGGAAGGGCTCTTGTTCCCTACACGCTGTGCAGCCATGGGCGCAACGGTAGTCGGCCACGTCCGGTGAATGAAGCCCAGCGCGGGATATGCCAACCTGATGAGGTGTCCTCAGCCGTCTCTTCCCCGCCCGTCTGTGTCCTCGGCCTCGGCCTGATCGGTGGTTCGCTGCTGCGCGCCGCCGCGGCGACCGGAAGGCAGGCGTGGGGTTACAACAGGTCGTCGCAGGCCGTGGAGGCCGCCGTCGCCGACGGCTTCGACGCGTCCACCGACCTCACGGCCACGCTGCGTCGCGCAGCCGACACCGACGCCCTTGTGGTGATCGCGGTACCGATGCCGGCAGTGGGCAGCATCCTCGAGGCGATGGCCGAGCACGCCCCCGACGTCGCGCTCACCGACGTGGTGAGCATCAAGGCGGAAGTGGCCGCTGCCGTCGCCGCTCACGGCCTGTCGCGGCGTTTCGTGGGTGGACACCCCATGGCGGGTACGGCGGAGTCCGGCTGGACCGCTGGGACCGCCGACCTGTTCCGCGACGCGGTGTGGGTGGTGACCGTCGACGACGGCACCGATCCCGAGGTGTGGCGGCAGGTCGCCGACCTCGCGCTCGACTGCGGCTCCGTCGTCGTGCCCGCCGAATCCCGGGAGCACGACGCGGCGGTCGCGCGGGTCTCCCACCTCCCCCATCTCCTCGCCGAAGCGCTGGCCCTCTCGGGCGCCGGAGGCGGCGATCTCGCACTCGGTCTCGCCGCCGGCTCCTTCCGGGACGGCACGCGGGTCGCCGCGACGGCCCCGGCCCTGGTCGACGCGATGTGCGAAGGCAACGCCGAGGCCCTGCTGGTCGCGCTGGACGAGACACTCGAGGTGCTGAGGACGGCCCGGGAGCAACTGGCCGACCGCAGCACCTCCGAACTCACCCGCGCCGGTCACGCGGCTCGAACCCGCTACGAACAACGTCGTCGCGACCCCATCGTCGGCACGCAGCCCGGCGACGAGGGCTGGATCGCAGCGTTCCGCGAGGCCGGACGACGCGGTGGAGTGTGGACACGATGAACCTCCGCGACATCGCCTCGGCGCTGACCACCGGCAAGACGACCCCTACCGAACACGTCCGCTCGGTTCTCGCCGAACTCGACGCCCTCGTCGGGACCCCCTGGGAGAACACCGTCGCCGCCCGCAACGACGAGGCAGCACTCGAGGCCGCAGCCCTCGCCGACGAGCAGATCGCCGCCGGGAACTGGATCGGTCCCCTGCACGGTGTCGCGGTCGCGGTGAAGGACAACATCGACGTCGCCGGGTTTCCCACTCGCTGCGGCAGCGCGGTCCTCGCCGATGCACCTCCCGCGCGGCGCGACGCTCGCGTCATCGAGAAACTCCGCGAAGCCGGAGCCGTCGTGGTGGCGAAGACCCACCTCCACGAGTTCGCCTACGGGCCCACCGGGTTGATCAATGCGTCCGGCGCGGCCTCCCACCCCCACAATCCGGACCTGATCAGCGGTGGTTCCTCGTCCGGCTCCGCAGTGCTGGTCGCGAGGAGCGTCGTGCCCGTCGCGCTGGGAACCGACACCGGTTGCAGTGTCCGCACCCCGGCGGCGTTGTGCGGGATCGTCGGATTCAAGCCCGGCTTCGGCGCTCTTCCCGAGCAGGGCGTGTTCCCGCTGTCGACGACCTTCGATCACGTCGGTCTGCTCGCCGCCGACGCTCTGGACGCCTCACTCGCATGGGGCGCCCTTCCGGGCATCGCGCACCTGCGTACCCCGGTTTCCGAACTGCGCATCGGACGCCTGCGGGGCGGCATCTGGGATCTGTCACCCGAGTTCGACGAGGCCGTCGAGACGGCGTGCCGCACCCTCGCAGACCTGGGCGCCCGCGTCGTGGACGTGGAACTGCCCGAGACCGACGAGATGCTCGCGCTGTATCCCGTGGTCACCGGCTCGGAAGCGTACGAGACGCATCGCGCCTGGTTCGAAGCCGATCCCGACCGCTACCAATCCCCGACGGCCGCTCTGCTCGCCGCGCAACGCGACCGGCCGGCCTACGAATACATCCACGCGGCCCGGGCGGTGGCGCGACTACGGCACGACGTCGTGCACCGCCTCCGCACCGTGGACAAGCTCGACGCGCTGATCACCGTCACCACCGGCGTGCGTTCGGCGCCGCTGACGAGCGATCCCGTCGAGCTGCGCGCACCGCTGCTGCAGATGTGTATCCCGTTCAGCGTCCTCGGTGTCCCGGCCGTGTCGGTGCCGGCTCCTGACGGCGGGTCGTCACCGGTCGGACTCCAGATCGTCGGCCTCACCGGCGGCACGCACGGGCACGGCAGCCACCCCGCCGAATCGGCCGCGTTCGCCGTGGCGATGGCGGTGGAGGCGTCGGGACAACCCTAGATACGGGAGGCGAGTCCTCGGTACTCGAGGACGAAGCCGTCCTCGTCGACGGTCACCGACGACGACGAGCGCGGTGACAGCACGTGGATGCCGTCGGACGCACTGCTGTAGACGACCGTGGCCTCCTCGATTCTGAGATCGATGAGATTGACGTAGACGACGGGCACCTCCACGTCGTCGGCTCCGGCCTGCAGGTCGTGCCGACGGATGGGCAGGGCGTTGAAGAACGGGCTGAACACCACGTCCACGTCCAGCGCCCCGCCGAAGGTGGACCGATGATGGTCGATGCCGTTGTCGGACATCCAGATGCCCTCTTCGGACCGGGTGAGGGACATGTGCCGCTCACCCGAAGCGCGGGTGGTGCGCACCGACAATCGGCGGGTGACACCGTTCTCGTCCGTCACCAGGTCGTACGAGGCGCTGAAGGCCGGATGGTCGGTGCACTCCGCAGCCACGATGCGACCGGATGCCTTGATGCGGCGGCCGGAGAGCTGTACTCGTACCGACTCCATCCGAGACAGATCGACCGCACGCCACGTGAGTAGCGCGGGCCAGGTCGACGCGGAACCGGTGGCGTCAGGGGCTGGGGTGCTCACGGTCTATACGGTATGCGACGAAGCGCACACGGTGGGCAGCGGTGCCGTGATTCGTCCGCCACTGTCTCCACACAGAGCCCACCTGCTCACGCGGTGTCGGGCAGCGCCTCGTGCCGGGACATCTGACGAAGGTGGTGTGAGAACACCGACAGAGCAGCGGCACCCACGGCGACGTTGAGCAACGCCCCGAACTCCTGCACGGCGAACTCCAGCACGTCGACGAAGAAGACGGTGATCAACGCAGCCGTCCGCAGAGCACGCACCGCCCACCTCTGCCGACGCCACAGGCCCACCGATCCCACCACGCACAACAGGACGGTGACACCGGAACCGATGAGCTGGATCATGGTCAACACGTTGCTCGTCCGCGCGGCGAGATCCTCCTCCAGCGTGGCGGCTGCATTGATGAGGATGCCGATGGAGAAGACGGTGAGCAGGGCTGCCGCGACGCGGACGCTGCGCTCACCCCGCAGTCGCTCCGGCAACCGGAGCGACACCCACGAGAAGCGCGACGGCACCTCCCGGCACCGGGCGAGCAAAAGATCGATCTGTTCGACGACCTCTGGGTCGACTCCACCCTCCCGCGCGCGTTCGAGCTGCACGCGCGCCTGGTCGCGATCGGTCGGGGTCAGGCCGTGGGTGAGCCCGTCCGTCGCCGTGAGCGCAGCGTTGGCGAGATACTCGTCGGGCGAGGGCCCACGGCGGAGGTGCACCGCTCGATTGACGACGAGCAGCAACACGACCACCACGTACATGATCGCCACCGAGGGTCGGTAGAAGTAATCGTTGGTCTTCGTGACGAACTTGCCGACCTCGTCGAGGAACAGGCCGAAACCGATACCGCCGAGCACCACTGCGATGCGGTCGGGCGCCCGGCCGATGAAGGTCATCGAGATCATCAATGCGGCGACCATGAGCAGACCGCCCCACAGCACGTGAGCGATGTGCAGGACCGATCCGCCGACCTGCGGATAACCCGTCAGGTGCAGGTACAGACGCGTGACGAGGATGGTCGCGATCGCAATGATCAGAAGTGCTTCGACCTGCGCGGACGACGCGGTGTCCCGCAACAACCGAGAACGGGAACGGGTCCGCACCGCTGTCATGGCACGCGAGCTTATCCCGCCCGGGTTCTCCTCGGGTTCTTCCTCCGGATTCGGCGGCGCGGCGCCTGCGCGGAGCGGCTCCCCAATCTTGTGTGTGGCCTAGAGTCGCTCTATGCGCACAGTGTGGACAGTTCCTCCGAACATTGCCCAAACTCTGCTGGAATCTCCCGAGATCCAGATGTTCCTGACCAGCAACGAGTTGCCGGATACAGCGGACGATCCACGCCAGAGACTTGCGGAGTTCACCCACGCGCTCGGCGCACTCAGCCGTCACATCGGACGCACCTTCGGTTCCGTGGATGCAGCCAACCGCGAACTGTTCGGCGGGTCCGCCGGCAAGGTCCCCGTGGCGCTGCGCCTGACCGTTCTGCGGGCTCTCGTGAACCAGGTCGAAGACCGCGCACCCAGCCCGAGACTGCTTCCGAAGAACATCTGCGACCAGCTCGGCGCCTACGTCTACGCCCTGCTCGACCCTCGTGACCGCAGCATCTTCTACGTCGGCTCGGGACGCGGAAACCGCATCTTCACGCTCGTCTGGACGGCTCTCGGGGAGAACTCGAAGCTCACCGAGGCCGGCGAGAAGGCGCCGATGTCCACACCGGAGACCGAGGCGGCTCTGCGGCGCATCCGAACCGTCTACGAGTCCGGCTACGCGGTGGAGCACTACATCGTCGCCGACGCGTTGAACCCGAAGTCCGACGGTGACCACACCGCCGCAGTGACGGCCGAAGCGGTCATCGCGGCACTGGGACTGACCGAGCCACATCGTGGCGAGTGGGTCCTCACCAACCTGGCGGGGTCCACCGAGGAGTCCGAAGCCGATCGCACGGCGATCCCGATCGCGGAGCTCGTCCGTCAGTACTCGGCCTCGCCTGCTCCCGAGCTGCCGACGCCGTGCGTGGTGCTGCGGGTCAACGAAGCGAAGAAGGCGTCGCCGGCTGCGGTGCGCGAACTCGCGTCCAAGCCGTGGCCGGCAGGATCGGCAGCGCGCGGAATCGACGGCCTGCCCATCATCGTCGTCGCCGACAACATCGTCCGCGCGGTCTATCGCGCCACCGGGTGGGAGGCGGCCGCTCGCACGGACGAGAACGGCGGCACGATTCTCTACCGGTTCGTCGGGGAGGCCGACGAAGAGCTCGAGGGCAAGTTCGTCAACACTCGCGTCACGCCGGACCGGCTGGGTCTCAAGCGTTGGCCGTCGCACGGTTGGGCTCCGCGTCTGACGCGTGCACTGCCGCGGCCGGTCGCGCGTCCGAAGGCACCGCGCCCCTGATTCTTCGACTGCTTCCCGGTTCGCCTGCGGGCCGGGAAGCAGCTCGGGTCGGTCCTCGAAAACCGTTGGGCCGGCATATTTTCTGCATACAGAAACACGAAAGGGGACCCACAATGTGGGTCCCCTTTCGGAACGGGTGTTCGGCGGTGTCCTACTCTCCCACACCCTGTCGAGTGCAGTACCATCGGCGCAGACAGGCTTAGCTTCCGGGTTCG
>Ga0180216_1000140_pt1 | contig 87850 bp, 71 predicted proteins | sample eDN3rd37CBELigMG_FD_128879 | JGI IMG/M metagenome (GOLD analysis project Ga0180216, IMG submission 128879) | Enriched Miracle-Growth compost microbial communities from Emeryville, California, USA - eDNA 3rd pass 37_C BE-Lig MG (version 2)... ... | reverse complement strand
AGGTCCTTGAACGATATGGAGACCCGGTGCGGCGTCGGATCGCGCCGGCCCTTGCCGCCGGGCCCGATGCCCACCACGTCCACCGACCGGTGGCTGATGTCGTGGTAGAGATCGGCATTGAAGTTCTCGGCCGCGGTCTTCCAGTTGCAGGGGATGCGCCACTTCTGCACCCCGCCTATCATCTCCGAGCCGCCGGGCCTGCCGTCGCGGTGGTCGAGGGCGAAGTCCAGGTACAGCTTCATGTCGCCCAGGTACTCCTCGAAGGACGGCGCATTCTCGTCCCACGTCGCCCAGATCGTGCCCTTGTAGTTGACCAGCTTGGCTACCGACTTCAGGCCCCAGGTCTTCTTGTCCAGCTCGCCGTAGTAGTGGGTCTTGAATCCCGGCACGCCCACCAGTTCGCCTGCGCGCTCGACCAGCTTGCCGTCCGTGGAATAGCTCCATCCGTGGTAGGGACAGGTGAAGGTGCGGTTGTTGCCCTGGTCATAGCGGCACAGCCTCATGCCGCGGTGCAGGCAGCTGTTGAGCAGGACCTGAATCTGGCCCTGGCGGTCACGGGTCAGGATGACCGAATCGTTGCCCATGCGGCTGACGAAATAGTCGTCCGGATTCGGCACCATGCTTTCGTGCCCGACGAACAGCCAGGCGCGGGTGAAGATGCGCTCGAGCTCTTCCTTGAAGATGTCGTCGTTGACATAGACTTCGCGGCTGACCGTGCCGAGCTCGGTATTGACCAGTTGCTGCGGGGACCACTTCCGACTCATGTATCGTTCTCCGGGAATGCGTGAACGGCGGCAGGACGGCTGGCCGGCGCGGCCGATGTCGCGCGCCGACGACCCTGTCGAACATGTGTCAAAGTTATGGAATGGAAGCTGCGGTGTCTACGCAGGCTCAGCCATACCGGGTATGGCTGCCGTGAATGGTGCGCTGCACATCCCGCTTCAAACGGCGATCATGCCCTTCACGCCCCGCTGGTGCATCAAGGCGGCCTCCCCGCCGTCGATGATCTCGCCCCGGCTCATGACCCAGTAATGGTCCGCCAATTCCTGCGCGAAATCGTAGTACTGCTCCACCAGCAGCACGGTCAGCCCGCCGTCGTCCACCAGGGTGCGCAACGTACGGCCGATATCCTTGATCACCGAAGGCTGGATACCCTCGGTAGGCTCGTCCAGGATCAGCAGCCGCGGTTCGCTCATCAGCGCGCGGCCGATGGCCAATTGCTGCTGCTGTCCGCCGGACAGGTCGCCGCCGCGCCGGCGCTTCATCGATTCGAGCACGGGAAACAGCTCGTAGATGCGCGCCGGCACCTGCCGCGGCGCCTTGCGGCTGGCGGCTCCGATCAGCAGGTTCTCTTCCACCGTGAGGCGGGGAAAGATGTCACGGCCCTGCGGCACGTAGGCAAAGCCCCGCTCCACGCGGGCGTGGGGCGGCAGCCCGTCCACCGGTCGCCCCTGCCAGCGGATGTGGCCGCTCCGGGGCGCCACCAGCCCCATCAGCGTCTTGAGCAAGGTGGTCTTGCCCACGCCGTTGCGGCCCAGCAGGACGGTCAGCCTCCCCTCGCCCGCGGTGAACGACACCTCGCGCAGGATGTGGCTGCCGCCGTAGAACTGATTGAGCCCCGACACTTCCAGCATGCGCCTATCTCCCCAGGTAGGACTCGATCACGGCCTCGTTCGCCCGCACGGCCGCCAGCGTGCCATCGGCCAGCACGCTGCCCTCGGCCATGACCGTGACGCGGCCCGTGTCGCCGGCCAGCTCGGCGACGAAATCCATGTCGTGCTCGACGACCACGATCGAGCACGACCCTTTCAGGCGCGCCAGCAGCCCGGCCAGCTCCATGGTCTCATGGTCGGTCATGCCCGCCACCGGCTCGTCCAGCAACAGCAGGCGAGGCTGCTGCATCAGCAGCATGCCGATTTCCAGGCGCTGCTTCTGTCCGTGCGAGAGATCGCCGGCCAGGCGGTAAGCCTCGGATTCCAGGTGCAGCATGGACAGCACCTCCTCGACCCGCCGCTGCGCCGGACGGTCGAAGCGGGCGCGCAGCGCCGCCCACCAGTCCTTGCGCGTGTTCATGGCCAGTTCCAGGTTCTCCCAGACCGGATGATGGCTGAACACGGTTGGCTTCTGGAACTTGCGCCCGATGCCCGCCCGCGCGATGGCCGGTTCGTCCATCCTCGCCAGATCCAAGGTCTGGCCGAGAAACACCTTGCCTGTGGTCGGACGGGTCTTGCCGGTGACCACGTCCATCATGGTGGTCTTGCCGGCGCCATTGGGTCCGATCACACAGCGCAGTTCGCCTTGGTCGACCGACAGCGTCAGGCCGTTCAGCGCCTTGAAGCCGTCGAAACTGACCGTCACCGCGTCGAGGTAGAGAATGGTGCCGTGCGATACGTCGATCTCGCCGGCGCGGGCCACGTGGCCCAGGCCGGTGACCGAGCCGCTCGCGTTCGGGCCGGCTTGCCCGTCGTGGACGATTTCCAGCTTGTGCATGCCCTTCACATCGCCCTCCCACGCTGGAACAGGCCGGCAATGCCGCGCGGCAGGCACAGCGGCACCAGCACGAAGATGGCGCCCAGGAAGAACAGCCAATACTCGGCGAAATGCGTGGTGAATACGCTCTTGGCGCCATTGACGGCGAAAGCGCCGACGATGGGGCCGATCAGCGTCCCGCGTCCGCCCACCGCTACCCAGATCGCCATTTCGATGGAATTGACCGGCGCCATTTCGCTGGGATTGATGATGCCGACCTGCGGCACGTAAAGCGCGCCCGCCACCCCGCAGAGCACGGCCGATAGCGTCCAGACGAACAGCTTGTAGCCCAGCGGGCTGTATCCGAGGAACATCAGACGCGACTCGGCGTCGCGTATGCCGGTGGCGACCCTCCCCAGCTTGGACGTCGTCACCGCCCGGGCCAGCAGAAAGGCCAGGACCAGCGCGGCGAACGTCGCCAGGAACAGTGCCGTGCGGGTCTCGGGCTGCGTGATGCCGAACCCCAGGATGCGCTTGAAGTCGGTGAAACCATTGTTGCCGCCGAAGCCCGTCTCGTTGCGGTAGAACAGCAGCATGGCCGCAAAAGTCATGGCCTGCGTGATAATGGACAGGTAGACCCCTTTGACGCGCGAGCGGAAGGCGAAATAGCCGAACACCCACGCCACCGCGGCCGGCACCAGCACCACCAGCAGCAAGGCATAGGCGAAATGCTCGGTGCCGTGCCAGAACCACGGCAGCTCCTTCCAGTTCAGGAACACCATGAAATCCGGCAGGTCGCTCTGGTAGTTGCCGTCGCGGCCGATGCCGCGCATCAGGTACATCCCCATCGCGTAGCCGCCCAGCGCGAAGAACAGACCGTGCCCGAGGCTGAGGATGCCGCAGTAGCCCCAGACCAGGTCCAGGGCCAGCGCGGCGATCGCATAGCACATCAGCTTGCCCGCCAGCGTCATGCCATAGGCCGACAGGTGCAGCGGATGGCTCTCGGGCAGCACGAGCGCGCACAGCGGCGCGCCCGCACCCACCGCCACCACCAGCACGGCCAGGGCAATCCATGCGCGGCGGCCGAGCAAGGCCGGCCGTTCGGGCAGGCCCAGCGAGAACCGCGGGGCCGAAGGCTCGCCCGCGGGAGCGATCACCGCGGCCATGGCGCGCCCTCCGCGGTCCGCCGAGCTGCTCCGCCGCCCGCCCCGGGCAGTCCTGCACATTGCCGATATGCCATCATGCCTCCGCGCTGCGTCCCTTCAAGGCGAACATGCCCTGCGGACGTTTCTGGATGAAAAGAACGATCAACACCAGCACCGCGATCTTGGCCAGCACCGCGCCCCAGAAGGGTTCGATCAGCTTGCTGGCCATGCCCAGGCCCAGCGCGCCGACGATGGTGCCCGCCAGCTGGCCCACGCCGCCCAGCACGACCGCCATGAACGAATCGATGATGTATCCCTGCCCCAGGTCCGGCCCAACGTTGCCGATCTGCGCGAGCGCGCAGCCGCCCAGGCCGGCGATGCCCGCGCCAAATGCGAACGCGTAGCTGTCGACCTTGCCGGTCCTGACGCCCACGCAGGCGGCCATGTCCCGGTTCTGCGTGACCGCCCGCACGAACAGGCCCAGCCGCGTGCGATTGAGCACGGCCCAGGCAAGCGCCACGACGGCCAGCGAGAACGCCAGGATGATGAGGCGGTTGTATGGCAGCACGAGATTGGGCAGGAGCGCGATCCCGCCCGTCATCCAGTCCGGGTTCGAGACCTGCACGTTCTGGGCGCCGAAAGTCATGCGCACCGCTTGTATCATCAGGAGGCTGACGCCGAATGTCGTCAGCAGCGTCTCCAATGGCCTGCCGTACAAATGGCGCAGCACCAGGCGTTCGAGCGCCAACCCGGCCAGCGCCGCGACGGCGAACGAGGCCGGTACCGACAGCAGCGGATACCAGTCGAACAGCGCCGGCGCGTGGCGCTGCACGGCCTGCTGCACCACATAGGTCGCGTAGGCGCCCAGCATCAGGAACTCACCATGCGCCATGTTGATGACCCCGATGAGGCCGTAGGTGATGGCCAGGCCGAGCGCGGCCAGCAGCAGCACGCTGCCCAGGCTGAGACCCGAGAACAGCGTCGCGGCGAGATCGCCCCACCACTGGAGCCGATCCAGCGAGGCGATGCCGGCGCGCGCGGCGGCCCGCACGCGCGGATCGGGCTCGCCCTGGCCGCCGGCGGCGGCCGGTTCGGCCAGCGGCCGCAGCAGGTCGCGCAGCTCGGGCTGCCGGCGCGCCGCCACCAGGCCGACCGCGGCCAGCCGCACCTCGGGATCGGGATCGCGCAGCGCCGCCATCGCCCACAGGGCATCGAGACGGGACTTGATTTCCGCATCGGCTTCGCGCGCGCGTGCCCGTTCCACCAGCGGCTGGAAACGGGCGTCGGGATTGGCAAGCAGGGCATCGGCCGCGGCTCGCCGCATGACGGGGTCGGGCGCCGACAGGCGGGCGGCGGCCAGGCCCCGCTCCACCAGTCCGCGCAGGCGGTTGTTGAGCATGATGGGCTCGGCGGCCGCCGCCTCGCGCTCGCCCACTGGCTCGCCCGTGACGGCATCGACGCTGCCGTCACGGGAACCGACGATGATCCGTCCTGCCTCGCCCGCCGCGGCATCGCCATCGGCGAGCGCCTGCAGCAAGACGGCCGCGCGGGGATCCGCATCGGCCACCAGCCGGCCCACCGCTTCCTCCTTGGCCGCGTAGTCGTCCCCGGCCAGTGGCTGGATGTCTTGCGCCGTCAGCGCTGCCGCCCCGGCATGCCAGCACAGCAGCCCGCCCAGCAGCCACTCCAGTGCCCGGGTCCGCATTCAGGCTGCTCGCGCGCTGCCGCGACCCGACCCGGCCACGACGTCGGGCTTGCCCTTGTTGCCCTCGATGAACGGACTCCAGGGCTGGGCGCGCACCGGCCCCTTGGTGCGCCAGACCACATTGAACTGGCCGTCGGCCCGGACCTCGCCGATCATGACCGGCTTGTGCAGGTGATGGTTGCCGTCCATGGTGAGCGTGAAGCCGCACGGCGCATCGAATTTCTGGCCGATCATCGCGGCGCGGACCTTGTCGACGTCGGCGCTCCTGGCTTTCTCGACCGCCTGTTTCCACATGTGCAGGCCGACATAGGTGGCTTCCATCGGATCGTTGGTCACGGCCTTGTCGGCGCCCGGCAGCTTCTGCGACCTGGCCCAGTCCGCCCATTGCTTCTTGAACTTGTCGTTGGTGGGATTGCGCACCGACATGAAGTAGTTCCATGCCGCCAGGTGGCCGACCAGCGGTTTCGTATCGATTCCCCGCAGTTCCTCCTCGCCCACCGAGAATGCCACCACCGGCACGTCGGCAGCCTTCAGGCCCTGGTTACCCAGCTCCTTGTAGAACGGCACGTTGGAATCGCCGTTGATGGTGGACACCACGGCGGTCTTGCCGCCCTGGGCAAAGCGCTTGATGTTGGCGACGATGGTCTGGTAGTCGCTGTGGCCGAACGGGGTATAGACCTCCTCGATGTCCGTTTCCTTGATGCCCTTGCCGATCAGGAAGGCGCGCAGGATGCGGTTGGTCGTGCGCGGGTAGACGTAATCGGTGCCGAGCAGGAAGATGCGCCTAGCGCCGCCGCCTTCCTGGCTCAGCAGGTATTCCACCGCCGGAATGGCCTGCTGGTTCGGCGCCGCGCCGGTGTAGAACACGTTGCGCGACATTTCCTCGCCTTCGTACTGCACCGGGTAGAACAACAGCCCGTTGAGCTCCTCGAACACCGGCAGCACCGACTTGCGGGAGACCGAGGTCCAGCAGCCGAACACCGCCGCGACCTTGTCCTGGGTCAGCAGCTGGCGCGCGCGCTCGGCGAACAGCGGCCAGTTCGATGCCGGGTCCACTACCACCGGCGCGATCTTGCGGCCCATGACGCCACCGCCGCGATTGATCTCGTCGATGGCCATTAGCGCCACGTCTTTCAGCGACGTCTCCGAGATCGCCATGGTTCCCGACAACGAATGCAGTATGCCGACCTTGATCGGCGACCTGTCCTGCGCCCAGGAGAGCGTCGGCATGCCCGCCAGCGACATGGCGCCGGCCAATGAACCCAGCTTGAGAACCTCGCGTCTATGCATTTTCTTTCCTTGGGTGATGCAGCGGGTGGAAGGTCAGGCGGCAGGCTTGAGCGACACCAGGGGGTCCCCGGCGCTGATCAGCATGCCGGTCCTGCAGTGGAACGACGACACGACGCCATCGCGGGGCGCCGGAATGTGGAACTCCATCTTCATGGCTTCGAGGATGAGCAGCGGATCGCCGGCCTTCACCGTGCTGCCCGGCTCGGCCAGGAGCTTCCAGACGTTGCCGCTGATGTCGGCCGACACCACGTGGGCGTCGGGTTCGGCCAGCTCGATCTCGAGCGGTCCCGCGGCGGCCGTTTCGGCCTGGACGATCTCGTCCTCGGTCCGCCAGCGCGCGACCTCGGCCTCGAACGCCTGCTTCTGGCGAGCGCGAAAGGCCGCAAGGTCCGGTTCGATGGATTGCAGGAAGGCGTTGTAGCGCCCCAGGTCGAACAGTTCCTCGGTGATCTCGATCGACCTGCGGCCCGCGCGGAATTCCTCGCGCATGTGATCCAGCGTGGGCTCGTCGACGGGGTAGAACCTCACCTGGTCGAAGAACTTCAGCAACCATGGCTGGCCATTGATGAAGGCCTCGTTCTTCAGGAACTTGTTCCATATCGGCAGCGTCCTGCCGACCAGCTGGTAGCCGCCCGGGGAGTCCATGCCATAGATGCACATGTAGACCCCGCCTATCCCCACCGTGCCTTCCGCCGTGTAGGTACGCGCGGGGTTGTACTTGGAGGTGAGCAGCCGATGGCGCGGATCGATGGGGACGGCGCACGGCGCGCCCAGGTAGACGTCGCCCAGGCCGAGCACCATGTAGCTTGCCGCATAGATGATGTCGCGCACCTCGTCGACGGACGCCAGGCCGTTGATGCGGCGCATGAACTCGGTATTGCTCGGCAGCCACGGCGCCTTGTCGCGCACCGATTGGCGGTAACGGGCCACGGCGTCCAGCGTGGCGCTGTCCTCGAAGGCCAGCGGCAGGTGCACGATGCGGCTGCGCACCTTCATGTCCTCCACCGGCGGCAGTTGCGCCTCCAGCGCCAGCAGGCCCTGCACCAGGTCGCGCTGATGCACGACGCGGCTGTCGTAGCGGATCTGCAGCGAGCGCACGCCGGGCGACATCTCGAGTACGCCGGCCATGGGCCTGGCGCGCAGGGCCTCCATCAGCGCATGGACACGAAAGCGCAAATTCAGGTCGAGCACGTTTTCGCCATACTCGATCAGCACGTACTTGTCGCCCGCCTGGCGATAGACAGCCTTGGGGGTCGCACCGCGGCCGGGAACCTCGGCCAGGATGGCGGCCGACGCGGGCGTGCCTTGCACCGGCGCGTGCGCCAACCGGCTGGCGGTCGGCGCCGGTAGCGGCAACTCCTCCAGCGTTTCGGCAATCCGGTCCTGCACGCGTTCCAGCTCCAGCGCCTGCCCGAACGAGAGCCGCACGAACCGGATCTTGTCGCCCGGCTTGACCTGGCCTACCTTCCACAGTTCGCCCTTGGCGATGGTGACGGGGCATACGAAGCCGCCCAGGCTGGGGCCGTCGCGCGTCAGGATGACCGGCATGTCGCCGGTGAAATTGACACTGCCGATGGCGTATTCGCAATCGTGGATATTGGAGGGATGCAGGCCCGCCTCGCCGCCGTCGGTCCGCGTCCACGTGGGCTTGGGGCCGGTCAGGCGGATGCCGAGGCGATTGGAGTTGTAGTGCACTTCCCATTCGGCGGCGAAGAAACCCTCGATGGAGTCCTCCGTGAAGAAATCCGGCGCGCCGTGCGGTCCGTAGAGCACGCCGATCTCCCATCGCGACCCGTAGACGGGCACCAGCGAGCGCGGCAGCGCGGCCGGGTCGGCCGTGGGGGCCGGCGTCGCGCTCCCGGCCAGCGCCGGGTTGCCGATGGCGAGCATGTCGGCCCCGCGCAGCGGCCGGCCGGCATGGCCGCCGAACTGGCCCAGCGCGAAGGTGGACTTGCTGCCGAGATAGTCCGGCACATCGATGCCGTTGCGCACCGCCAGGTAGGTGCGGCAGCCGCTGGTCGCTCGCCCGCCCTTGAGTACCTGGCCGGCGGCCACTTCGACCGGCTGCCAGAATGGCACCGGGACACCGTCGAGCGTGGCGTCGGCGGGAGCGCCCGTCAGGGCGATGATGGCGGGGCTATGGAACTTCAGGCTGGGCCCGATGACGGTGCACTCGAGGCCGGCGGCCGATGGATGATTGCCGACGATGCGATTGGCCAGCCGGAATGCCCAGTCGTCCATCGGTCCGGACGGCGGCACGCCGATGTCCCAATAGCCGACGCGGCCGGGATAATCCTGCACCGTCGTATAGGTGCCGGGCTCCAGGACCTCGATGGTAGGCGCGCGGAAAGCAAAGCCTTCCAGGAAGCGGGTGGACAGCCGGGCGTCGCGGAAGCCGGCGCTGGCGACGATCTGCCGCAGGTATTCCAGGTTGGTCGCGATGCCGGCGAGGCGGGTCGAGGACAGCGCCGCTTCCAGCCTGGCGATGGCCTCGGCGCGGTCGCTGCCGTGCACGATGAGCTTGGCCAGCATGGGATCGTAGTGCGGCGATATTTCGGTGCCGGTATCGACCCAGCCATCGATGCGCGCGTCCGCGGGGAACGACACCTCGGTCAACACGCCGGGCGACGGCTGGAACGCCTTGAGCGGATCCTCGGCATACAGGCGGACCTCGATCGCCGCCCCGCTGGCGGGATAATCGCGGCCGAGATCCGGCGGATCGCCCGCGGCGGTGCGCACCATCCATTCGACCAGGTCCACGCCCGTCACGGCCTCGGTAATGCCGTGTTCGACCTGCAGGCGGGTGTTCACCTCCAGGAAATAGAATTCATCGCGTCCGGCGTCATAGACGAACTCCACCGTGCCGGCTGAACGATAGCCGACGGACCGGCCCAGCCGGCGCGCGGCCTCCAGCAGCCGTGCGCGCGTCGCGTCCGGCAGGCCGGGGGCAGGCGTCTCTTCGATGACCTTCTGGTTGCGGCGCTGGATGGAGCAATCGCGTTCGCCCAGCGCCACGACTTCGCCGCGGCCATCGCCGAAGATCTGCACCTCGACGTGGCGCGCCTGATCGATGAAGCGCTCGACGAACACGCCCGCGTCGCTGAAAAAACTCTTGCCCAGGCGCTGCACCGATTCGAACGCGGCGGCCAGCTCCGCCTCGTCCTCGCAGCGCGTCAGGCCGATGCCGCCCCCGCCCGCCGTGCTCTTGAGCATGACCGGATAGCCGATGCGTTCGGCCCATTGGCGGGCGTCGTCCAGATCGGCCAGCAGGCCGGAACCCGGCGCGAGCGGCACACCTGCCTGCTGCGCCAGTTCGCGCGCCGCGTGCTTGAGGCCGAAGTCGCGCATCTGCTGCGCGGTCGGCCCGACGAACGCCAGCCCTGCCGCCTCGCAGGCCTGGGCGAAATCGGCATTCTCGGAGAGGAACCCGTAGCCGGGAATGATGGCCTGGGCGCCTGTGCGCAACGCCGCCTGGATGATGAGGTCGCCCCGCAGGTAGCTTTCCGAAGGCGCGGCCTTGCCGAGTGCGACGGCCTCGTCGGCCAGCCTGACGTGGGCGCTGTCGCGATCGGCATCGGAGTAGACGGCCACGCTCCGGATGCCCATGCGGGACAAGGTGCGGATGATGCGCACGGCGATTTCGCCGCGATTGGCAATGAGAACGGTGTGGAACATGGCCCCTTCCGGCTGGCGAGATTGACGGCCTGTTTCCAGGCCCACGGAAGGGATTTAGCAATCGCTGTGCCATGCGTGAAACGCCGCGCACGCAGGCATCGGGCACCTTTGTGAGGCCGTTTCCCGGCCTCCGGCACCACCTTGGAGCACGCCGCGCCGTTCCGCCTTGGTGCACGGCGGCGCAGGACGGGGCAGGATCCGGATCAGCGCACCGACTGCACCGCGGCCACGCGGTGCCGGGCCAGCAGGTCGCGCGCGGCGCGGACTTCCCACATGCCGTCGCCGCCTTGCACCCGCGCCATCATGTCGGCCATGAGCTTGAGATGCGCGGCGCTGGGAGGATGGCTGGCATAGCGCACCACGTTCGTCAACGCGCGCAGCACCAGGGGCGGGGAATCCAGCGCGCATGCGCTGGCGAGCGCCCGTTCCAGCCAGGGCCGGAACACGCTGGCGGGCTGCCCCTGCCGGAAGAACAGTTTGCCCTTGATACGCTCGAACTCGGATTGCACGTACCGGGCCTGGGTCTGCGAGACTTCTTTGAGCCCGTGCGCCACCGCGTTCAGGCCGGCGCCGATGTCCTCCACCATGTCGCAGGCATCGGTCCAGCGTGCGATCAGGAAGGGCGCGATGCCTTTCATGATGCCCGGGATGCGCTGCACACAGGATGCCATCTCGGCCAGGGCGGCGGCATTGCCGCGCACCGCCTTGACCCACGCTTCGCTGGTTTCCGCGCACACCAGCCATAGCGGCGTGTCCATCTCCCGGGCCACCAGCAGCGCCTCGGCCGACAGGACGGCCACTTCGTCCACGTCGCGGCTCAGGCGGTGCAACTCGGTGGCCGACACCAGCGCATAGAGCAGCGAATAGCGGTGGCCCAGCCGCCGGGCATGCGACACCGACTCGCGCGACGCATGCAGCGCATCGTCGAATCGGCCGGCATGCCAGTACGCGATCGACAGCACCGCCAGGTTGGTCACCTTCGCGTCTTCTCCCAGTGTCAGGTTGGCATGCTGCGGCTGGTAGACCTGGGTCCCGCGTTCGAGGTCCGCCACGGCGTCGGCGAACCGCCCCAGGAAGAAATGGCTGTAGCCGCGCGCATAGTACGCGTGCGACAGCAGGTTGGCATCCTCGGAAGCCTCGGCCATGCGCAGCAAGGTCTCGGCCAGCGCATGGGTCATGGAAAAATTGGCCCATGAACTGGAACTGGTCCACAGCCCCCAGTAGATCGGGAACAGCCGCGGATCATCGCCCAGCGGCTGCGCCAGCGCGAGCGCCGCGCGGAAGGTCTCCACCGCCTGGTCGGAACCGAAGCCGTAGAGCGCGCAGAGCTGGATGCCGAATTCCATCCGTATGCGCAGTTCCTCCATGATGGCGTCGATGCCCTCGCCCTGCCGCTCGAACCATTCCAGCGCGCTGCGGTAGTAGCCCACGGCTTCGCGGTACGCGCACTGGGCCGCCGCCTTGCGGGCCGCTTCCAGGAGGTACTTGACCGCCGGAGCGCGGCTGCCCGCGCCGGAATAGTGCCAGGCCAGCACTTCCGGGCTGCCGTCGCCCAGACCGGATTCGAGCAGGCGCGCCAGCCGGGCATGGGCCTGCACGCGCGCCATCCTTGTCTGCGACTGATAGGCGGCTTCGCGCAGCAACGCATGCCGGAACGCGTAGGTCTTGTCGTCGTACCTCACGATGATGTTCTGCCGCAGCATGACCGCGAACGCCTCGGCCAGTTCGGCGCGCGATTCGCCCATCGCCTCGGCCAGCAGGTCGATGGTGAATTCGCCTCCCACCACGGAAGCGAATTGCGCCACGTGCCGCGCGCGGCCGACGCTGTCGATGCGGGCCATGAGCAGGTCGTGCAGGCTGCAGGGAAGAACGCGCGAGGCGCCCGACTCGCGCGGGCCGGCCAGCAGGTCCCGCGTCAGCTCCTCGGCGTAGAGCGGGATGCCCTCCGAGAGCTTGACGATGTCGCGCAGCAGTCCGGCATCGATGTCCTCCCCGCGCGCCACGGCATGAATCAAGTCGACGACGGCAAAGTCGTCCATGGGTTGCAATTCGAGGTCGTCGATGGATGCCGAGTGTTTCCAGGGCGGCACGAACTCGGGCCGCGCGGTGATGATCAGCATGCGGCCGGGCAAGGGACGCTCGACCAGCAGCGCCAGGACGTCCCGCGTGGATGGGTCGGCCCAATGGACGTCGTCGAAGCAGATGACGCCATCCGGGGGCACCAGCGCGTCCAGCAGATCGTAGAACAGCGGCCCCAGTTCGTCCTTCCCGCCGGGCTGTGCCAGGCTCCGGGCCGAGTCCGCGGCAGGCAGCATGCGCTGGCCGATCGCATCCAGTATGCGCTCCACGCCCTCGGACAGGCAGGCCTGGCGCTCGCCCCCGAACTTGTCGCGCAGGACCCGCATCCAGCGCACAAAAGGATGGAACGGCATCTGCCGCAACTCGGACGCGCATTGCAGCACGACGCGCTCGACCTGCAGGGTGGCGCAGTAGTGCTCCACGAGGAAAGACTTGCCCAGGCCCGCCTCTCCCCGCACGAGGCACGCATGGCGGCCGCCGCTGCGGCGGGCCTCGACCAGTTTGGCCATCTCGGCATCGCGGCCGCAGAACACGCGCCCCGCCGCGGGCTGGTCCTGCCCCCGCGCGCCGCTGATGAGAAAGGCCTGCACCTGCACGTCGCGCGAGCGGTCGATCAATTGTCCGACGGCATCGGCGGGAAATGCCTGCCCCAGCAGGCGCAGCGTTGTCTCGCTCACCACCACGCCCGCGGCGCCCGCCATGGCGCCCAGTTGCAGCGCCAGGCGCGAGACCGTGCCGCCGGCGTCGGGAATGCCGTCCTCGGCGGAGCTGATCACGATGCCGGTATGCACGCCCAGGCCGACCCGCACCGGCAGCCGCAGCGCGCCGTTCCCCCACGTCGGCCGAGCCCAGACGCTGTCGCGGCAGACCAAAGCCGTGGTGACGGCGCGGCGGGCGGCATCCTCTTGCGCGGTCGGATAGCCGAAATAGGCGATCAGGCCGCCTGGAGTACGCACCAGGTGGGCGCCGGCGGCACGCAGCACCGGTTCGCAGCACGCGATCAGTTCCTGCAGGACTTCGGCGATGTCTTCGGGCTCGCCGGTGACTTCGAACTCGCACGACAGCGCGGTCAGTTGCCGCCGCTCGCCCAGCGGCCCCGGGCCATGGCGCGGACCGGGAGCGACCCGGCCGGCCTTGGAGGCATCCAGCAGCGCCGCCACGGCGGCATCGGGCGCGGCGCCCAGCTCCATGTCGAGCACGTGGCGATAGCGCTGGAACTCCTGCCTGGCTCGTTCGAGCTGGCCGGCCTTGACCAGGATGCGCAGCAACTGGTGCCAGGCGGCATCGTCCAGCGGCGCCACCGACGTCCATTGCTGGGCGCGCTCGATGGCCGCATGCAGGTCCCCTTCCCGCTCGTGCCCCTCGACCAGCATGCCCAGGGCCTGGAGATAGCGCTGGTGGTACTGCTCGCGCCGCATCTGCACCCAATTGCAGAAATCGGGCGCATCGTCGAGCTCCAGGCCTTGCAGGAACTCCCCGCGGTACAGCGCCACCGCATGGGAGATGCGCTCGGAATCGATGGAGGCGCCGATGGCGAGGGAGCGCTGCTCGGCATCCAGGATGCCGGTGAACGTGCCCACGTCGGTCCACAGCCCCGCCTCGGCGCGCAGGCGCAACACCTCGCGGTTGCTTTCTATCGCGTCGGGGCTGAGCGCGTCCTTCAGCAGGAACAGCATGCGCCGCAGGTTCTCCCGGCCCCCCTGCGCGCTGGCGTCGGGCCACAGCAGGAAGGCCAGCGCCTCGCGCGTGTGGAAGCCGCTTTCCATCGCCAGGTAGGCCAGCAACGCGCGCGCCTTGTTATAGCGTATGGAAAGCGGCCCGTCGGCGCTTTCCATGGCCAGGGGCCCCAACAGGTACAAAGACAGCGAAGATCGCATAGCTTCCGGGGTATCGCGCAGTGAAGATCAGGATGGCCTGAGAAGACCGGTCTGCGCCGGCTTTCCAACGCGTCTGGCCCTGACGCGGGTGGCGCCCCAGACGAGCATGCCTGGGCTTTCTGCCACCATCGTTACATCGAATTACAGTGATCTAAATACATCATTTATCGATTCGTCGCCAGGCTGAACTCGTTGCAAAAGTTTTCCAATCGGAAAGAATGTCACAAACATGTGAATTTGGCATGCGCAACATGTTTCAGCGACGCTTACATTGCGGAAGCGCCCGCCGGGCGCACGAAGGGGGACAGGAAGTTTCCGGAGGACTCTCCGGAAACGGGCGGGGTCAGTGCACGCGGCGCGCCCTGGCCGCGATCAGCGCGGCGAAGAACGCCGCCAGCAGGAAGGCCAGGAAGGCGCCCAGGTAGGGGCCCTGCCTCAGGCCGGCGTCGAGCATGACGCCGAAAGCCAACGGGGCCACCGCGGAGCCGGTGTCCATGCCCGAATACACCAGGCCGTAGACCGACCCGGTGGCGCCTCGCGGCGTGACGCGGCGCACTAGCATGTCGCGCGAAGGCCCGGCCACTCCGGCGCACAGGCCGGCCAACGCAACGCAGGGCACGGCCGCGATGGCGGGAAGCCACCCCATGGCGAGCAGCGCCAGCAACATGCCGGCGGCCACGAAGGACATGCCGACGATGCGTTCGCTGTGCGGTCCGCTCGACACCAGGAAACCGCCCAGCACCATGCCCGCCGCGCCGGCCACCATGTAGCCGGACAAGGCGGTACTGGCGGCCACGCTGGAGATGCCGTAGGTCGCCGTCAGGATGGGCAAGGTGTAGTTCTGGACAGCCGAGATCGCGATCGACGAGAACATGAAGAACAGGAAGGCTCCCCATACCACGGGGTTGACCAGCAGCGCGCCCAGCGACGTGCCGCTGGCCGCCGGCGAAGCCGTGGTGCGCCGCGAGCGACCGGGAGTGCGTACCAGGTCCACCGCCAGCAGGCGCCGCCCGGCAATGGTCAATGCCAGGATGATCGCCACCAGCAAGCCGGCACCGAAGGCCGCCGCCCGCCAGTTGAATAAATGGGTGAGCGTGGTGATGAACACCGGCGTGGTGGCCCAGCCCAGGTTGCCGGTAATGCCGTGGGCGCTGAAGGCGTGGCCGAGCCGCGGCGTGCTGACGCGCCGATTCAGGATGGAGAAGTCGACGGGATGGAAGACGGAATTGCCCACGCCGGCCACGACGGCGGCCGCCAGCAGCCATCCGTAGCTGGGCGCAGCGCCCAGCAGTGCGCCGGCGACGACGAAGCACGACAGCCCGAACCACAGCACCGGCCGCGCGCCTGCGCGATCCACCACGAAGCCTGAACTGGCCTGGCCGATTCCCGAGATGGCGTAGAAGACCGCCACCAGCACGCCCAGCTCGGCAAAACCCAGGCCGAACTCCGCCGCCAGCGGCGCGAACAGGGAAGGAATCACCAACTGGAAGAAATGGGAACTCGCATGGGCCACGCCAACCAGCCCGATGACCTTCCAGTCAAGCCTTCGCCGGGCAAACTTCAGCCCGGGGGCGACCAATACTTGTTGCACGTCGTCTCCTACCTTCCGCCACGCCCGCCAACGGCCCGCCTATGACGACTTTCTGATGACCGGCCAGGCACGCTGCAGGTAATACATCATCGACCACACGGTGAGCACGGCGGCGATCTCGATCAGGCGCGATCCCCACCACAGCGTGTCGATACCGAATACGCGGCCGCCGTACAACAGGCACGGGATGGCCGTCATTTGCGCCGCCGTCTTGAACTTGCCGAGCCAGTGCACGGCCACGCTGGTGCTGGCGCCGAGCTTGGCCATCCATTCCCGCAGGGCCGATATGGTGATCTCGCGGCCGATGATGACCAAGGCGATCATGGCGTCGACCCGTCCCAGGTTCAGCAGCACGAGCAGCGCGGCGCTCACCATGAGCTTGTCGGCCACCGGATCGAGGAAGGCGCCGAACGAGGAAGTCTGGTTCAGACGACGCGCCAGCCAGCCGTCCAGCCAGTCGGTGAGCGCGGCGAAGATGAACATGCCCGTCGCCAACGCATCCCGCACGACCAGGGGCATCATTTGCTCCGGCACGTAATACACGCTGACGACCAGCGGGATCATCGCGATCCGCACCCAGGTCAGGATTATCGGCAAGTTCAGAGGCATGGTCGAATGCTAACAGGCTACGGGGAAAAGTTCTCAGTGCAGTTGCCGGTAGATGCGCTCGGCCAGCTCCAGGGAAATGCCGTCGACGGAGGCGAGGTCTTCGACGCTGGCCGCAACGACCCCGCGCAGCCCGCCGAAGCGCGCCAGCAGCCGTTGCCGCCTTTTGGCGCCGACGCCTTCGATTTCCTCCAGCCGGGATACGTTGCGCGCCTTGGCGCGCCGCGCCCGCATGCCGGTGATGGCGAACCGGTGGGCTTCGTCGCGGATCTGCGCGACCAGCATCAGCGCCGCCGACTCGCCCCCCAGGACCAGCGGCCCCCGGCCATCGGCAAATACCAGCGTTTCCAGCCCCACCTTGCGCCCTTCCCCCTTGGCGACCCCGACCAGCAGGCCGATGTCCAGGCCGAGCTCGGCGAACACCTGGCGCGCGACCTCGACCTGTCCCTTGCCGCCGTCGATCAGCACGACGTCGGGCATGATGCCGTCCCCGTCGGCGATTTTCTCGTAGCGGCGCGTCAGGACCTGGCGCATGGCCGCATAGTCGTCGCCGCCGGTAATGTCGTCGATATTGTAGCGACGATACTCCTTGGGCTGCATCGCATGATGGTGGTAGACCACGCACGAGGCCTGCGTGGCCTCCCCGGCGGTATGGCTGATGTCGAAGCATTCCACACGGAGCGTCTCGAGCGCGGCCTCGTCGGCCGCGATGCCCAGGACCTGGGCCAGCGCCTCGGTGCGGGCCTGCTGCGAACCGGCCTCGGCCAGCACGCGGGCCAGCGCCAACTCCGCGTTCTTCCTGGCCTGTTCCAGCCAGCTCTTGCGCACGCCCTGAGGCTGCCTGATCACATTCACCTTGGACCCCGCCTGTTCGGCCAGCATGTCGACCAGGTCGGGATCGGGCAACGCGTGCGAGACCACGACGGTGCCGGGCAAGGCACGCTCGATGTAGTGCTGCGACATAAAGGCCTCCAGCACGTCGGCCGGCGAATCGCCGTCGGTATGCGCCGGGAAGAAGGCCTTGTCCCCCAGGTGCCGGCCGCCCCGTATCATCGCCAGGTTCACGCATGCCTTGCCGCCTTGCATGGCGATCGCGATCACGTCGGTGTCGCCGCTGCCGCCTTCCATGGTCTGCTGGTGCAGCACGCGCGAGAGCGCCGACAACTGATCGCGCAGCACGGCTGCTTCCTCGAAGCGCATGTCCTGCGAAGCGGCAAACATGCGCGTCTCGATGTCCTTCAGCACCGCCTGGGTCTGGCCGCGCAGGAACTGGGTGGCCCGTTCCACGTCGCGGTCATAGTCCTCCTGCGAGACCAGGCCCACGCACGGGCCGGAACAGCGATGGATCTGGTACAGCAGGCAGGGCCGCGAGCGGTTGGCGAAGACGGTGTCCTCGCAAGTGCGCAGGCGAAACACCTTCTGCAGGATCTGTATGCTCTCGCGCACCGCCCAGACGTTGGGAAACGGGCCGAAATACTGGTTGGCACGGTCGGTCGCGCCGCGGTAGTACGAGATGCGCGGGAACGCGTGGCCGCTGACCTTCAGGTACGGATAGGACTTGTCGTCGCGGAACAGGATGTTGTAGCGCGGCGCCAGCGACTTGATCAGATTGTTCTCGAGCAGCAGGGCCTCGGCTTCCGAACGGGTTACCGTGACCTCCAGGCGCGCCACGCGCGCCAGCATGTGCGCGATGCGGGGGCTGCCCACCTGCTTCTGGAAATACGAGGAGACACGCTTCTTCAGGTCGCGCGCCTTGCCGACGTACATCACCTCGCCTTCGGCATTGATGTGGCGATAGACGCCGGGCAAGTGCGGCAGTTGCGCCAGGAACGCCTTGATGTCGAAATCGGCCGCCCCGGTTCGTTCCTCCTGCGGCCGAACCGGGTCCTCCGTCCGCGCCGCCGGCTCCTGTTCCTGCGCCGCCTGGCTATCCGGCTCCCGGGCGGCTGGATCTTTCTTGCTCCTGGCCATGCCTGCCTTTCCTTCAGCTCCCCGAGGCGGCCCGCGCCAGCGCCCGGACGGCCTTGCGCGACTTCTCGTAGCCGGGATCCGCCTGCAGCGCCGCCCAACCGGGCGCGGCGAACTTCGGCTTGAGCGCGCGGATGCGATCCACCGACGCGCCATCGGACGTCCACGCAAGGCGCGCGAGCAGGTCATCCGCCAGGTCGGGCCGGTTGCATACCAGCACCATGTCGCAACCGGCGCGCAGCGCGGCCAGCGCACGTCCGTGGATGTCGCCCGCCACCGCGGCGCCCTCCATGGTCAGGTCATCGGAAAACACGGCGCCTCCATAGCCCAGGCGCTTGCGCAGCACGGAAGTCACCCATTTGCGGGAGAAACCGGCCGGCGCCTTGTCCACCTTGGGATAAATGACGTGGGCCGGCATGACCGCGCCCAGGATCGCGTCGCCGAGCCAGCGGTAGGGCATCGCGTCCTCGTTCAGCACCTCGTCCAACGTACGCTCGTCGACCGGAATTTCGTAGTGGGAATCGGCGGCGGCATAGCCATGGCCGGGAAAGTGCTTGCCGCAGGCCGACATGCCCGCCAGCGCCAGGCCCTGGATCAATGCGCGCGCCAGCATCACCACCACGCGCGGATCGCGATGAAAGGCGCGGTCGCGGATGACGCGGCTCTCGCCGAAGTCCAGGTCCAGCACAGGCGTGAAGCTCAGATCCACGCCGCAGGCACGCAGCTCCGCGGCCAGCACCCTACCGGTATCCGTGGCGGCCTGCATCGCGGCCAGCGGATCTCGTTCCCAGAGACTGCCCAGCGCCCGCATCGCGGGCAGCACGGTGAAGCCGTCGCTGCGAAAGCGCTGCACCCGTCCGCCCTCGTGGTCGACGGCGATGAGCAAGGCCTCTCCTCGCGCGGCATGAATGTCGGCCGTGAGCGCGCTCAACTGCTCGCGGTTGCGGAAATTGCGGGCGAACAGGATGACCCCGCCCACCAGAGGATGGCGCAGGCGTTGGACCTCGGCGGCGGTCAGCTCGGTGCCGGCCACGTCGACCATCACCGGACCGGGCGCGGCCGGGGCGGGAACATCGTAAGTCTTCGATTCAATCGTCATGGACAGATTCATGGCGTGCGACGGGTTTCGACGACGACATAGGCTGCGACCATGTCATGCTCATCCGTCAATGAAACGTGGGCGGCGCCGAAACGCGCCTCGTACCAGGTCTTGAGCGGCTCGGCCAGCACCACGACCGGACGCCCGCCTGGCGCGTTCAGCGCCTGCATGCGGCGCCAGCTCATGGGCATGCGCATGCCGAGCCCGACGGCCTTGGAAAAGGCTTCCTTGGCGGCAAAGCGCGTGGCGAGAAAACGCACGCCGCGACGCGGGTCGCGGGTCCTGCGGGCGACGAACTTGGCGAACTCCTCGGGCCCCAGGACCTTCTGCGCGAAGCGGTCGCCGTGTCGGGCCAGCGCCTGTTCGATCCGCTCGACCCGCAACAGGTCGATGCCGACGCCTGCGATGGCGGCCGGCATGCCGGCGGGCGAGGCATCCGGCGTCAATGCGCCGGCCTCAGCAGCACGCCGCGCTGCGCCTGGGTGCGGGCGGTCACCATCAAGGCCTTCATGTCGCGCACGGCGGCCTCCAGCCCGCAGAATACGGACTGCGCGATGATGGCATGGCCGATGTTGAGCTCGGCGATGCCATCCAGCGCCGCGACCGGCTGCACGTTTTCGTAATGCAAACCGTGCCCGGCGTTGACGCGCAACCCTTGCCGCAGGCCTTCGGCCACCGCCTCGCGTATGCGCGCCAGCTCGGCCTCGGCCGCGGCGGCCTCCGCTTCCGCGTAGGCGCCGGTGTGCAGCTCGATCACCGTCGCGCCGGTCCGGGCGGCCGCCTCGATCTGCTCGGCCTGCGGGTCGATGAACAACGATACGCGCACCCCCGCGTCGTGCAGCCGGGCAACGGCGGCGCGCACGTCATCGAAGTGGCCCAGCACGTCCAGCCCCCCCTCGGTGGTTAGCTCCTGGCGCTTCTCCGGCACCAGGCAGACATCATGCGGGCGGATGCGGCACGCGATCTCCAGCATCTCGGGCGTGATCGCGCACTCGAGATTCATGCGCGTACGCAGCTTGCCGCGCAGGGTCTCGACGTCGGCATCCTGGATATGCCGCCGGTCCTCGCGCAAGTGCAAGGTAATCAGATCGGCCCCCGCCTCCTCCGCCACCAGCGCCGCCCGGACCGGGTCCGGATAGGCAACGTGGCGCTGCTGGCGCAGCGTGGCAACGTGGTCGATATTGACGCCCAGATCAATCATAGTGAAGCAGCTCAATTTCCATGTTTCATCACCCCTCCCCCTATTCACCTCCAGGATGCGGCGGATCTGGCTCCGCCAGTCCGCTCGCATCGCCGCCCGGGGGGCGCGCGTAAGCGCGTAGGGGGGGGACAAAAACCTGTAGGTCACGCAACACCTGCCGCGTCGCCATAGGCCGGCCGCTCATATGATAGTCCAGCCGTTCGCGCAGCAGCCGGCGCAGCTCCGGCTCCGCCGCGGCGTCATCGAAGCGGCCTTCGGCGAGGGCCAGCAGGGCCGTGCCGGAGATGGGCGTGCCCTGCGGCGGCGGATCGCCCTCTTCCGGTTCCGGCCCCGCCTCCAGCGCCACGCGGTAGCGCGCGCCGGCCCGCACGGGACTCCCTTCGCCGGTGGCGGCCGGATCGAAGCCATAGCCGATCTCGCACAGCAGCCGCCACTCGAACTCGCGCAAGGCGGCCGATAGCCGCGGATGCAGGGCCAGGCGCGACAAGGCGTCGGCGTAGGCGTCGTATAGGGACTCGTGGGGATCGTCGCGGCCCAGCAGGCGCAGCAGCAACTCGTTCAGGTACCAGCCCGACATCGCCGCCGCACCCTCCAGGCGCTGGGGCGGCCCCGACCACTCGGCCCGCGTCAGGGTCTTGATCTCGCCCGCTCCGGTCCAGGACAGGCTGAGCCGCTGGAAGGCGATGAGCACCGGCCGCAGCGCCGAATGGGGCCGCTTGGCGCCTTTGGCCACCAGCGCCAGCCTGCCGTGCGACCGGGTAAACACGTCGAGGATCAGCGAGGTCTCGCGATAGGGATAGCTGTGGAGCAGGAAAGCCGGCGCCTCGTCCACGCGATGGCCGCGGCTGCGCCGCGCCGGCTTGGGAGCGGGCGCATCGGGTAGCGGCGTCCTGCGGAACAGCGATCCCGGGGCGCCGGCAAGGGTCTCGTCCGGCGCCCCGGGATCCCGCGATTTACTCATAGCCCAGGTCGCGCAGCGCGCTCTCGCGCTCGGCCCAGCCCTTGCGCACCTTCACGTAGATTTCCAGGTGCACGGGCTGGTCGAGCAGCTTGGCAATGTCCTGGCGGGCCTCGGTGGCGATGCGCTTCATGCGCTCGCCGCCAGCCCCCAGCAGGATGGGCCGGTGGCTGTCGCGGTCGACGATGACACAGGCCGCGATGCGGGTCAGCCGCGGTTTTTCTTCCCATTGCTCGATAACCACGGTCGAGCCATATGGCAACTCGTCGCCCACCAGGCGGAAGATCTTCTCGCGGATCAGCTCGCTGGCGATAAAGCGCACCGGCCGGTCGGTCAGCGTGTCTTCCTCGAACATCGGCTCGCCTTCGGGCAGACCCTTGGCGATCTCGTCCAGCAAATGGTCGAGCTGGCGGGACTTGGCTGCGCTGACCGGCACCACCGCATCATAGGGATGCTGCTGCGTGATGCGCGCCACGAAAGGAAACAGCGCATCGCGGTCCTTGAGCAGGTCGGTCTTGTTCACCGCCAGCACGCGGCGCGCCCGCGCCGGCAGGAGCGGCAGCAGGTTGGCGTCGCCTTCGGACCACTTGCCCGCCTCCACCACGTGCACGACCACGTCCACGTCGGCCAGGGCTTGCGTGACGACGCGGTTCATCATGCGGTTCATCGCGCCCCCGTGGCGGGTCTGGAAACCGGGGGTATCGACGAACACGAACTGTTCGTGCCCGCGGGTATAGACGCCATGGATGCGATGACGGGTGGTCTGGGCCTTGCGCGAAACGATGCTGACCTTGGCGCCGATGAGCGCGTTCAACAAGGTGGACTTGCCGACGTTGGGCCGGCCGACGATGGCGACGAAGCCGCAACGGCTTGCGGCGGAAGATGCGGACGATGTGTTCATTTCTTGGGCGCGGACGCCGAGAGTGCGACCTTGGCCTCGGCGGCCGCCGAAGGCGGGGCCTTGGCGGCGCCGGCGCCATCGGAAGAGGCGGCCTTGGTGCCACCGCTCTCCGCGGCGGCAGGCTTGGCGGGAGCGGGTTCAGGGGCGGCCTTGGCGGAGGCCGTTTCGGCCGCAGGCGCCCGGGAGGTGGCCGTGGCAGCCTTGCCGGCCGCCACGGGGGCGGCGGCGGGCTCCTCGGCCACTTCCTGGGCTACCGCGACCGGCAGGGACAACTGCGCCGTCTTGCGGGCTCGGGGGGCACGCTTGGCGGGCGTGGGATTGGCCGCCAGCGCGGCCTCGAGCGCCTGCTTGGCCGCCGCCTGCTCGGCGGCGCGGCGGCTGCCGCCGATACCGACCACCTGGACCTCCAGCTTCGGAATGGCGCACTCCACCTCGAACTCCTGGCTGTGCGCCGCGCCGTGGGTCGCCACCACCGTGTAGACGGGCAGCGCGATCTTGCGGCCCTGCAGGTACTCCTGCAGCAGCGTCTTGGCATCCTTGCCCAGCGTCTTGGGATCCACGGTTTCGAGCACCGGCTTGTAGAGCCGCGCGATCACCTTGCTGGCGGCATCGAAGCCGCCATCCATGAAAATGGCGCCGAATATGGCTTCCAGCGTATCGGCCAGGATCGAGGGCCGGCGGAATCCGCCGCTTTTCAGCTCCCCTTCGCCCAACCGCAGGAAACGGGACAGTTCCACGCGCTGCGCGATCTCCGCAAGGGAGGCCTGCTTGACCAGGTTGGCGCGCAGGCGCGAGAGATCGCCCTCGTCGATGCGAGCGAAACGGTCGTAGAGCAAGGAAGCGATCGCGCAATTGAGCACGCTGTCGCCCAGGAATTCCAATCGTTCGTTGTGCTTGCTGCTATGACTGCGATGAGTCAGGGCCTGCTCCAGCAGGCTCTTGTTCCTGAAGCTGTAGTCCAGGCTGGTTTCCAGAGCGTTCAAGATCTCCCCCCCCTGCGCGCCGCGCGCGCCCCCCGGGGGGCGGCGCCGGCGGGCCGGCCAGGCCGGATCCGCTGCGCCCTGGGACAAGAGGCCCGCAAGGCGACCCGGCTGCCGGTACCCGCGCACGGGATTTCCGCGCGCGGCCGCCAGGCAGGCCAGGCCGCACTCGTCTCGGCGCCAAGGGAGATGGTTGTCTGTTTCATGCAGTGTGGCGCATGGCGAAAAATATCAATGGAAGCGGCCAATCCGTTTCAGGTCTCCGAAATTCATCCAGACGAAAAACGCCTTTCCTACGATATTCGAATCGGGCACAAACCCCCAATACCGGCTGTCCGCACTGTTGTCCCGATTATCGCCCATGACAAAATAATTGCCTGCGGGCACTTTGCAACGCACCCCTTCGCGGGAATACTGACACGCCTGTCGGTTCGGAAAGCTTCCGAACGGCTCGATTTCCGGCGATCTGCGCTCATCTATCAATATCTGGTGCTCTACGCCCTTGATGTTTTCCTCATACAGCGTGGCGTACGAGACCCGGTCGGGATCGAAATATTCCCCCTTCGACGTCGTGGGTATTTCCTGTCCATTGATGGTCAGCCGTTTGTTCAGATAGGCGACCTCGTCCCCCGGCACCCCGATCACGCGCTTGATGTAGTCGACCTGCGGATCCACCGGGTAGCGGAAGACAATGACGTCGCCGCGCTGGGGGTCGCCCAGGGGAACCACTTTCTTGTCGACGATGGGCAGGCGCAGCCCGTAAGAGAACTTGTTGACCAGGATGAGATCGCCGATCTGCAGCGTCGGCATCATGGATCCCGAGGGGATGCGGAAGGGCTCGACCACGAACGAACGCAGCACGAACACGAACAGGATGACCGGGAAAAAGCTGACCGAGTACTCCACCCACCACGGCATCTTGCCCGCGCGGTCGACGGCTTCCTGGCGCTGGCGCGCCGCTTCCGCGTCGCCGCTGGCGGCGCGCACCGATTGGGCACGGCCGGCATCGAAGTCGGCGGCGGCACGGGCCATGCGCTGGTTGCGCTGCGGCCGCAGCGATACGCGATCGAACACCCAGACGATGCCCGTCACGATCAGCAGCACGAACAGAATCAGCGCGAAATTCAGGCTCATGTCGCCTTCTCCCCAATTTGGTTCAACACACCATTAATCATTTGTCCTCCACCTGCAGAATGGCCAGGAAAGCCTCTTGCGGAATCTCGACGCTGCCGACCTGCTTCATGCGCTTCTTGCCGGCCTTCTGCTTTTCCAGCAGCTTCTTCTTGCGGGTGATGTCGCCGCCGTAGCACTTGGCCAGCACGTTCTTGCGCAGAGCCTTGACGTTTTCGCGCGCGATCACCTCGGCGCCGATCGCCGCCTGGATCGCGACGTCGTACATCTGGCGTGGTATCAGCTCTCGCATCCGCGTAGTCACGTCGCGTCCCCGCGCCCGGGCATTGGCGCGGTGCACGATAAGCGAAAGGGCATCGACCTTGTCGCCGTTGATCAGCAGGTCCACGCGCACCACGTCGGCACTGCGGTATTCCTTGAACTCGTAGTCCATGGAGGCGTACCCGCGCGATACCGATTTCAGCTTGTCGAAGAAATCGAGGACGATCTCGGCCAGCGGGATCTCGTAGGTCAGATGCACCTGGCGGCCGTGGTAGGCCATGTTGACCTGGATGCCGCGCTTGGCCGTGCACAGCGTGATGACCGGTCCGACATACTCCTGCGGCATGAACAGCGTCACCGTGACGATGGGCTCGCGCACATCGGCGATGCGCCCGACCTCGGGCATCTTGGAGGGGCTGTCGACCATCACCACCGATCCGTCGCGCAGCTCGACCTCATAGACCACCGACGGCGCGGTGGTGATGAGGTCCATGTCGAACTCGCGCTCGAGCCGCTCCTGCACGATTTCCATGTGCAGCAGCCCCAGGAAGCCGCAGCGGAAGCCGAAGCCCAGCGCCTGCGACACCTCGGGGTCGTACATCAGCGCGGCATCGTTGAGCTTGAGCTTTTCCAGCGAGTCGCGCAGGGCGTCATATTCGCTGGACTCCACCGGATAGAGGCCCGCGAACACCTGCGGCTTGACTTCCTTGAAGCCGGGCAGCGGCGCCGCGGCGGACTTGCCGGCATGCGTGATGGTATCGCCCACCTTGGCGTGCTTGAGCTCCTTGATGCCGGCGATGACGAAGCCCACCTCCCCTGCCGACAACTGCGTGCGAGACTCGGACTTGGGCGTGAACACGCCGACCTGCTCGCACAGGTGCGAGGCCCCGGTGGCCATGAACAGCAGCTTTTCCTTGGGCTTGAGCACGCCGTTGACCACGCGCACCAGCATCACCACGCCGACGTAGTTGTCGAACCAGGAATCGATGATCAGCGCCTGCAGCGGCGCATCCGGATTGCCCTCGGGCGGCGGGATGCGGGCGATCACCGCTTCCAGGATGTCGTCTATCCCCATGCCGGTCTTGGCGCTGGCGGGAATGGCATCGTCCGCCGGGATTCCGATGACCTCCTCGATTTCCTGCTTGGCCCCTTCCGGGTCCGCCTGGGGCAGGTCCATCTTGTTCAGCACGGGCACCACCTCCACGCCGAGCTCGATCGCCGTGTAGCAATTCGCGACGGTCTGCGCCTCCACGCCTTGCGAGGCGTCGACCACCAGCAGGGCGCCCTCGCAGGCGGACAGCGACCGGCTTACCTCATAAGAGAAATCGACGTGCCCCGGGGTATCGATCAGGTTCAGGTTGTAGACCTTGCCGTCGCGCGCCTCGTAACGCAGCGCCGCCGTCTGGGCCTTGATCGTGATGCCGCGCTCGCGCTCGATATCCATCGAGTCGAGGACCTGGGCCTCCATCTCCCGATCGGACAAGCCTCCGCAGCGATGGATGATGCGGTCGGCAAGCGTCGATTTGCCGTGGTCGATGTGGGCAATGATGGAGAAATTGCGAATGTGCTGCATGCGATCCGAAGGTGTGAGCCCACCCCTGCGCGGCCTGCGGCCGCTCCCCCTCGAGGGGGCGGCACTGACGGACCGGCAAAGCCGGATCCGCTGTGCCCTGGGGACAGCGTTGTACGAGCTTTTGTCGCGCGGGGCGAACCCCTTGCAAAAAAAGGGGGCGCAACGCGCCCCGCCTGTGCCCGGCCGCGGGGGGGAACCCCCGCCGCCGGTGTGATTTGCCGCGACCCGGCATTTTACCGCCGAGCGCGGATGTCTGCCCGACTACCGTGCGGGCCGGATCGGCACCCACTGGGTGAGTTCGTCGCGCCTGACCAGCACGACATGACCCCGGCTGCGGTCCAGCTTGGCGACCAGGCCGTTGAACTGCGAGGCGCCGGTGATTTCGGTATTGTCGAGCGCCAGCAACACGTCGCCCTGGCGGATGCCCGCCCGGGCGGCCGGCCCGTCGGCGGCATCCACCTGCACCCCGCCACGGATCCGCAGCTCACGGCGGCGGGCGGCCGGCACGTCCGACACCACCAGGCCCAGCGCATTGGTCTTCTGGGCCTGGCTGCCACCTTCGTCGGGACGGGCCGCCGCGCTCTTTTCGGGCTCCAGCTCGCCCACCGTGATGGTCAGGTCGCGCGTACCACCGCGCCGCCAGACCTGGATGGTCGCCTTGGTGCCGGGCTTGGTCTCGCCCACCGTGCGCGGCAGGTCGGACGACCGTTCGATGGTCTTGCCGTTGAACTTCAGGATGACGTCGCCCGGCTCGATGCCAGCCTTCTCGGCCGGGCTGCCCGGCTCGACCATGCCTACCGAGGCGCCCGCGGTGCGGCCCAACCCGATGGCGTCGGCCACTTCCTTGCTGACTTCGCCGATCTGCACGCCGATGCGGCCGCGTATGACCCGGCCCGAAGCGCGCAGCTGGTCGGCCACGCGCATGGCCTCGTCGATCGGAATGGCCAGGGAAATACCCATGAAACCGCCGCTGCGGGAAATGATCTGGGAGTTGATCCCCACCACCTCGCCGCGCATGTTCAGGAGCGGACCGCCGGAGTTGCCGGGATTGACCGCCACGTCGGTCTGGATGAACGGCAGGTAGTCGCCGGTATCGCGGCCGGTGGCGCTGACGATGCCGGCGGTGACCGTGGAGTCGAGCCCGAACGGCGAGCCGATCGCCATTACCCACTCGCCCTTGCGCAGCTGGGTGGGATCACCCGCCTTCAGGGCGGTGGTGCCGGTGGCGTCGATCTTGATCAGCGCGACGTCGGTACGCTCGTCCGAACCGATGACCTTGGCCTTGAACTCCCGCCGGTCGGTCAAGGTGACGTAGATGTCATCGGCGCCGTTGACCACGTGATGGTTGGTCAGGATGTAGCCGTCGGAGGAGATGAAGAAACCCGAGCCCACGCCGCGCGGGACTTCCTGCCCCTCGTCGTTGGGCGGGGCCGGCGCGCGGGGATTGCGGCCCGGCGGAACGAAGTCGGGGCCGAAGAACCAGCGGAACAGCTCGTACGGATCCTGGCCCCCGCCGAACGGGCCGCCCCTCGCCACGGCTCGGGCCGTGGTGCGGATGTTGACCACGGCCGGGTCGGCCTTGGCCACCAGGTCGGTGAAGTCGGGCAAGGCGCGGGTCTGGGCCTGCGCCTCGACCTGCCCCGCCACCAGGAACAGCGCGGCGGCCAGCGCCAGGAAGGCCTTGCGGGCGACGCCGCGCCCCCGGGCGAGAACGCCGGAGGGTGAAGGGTGTCGAGGGTTCATGTCGTGCGGGTGGCGGGCAGCCGGGTGGAGAACTGCTGACATGTAAGCTCCGGGTAAAGAAAGACGAGAAGCCGGCCGCGATCAGGGCTTGCGCGCGGAAACCGGCGTGTAGCTTATCGAATCGGCGATTTGTTGAATGGTACCCAGCGGCGCCTCGCCAAGTACAGTGATCCAGTGGTCGCCCAGCCGGCGCCCGACCACGTGGATGGCGCCCCGCGAGCCCGGCCCGACCTGGCGCGGATGCGCCTCGCTATAGGGTTCGATGAAAACGGATATCGCCGCCAGGCCATCCGAGAGCATGACCTGCTTGACGTCGGGCTTGCCTCCCATCGAGCGCTGCACTTCCATCATCTTGTGGAAACCGGCGGGTTCCCCCACCTTCCAGCCCAGGTCGGCCAGCTTGACCGGATTCAAGTGGGTGCGCACCACGCGCCAGCCCTCGGTCTTCCAGCGCGGCTTGAGCTGCTTGCGGTCGACGTCGGCCCCCACCTGCAAGGCAATGAAGGCCACTTGCTCGACGACCTCGTCTTCGGGGGACAGCGTCTGCGCCCGCAGCAGCAGGCCCGAGTTGCTGTCCGCACAGAGACGGTAGCCGTAGCGGTCATTGTCCCGGGGACGCAGCGTGATGACCTGGCAGTCGCGGTCGGCCACCCGCTGGGGTTCGCGCTCGACGCTGACCTCGTAGTGTTCGACCAGTTGCTCGGCGTTGCCGATCATCAGGCCGGGAAAGCGGTCGCGCGCGGTACGGGTCTCGACCAGGACTGCGCGCTTTTCCGGCAACAGGCATTTGATCTCGTCGTCCTTGCGCAGGAATTCGAGCGGCTGGCCATCGAGCAGCTCCAGCCGCTCGCGCTCGCTCTTGCCGTCGAACACATGGGTGATGCGGGACGACTGCATGGACGCGCCCTGCTGGTAGGCAAAGACGCCGGAATAATCGAGTTCGCGCGCCGAAGCCTGGATGCGCTGCAGCAATTCGATATCGTTGGCCGGCGCCGCCGGGGTCGGGGTCTGCGCCTGGATGGCCACCGGCAGCAGGCAAAGTACGGCAAACGCCAGAAAACGGGTGGGCGACACCACGACCGAACGACTGACCTCCGACACGAGACCTTCCTTCAACGTTGTCCTGCGGGGGATTCGACAGAGGTGGCGGAAACCTGGCGAATGGCGCTGCGCCCGGCGATCTGCCTGTGCGCGTCGAGATACTCGCCCAGCGAAACGTCGACCTGCTGGTCGGCCCGGCGCGCACGCGCCGGCGCGGACACCGGGACGATGGCCGGCGCGGCGGCCGGTTGCGCGCTGGCGGAGAACTCGACCGGCACGCCCTGCCCTCCGAAATAAGGCTGGGCGATCCATGTGACCGACGCGACAGCCGCCGCCGCGGCCAGGCCGGGGAAACCGTAGCGTGTCATGAAGCGGCGGGAAGCCGGCCGCCGGGGGGCGGCGACGATGGAGGCCTCCTGTTCGAGCGCCTCCAGGAACCGCTGATGGAAACCGGCCGATACCGGCAGCGCCAGCTCGGGGGTCCGCACCACGTCGCCGATCAAATGATAGAGGTCCCAGTCGGCCTGGCCTTCGGCGCTCGCCAGGTGGGCGGACAACCGGGCGGAACCGGCGGCCAACGCGCCGTCGGCGGCGTCGAGCTCGCCGTCCATGTAGGCCGACAGCCACTCCTCGACCTGGGCCTGCTGCAGTCCGTCCTGGACATCCAGAGCAGACGCGGCCGCCGCCTGGCCTGAACCGACGGACTCACTCCGATGCGATGTCACCTGCATTTCCATAACCTCCGGGGCTACCGATAGCCCGGTTACCTGCCATTTTGCCTAAACTTCATGCCAGCCCGCATCCCCTTGGCTACCACCGCTTGTCGTCCTGGGTACCCAACAGGGGCCTCAACCGGGCCGCTATCGCTTCGCGCGCCCGGAAAATTCGGGAGCGCACGGTGCCTATGGGACATCCCATCGACTGCGCGATGTCCTCATAGCTCATTCCTTCAATTTCACGCAACACGATAGCCGTTCGCAGCTCTTCGGGGAGAGCCTCGATCGCCAAATTGACCGTTTCGGCAATTTCGCGAGTCGCCATCATGGATTCTGGCGTGTTGATATCACTTAGGTTATCGGTTTCGTCGAAAGTTTCACCGTCTTCGTTCTCGTACTCGGACGGCGAGCTGGGCCGCCGGCCCGAGGCCACCAGATGGTTCTTGGCGGTATTGATGGCGATGCGGTAGAGCCAGGTGTAGAAGGCGCTCTCGCCGCGGAACTGCGGCAGCGCACGATAGGCCTTGATGAAGGCCTCCTGGGCGACGTCCTCGACTTCGCTGGGATCCCGGATGAAGCGCGACAGCAGGCGCAGGATCTTGCGCTGGTACTTCAGCATCAGGAGCTCGAAAGCCTTCTTGTCGCCCCGCTGCACGCGGGCGACCAGCTCGGCGTCGATGTCGCGCTCGCTCGTCATGCCGGGTTCCCCAGGCGCGGGTCGCGGGCCTGCGGGCTCACCAGCAGGCCTTCGCCGCGCTGCTCGGTCCAGGCGGCGGCGATGCGCAGCAGGCGCCAGTCGCGGGCGTCCAGGCTGTCGGACCAGACCGTGACGGTGGCACGGACAGGGCGATGGAGACGCCCCGGCGGCGGAGCGAGGTCCCCTTGCAGCGTCAGCCAACCCAGCGGCGACCTCCAGATCCGCCGCGGCCGCAAGCGCCGCCAGCCGCTGTCGTCGGCCAGCATCCAGTTGCCGCCGGCGTCGACCGCGATCGCCCGGTACGCCGAGCCGCGGCGTTGCTGCACTGCGATAGCCCCCAGGGCGAGCGTCAGCCCCACGGCCGGCGCCGCGGCCCAGGCCAGCGGAGAGCCGGCCAGCGCGAAATAGGCGCCGGCCGCGGCCGCCCAGCCGGCGGCCACGGCCATGCCCCGTCCCAGCATGCCGGCGCGACGCGAACGCCGCAGGCGCGCCAGCATGGACAGGCTGGAAAATGGCGCCCCCGGCGCCTCGATGTCGCTCAAATCAGACCTTGCGTACGATCATGGTGCCGTTGGTACCGCCGAACCCGAAGGAATTCGACAGCGCGACATCGATCTTCATTGGCCGCGCCTGGTTGGCGCAGTAGTCGAGATCGCACTCGGGATCTTGATTGAAGATGTTGATCGTAGGCGGCGCGACCTGGTAATGGACGGCCAGGGTGGTAAACACGGCCTCGATGCCGCCCGCCGCGCCCAGCAAGTGCCCGGTCATGGACTTGGTCGAGCTCACCACGAGTTGCTTGGCGTGATCGCCGAAGGCGAGCTTGAGGGCTTCGGTCTCGTTCTTGTCGCCCAGCGGCGTCGAGGTGCCATGGGCATTGACGTAGTGGACCTCGTCCTTGTTGATCCCGCCGTTGCGCAGCGCGTTGATCATGCCGCGGCACGGTCCCTCGCGATCGGGGGCCGTGATGTGGTGGGCGTCGGAACTCATGCCGTAGCCGGCGAATTCGCCGTAGATCCGCGCGCCGCGCTTCTTGGCATGTTCGTATTCCTCGAGCACCAGCACGCCGGCGCCCTCGCCCAGCACGAAGCCGTCGCGGTCGCGGTCCCAGGGACGGGAAGCGGTCTTGGGGTCGTCGTTGCGGGTGGAGAGCGCCCGCATGGCGGCAAAGCCGCCGATGCCCAGCGGCGAAACCGTCGATTCCGCGCCACCGGCCAGCATGACGTCGGCGTCGCCGTACTCGATCAGGCGGGCCGCGTCGCCGATGCTGTGCAGGCCGGTCGTGCACGCCGACACCACGGCGTAGCTCGGGCCCTTCATGCCGAAGCGGATGGACAACTGGCCCGAGATCAGGTTGATCAGCGATGCGGGGACGAAATAAGGCGAGATGCGGCGCGCGCCGCGCTGCAGGTATTCGGCTTCGGTTTCCTCGATGCGGGGCAAGCCGCCGATGCCCGAGCCGACGATGACGCCGATGCGCTCGGCATTGGCATCGGTGATTTCCAGCCCGCTGTCCTGCAAGGCCTGCACGCCGGCCGCGATGCCGTAATGGATGAAGGTATCCATCTGGCGCACTTCCTTGGCGGGAATGAACTGGCTGGCATCGAATCCTTTGACTTCACCAGCGATGTGGCAGTTGAAATCGGTAGGGTCGAAGCGGGTGATGCGGTCTATGCCTGAACGGCCGTTGACGATGTTGTCCCATGCGGAGGCGATGTCATTGCCCACGGGGGAAACGATACCGAGACCGGTGATGACGACGCGTCGCTTCACTGACTACTCCTCAAGTGCGCGCAGAAAAAGCGAATCCGGCAGCTGCCCTCCCGCCGTGATCCCGGCAAGGTCGCGCATGGCCGCGCCGAACCTAAAAAACGAAGGCGGCCGATGAGCCGCCTGCGTCATCGCATAGCGACTATTTACTTCTTGATGTGCGCACCGACGTAGTCGATGGCTTGCTGCACGGTCGTGATCTTCTCTGCTTCCTCGTCGGGAATCTCGGTCTCGAACTCGTCTTCGAGCGCCATTACGAGTTCCACCATATCGAGCGAATCGGCACCGAGGTCGTCGACAAAAGAAGATTCGTTTTTGATCTCGGCCTCGTTGACGCCGAGTTGCTCAGCGACGATCTTCTTCACGCGCTGTTCGATGCTATCCATGGAGATCCTCCAAAAGGGTCTATATCTAACTGAATTATAGCCAAGCTCGCCTGTCTAAAGCGCCCCGGCCGGACGAATGCATATCGCGGTCGCAATACGCGGAAATCAATTCATGAACATGCCGCCGTTGACGTGCAAGGTGGCGCCGGTCACATAGCCCGCCCCCGGCGAAGCCAGGTACGCGACGCAGTGGGCGATGTCTTCGGGACGCCCCAGGCGGCCCAACGGAATCTGGCCCAGCAAGGCACCGGTTTGTTCCTCTCCCAAGGCCCGGGTCATGTCGGTATCGATGAACCCCGGCGCCACGCAATTGACGGTGATGTTCCGGCTGCCCAGCTCCCGGGCCAGGGCCCGGGTCATGCCGGCCACCCCCGCCTTGGCGGCCGCATAGTTGGCCTGCCCGGCGTTGCCGCTGGAGCCGACCACGGACGTGACATTGATGATGCGGCCCCATTTTGCCTTCATCATCCCCCGCATGACGGCACGCGAGAGGCGGAAAACCGCCGTCAGATTGGTATCGATCACCGCCGTCCAATCCTCGTCCTTCATGCGCATCGCGAGTGTATCCCGGGTGATGCCGGCATTGTTCACCAAAATGTGAGGGCCGCCCTCGGCCTTGCCGATTTCGTCCACCAGGGCGTCCACCGCGGCCCCATCGTTGACCTGCAGCACCGCGCCCCGCCCCTTGGACGGAAAACCCGCCAGCGCCTCGGTGATGGCCTCGGCACCTGCCTGGGTGGTGGCGGTACCGATCACGGTAGCGCCCCGCGCGGCCAGCTCCGCCGCGATCGCCCTGCCTATCCCCCGCGACGCGCCCGTCACCAGCGCGACCTTGCCTTGCAATTCCATGATTTTTTCCTTCTCTCAACCCGGCGCGGCCACCGCTCCGCGCCATTCATCCTTCCCAACCCCTCGGTCTTGCCAGGGCACAGCGGATCCGGCTCCGCCGGTCCGCCAGTGCCGCCCCTGGGGGGCGCGCGTAAGCGCGTAGGGGGCCCCTTCAAGCTGCCTTGGAGGCTACGGCCTCCAAGGCAGCTTGAAGCGTCGCCTGGTCGGTAACCGCCAGCGCCGTCAATTCGGGAGCGATGCGCTTGGCCAGGCCGGTCAGCACCTTGCCCGGACCGCATTCGACGATATGGGTGATCCCCTGGGACTGCATGGTCTGTATGGTCTCCACCCATCGTACCGGATGCCAGGCCTGGCGCACCAGCGCGTCGGCGATCGCCGCCGGCTGGGTCGGCGCGGCCACGTCGACGTTGTTCAGGACCGGGATGCGCGGGGACTGGATGTCGATCGCCTCGAGGGCCTTGGCCAGCGTCTGGGCGGCGGGCTGCATGAGGCTGGAGTGGAACGGCGCCGACACCGGCAGCGGGAGGGCGCGTTTGGCGCCCGCCTGCTTGGCGGCCTCGCAGGCCCGTTCCACGGCGGTCTTGTGGCCGGCGATCACGACCTGGGCCGGGGCGTTGAAATTGACGGCCTCGACCACCTCGGACTGGGCCGCGGCGGCGCAGGCGGCGCGCACCTGGTCGTCCGTCAGCCCCAGGATGGCGGCCATGCCGCCCTGCCCCACGGGCACCGCCGATTGCATGGCATCGGCACGAATGCGGACCAGGCGCACGGCGTCCTCGAGGGTAAGCGCGCCGGCGGCGACCAGCGCCGCGTATTCGCCCAGGCTGTGACCGGCCACCACCGACGGCGCCGGCCCGCCCGCGGCCTGCCAGGCGGCATAGGCGGCGACGCCGGCAGTCAGCATGACGGGCTGGGTGTAAGTGGTGAGATTGAGCTTGTCGGCCGGGCCGTTGGCCATCAGGCCGGCCAGGTCCTCGCCCAGCGCCGCGCCGGCGCGGGACACGACGTCGGCCACGGCGGCATTGCCGGCGAAGCCGTCGAGCATGCCGACCGATTGCGAGCCTTGGCCGGGAAAAACGAATGCGATTTTAGTCATGGGAAGAACCCTGTATCTGGTTTTCCTGGGTGCTCACATGCGGGCCAGCACCGCGCCCCAGGTGAATCCACCGCCCACGCCCTGCAGCATCACCAGGTCGCCCCGCTTGACGCGGCCATCGCGCCGCGCGGCGTCCAGGGCCAGCGGGACGCTGGCGGCCGAGGTGTTGGCGTGCAGGTCCACCGTCGAGACGACCCGCTCGAGGGGAATGCCGAGGCGCTTGGCGGTGGCATTGATAATGCGCACGTTGGCCTGGTGGGGGATGAGCCAGTCCACGTCGGACAGCGGCACGCCCGCCTCTTCGACCACTTCGTGCGCGACACGGTCGAGCACCGTCACGGCCTGCTTGAAGACGGCCTGCCCTTCCATGCGCAGGAACGGATCGCCGGTGACTTCGCCATAGGCGACGTTGCCCGCCGCGCAAAGGATCTTGGTCTGGCTGCCGTCCGCATGCAGCTTGGCGGCCATCACCCCGGGCTCCGGCGAAGCCTGGAGCACCACCGCGCCGGCGCCATCGCCGAACAGCACGCAGGTGGAACGATCGTTCCAGTCGAGGATGCGGGAGAAGACCTCGGTGCCGATGACCAGCGCGCTGCGGGCGCGGCCGGCCCGCACGAAGCTGTCGGCGGTGGTCAGCGCATAGATGAAACCGGTGCACACGGCCTGCACGTCGAAGGCGGCGGCGCGCGAGGCGCCGAGCTTGGCCTGGATCAGGCAGGCGGTGCTGGGAAAAACGAAATCGGGCGTGGAGGTGGCGACCACGATCAGGTCGATGTCGGCGGCCTCGACGCCGGCGTCCTGCAGCGCGCGGCGCGCAGCCTCGGTGCCGAGTTCGCTCGAGGTGACGCCGCGTTCGGCGATGTGGCGCTGGCGGATGCCGGTGCGTTCGACGATCCAGGCATCCGAGGTTTCCACGCCCCGCTGGGCGAGCTCGGCGGCGAGCTCGTCGTTGGTGACCACGCGCTCGGGCAGGCAGCTGCCCGAACCGACGATTCTCGACCACACCGCGGGAGCGGGACTGCCGGACGGACGCGCCGCTGTTGCACTCATGCAATATCTCCATGCGAGGATGACACCAGGCCAGCCTCTTGCTCGGCCCCGCCTGCCGGCACGCTCGTTATCTGCGCGATGGTCTGCGCAGTCCGGGCGAGCAGGCCGCTCTCGACCGCGTCGTAGGCGTCCTGCAAGGCCCATTCGAACGCATAGGCGTCGGCGGAACCATGGCTCTTGATGACGACGCCGCGCAATCCCAGCAGCGCCGCCCCGTTGTAGCGGCGCGGATCCACTCGCCGCCGGAAGCGGTTCAGCACCGGCGTGGCGATGGCGCCCATCAACAACGTGAACAGGTTTCTCTTGAACTCTTCCTTGATGAACACGCCCAGCATCTTGGCCAGGCCCTCGGAAGACTTGAGCACGATGTTACCAACAAAGCCATCGCAGACGACGACGTCCACCGTGCCCTTGAAAATGTCGTTGCCTTCGACGTTGCCGTGGAAATTGAGCGGGCTGCCGCGCAAGAGCTCGGCCGCCTGCTTGACGACGTCGTTGCCCTTGATGGCTTCCTCGCCGATGTTGAGCAGGCCCACGGTGGGCCGCTCGCGGTGGCCGACGCTGGATACCAGCGCCGATCCCATGATGGCGAATTGCAGCAGGTGCTCCGCCGTGCAGTCGACGTTGGCGCCGAGATCGAGGATGACCGTCATGCCCCCCGACTGGTTGGGAATCGCCTTGGCGATGGCGGGACGATCAATGCCGTCGAGCGTCTTGAGCACATAGCGCGAAATCGCCATCCATGCGCCGGTGTTGCCGGCCGACACGCAGGCGTCGGCCTTGCCGTCGCGCACGAGTTCGGCGGCCACGCGCATCGAGGAATCCTTCTTGCGGCGCAGCGCGACCTCGACCTTGTCGTCCATCGTGACGACTTCCGAGGCCGGCACGATGCGCAGCCGCTCGCGCTGGGAAGCGGACGCCTTGGCGTGCGCCAGGCGGGCCTCGATCTGGTCGGCCAGGCCGACCAGCAGCAGTTCGGTGCCAGGGTGGCGGGCGGAAAACGCCAGGGCAGCAGGAATCGTCACGGGCAGGCCGAAATCGCCTCCCATGCAATCGATCGCGATACGGATCATAGCCATGGACGCAGAGACGACTGCCCGCGTTCGCAACGGCCGCCCGGCTTTCTACAGACGAAAGCTGTATCGGTCATCGGCAAACCTGGCTCGGCGGGACAGACAAGACCGGGAAAAAGGTTCCGCAAGTGCCCAGGGGTGGAATGCCGACTTCTTGACCTTGCGGCGTCCGCATTCCACCCCTGAGTGACGACCCCAGTGCAAGGTACTGCCCGGGGTCGCTCGGTATCACTCGTCGTTCTTGGTCTTGATGACTTTGCGGCCGCGGTAGATGCCATTGGGGCTGATGTGATGACGCAGGTGCGTCTCGCCCGTGGTCGGCTCGACCGCGATGGGAGGATTGGTGAGGAAATCGTGGGCGCGGTGCATACCACGCTTGGAGGGCGACTTTTTGTTTTGCTGAACGGCCATGTGACTGGACTCCTAGGAACGGCGCGCATTGTAAGCCAGAAGCCTACGCGTGACCGCCGCGAGTTCTAAAACCTGCTTTTCGAATGATGACGGCGGTCTGCGCAGGCTTGCCCGAAACGCCGTCCAAAAACCCAAACTGCTACGAAAACGCTTACAACAATCGCTTATTCGCCCGCATCGCGCCCAGCTGCCCGCAGAAGCAAGGCAGCGCGGCCCGGTGCGACTATACACAAAAACTGTCGCTTATTTACCGACATCGTCCGGCCGGGTCTTCAATCCGGCCAGCACCGCGAACGGCGAAGGCTTGTCGTCCGGCGCATCGCCGGACTTCCCGCCCCCCGAGGGGCACACGTCGTGCCTGGGCACGTACGGGACACTCAGGATCAGTTCGTCCTCGACCTGCTCGAGCAGGTCGAACCTGCGCGATCCCAGCACCTTTTCGAAATCGCGCCCCGCCTCGATGGCGTCCATGTCGGACTCGTCGAACACATCGGGATCGTCGAGCTCGGCTTCGGTTTCGACCAGCTGCAGCGCGACTTCGGATTCGATGGGCGTCGCCAGCGGCCCCAGGCAGCGCTGGCACTGCAAGGTAAGCACGGTTTCGACATCGAGCCGGATCAGAGGTTCACCCAGGGGACCGCGATCGGCCCGGGCCGACCAGCGCACCACTGCCGCCGGATCCTGCTCGGGCAGCCCTTCGAGAAGACGCACGAAGCGCGCCAGGGGCGTGCTGCCCTCGAGCGAGCGGCCGAGCCTGACGAACTCGAACGCATCGATATGGCGCACCGCGCCGGCTTCGCTGACGTTTTTCACGACGTGCTTCCCGGAAAATTCCGCCACGCTCCCGGGTCGGCCAAAGGCCAGAAAAGGACCTGGAAAGCCCCCCAAAGCAAAAGAAAAAGCTGCCCGGGAAAACGTTGGATAATAGCGCGAAAGCTCAAAAAGAGTCAAACAAGTCAAATACTTACCCCTCCCGTGGCAACCATGGCAACTCCCGAATCCCGTCCCCGGTCGCTGGTACTCGCGTCGACCTCCCCTTATCGGCGCGAGCTGCTCGAACGCCTGCGCCTGCCTTTTTCCGTCGTCCCGCCCGGCGTGGACGAGACTCCCCTGCCCGGCGAGGAACCCGCCGCCCTGGCCCTGCGCCTGGCGCTGGCCAAGGCGCGGGCGGTCAGCCGGACGCGCCCCGGCGCGCTGGTGGTCGGCTCGGACCAGGTCGCGACCCTGGGCGACGCCCCGATCGGCAAGCCGGGCAGCTTCGACAAGGCGCTGGAGCAACTGCGCGCCATGCGGGGCAGGACCGTGACGTTCCACACCGCCGTGGCCGTTGACGACGGCCGGCGCGCCGCCAGCGCCACGGTCGTGACCCGCTGCACGCTGCGCGACCTGCCGGATCGGGCGCTGCGCGCCTATCTCGAAGCCGAACGGCCCTTCGATACGGCCGGCAGCGCCAAGGCCGAGGCCCTCGGCATCGCGCTCATGGAGCGGATAGACAGCGACGACCCCACCGCCCTCATCGGACTGCCCCTGATCGCGCTGACCAGACTGCTTGCCGAATTCGGCCTCGACCCGCTGGACGCTCTGGAGGAGGCGCGCGCGTGAACGCATCCCCGCACGGCATCCTGCACCTGATCCCGGTTTCCCTCGGCAATGCGCCCCCAGAGCGCTGGCTGCCGGCCGAGGCACGCGCCCTGGCCGGGCAGCTGGACACCTACATCGCCGAGAACGCCAAGACCGCGCGTGCCTTCCTGAAGGCCATCGGTACGGTGCGTCCGATCCAGGAAATCACCATCCACACGCTCGACGCCAAGACCGGCGACCGCGACATCGCGGCCTGGCTCAAGCCCATCGCGGCGGGCGGTCAGATCGGCCTCGTCTCCGAAGCCGGTTGCCCGGCCGTGGCCGACCCCGGTGCGCGCGTCGCCCGGGCAGCGCATGAAATGGGCATTCGGGTGCAGCCCTGGGTCGGTCCGTCCTCCATCCTGCTCGGTCTCATGGCCAGCGGGCTCGACGGCCAGCGCTTCGCTTTCCACGGCTACGCGCCGGTGGATGCGGGCGAGCGCGCGCGCCAGCTGCGCGAGTGGGAACAGGCCTCGGCGCGGCAGAACCAGACCCAGATGCTGATCGAGACGCCCTACCGCAATGCCGCCATGTACGGCGCGCTCCTGGCCGCATTGCGGCCGACGACGCTGCTGTGCATCGCCCGTTCGCTCACGACCGACCAGGAATGGGTGCGGACCTGCAGCATCGCCGACTGGAAGCGGCAGCCGCCGCCGCAGCTGGACAAGCAGCCGACGCTGTTCCTGTTCCTGGCAAAAGGATGATTCCCGCCTGCGCGTGCCGTCTTCGTCACATGCGATAAACGGATAACCAAGCGCGAAAGAAATCGTTGGGCAGCCAGGCTCCCGCCTCTAGTATCCGGCTCATGGCCGGCATGCGGAGCGCGGGGCTTTCCCTCTCCCCATCCGGTCCCCGCCATTCCGGCCGCGGGCCGGTCCCAGGAGAGATGAACATGGCAGTACACGATTTGCACGTCCTGTCCGGCGCCGACGCCTCGGTCCGCCACGATGCCGATGTGCTGGTCATAGGAGGCGGCCCCGCCGGCACGTGGGCGGCGGTCAGCGCGGCGGCGCGCGGTGCGCGCGTCCTGCTCGCCGACAAGGGATATTGCGGCACCTCGGGCGCGACGGCGCCGTCGGGAACCGGCGTCTGGCACGTCCCGCGGGACGCCGCCGCGCGCGAGAAGGCAAAGGCCAGCCGCCTCGAAATGGGCGGTTTCCTCGCAGAGCACGCCTGGATGGACCGCGTGCTCGAACAGACCTGGGTCAACATCGATACGCTCACCGAATGGGGCTATCCCTTCCCCGTCGACGAGAACGGCCAGTTGCGCCGCACCTCGCTGCAAGGCCCCGACTACATGCGGCTGATGCGCAAGGCCGCCAAGCGCGCCGGCGCGCGCATCCTCGACCACAGTCCGGTACTGGAATTGCTGGTGGACGACCGCGGCGCCGTCTGCGGCGCGTACGGCATCAATCGGCAGAGCGGATCGACCTGGATCGCGCGCGCCGGCGCAGTGGTGCTGGCGACGGGCGGTTGCGCTTTTCTCAGCCGCGCGCTCGGCTGCAACGTGCTGACCGGCGACGGCTATCTGCTGGGCGCCGAAGTCGGCGCCCAGCTGTCGGGGATGGAATTCTCCAATGCCTACGGGCTGGGGCCGGCCTTCGCTTCGGTCACCAAGTCGCTGTTCTACAACTGGGCAAGCTTCTACGACCGCGACGGACGCCGCATCGAAGGCGCGGGCTCCTCGCGCGGACGCGGCGTCATCGCCAAGACACTTGCCACCCAGCCCGTCTACGCGTGCCTGGATCGGGCCGACGAACAGGTCCGCGCCTGGATGCGCACCGCCCAACCCAACTTCTTCGTGCCCTTCGACCGGCAGGGCATCGATCCCTTCACGCAGCATTTCCCGGTGACCCTCAGGCTGGAAGGCACGGTTCGTGGCACAGGCGGCCTGCACGTCGTCGACGAAAGCTGCGCCACGACCGTGGCCGGCCTGTACGCGGCCGGCGACGCCGCCACGCGGGAATTGATATGCGGCGCCTTCACCGGCGGCGGCAGTCACAACGCCGCCTGGGCCATGTCGTCCGGCTTCTGGGCCGGCGCCGGCGCAGCCACGTTCGCCCGGGATGCGCGCGCCTTCAGTCATCGGCGCGCGCATCGGACGGCTACGGTGGGACTCGGCGAAGATGCCGCCCAGGTGTGGGACCCGGACGAGGTGATCCGCGCCGTGCAGGCCGAGGTCTTCCCTACCGGGCGCAACTGGACCCGCAGCGGCGCACTGCTCGAAGACTCGCTGGGGCGGCTGGATGCCTGGTGGACGCGCGTGCGCCGCGGCCGGCCCGCGGCGGGCGGCGTGCAGGTGGTGCGGGCGCGCGAGGCGGCGGCCATGCTCGCGACCTCGCGCTGGATGTATCGCAGCGCCCTGCAGCGCACGGAGACGCGCGGCATGCACCGGCGCGCGGAACACCCGGCGCTCGATCCGGCGCAGCACCACCGGCTCGTCAGCGGCGGCCTGGACGAGATCTGGGTGCGGGCGCAGGCGGTACCGACACCGGCCATTCCCGGCGCGTTCGGGGGCAGGGCCGCGGCATGATCGAGATCGTCAGCGCCGAACGGTGCACCGCCTGCAACATCTGCGTGCACGCCTGCCCCACGAACGTATTCGACGCCGTGCCCGGCGGCCCGCCGCGCATCGCCCGGCAGGCCGATTGCCAGACCTGCTTCATGTGCGAGCTGTACTGCCCTGCCGATGCGCTGTACGTGGCGCCCTCGGCCGATCGTCCCGATGCGACCGCGGTGGAAACCGCTCCCCGCGTGCAGGCCCTGATGGGCAGCTACCGGTCCTCCATAGGCTGGGGATCGGGAAGGACGGCCACGGCGAAGCGGGACAGCAGTTTCGAGTTGCTTGAACGCGCCCATTAATAAATACCCCCCTACGCGCTTCGCGCGCCCCCCAGGGGGCGGCGCTAGCGGACCGGCAAAGCCGGATCCGCGGCGCCCTGGATCTAGTACGAGTTTCTTGGTTTGTGCACCGTTGCTACCGCTGGCAGCCAGCGAAGCACCGGCGCCACATTCCAAGAAAGCGGTACTAGACCCAGGATGCGGTGGATCCGGCTCCGCCGGTCCAGGGGACTCACCATGCTGGGCGCGCGTCAGCGCGTAGTGGGCCATTCCTTTAGGACAGATAATGCAATTCATTCGATTTGCGGCGGCCGCGGTGCTCGCCGTTGTGTCAGCAACCGCTCAGGCGCAGGCGTGGCCGGAGCAGATACGCTTCGGCGGTTTCGGGCAGGGTTTCGGCAAGCCGTATGGGCTGGCGGTGCTCGCCATCGCGCAAGGCAAGGGCTTCATTGCGGAGGAGTTCAAGGACACGCCGGTCAAGCTGAGCTTCGAGTATTTCACCGGCACCGGTCCGGCGATCAACGAGGCGATCGCCAACAAGCGCCTGGACTTCGCCCAGTACGGCGCGCTGCCCAATATCGTCGGCAAGGCCGCTGGCCTGCCCACGCGCATCGTGACGTCCTACGGCTACACTACCATCTTCGGCGTGGCCCGGCCGGACGTGCCGGTCAAGTCGTTCAAGGATCTCAAGGGCAAGCGGGTGGCGGTGGCCAAGGGCACGGTGTTGCACTGGGCCTTCCTCAAGGCGCTGGAACAGAACGGCCTGACGCTCAAGGACGTCACGCTGCTCGACCTCAGCACGGCCGACCAGCTGGCGGCGCTTACCGCGGGCAGCGTGGACGCGGTCATCGGGTCTAGCGTCCTGCTCTCCCTGCGCGACAAAGGCCTGGTCAAGGTGTTCTACAGCTCGCACGACATCGGGCCCAAGGCGGCCGGTTTTGGCGCCATCACGGTGACCGAGTCGTTCGAACAGCAGTATCCCGAGGCTACGCAGCGCGTGGTGCGCGGCCTGGTGCGCGCCGCCGCGTGGCTGAGCGCGGAGCAGAACCGCGAAGAAGCGCTGCGCATCTGGACCCGCTCCGGCGTACCTTATGAAGCCTTGCGCAGCGAATACGACGGCGTGCCGCTCAAGGACGTGTTCAATCCGCGCATCGACGACTTCTTCGTTTCGCAATACCGCGACGCCATCGCCTTCAGCAAGGACCAGAAGCTGATACGCGCCGGCATCGATCTGCAGCAATGGTTCCAGCCCAAGTACGTCAACCAGGCGCTGCAGCAGCTCAAGCTCGAGCAGGCATGGCCGCGGCGCGACGCGAACGGCAAGCCGCTGGAAGGCTGACCGGGAGGACGACGAGATGACCGCCCGTACCGACGTCCGCCTGGACCGCATCGCCGCCCCGGCCGCGTCCGCGCCCCGGCCCCGCAACGCCGGCGCGTGGCGCTCGGCGCTGCTGCCCCTGCTGCTGCCCGCGGTGGCGCTGTGCGCGTGGCAGCTGGCCGCCTCGCGCGGCTGGATGGCGCCGCAGATCCTGCCCGCGCCGGAGCTGGTCCTGGCGAGCTTCCTGGAGCTGCTGGAGAGCGGCGACATCGCCGCGAACTTCGCCGTCAGCCTGCATCGCATCGGCCTGGGCTTTGGCATCGGCGCCGCGCTGGGCCTGGCCACAGGCATCGCGCTCGGCGTCTCCGACACGGCCCGCGACTATGCCGACCCCCTGTTGCGCGCGCTGTTCGCGGTACCCTCCATCGGCTGGATTCCGATACTTATCTTGATCTTCGGCATTGCCGAGACGCTCAAGATCCTGATCGTGGCCAAGGCGGTGTTCGTTCCCATCGTCATCAATACCTCGCAGGGCATACGCGACATTCCCCATGCCTATCTGGAAGCCGCCCGGGCGCTACGGCTGCGGCCCTGGACCCGCTTCACGCGCCTCGTCCTTCCGGCCAGCCTGGGTCCGGTCTTCAGCGGGGTGCGCCTCGGCCTGGGCCACGCGTTCATCGCCCTGATCGTGGTGGAAATGCTGGCCGCGACCGAAGGCATCGGCTACATGATGGTCTGGGGCCGCAAGCAGTTCCAGACCGACGTGGTGATCGTGGGCATGATCGTGGTGGGGCTGGCCGGCTTCGCGCTGGACCGGGTGCTGCTGGGCATCGAAAAGACCTTGAGCCGTTGGGTGCCGCCGCATGACTGAAACCGCCCTGCCCGCATCGCGTGCCAGCCGCGCACGCATCTCCTCGCGTGCGTGGCGCGGCGCCGCCGTCCCGGCCGCACTCGTCCTGGGCTGGCTCGCATTCGTCGATAGCGGGGTCATCCGCACGCCGCTGCTGGTCCCCCTGCGCACGATCCTGGGCGCTCCCTTTCTCGATCCCGACGGCCGGCAGATCTGGCTCGCGCTCGCCGCCAGCCTTGGACGCGTCGTCGCCGGCATGGCGATAGGCAGCACGGCCGGCGTGGCGCTGGGCATCGCCCTGGGACTCTCGCGGCCGCTGCAGCGGAGCGTCGCACCCACCCTGCACACCCTGCGCCAGATTGCCCTCTTCGCGTGGATTCCGCTGCTCACCGCCTGGTTCGGCACCGGGGAAACGGCCAAGGTCGCGTTCATTTCGCTGTCCGCATTCTTTCCCGCCTTCCTCAACACCGAGCAAGGCGTGCGCGCGATCCCGCGCGCATACTGGGAAACGGCCGCCGTGCTCAAGCTGCGGCCCTGGCGCCGGGTGACGAAGATGGTGCTGCCCGCGGCGCTGCCCTCCATCCTGATCGGCCTGGAAATCGCGCTGTTGACCGCCTGGATCGGCACGGTCGGCTCGGAATACGCGATCGGCGTCGGCCGCGGCGTAGGGGCGTTCCTGGTGGCCGCGCGCGAACTGTTCCGCATGGACCTGGTGCTGGTCGGCGTCGTGGCGCTGGCGCTGGTCGGCTATGCCTTCAATCGCGCTTCGCGGCGCATCTTTTCACGTATCGTGACCTGGCGGGACCGCTGAATGACGACGTCTTCTTCCGTACACGCCCCCGCGGCGCTTTCTTTGCGCCGCGTCGGCAAGCAATACACCGTGGACAACCAGCCGCTGCCGGTGCTGGACCGGATCAGCCTCGACCTGAAGCGGGGCGAGTTCCTCAGCATCGTCGGTGCATCGGGCTGCGGCAAGTCGACGCTGCTGCGGCTGGTCGCCGGCCTGGATTCCGCCTTCGACGGCGAGATCCTGATCGACGGCCGCCCCGTCGCCGGCCCGGGCGCCGAGCGCGGCATGGTGTTCCAGGACCATAGGCTGTTTCCGTGGCTGACCATCGCGGGCAACGTCGCCCTGGGCTTGGACAGCCTCGACCTGCATGCCCGCGAACGCGATGCGCGCGTGGCGGCAATGCTGGAACTGGTGGGCTTGCCGGCCTTCGCCACGGCCTATCCTCACCAGTTGTCGGGCGGCATGGCGCAACGCGCGGCGATCGCCCGTGCGCTGGTTTCCGAGCCGGACATTCTGTTGATGGACGAGCCCTTCGGGGCGCTGGACTCGCTCACCCGCGTCTACCTCCAGGAGGAGTTGCTGCGCATCTGGTCGCAGCGCCAGGTGACCGTCATCGTCGTCACGCATGACGTGGAAGAGGCGGTCTACCTGAGCGATACCGTCGCCGTCATGGCGCCGCGGCCGGGCCGCATCGTCGGGGCGACGACCGTGGACCTGCCGCGTCCCCGCGACCGCGCCGACCCTCGTTTCGGCGAGCTCAAGAGCGCTATTCTCGGCCAGTTGCGGCGCTGAACGGGCGGCGGTTCGCGCCGCCCTTCGCCCGCTATTTCCAGTGCCAGACGCCGCCGGCGCCGCCCAGTCCGGTCTTGGCCACGCCCGCGCCGAAGGAAACGCCCACGCGCTTGGCGAAGCGCTCGGCAAAGTTCTCGCGCACGGTATAGTCCACCACGGTATCCGCCTTGATGACGTCGCGCGCGACGCTGTCCACGGTGCCCAATTCATCCGCCAGCCCCAGCTCCACGCTCTTGGCGCCGGTCCAGATCAAGCCGCTGAACATGTCGGGGGTCTCGTGCAGGCGCTCGCCCCGCCCTTCGCGCACCGCGCTCACGAACTGCCGGTAGATCTCCTCGACCAGCGCCTGCGCGTGCGCCTGCTGGGTGGGATTGCGCGGCGAGAACGGATCCAGGAGCGCCTTGTTCTCGCCGGACACCACCAGGCGCCGCTCCACGCCGAGCTTGTCCATCAGGCCGGTAAAGCCGAAGCCTTCCATGATGACCCCGATCGAGCCGACGACGCTGGCCTGGTTGACGAAGATCTTGTCGGCGGCCGCGGCCACGTAATAGCCGCCCGAGGCGCAGATTTCCTCGACCACGGCATAGACGGGCTTGTCGGGATTCTGGCTGCGCAGGCGGCGGATCTCGTCGTAGATCATGCCGGCCTGCACCGGGCTGCCGCCCGGGCTGTTGATCCGCAGGACCACGCCCTTGGCGCCGCTGTCGTCGAACGCCGCCTGCAGCGCCGCGTTGATTTTCTCGGCGCTCGCCTCGCCTTCGGCGTCGATGACGCCGTCGAGGTTGATCAGCGCGGTATGCGGGTCGGGCGTGCCCGAACCCGACCCGCCGAACAGCACGCCGGTGGCCGTCAGCACCACCAGGACCACGATGGCCAGCGCCAGCAGGCGGAAGAATATGGTCCAGCGGCGCCGGGCGCGCTGCTCCTTGAGCGATGCGAAGACCAGCTTCTCCAGCACTTCGCGCTCCCACTCGCCCGGAGCGCTGCGGGGCGGCGTGTCGGGCGGCGGGGCGGAATGGACATCCTGGGACATGGAAAGAAACTCGCTATGAAAGGTCTGGATTCGTAGGATAGGGCAAGTCTTGCCGCCACGACAGCCGCGGGGCGGCTACGCCGCCCTGGCCGCGACACGTCCGGCCAGCCAGCCGCTGAGCTCGCCGATGCTGCCCACCAGCGTCTGGGGCGCACAGCCGGCGAGCTCTTCCTTCGCATGCGCCCCGTAGGTCACGCCCACGCCATGTATGCCGGCGTTGCGCGCCATCTGGAGATCGTGCGAGGTATCGCCGACCATGACCGCTGCAGCGGGATCGACGTCCAGTTCGCGCATGATCTCGAACAGCATGGCCGGATTGGGCTTGGAGAAGGTCTCGTCTGCGCAGCGCGTGGTGTCGAAGTAGCGGCGGATGCCGGTCGCGTCCAGCGCCCGCTCCAGCCCCACCCGGCTCTTGCCGGTCGCCACCGCCAGGCGGGCGCCGCGCTCGGCCAGCCCGGCCAGCATCTGCTCGGCGCCGCTGAACAGCTTCAGTTGCGGGTCGCGCGTCAGGTAGTGGAAACGGTAGCGGGCGACGAAGGCCGGCACCTGGGCCTGCTCGAGCGTGGGCACCGCGGCCAGCAGGGCATCCTGCAGGCTCAGGCCGATGACCCAGGCGGCCGCCTCGTCGGGGGGGACGGGCAGTCCCAGGTCGCGGCAGGCGGATTGGATGGCGGCGATGATGGTCGGCGTCGAGTCCATCAGGGTGCCGTCCCAGTCGAACACGATCAGCGAATAGCCCTGGACGGGTCGGATCATGGATTTTCCAGATGCTGTAAGAATTTGACGCAATCTTCGGGCAGACGGGCCTCGAACGCCAGCGGCTCTCCCGTCGACGGATGCGGCAGGCTCAGGGTGTGGGCGTGCAGGAACATCCGGCGAAACCCGCGCTGGACGGCCGCCGCGGTGGCGTGCTCGTCGCCGTATTTGTCGTCGCCCACGATGGGAAAGCCGCAACTGGCCAGGTGCACCCGGATCTGGTGCGTGCGCCCGGTCTTGAGCTCGGCGTCCAGCAGCGAATACGACCCGTAGCGCCGCTTGAGGGTGAAGATGGTGTGAGCCGGCTGGCCGGCCGGATCGACCTTCACCCGGCGCTCTCCCGATTGGGTGGACCACTTGGTGAGCGGCTTGCGCACGTGCTGCCGGTCGTTCACCCAGTCCCCCGCCACCAGCGCCAGATAGTGCTTGTTCCACAGGCCGTCGCGCAGCGACTGGTGCAATCCCAGCAGCGCGCTGCGCTTCTTGGCCACCAGGAGGAGCCCCGAAGTGTCCCGGTCCAGGCGGTGCACCAGCTCCAGGAACCTGGCCTGGGGGCGGGCGCGGCGCAACTGCTCGATGACGCCGAAGTCCACGCCGCTGCCGCCGTGCACCGCGACGCCCGCGGGCTTGTCGATCGCCAGCAGGGCATCGTCCTCGAAGACGGTGGGAAACTCGGTGGCCGGCACGAAGCGCACCGGCGCCTCCGGCAGGCGGAATGGCGGCACGCGGACCACGTCGCCGGCCGCGATCCGGTGGTCGACCGCCACGCGGCCGCGGTTCACGCGCACCTCCCCGCCGCGGATGGCCTTGTACAGGTGGCTTTTCGGCACGCCCTTGCACAGGCGCAGCAGGAAGTTGTCGAGCCGCTGGCCATCGTGCGCCTCGTCCACTTCGACCAGGCGCACCGACGGCGCCGGCGCGGGTTCCGGGGACTTGGCCGGCCGGTCCCGGCCGGTCGAGGATTTCGCTTTGCGCAACAATGGGAGCGACATATAATCCTGAAGCCTGATGGAATCAGGCGGGTTGGAGCACAGGGGTTGACGCACACGTTGACCGCATGTCCCTAGTCCGCACTTCCGGCGTCGAGACGCGCTTTTCGCGGCGTTTCCGCCTGGTGTGCGCGAGACCTTTCCGAACCCTGGCCGCGGTGCCCAATCGGGCTGCGGCACGCCGCCGAACGTATCGCGGCTGGCCATGCAGCCTTTGCAGCACGCCGCCGGGTCTGGACAGGTCGCAAAGTGTGCCGGAATTGTACCCGTCCCGCCCGCCGGATTCTTCCGGGCCGTCATGGTCGCCCGCTCGTCGCACCGCAATGGCCTCAAATACATGGAAGCCAGCCACGCAACGACGGATATGCGCCCGCGGACGCTAGTACAGAGAAACCGTCGTCGTATACGCAAAGGCTCGCCCATGAGGCGAGTCTGTCTGGCTCGCAAAAACCGTGAATACCACTGCTTTCGATCCCGCAATCGTCCATCGTCCCCACCGCAGGCTGCGGTTCCTGGGCGATGGCTGCGGCATCCACGGTGCCTGCGCTCTCTCCCGACCTTGCGCATTCCCACCCGGCCAGTCATCGTGACCTGAGTCCGCGGGGTGCGGCTTTTCGCGCACCGGTTTCCTCCACTCGCTCCGCGCATCGCGCATCTTCCCGACGGCCCGAGGCTGCGCGCCGGTTTTTCGGCGCGACACGACCACGGAGAACTTCATACATGAAGCGCATGCTGTTTAACGCAACGCACCAGGAAGAACTGCGCGTTGCCATCGTCGACGGGCAAAAGCTCATCGACCTCGACATCGAAACCGCCGGCCGCGAACAGCGCAAAGGCAACATCTACAAGGGCGTCGTCACCCGCATCGAACCCAGCCTGGAGGCCTGCTTCGTCAACTACGGCGAAGAACGCCACGGCTTCCTGCCCTTCAAGGAAATCGCCCGCACCTACTTCAAGGAAGGCGTGGACGTGCGCAGCGCCCGCATCCAGGACGTGCTGCGCGAGGGCCAGGAACTGATCGTCCAGGTCGAGAAGGAAGAACGCGGCAACAAGGGCGCGGCCCTGACCACGTTCATCTCGCTGGCGGGCCGCTACCTGGTCCTGATGCCCAACAACCCGCGCGGCGGCGGCGTCTCGCGCCGCGTCGAAGGCGAGGATCGCCAGGAACTGCGCGAAACCATGGAGCAGCTCCAGGTTCCGCAAGGCATGAGCATCATCGCCCGCACGGCCGGCATCGGCCGCAGCGTGGAAGAGCTGCAATGGGACCTGTCCTACCTCATGCAGCTGTGGACGGCCATCGACGGCGCCGCCCGCGAGAATGCCGGCCCCATCCTGATCTACCTGGAATCGAGCCTGGTCATCCGGGCCATCCGCGACTATTTCTCGCCCGACATCGGCGAGATCCTGATCGACACCGACGACATCGCCGACCAGGCCTGCGCCTTCATGAGCGTGGTCATGCCGGACAACGTCCAGCGGGTGAAACGCTACCGCGACGACGTGCCCCTGTTCTCGCGCTTCCAGATCGAGCACCAGATCGAGACCGCCTACGCCCGCACGGTGCCCCTGCCCTCGGGCGGCGCGGTGGTGATCGACCACACCGAGGCCCTGGTCGCGGTGGACGTCAACTCGGCGCGCGCCACCAAGGGCAGCGACATCGAGGAAACCGCGCTGCGCACCAACCTGGAAGCGGCCGACGAAGTGGCCCGCCAGTTGCGCCTGCGCGACCTGGGCGGCCTGATCGTCATCGACTTCATCGACATGGAGGACGGCAAGAACCAGCGCGCCGTCGAGCAGCGCCTGCGCGAAGCCCTCCATTTCGACCGTGCCCGCGTGCAGATGGGCAAGATCTCGCGCTTCGGCCTGATGGAGCTGTCGCGCCAGCGGCTGCGCCCGGCGCTGAACGAGGGCTCGCACATCACCTGCCCGCGCTGCAACGGCACCGGCGTCATCCGCGACACCGAATCGAGCGCCCTGCAGGTACTGCGCCTGATCCAGGAAGAATCCATGAAGGAGAACACCGCCGCCGTGCACGCCCAAGTGCCCGTGGAAGTGGCCACCTTCCTGCTGAACGAGAAGCGCACCGACATCGCCAAGATGGAAGCGCGCCTGAAGGTCAACGTCATCCTCATCCCCAACAAGCACCTGGACACGCCGCATCACCGCATCGAGCGTCTCCGGCACGACGATCCCCGCCTCGAAAGCACCAAGGCCAGCTTCGAACTGGCCGAGGCGCCCGAAACCAACCTCGCCTATTCCACCCAGGAACACGAGGTCAAGGCGCGCCCCGAGGCCATCGTCAAGGGCATCACGCCTGCCCAGCCCGCGCCGGTTTCCGCTCCCGCGACGAACGGCGCGAACGGCTCCCGCGGCAAGCAGCCGGCTCCCGCCGAGGCCGCTGCCGGCGGCTTTTCCGGCCTGATGTCGCGCCTGTTCGGCTGGCTCAAGGGCAGCGCCGCCGAGCCGGTCGAGCCCGCCGCCCGTCCGCGCAAGGAAGAATCGCGCGAAGACCGCGAGGCCAACCGCAACCGCCGCCGCAACGCCCAGGGCAACCGCGGCCGGCGCGACAACCGCGAGGCGCGCGGCGACGATCGCGAGCGCCAGGAGGGCGAGGACGTCCGCAAGGAAGCCCGCGCGCCGCGCCGCGAAGGCCGCCGCGACGACCGTACGCGCGCACCCCGGCAGGAAGACCTGCGTAGCGCGCCGCCGGCCGCCGACGAGACCGAGCAGCAGGCCGGCGAAGCCCGCGGCCGCAATCGCCGCGGCCGCCGCGGCGGACGCCGCGAGGACCTCCCGGTCGAGGAAACCGCCGCCGGCGCCGCCGCTGCCGCGGTAGCGGACCAGGCCATCGCCGCCACGCCCGCCCCCGAGGCGCCCGTCCAGCCCGAGCCGGCAGTCGAACCGCAAGCGGTCCAGGAGGAAGGCCTTCCCGTCGCCGCCGAGGGTACGCAGGAAGGCGAACCGGAACGCAAGCGCCGCCGCCGACGCGGCCGCCGTGGTCGCCGTCAGGGCGAAGCCGGCGCCGTCGCGGCCGACGACGCGTCCCTGCAGGACGATGAAGCGGCCGACGACGAGGACGATATCCAGCCGGTAGCGGCCTCGGCCGAACCGCCGGCCGTCGTCTCCGAGCCCATCCTGGTATCGGCCGAGGCGCTGCCGGCCGATACGCCGGCCCCGGTGGTCGCCGAGGTCGTCCAGGCTCCGGCCCAGCCCCAGGCCGACGAACCGCAATCCGCCGCCGAGCGGGCCGGGGAACCGGCTCCGGTCGCCGCCGAAGCTCCCGCGACGGCCGTCGTCGCCGTCTCCGAAGCGGTGGAAGTCGAAGCGCCGGCCAGGCTGGCGACTGCCGAGCAGGCCGAGAAACAGCCCGAAGCCGAGCCGGCGGCTCACGCCGCGCCGGTACCGGCACCGGCCGAAACGCAGGCCGCCGTCGAGCCCGAGGCCCCGCTCCCGGCCGCCGCCGAGACGGCCGTGACGCCGCCCGCCTCCATCCTGGATACGCCGGCGCAGATCGTCGTCCCGCAGGCTGCGGAGCCTTCGCGCGACGAACTGCAACGCGTCGTCGAACAGGCAGGCATGCAATGGGTGGAAACCGACCGCGCCAAGCTGGCCGCCGCCCAGCAGGCCATGCCGGCGGCCGCGCCGGTCCGGCTGGGCCGCGAGCCGCGCGTGCGGCCGCAGGTCGCGCCCGAGGCGCTGGTCCAAGTGGAAACCCGTCCCGACCTGCGTCACTGATACGCAGCCGGGCCATCGAAATGCCGCACGCGTCCGCGTGCGGCATTTTTTTTGCGCGAACGGATGGCGGCGCCGTGTCGCCGGGCCCACATGGCTGCCGCCGGCATGCCGCAGAGCTGCCCGAGCCGCGTCGCAGGACCTAGAATGGCGGCTGATTCCCCACGGAAACCCTCCACCCATGTCCAGGAACACGATCGAAAACTCATGGCTGGGGAACATCCCGCTCACCACCAAAGTCTTCCTGCTGGTCGGCTTCTTCCTGACGCTGTTCATCCTGTCGAGCGTCGCCACCTCGATCGTGCTGGAACAGGAGGAAAGGAACCGCGCGGAGTTCCGGGCCACCGTCGATCTGCTGCGTGAAATCGACCTGACCACCCGCGCGCTGTATCAGCGCCAATCCGAGCTGCGCCAGCTCCTGCTGCTGTCGTCCAAGCCAGACACCAAGGGATTCGCCTCCGCCAACGCCGCCATCGATCGACATCTGCTGCACCTCGCCCAGCAGGTGCGCGACGACCCGGCGCAAAGCGCCCGTATCGATGCGGTGAGCCGCATGGACGACCTGTGGCGCAACACCATGGCGCAACCCATCATCGCGGAACTCGCCCGCCTGGCCCAGGAAGCTCCTGCCGCGGCAGCGGCGCAGCGCGAACAATTGTTCAGGCAGGCCAGCACCCGCGCATCGGTGTCCACGACGACGCTGGTGGCCGCCATGGACGATATCGGCGGCGCGGCCCGCCGCAGCATGGAGGAACGGGAACAGGCACTGCACCGCTCCAACGCGCTGCGCGAATGGATGCTGTGGGGCACGCTGCTGCTGGCGGCCTTGTGCAGCCTGGCGACACTGAGGCTGTCGGCCGTGCTCATCACTCGCCCCCTGCGCCATATGAGCCGGCTCATGGAACGCCTGGCCCGGCACGACCATGACGTCGAAACGCCGGAGCTCACGCGGCGCGACGAAATCGGCACCATCGCCCGGGCGCTCGCACGGTTCAAGCAGATGGCCATCGACCTCTCGGACCAGAACTGGGTCGGCCATTGCATAGGCGTCGTGGCCGACCGGCTGCAGCGCACGACCAACCACAAGGACTTCGCCCAGGCGCTGCTGGCACAGCTTTGCCCGGAACTGGACGCCGGCGTGGCGCTGTTCTTCCTGCGCGCGGAAGACGACGATGTATTGCGTCCGGCCGGCCATTATGGCTTTGAGCCGGCTGCCGGCGGACCGACGGCTTGCCGGGTGGGAGACGGGCTGGTCGGCCAGTGCGCCGCCGAGGGTCGTCTCATCGAGCTCGGCGCGTTGCCGGAGCATTACCTGCGGATGCGCTCGGGCCTGGGCGAGGCCACGCCGCCGTATCTGATGCTGGTCCCCGTCCTGTCCAAACAACGAGTGCTGGCGGTGGTCGAACTGGGATTGCTGCGACCGCTGAACGCCCGCCAGCGCCGCCTGCTGGAAAGCCTGATGCCGGTCGTCGCGCTCTCGCTGGAAAACATTACGCGTTCGGTCCGCACCGCCGAGTTGCTGCAGCAGACGCAAAGCCAGGCAAGCGAACTGCGAGCCTCGGAAGAAGAGCTGCGGACCCAGCAGGAGGAACTGCAGGCCTCCAATGAGGAACTGCGGCAGCAGTCCGAGCTGCTCAACCAGCAGAAGAACCTGCTGGAAGCGTTGCAGCGCGAAACGGCCGACAAGGCCGATGCGCTCGCCCGGGCCAGCCAGTACAAGTCCGATTTCCTGGCCAATATGTCGCATGAATTGCGCACGCCGCTCAACAGCCTGCTGATCCTGTCCAACGACCTCGCCGACAACCGCGAAGGCAACCTCACGGGCGAGCAGGTGGAGGCGGCCCGCATCATCCACGACAGCGGAAGCAACCTCCTTCGCCTCATCAACGACGTGCTTGATCTTTCCAAGATCGAAGCCGGGAAGATGGAACTGGTGCGGGAACGGGTCGACCTGCGCAGTTTCGCCGCCCGCCTCAAGCGCCACTTCGATCCGGTCGCGCGCGAAAAGGGCCTGCGCTTTTCCCTCGAATTCGGCGATGGCCTGCCGTCAGACATCGAGGCCGACGGCGGCAAGCTGGAACAGATAGTGACCAACCTGCTCGGCAACGCCTTCAAGTTCACCCAGGCAGGCGAAGTACGCCTCGCGATACGGCGCCCCGCCGGCGACCTCCCCGGCTTCCCCGCGGCCAGTTCGGTCGCGATCGACGTGCACGACACCGGCATCGGCATTCCCGCCGACAAGTTTTCGAAAATCTTCGGCACGTTCGAGCAACTGGACGCCGGCACCAGCCGCCAGTTCGGCGGCACCGGCCTGGGCCTCGCCATTTCCCGCCAGCTGGCGCGGCTGCACCAGGGCGACATCCAATTGCGCAGCGAGCCGGGGCAAGGCAGCGTCTTCACCGTGCTGCTTCCGGAAACCCCGCCCGGCGCATCGCCTGCGCCGCCGCCCGCGAAACCGGCGAGCGACATCGCCGCCGCGGCGCCGGCCGACTCCGCGAACGCCATTCCCGCCGCCCACGCCGGCGCAATCTCGATACTGGTCATCGAGGACGACCCGGCCTTCGCCCGCGTGCTGGGCGACATGATCCGGCGCAAGGGCTGCGAGGCCCTGGTCGCCGGCAATGGCGAGGCAGGCCTGCAAATGGCCCGGCAGCACCGGCCCACCGGCATCGTCCTGGACCTGATGTTGCCGGACATGGACGGCTGGACGGTGCTGGAACGGATCAAGGCCGAACCCGGCCTGCGCCACATTCCCGTCCATATCGTGTCCGCGCTGGACGAATCGCCGCGCAGCCGCGACGCGGGCGCCGCCGGCTACCTGACCAAGCCGGTCTCTGCCGAAACCCTCAACGGCGCCATCGACCGGTTGCTCCTGCCTGCCCGGGAAGCCCCCCGGCGCCTGCTGATCGTCGATGACGACCCCGCTTCCCGCGCCTCGATCCGCACCCTGCTCTCGGCCCAGCCTGTCGCGGTCACCGAGGCCGTTTCGGCCGAGGAAGCCCTGGCGCTCGCGCGGGGCAACGCATTCGATTGCATCGTGCTCGACCTGGGGCTGCCCGGGATGTCGGGATTCGATTTCCTGGAAAAACTCGGCGCTGTCGACCCCCGCCCCCCCGTGGTGGTGTATTCGGCGCGCGAATTGTCCCGCGAAGACCAGTTGCGGATACGGCCCCATACCGACAGCGTGGTGGTCAAGGGCAGCCACTCATCCGAACGGCTGCTCGACGAAGTGAGCCTGTTCCTCCACCGCGTCCGGCAACGCCCCATCGCGCCGGACGATGGACACGGCGATGATCTGCGGGGCCGCAAGATCCTGATGGTCGACGACGACATGCGCAACTTGTTCGCGCTGTCGAAGGTACTGCGCGGGCACGGCATGGAAGTCCTGCTGGCGCAGGACGGCAGCAAGGCGCTGCGGCAACTGGCCGAGCACCCGGATATCGATCTCGTGCTGATGGACGTCATGATGCCGGTCATGGACGGTTATCAGGCCACCCGGGAGATCCGCAAGAACCCGGACCACGCCCACCTGCCCATCATTTCGCTGACGGCCAAGGCCATGCAGGGCGACCGCGAGAAAAGCCTGGCCTCGGGCGCCAACGACTACCTCGTCAAACCGGTGGACATTCCCAAGCTGCTGTCTATGATGCGGGTATGGCTGCACCGTTAGACACTGCCTCCGGGGACATGTCGATGGAAACCGACCTGGACGAGATCGAACTCGACCTCTTCATCGAGGCCATGCGCCGGCGCCACGGCTATGACCTGGGCCAGTATGCGCGCGCCTCGCTCAAGCGGCGGGTGCAGGGCCTGGTCCGGCAGCACGGCCTGGACCACATCGGCGCCCTGACCGCTCGCGTGCTGCGCGACACCGCGTTCCTGCCCCAGGTGGTCGAGGGTCTCTCAGTCCCTGTCTCGGAAATGTTCCGCGACCCCTTCGTGTTTTCCGCGCTGCGCACCCAGGTGTTTCCCACGCTCGCTTCCTACCCCAGCATCAACATCTGGCAAGCGGGCTGCGCGCACGGGGAAGAGGTGTACTCGCTGGCCATCCTGCTGGAGGAAGCCGGCCTCTACGAACGCTGCCAGATCTACGCCACCGACTTTTCCGATGCCGCGCTGGCCCGCGCCAGGGAAGGCATCTTTCCCGCCCGCGAAGCCCGAGCCGCTTCGCTCCGATACCAGCAGGCGGGCGGCGGCATGACGCTGGCGGACTACTATCACGCCCGCTACGATCTGGTGAAACTCGATGCGGCACTGCGCCGCAACGTCGTCTTCGCCAATCACAACCTGGCCACGGACGGCGTCTTCTGCGAGGCCCATCTGATCCTGTGCAGGAACGTGCTCATCTATTTCAACAATGCCTTGCAGAACCGCGCGCTGGCGCTCTTTGCCGACAGCCTGGTACGCGGCGGCTTCCTGTGCCTGGGCACCAAGGAGAACCTGTCGACGGCGCCCGTTGCCGGAAACTTCGCGGCGGTGGACCGCGCGGCCCGCATCTTCCGGGCTATGCGGCCCACTTGAAGGAGGTTGCATGGAACTGGTGGCCATCGGTTGCTCCACGGGAGGCTTGCAAGCCCTGCAAACGCTGCTGGGGGGCCTGGCGCCCTGCCCCCGAACCGCCTTCGTCGCCGTTCTCCATACCGCGTCGGCCAGCGTCGATCTGCTTTGCCAGTTGCTCGCGCGCGAATCCCCCATGCCCGTGATGGAAGCCGAGGAACGCATGCCGGTCCGGCCCGGCGTCCTGCAGCTTGCGCCGCCGGGCTATCATCTGCTCATCGGCCGGGACCGGCATTTCGCCCTGACGGTCGATCCGAAGGTATGCTTTGTCCGGCCCAGTATCGACGTGCTGTTCGAATCTGCGGCCGATGCTTATCGCGCCAACATGGCGGGCGTCATCCTGACCGGCGCGAATGAGGACGGCGCCCTCGGCCTGTGCTGCGTGCGGCGGCATGGCGGCGCGGCGCTGGTGCAGGACCCGGAGGAAGCCGAGTCGCCCGCCATGCCACGGGCGGCGCTGGCCACGGCCGGTGCCGACCATTGCCTGCCATTGGCCGCTATCGCGATCGAACTCAACCGGATGTGCCTATCTTGAATACCCGCCTTCCCGCCCCGAGGATCCTGGTCGTCGACGATACGCCCGCCAACCTGTTCGCGATGCGACGGCTGCTGTCCCAGATCGATGCCGAACTGGTCGAGGCAAGCTCGGGCAACGAAGCGCTGATGCGCTGCCTGGACGAACGATTCGCGCTCATCCTCCTGGACGTCAACATGCCGGAGATGGACGGCTATGAAGTCGCCACCCTGCTTGCCAGCGAACCGCTCAATCGCGACACGCCCATCATCTTCGTCACCGCGGCCTATGCCGACGATCTCAACCAGCTGAAGGGCTACCGCAGCGGCGCGGTCGACTACATCGCCAAGCCGGTCAACGACGCGATCCTGCTATCCAAGGTAAAGGTTTTCCTCGAGCTCGAGACCAGCCGCCTGCGCTTGAACCAGGCGCTGGCCTCGCTGGAGCAACGCAATCAGCAACTGCAAATCGAGATCGCCGAGCGGCGCCGCATCGAGGAGCAAATGCGCCACCAGGCCACGCACGACCTGCTGACTGGCCTGCCCAACCGCGCGCTGTTCATCGAGACGCTCGACCGTTTCCTGGCCCGCGCCCACAGGCACGACGAATTGTTCGCCCTGCTCTACGTCGACATAGACGGGTTCAAGCAGGTCAACGACAGCCATGGCCACCATGCGGGCGACATGCTGCTGCAGGCGTTCTCGCAACGCCTGCGGGCGGCGCTGCGGACCGAGGACGTCGTGGCCCGCCTGGGCGGCGACGAATTCGGCGTACTGCTGGGCAAGATGACGGATGGCGAAGTGATCCGGCAGAAATGCGCCGATCTATGCGGGATGCTGCACGCCCCGTACCGGCTGACCGCCAACGGACAGTCTTTCACCGCGCATGTCGGGGCCAGCATCGGCGCGGCGCTCTCGCTGCTGCACGGCCAGACCCGCGACGCGCTGGTACAGGCGGCCGACAATGCGATGTACGAAGCCAAGCGCGGCGGCAAGAATCAATGCCGCCTGGCCTCGGCCATGATGTGACCTTGGCAAAGCGGACATGGGGCCAGGAGCCGCCCGCCGCCCTTAGAAGAGCGCCGGGCTGCCCTGCCGCGAGCCGGCGCGGCGCAGGAATTGCGCCGCCGCTTCGCTGCCCATCGGCGGCGAGCACAGGAATCCCTGCCAGGCATCGCATCCCAGCTTCCTGAGCGCCTCGAGCTGCTGCGTCGTTTCCACGCCTTCGGCGATGGTCTGGATGTCGACGTTGCGGCAGAACTGGATCACCGTGCGCAGCATTTCCTTGTCATAGGCATTGTCGAGCATGCCGGCCACGAACTGCCGGTCGAGCTTGACCGCGGCGAACGGGGCCGAGCGCAGACGCAGGAAATTCGAGTACCCGCTGCCGAAATCGTCGAGGCTGAAACCGACCCCCATTTCGTTGATCCGGCGGGTGATCGTGGCGGCCTCGTCCGGATCGGAAATCTCGGCCGACTCGGTCAATTCGATCTCCAGCCTCCCCGGCTCCACGTCGTATTCGCTGAGGACGTCGCGGACCATCTCCGGCAGGTCGCCCTTCAATTGCACGGCGGAGAGATTGACGGCCACCTGGGAACAGAACACGCCTTCGTCGCGCCAGCGGGCAAGCTGCTCGCACGCCCGGCGCAGCACCCACGATCCCAGCAGCGTGCTGAGTCCGGCGGCCTCGACCTCCGGCACGAAATCGTTGGGCATGACCAGGTCGCCCTTGCGGTGCCAGCGCAGCAGCGCCTCGAGCCCGCGCACGCGGCCGGTATCCATTTCGAGCTGCGGCTGGTAGAACAGCTCGAACTCGCCGCGGTCGATACCCTGCATGACCTCGGTCACCAGCGTGTCCTCGCGGCTGAGCAGCCTGCTGTCGAGATCCTCGGGGCCGTCGCTCCAGCACACCCAGCGCGCGCGCGTGCGCAGGGCATAGCGGGCGGCCTGCTGGGCCCGCAACAGGACGCTCGAAGCCTGGGGAATGTCGCTGGGCAGCATGACGATGCCGAACGCCGCCATGGCCCCGCCCCGGCTCGCGCCGAGGATCTGCAAGAGCGACGAACGCTGGAACAGGCGCTGCGCGGCGCCGATGGCGCCCGACCTGTCGTTGACGTCGCGCAGCACGATCACCAGGCTGGTGGCGTCCAGGACGCAGAGAAGGTCGTCCTGCCGGATGAAGCAGCGGATCCTGCCGAGGATCTCGTTGCGTACCGGGGGCGCGGCATCCGCGGGCAAGGCCAGCGCGAGGACCGCGGCCCGCCGGCGCTCCGCGATCAGCGCGGCCAGTTCGCGTAGCAATGTGACCCGTTCGCCGACGGCGGCGAACTCTCGGGACGTGTCGGCAGGCTTGGACCTTCTAGGCATCGGCGACATGGAGAAATCGAGCAATTATCAGGCTTCTTTTAATCGATATACCGCAGTCCGTCATCCGGCGCCTGGCACACGGAATCGTTGGTATCGGATCATCGCACAGTGGCGACCATCGCAAAAGCAAAACGGGATTCCAGGTCGTCAAGCCTTCCCTCGAGGTTGTCTCGTTTATGTTTGAATCCAGATGTTAGTAACCGCCAACATCCAAAATTCCCTTTCGTACGACATAATGAGTGACGGACCCCGGATGAGATCCGCGCCAGCCTTCCGTTACAATGTTAACAACTGTTTACGCCTGCGCGGGTTTCTACCGGTAATGCCCTATTTTTCTTCCAACGAGCAGGGAATGCATGGTGGACCAGACAATTCTTGAATATCTCGGCGACCGGCAAGCGTCGAAGCAATGGAAAGGTTTTCTGAATGCTCTGGTGCAGGAATTCGCCAGCCAGCTCTCCGAAGCCGATCTACGCGCGCTCATGCGCCGGGTGGGAAGCCGGTTTGCCGAGCAGTCGCCGCTGGCCGAATGCCGCACCCTGGACGACGTCCAATTCGCGATGAGCAAGATATGGATGGCGAACGATTGGGGCTGGGTCACGGTAGAAGAAGAAAACGGCTCGTTACGCCTCAGCCATAACTGTTCACCACTTCGGGCAGCGTTTGGGCAGCGCGATCGACCTGTCGCGGCGCCCGGTCACCGACAGCCTGCTGTCGTTCGCCGGCGCCCGAGACTCGCGCACGGGACAGGCCTGGGGCGGCGTATCGGCCACCGGCGGACGCCTCGAGCTGACCTGGGACAACGGCGACTACGGCATCTACGGCTACGGCGCGTTCCACTCGCTCAACGGTACCAACGTCGCCTCGAACACCCGCGTCGAGGGCGGCGGCGGCCTGTATTGGCGCCTGCTCCGCTCGCCCGATTCCGAGTTGACCGCGGGCGTCAATTTCACCGGCATCGGCTACGACAAGAACCTGCGCTATTTCACCTACGGCCACGGCGGCTACTTCAGCCCGCAGCAATTCTTCGCCGCCAGCGTGCCCGTCTCGTGGACGCAGCGCAGCGGCAAACTGTCCTACCAGGTCAAGGGTTCGTTGGGGGTGCAACGCTTCAAGGAAGACTCGGCGCCGTACTTCCCCACCAGCGGCTCGCTGCAGTCCGCCGCGCAACAGGCCGCCATCGACGCCGCCGCCTTCGGCCTGACGTCGAACACCAGCGGCGCCTTCTATCCGGGCCAGACCAAGACCGGCCTGGGCTACAGCCTGGCCGCCGCCATGGAGTACCAGATCGCCCCCCAGTTGACGCTGGGCGGACAACTGGCGATGGACAATGCGCGCGACTATCGGCAACTGATGGGAGGCGTCTATCTGCGCTACGCGTTCCAGCCTTACAGCGGCCCGGCCGCGTACCCGCTCACGCCGTATCGGTCGCTGTATCCGAGCAACTGAGAGTGTCGGCCATGGCCGCCCCCGGTCTGGGCAGCATGCCGGTACGCACTCCGCGCAATGAGAAAAGCCCGCTTCGAGACCGAAGCGGGCTTTTTTCTCTTGCCGGAAGAATATCGGGAGCGAGCTCCGCGACGCTGGCTCGCGCTACGGCGTTGCCGGCACGAACCCCAGCTTCGCCACCCTCGCGAACCGCTGCGTGCTGCTGGTCAACGTTCCCAGCGTAAAGATCCACAAGCCCTTTGCCGTGGCGGCCCCGGTATCGTAGTCCGCTATCGCGACGCCGTCCTCGCTTCCCGCGCAAGCCGCGCCGGTGAAGATCAGCTTGACCTGGTACAGGTTCTGCGTGCTGATGCCCGGATAAGGGCCGATGCGGCTTACCGGTCCGCCGTCGGTCGAGGCATCCACGATCTTGCAGGCGTCGCGGGTGCCGCTCAGGATACCGTCGGCGCCCACGCTGACGGTCATCGCGGGCGTATCGAAGGAAGCCGTCTGGTATGACCGGCCGGCCACCGCGGAGAGCTTGGCCGGGTTGGCGCTATAGACGTCGCTACGATTCAACGAGAATTCCGTCACGGCATCGCCAGAAGCCGGATCGGCGAAACTTGCCGTGAACGTGTTGCCTATTACGGTCCCGCTCAACGACGTCGTGGTGCTCGTGCCTTGCGAACTATAGAAGGTCGCGGCGTCGTCCACCATCCTGCTGTTGCTGCCAGCGGCCCGGGCCAGGAGGCCGCTCAACACGTCATAGCCGCCGCCATTGCGCCGATATAAAAAGTAGTACCCGTCCGGCGTCACCACGCCCTCGAAACCGCCGCGGGCTGCGGTCCAATAGCCCTCGGCGAATTGCGGCGTGCCGGGGTCGGGCGGTTCGGTGCTGGTATCCGCGGTGCCGCGGAGGATGAACGTATTCAACGCCTGCGGATTGGAATCGGCCGTGAATACCCAGATGCCCGTCTTGGCTCCCGTCGAACCGTATTCGAGCACGGCCCAGCCGGTCTGCGTCGACCCGGGCCGGGAGCACGAATCTCCCGACAGGCTGAGAACGATGCCGTACACGCCGCGAGCAGGATTCGGCGTGGAAACGCTTCCGGTGAGCTTGCAGCCGCCGTTGTTGCCCGTCAGCCGGCCGGCTGCGTCCACGGTCATGCTCCAGCCCCCGCCGAACGCGCCGCCACCGCTGTAGCTGCCCGCCATGGCCTGCAGCGATGAAGCATGCATGTAGAGATCGGGCCGGTATTCCAGCGTGAACGGAACCAGCGTGGTGCCGGACGCCGCGGCCGCCGTGCCTGTCGGGTTGCTGTAGTTGCCGCTGATGCGGGCATTCGGGCTTTCGGCCGTCGCCGCGCCCGTCACGGTTCCCGAAACGGTGATGTTCGATGCGAACTTTCCGTCCTGCGTCGAATAATAGGTCGCATTGCTTGCGCGCAGCATTGCCACGTTGACGGACAAATCGCCGTAGAGTCCATCGTAGCCCCTGCTGCTGCTGGCATAGCGCGCGAAATAGAAGCTGCCTCCCTTGCCGTCGAGGCCCCCGTCGATCACGCCGATGAAATCCCGCTGCGCCCCCAGCGGCCCCGCCTTGCCAGTATAGATGCCCGCCGGGTACTGCTGCACGGCGGGAGCCGTCCCGCCGTCCCCCGAATCCCCGCCTCCGCATGCGCTGAGCGCCATCGCCACGCCGGCCCACACCAGGATCGATCTCAGATTCATTCTCTTCCCTTGCAAGAACGCTCCCCCAGGAGCCGCCATGTCGAGCATTGTAGCCGCGCCCCTCCACGTATTGCGGCATCGCCGAACCGGCCCAAGCCTAAACCTTTGCAATCGAGCCGCCAGGCACGCGGCGCTTGCCGCCGCGCTCCATGGAGTAGTATTACAAGTGAGGCCGCCCGTGCCGGCCCGCTTTCGCCTTGATATCCGCCGTGACCGCCAAGACCATCCTGCTCACCGACCATCGCAGCCGCCGCCCCGCCCCCGTCGTGCCGGGCGTGCCCATCGCGCCGTCCGGCCGGCTGGCGGACACGCGCGGGCGGCCGCTGCACGACTTGCGCATCTCGGTCACGGACCGCTGCAACTTCCGCTGCGTGTACTGCATGCCGAAGGAAGTCTTCGGCAAGGACTACCCCTACCTGCCGCACGACGCCCTGCTCAGCTTCGAGGAAATCGTCAGGCTGGCGCGCCTGTTCGTCGCGCACGGCGTCGAGAAGATCCGGCTCACCGGCGGCGAACCGCTGCTGCGCAAGAACATCGAAGCCTTGATTGCCCAGCTGGCCGAGTTGCGCACACCGGCCGGCCAGCCGCTCGACCTGACGCTCACCACCAATGCCTCGCTGCTGGCGCGCAAGGCCCGGGCCCTGGCCGATGCGGGGCTGCGGCGCGTCACCGTCAGCCTCGATGCGCTGGACGACACGGTCTTTCGCCGCATGAACGACGTCGACTTCCCCGTGGCCGACGTCCTGCGCGGCATCGACGCCGCGGCCGAAGCCGGTCTGGGGCCGATCAAGGTCAACATGGTGGTCAAGAAGGGAGTCAACGACGACCAGATCGAATCCATGGCCGAGTACTTCCGCCATTCCGGCCATACGCTGCGTTTCATCGAATATATGGACGTGGGCGCCTCCAACGGCTGGAAGATGGACGAAGTCCTGCCTTCTGCCGACGTGCTGCGCCGCATCGGCGCCCGCTGGCCCCTGGAAACGCTGCAGCCGCACTACGCCGGGGAGGTGGCCCAGCGCTGGCGCTATCGCGACGGCGCGGGCGAGATCGGCGTCATCTCCAGCGTCACGCAGGCCTTCTGTTCATCCTGTACCCGCGCCCGGCTCTCGACCGAAGGCCAGTTGTACCTGTGCCTGTTCGCCGACCAGGGCTACGACCTGCGCGCCCTGCTGCGCGGCGGCGCCAGCGACGCCGATCTCGCCACCGCCATCGCCCACATCTGGCATGGCCGCACCGACAATTACTCCGAACGCCGCTCCGCCGACACCCCGCGGGCCGGCCGGATCGAGATGAGCTATATCGGGGGGTAGAGAGGCCCCCCCCTACGCGCTGACGCGCGCCCCCCAGGGGGCGATGCGAGCGGACTGGCGGAGCCAGATCTGCCGCATCCTGGGTCTAGTACCGTTATCTTGGGTTGGGGCACCTGTGCTTCGCTAGCTGCCAGCGGTAGCCACGGTGTAGCAATTTAAGAAACTCGTACTAGACCCAGGGCGCCCCGGATCCGGCTTTGCCGGTCCGCCAGTGCTGCCCCTTGAGGGGCGCGGCTATAGGCCGCGTGGGGTGGGTTTCCCTTCCGGTCCGCCAGCGCCGCCCCCTTGAGGGGGAGCGGCCGAAGGCCGCCAGGGGGTGGGCTCCCCCCTCAGAACGCCATGGCGAAGTTGAGCTGGACCTGGTTCAACCCTTGGTTGGGTTTCTTCATCCCGCCATTGGAGAAGTGCGAAACACGCACGCCCACACGCATGTTGTCGCTCAGCTTGAACCCCGCGCCGATGTGGTCACCGAACTGAAAGGTCGAGCTGATATCTTTATCGTGGAACTTCTTCTCGCTGACCAGCGTAGCTCCCACGCCGCCTTCGATATAGAAGCGCTCCGTCGGCCACCAGCGGAACATCGGGATCGCATTGAGCTGCCACATGTGACGGGCATATCCCGGCAGCGCGCTGGAAGTCCACCAATACGAACCGCCCAGCTCACCCACCAGCTCCAGGCGGGTCGAACCCAGCTTCAGATGCCACAGCGGCGAGGTCTCGTAATTGAGAGTGAGGCGGTGATTGCCGTCGATGACCCCGTACTGGGTACTCCAGCCGCCATTGGCGAAGCCGCCGGTCGGATCGGCGGCATGGGCCGGCATTGCGGCAAGAGGCAAAAGAACGGCGAGTAGGGCTATTTTTTTCATTTGATCTGCCTGGCTTTTATGGGCGGCGCGGAACCAGCCATGCCGCCGCGAAATGCAGCGATGCGGAGCGCGCCCTAGGGGAAAAACCAGACTATAGCAGCTGCCTCGCCCGCCCTGCGGGTGTGGCGCGAGCGAGACATGCCCGCGCCATGCCGATGCAGCCTCAGGCTACCGCGTCGGCAGGCTGCTGCGTCAGCAACGCCAGCAAACGGGCGATTTCTTCGCGCATCTTGCGCCGATCGACGATCATGTCGATGGCGCCCTTCTCGAGCAGGAACTCGGCGCGCTGGAACCCTTCCGGCAGCTTCTCGCGCACGGTCTGCTCGATGACCCGGGGGCCGGCAAATCCGACCAGCGCCTTGGGCTCGGCGATCACCACGTCGCCCATGAAGGCGAAACTGGCCGACACGCCTCCCATGGTGGGATCGGACAACACGCTGATGAAAGGCAGCTTGCGCGAGGACAGCAACGTGAGCGCCGCCGTGGTCTTGGCCATTTGCATCAGCGACAGCAGGCCTTCCTGCATCCGCGCGCCGCCCGAGGCGGTCACGCAGATGAACGGCACCTTCTGCTCGATGGCCGCCTGCACACCGCGCACGAAGCGCTCGCCCACCACCGAGCCCATGGAGCCGCCCATGAACTCGAACTCGAAGCACGCGACGACCACCGGCAGCGTATGCATCGCGCCGCCCATGACCACCAGCGCGTCGGTCTCGCCGGTCTGCGCCATGGCGTCCTGCAGGCGGTCGGGGTACTTCTTGGTGTCCTTGAACTTGAGGCTATCGACCGGCAAGGTCCCGATGCCGATCTCGTAGCGGCCCTCGGCGTCGAGCAGCGCATCGATGCGCTGGCGGGCGCCGATGCGCATGTGATGCTCGCACTTGGGGCAGACGTTCAGGTTCTTGTCCAGGTCGTCGCGGTACAGCACCGATTCGCACGACGGGCACTTGACCCACAGCCCCTCCGGCACGCGGCGCGCGGAGCCGTCGGTGGTCTTGATGCGGGGAGGGAGCAGTTTTTCTATCCAGCTCATGCGGATTTCCTTGATTCATGGGTGGCCCCGCCCGGAGGCGGGGCATCGAGCGCCACCCGGATTGTACGCAACCACGCGCCGGCTGCGCGAGCGCAGATTTCAGGCAGTTGCCCGGGCCGGACGCCGTCGGCGGCGGCTTCGATCTCCTGGATCAGGCGGCTCCCGATGACCACGGCATCGGCCACGGCGCCCAGGGCCTGCGCGCTGGCTGCGTCGCGGATGCCGAAGCCCACGCCTACCGGCAGCGAGACGAAGCGCCGGATATGCGCCAGCCGGCGGGACACGTCGTCCACGTCCAGGTGGCCGGCTCCTGTCACGCCCTTGAGCGACACGTAGTACACATAGCCGCGCGCGACCTGCGCCACCGCGCGGATACGCTCGTCCGTCGTGGTGGGCGCGAGGAGGAAGATCGGATCGATGCCGTGGCGCTCCAGCAGCGCCCCGAACTCGCCGGTTTCTTCGGGGGGGTAATCCACGACCAGGCAACCGTCCACGCCGGCCGCCTGCGCGGCGGCGGCGAACTCGGCCTGGCCCATGCGTTCGACCGGATTGGCATAACCCATGAGGACCACCGGCGTGCTGTCGTCGGCCTGGCGAAACGCCTTCACCATGGCCAGCACGTCGCGCAGGCCCACGCCCTGCTCGAGCGCATGCTGGCTGGAACGCTGGATGACGGGTCCGTCGGCCATGGGATCGGAAAACGGCACGCCCAGTTCGAGCACGTCGGCCCCGGCGGCCACCAGGGCATGCATGACGGGGACCGTCGTGGCCGGGCTGGGAAAGCCCGCGGTGACATAGGGAATCAGCGCGCTGGCGCGGCCGGCTGCCTGGCGGCGGGCAAAGGCCGCCGCGATACGGGAAGATGACGACATGGGGACCGCCTTCAAAGCACGATGCCCGAGCGTTCGGCGACGGTATGCATGTCCTTGTCGCCGCGCCCGGAAAGATTGACCAGCAGGATCTTGTCCTTTGGCAGGGTGGGCGCCAGCCGCACGGCATGCGCGATCGCATGCGACGATTCCAGCGCCGGGATGATCCCCTCGACCCGGCAGCAATGGTGGAACGCCGCCAGGGCCTCCTCGTCGGTAACGCCGACGTAGGTGGCCCGCCCGCTGTCCATGAGCCAGGCGTGCTCGGGGCCGACGCCGGGATAGTCCAATCCGGCCGAGATCGAATGGGTATCGATCACCTGTCCATTCTCGTCCTGCAGGACGTAGGTGCGATTGCCGTGCAGCACGCCCGGCGCGCCGCCCGCCAGCGAAGCCGCGTGCCGCCCGGTGTGCATGCCTTCGCCGGCGGCCTCCACGCCCACCAGCGCGACCTCTTCGTACGGCAGGTAGGGATGGAAAATACCCATCGCGTTCGACCCGCCGCCCACGGCAGCGATGACCACGTCGGGCTGGCGCCCGGCCGCCTTGGGCATCTGGACCAGGCATTCGTTGCCGATGACGGTCTGGAAATCGCGCACCATCATCGGATAGGGATGCGGCCCGGCCACCGTGCCGATGATGTAGAAGGTGTCCTCGACGTTGGTCACCCAATCGCGCATGGCTTCGTTCAACGCGTCCTTCAGCGTGCGCGAGCCGGACTCGACGGGCACGACGGTGGCGCCCAGCAGCTTCATCCGGTAGACGTTGGCGGCCTGGCGCTTGACGTCCTCGCTGCCCATGTAGACCACGCACTCCATGCCGTAGCGCGCCGCGACGGTGGCCGTGGCCACGCCGTGCTGCCCGGCGCCGGTCTCGGCGATCACCCGCCGCTTGCCCATGCGCCGAGCCAGCAGCGCCTGGCCGATGCAATTGTTCACCTTGTGGGCGCCGGTGTGGTTCAGGTCTTCGCGCTTGAACCAGATCTGCGCGCCGCCGAGTTCCTCGGACCAGCGCCTGGCGTGGTAGACCGGACTGGGACGGCCGACGAAGTGCTCGAGCTCGTCATTGAACTCGGCGATGAAGTCGGGATCGTGCTGGTAGCGCGCGTAGGTCTGGCGCAGCTCGTCCAGGGCGTGCATGAGCGTTTCCGCCACGAACACGCCGCCATACGGGCCGAAATGGCCCCTGGCATCGGGGAAATCGTAGGTTTTCACTTGGAATAGTTCCGGCTAGGGAAACCGGACCGTGTCCGTGGGACACGTGCCGGAGAGGTTGCGAAAGGCGGCGTCAGTTGCCGTCGGCCCGCTTCACCTGGGCGACGAACTGCGCAATCTTGTCGGCGCACTTGATGCCCGGCGATTGCTCCACGCCGCTGCTAACGTCGACAGCGAACGGGCGCACGGATTCAATGGCCGCCGCCACATTTCCGGCATGCAACCCACCAGACAAAACGACCGGACGCGCGCTTTCGCTGCTGACCAGAGACCAATCGAACACTCTCCCGCTGCCGCCGTAGCCTTCGGAATGGCTGTCGAACAGCCAGCCGGCGGCGGAACCGTATAGTTCACAGGATTTTAACAAAGCCTGCGAGTTCTCCATACCCGGGGCACCCACGCGAAAGGCCCGCAGGTAGCGGCGTCCGTAGCGTTCGCATTGCTCCGGGGTCTCGTCGCCGTGGAACTGGAGCAGATCCGGCTGGACCCGGTCCAGGACCTCGCGGATCTGCGCATCGGTGGCATTGACGAACAGCGCGGTCACGTCGACGAAAGGCGGCACGAGCCGCCTCAGCTCGGCGGCGCGGGCCGGAGCGAGCGCGCGGCGGCTGGGCGGATAGAAGACCAGGCCGATGGCGTCGGCCCCGGCGGCGACCGCCGCGGCGACATCCTCTTCGCGGGTCAGGCCGCAGATCTTGATACGGGTACGGGACATACCGCAATCATACCGCCGGCGGAGCCGATGCCGGCTCGTCCGGCCTTGGATGGCGTCGGGCGCGTTCCGCGCCGCGCCCTTGTTCGAACCAAGGCCTAGGTACATGCCCTAAATTGAGCAAACATGCATTTTAATACATCATCCCGCCCACAATAACAAGAATTATTTTGCATGCACGAAGTGATACGCCCGCAGTTGTCTCGCCTCAACGAGAACATGGCCGCCCGCGCCATCCACCGAGGAGCTCGAACATGGCACGCTTCAGACAATCCCCTCGCCTCTCTTTCTTCCATGCTGCCGGCCACGGGCGGCGGCCCCTGTCTCCCCGCGTCTTGACCGTGGGACTGCTGGCCGCCCTCGGCGCCTGCGGCGGCAGCGACGACGATACCCCCGCGCCGCCGCCCGCGGCGACGCTCAGCTGCGACGACAGCATGAAGGCCGCCTTCAAGCCGGATGCCGACACCACGGTCGTCCTGGTCAAATCCTTCAAGCAGGGCGACCCGCTGGCCCTGGCCGGCACGCCGTCCGCCCCCGCACCGGCGAAAGCGGCCAAGGACACGTGCCTGGTCAAGATGGTCGTCGGGCCGGGCAGCGCCGGCACCGCCGGCGCACCCTCCACGTCCCCCGGCATAGGCATCGAGGTCTGGCTGCCCGCACCGGCGGACTGGAACCGGCGCATCCGCAACCTGGGCGGCGGAGGCTGGGCCGGAGGCAACCAGGCCTCGCCCACCCTCATCGGCAACGCCGGCGCGGCGGCCACGGCAGCCCAGGGCTACGCCGTCGGCACCACCGATACGGGCCACTCGGTCCAGGGCTCGGGTTCATTCGCGATGAAAGAGGACGGCACCATCAACACCGCGCTCTGGCGCGACTTTGCCGAGAACAGCCTGCACCAGCTTGCGGTCAAGACCAAGGCGCTGGTGCAAGCCTATTACGGCGAGCCCCAGGAGTACGCGTACTGGGAAGGCTGTTCCACGGGAGGCCGGCAAGGCTACAAGATCGCGCAGGAGCATCCCGGGGACTACGATGGCTACCTGAACGGGGCGCCCGCCTTCAACTGGACGCGCTTCATCACCAACGAGCTGTATCCGCAGATCGTCATGCAGCGCGACCTGGGCGGCCCGATCGCCATGGAAAAACTCAAGCGTGTCAGCGCGGCGGCGGTCGATGCCTGCGATACCGTGGGCGGCCGGCATCTGGGCTTCATTGCCGATACCAGCCAATGCCGCTACGATCCCACGCGCGACGCCTCGGCCCTGTGCGCCGGCGTGGCCGGCAACGGCGTAACCGGCACCAGCACCGATGCCGCCTGCGTATCGCTGGCCGAGGCGGGGGCCATCAACAAGATCTGGTACGGCCAGACGGCCGACGGCAGCGTTCCCGACCCGCAGGCCGACAACGCCAGCGGCGCCACCCTGGCCAGCAAGCAGCTCTGGTGGGGCGTGACGCGCGGCACCGACCTCGCCGCGCTGGCCGGCTCCTCCGGCACCCCGCCCGTCGCCCGCCCGTTCACGATTGCCACCGACATGGTGGCGCTCGAACTGCAGGATCCATCCTATGCCACGCCATCCTTCATCAACGCGACCGGAAACGGCGCGAACCGATGGATGGATCTGAACTATGGCGATCTGGCCAATGCCTATGACCGCGGCATCGCGCTGCAAGCCTCGTTCGGGCACATCAATACCGACAACCCGGACCTGGGCGGCTTGCGCAACAGCGGCGGCAAGGTGATCAGCTACCACGGCCTGGGCGACCAGCTGATCACGCCGGCGGGATCGGTCAACTACTTCACGCGCGTGGCGGACAAGATGGGCGGCGTCGCCGCCACCCAGGCCTTCAACCGGCTGTATCTCGTACCCGGCATGGGGCATTGCGCCGGCGTGGGCACCGTCAGCGGCACGGCCGGCCCTCCGGCCACGCCCGACAATGTTCCCCTGCCCGCCACCGACCAGTTCTTCGAAGCCCTGGTCGCGTGGGTGGAAAAAGGCACGGCCCCCGGCAGCATGATGCTGAAATCTGCCAACGCGAGCGTCAGCATGCCGATCTGCGTCTATCCCCAGAAGGCGGTCTACAAGGGCAGCGGCGCGATAACGGACGGCGCGAACTACGCCTGCAGATAGCGGACGCCACCTGCAGCGCCGCGGGCAACGTGCCGCGCCCGCGGCGGCACCTGCCCGGCATGCCCGGCTTCCTCAAAGTCCCAGCCGGATCTCGTCGGTGGCGTCGGTGGACGGCAGGCCATGGCCATCGGGATAGCCGACGGCGGTAAGGTAAAGCCCGTCGGGCGAGAAGGTGGGCGCCGCCTTGGTGCGGTTGCGTTCGGCCAGCAGCGCCGGGATCCAGTCCGCCGGCTGCCGCCCCTGGCCCACGTACACCAGCGCGCCGACGATGTTGCGCACCATATGGTGCAGGAAGGCATTGGCCCGCAGCGTGAAAACGACGATCCGCCCCCGGCGCTCGATACGCAGCTCGTGCAGCGTACGCACGGGCGAGGCGGCCTGGCATTCCGACGAACGAAAGCTGCTGAAGTCGTGTTCGCCCAGCAAATGGGCCGCGCCGGCTTGCATGGCCGCCAGGTCCACCGGGCGGAAACTCCACCCCGCCCGCCCCGCCCACAACGGCGACCGGACGGGATCCTCCAGCAGCAGGTAGACATAGGAGCGTGAACGAGCCGAAAACCGGGCGTGGAAATCATCCGCCACGGGACGCGCCCAGCGCACGGCGATGCTCGAGGGCAGGTGCGCATTGACGCCGCGCACCCAGGCCTGTTCGGGACGTTCGACCCCGGTATCGAGGTGGACGACCTGCTGCGCGGCGTGCACCCCCGTATCGGTACGGCCGGCGCAGACGGTACTCACCGGCTGGCCGACGAAAGCGGCCAACGCCGCTTCCAGGGCATCCTGTACCGTACGCCGATGCGGCTGCGTCTGCCAACCTTGCCACGGGGCCCCGTCGTAGCTCAGGCCCAGGGCGATGCGCGCCATGACCTTCCCTACCAGGAAGCGAGCAGCGCCCGCGCCCGTTCGCGCTGTCCGGCGTCCCCTTCGCGCAGGACTTCCTCCAGCAATTCGCGCGCGCCGTCCCGGTCGCCCATGTCGGCATAGGCCTTGGCCAGGTCCAGCTTGGCGGACGGATCCACCGGCGCGTCGAGGTCGGCATCCAGGTCCAGGTTCGGCAGCGCGGCATCCCGGGCGGGCGCCGCGGCGCCGTCGTGCGCCGGTTTGCCCGCGGGCGGCGCGCCGTCCAGGTTCAAGTCCAGACCGAATGCCGCCGCCGACGCGGCCGACATGGGAGGCGCCGGCCGGCCGGGCGGCGGCTCGTCCGGCTCGTCGTCGTCCGGGTAGTCTTCCGGTTCGCCGGCGGTATGGACCGGCGTGTCGGGAATGGGGAACGGCGGGATATCGTCCCAGTCGCGCAGATGGTTGACCCGTTCCGGCTCGGCAGACGGCAGCGCATCGGCTTCCTCCTGCGCTTCCTCGGTCTCGAGGCGCGCCGTCTCGCGCGCCTGCTCTTCTTCCGCGCGAGTGGCGCGGCGGCGCAGCGCAAGAGCGCCAAAGATCACCGCCAACACCGCGACAATGGCGCCAAGGACCGCCACGCTGTTGTCCCGGACCTTGCGCGCCACCGAAGCGGCAAACGTGGCTGGCGGGGCGTCCTCCCCCGCGGGCGCCGCCGCGGCAGGCTGCCCCTCGGCGGCGCCGGCCGGCACCGCCGCCTGGGCGGGCGCCTCGGGAGCTGCACCGGAAGGCGTTGCCTGCCCCACGGCGTCGGCCCCGGCTCCCGCCTGCGCACCGGCTTCCGGGACGGCAGCGGGCGAAGTGGCGCTGGCATCCGGAGCCGGCGCTGTGGACGGCTGGCCGGCCTCACCCGCGGCCCGGTCGCGGGCCTGCTGTTCCATGCGGGCCAGGGTTTCGTTCTGGGCCTCGAGCAGGCCGCGCATGGCCTCCACGTTGCCCTGCAAGGCCTGCATGCGGGACTCCGCCTCACGCACCGCCTTGGCGGTGGCATCGCGCTCCTCCTCCAGCCTGTCGCGCGCCGTCTGTTCGTTGCCTCCCTGGCCGCCGCCGGAGAGCTTGAGGGCATCGCCCTCGGCGCCCGAGGGCGAGGACGGCGGCGCCGGCGTCTTCGCGATGTCGCCGCCCGACTCGGCGCCACGCCGGTCCGCCGTCGCCGGCGCCTGGCCCGCATTGCCGGCGATGCGCTGGCGATAGGCTTGGAACGCTTGCGCCTGCGCGGCGAACAGGGCCTCCGCCTCCCCCTGGTCGATCGCGGCGATGTCGCTGGCGCCCGGCGTGGCCAGCGATGCCCCGGCCCGCAGCCGGTTCATGTTGCCATCGACGAAAGCCTGCGGATTGGCGCGCAGCAACGCGGCCATGGTCTGCATCAGCGACGCGCCTTCCGGCCGCAAGCGGCCGGCGATGCCGTACAAGGTGTCGCCGGGGTTCACCTGGGTCGCGCCGGTTGTGGAAGCTTGCGTTTCGGGCGCCTGCGCCTTGGGCGGCGGCGCATCCAGGATGAAGGTGTACTGGCGGATGAAGCGCCCCATGTTCCAGGTCAGTTCCACCAGGAGATCCAGCACGTGGACGTTCAGGGGCGTAGATGAAGAAACGATGACGACCTTGCGCCCGTCCGGGCGGTCCTCGACGTCCAGTTTCAGGTTGGACAGCGCCTCGTCGTACTCGAGCCGGGTCTGGCGATACACCTCGCGCGGCGCCACGGCCGCCTTCAGCGTGCTGGCCTCCTGCGGAGTCAGTGCCGTGACTGCGATCTCGGCCCGCAACGGCTCGCCGGCGGCCGACAAGACCTTCAATCCCCCCAGGTCCGCCGCGTGGACCGACGACGCGGCGCCGATCGCCAATCCCAGCGCCAGGAGCCTGGACGGCTGCCCACCCTTGCGCGAAAAACCGCGTGCCCGACCCGAACCTGCTTTTTGATAGGGAAGTCCTTTCATCCTAGTCCCATGCGCCAGTGCCCTCACAAACGTGTCGCCCGGTAGCCCCCAGCCGATCCCCCTCCCCTCCGGCGCCCCGCCGCCAAGCTGCGAGCCAACCGAGGAGAGGCGTAGAGGGGGTCCCTTGTATCATCAGCCACCTACCCTCGCAAGCTCGGGTACGTTCTGATGCAGTCCGGACGGCTCAGAGCTCGCCCAGCACGATGCGCAGCATGCGGCGCAGCGGCTCGGCCGCGCCCCACAGCAACTGGTCGCCCACGGTGAAGGCGCTCAGGTACTCGGGACCCATCGCCAGCTTGCGCATGCGGCCGACCGGGATGTCCAGGGTGCCCGTGACGGCTACCGGCGTCAGCGACTGCATCGACGCCTCGCGCGTGTTCGGGACGACCTTGGCCCACTGGTTGTTCTCGCGCAGCATGCCCTCGATCTCGTCCAGGGGCACGTCCTTCTTCAGCTTGATGGTCAGCGCCTGGCTGTGGCAGCGCATCGCGCCGATGCGCACGCACAGGCCGTCGATGGGAATGGGCGACGAGCCGAAGCCTTCCCCGCGGCCCAGGATCTTGTTGGTCTCGGCGCCGCCCTTCCATTCCTCGCGCGATACGCCATTGCCCAGGTCCTTGTCGATCCACGGGATCAGGTTGCCGGCCAGCGGCACGCCGAAATGCTCTTGCGGCAGCGAACCGTCCTGCTGCTTGGCCAGCACGGTGCGGTCGATCTCGAGGATGGCCGAGGCGGGGTCGGCCAGCAGGTCGGACACCGTCGCGTTGAGCAGGCCGAACTGGGTCAGCAACTCGCGCATGTGCTGCGCGCCGCCGCCGGAGGCGGCCTGGTAGGTCATGCTGGTCATCCAGTCGATCAGGTCGTGCTGGAACAGGCCGCCAAGGCCCATCAGCATGCAACTGACCGTGCAGTTGCCGCCGATGTAGTTCTTGACGCCCTTCTTCAACGCCTGGTCGATCACGTTGCGGTTGACGGGATCGAGCACGATGATGGCGTCGTCCTTCATCCGCAGCGTGCTGGCCGCGTCGATCCAGATGCCGTCCCAGCCGGCGGCGCGCAGCTTGGGATAGACCTCGGTGGTGTAGTCGCCGCCCTGAGCCGTGACGATGATGGGCAGCTTCTTGAGCGCCTCGATGTCGAACGCGTTCTGCAACGGGCCCGCGCCCTGCGCCCACGAGGGCGCCGCGCCGCCGGCGTTGCTGGTGGAAAAGAACACCGGCTCGATCAGCGAAAAATCGTTTTCGTCGCGCATGCGCTGCATGAGCACGGAACCGACCATGCCTCGCCAGCCGACCAGACCAACTGCTTTCATTTACACACCCCTACCAAGTAGTCCAGATTGAAACTGTTTGCCGGGCGCATCACACCCGGGGGGCGCGACACGCAGGCTGGTTACAGAGCTTTGATCACGGCACTGCCCATCTCGGCAGTGCCGACCTTAGTCGTGCCTTCTTCGTAAATGTCGGCCGTACGCAGGCCCTGCTCCAGCACTTTCTTGACGGCTGCCTCGATCCGGTCGGCCTGGGCCGCCTTGTCGAGCGAGTAGCGCAGCATCATCGCCGCCGACAGGATGGTTGCCAGCGGATTGGCGATGTTCTTGCCCGCGATGTCGGGCGCCGAGCCGTGGCTGGGCTCGTACAGGCCCTTGCCGGTCTCGTTCAGCGAGGCGGACGGCAGCATGCCGATAGAGCCCGTCAGCATCGAAGCCTGGTCGGAAAGGATGTCGCCGAACATGTTGCCGGTCACGATCACGTCGAATTGCTTGGGAGCGCGCACCAGTTGCATGGCGGCGTTGTCCACGTACATGTGGCTGAGTTCCACGTCAGGATACTCCTTGCCGACCTCGGTGACGATGTCCTTCCAGAACTGGAAGGTCTCGAGTACGTTGGATTTGTCGACGCTGCACAACTTTCCGCGGCGCTTGCGCGCGGTCTGGAAGGCCACGTGCGCGATGCGGCGGATTTCCGGCTCGGCGTAGCGCATCGTGTCGAAGCCCTCGCGCTGGCCGGCGAACGCGCCGTCGGGCGCCGTGCGGATGCCGCGCGGCTGGCCGAAGTAGATGTCGCCGGTCAGCTCGCGGATGATCAGGATGTCCAGGCCGGACACCACCTCGGGCTTGAGCGACGAGGCATTGGCCAGCTCGGGATAGAGAATGGCCGGGCGCAGGTTGGCGAACAGCCCCAGATTCTTGCGCAGGCCCAGGATGGCCTGCTCGGGACGCAGCGAGCGCTCGAGCTTGTCGTACTTCCAGTCGCCCACCGAGCCGAACAGCACCGCATCGGCCTTCTTGGCCAGCTCCAGCGTGGCCGGCGGCAGCGGATGGCCAGCTGCCTCGTACGCGGCGCCGCCCACCGGCTGGGTATCGAGCGTGAACGATTCGCCCAGCGCGGTCAGCACGCGCACGGCTTGCTCGACGATTTCCGGACCGATGCCGTCACCCGGCAGCACTGCGATATGTTGTGTCATCTTCAACCCAAGAAAACTCTGTTTGATTCCTGTCCAGGGCACAGCGGATCCGGCTTTGCCGGCACGCAAGTAGAGCCCCTGGGCCCGGCGCCGGGCAGCCCCCTCGGGGGGCTGCCGCGTAGCGGCTGGGGGCTCACCTCATCCGGCGCGCGTCAGCGCGCAGGGGGCGACCTCAACTCAGCCACGTCCAGCCAGGGCTGGGCGGCCAGGCGTTTCTGCTCGAAGGCCTTGATCTTGTCCGCATGGCGCAGCGTCAGGCCGATCTCGTCCAGGCCATTCAGCATGCAGTACTTGCGGAAGCTGTCGATGTTGAACGACAGCTCGCGGCCCGCCGGCGTCGTCACGACCTGGCGATCCAGGTCGATGGTGAGCTTATAGCCTTCCTTGGCCTCTACCTCCTTGAACAGGCTGTCGACGTCTTCCTCCGACAGCACGATGGGCAGCACGCCGTTCTTGAAGCAGTTGTTGAAGAAGATGTCGGCGAACGACGGCGCGATCACCGCGCGAAAGCCATACTGGTCCAGCGCCCACGGCGCGTGCTCGCGGCTCGAGCCGCAGCCGAAGTTCTTGCGCGACAGCAGGATGGAAGCGCCCTGGTAGCGCGGCTGGTTGAGCACGAAGTCCGGGTTCAGCGGCCGCTTGCTGTTGTCCATGCCGGGCTGGCCTTCGTCCAGGTAGCGCCAGGCATCGAACAGGTTGGGGCCGAAGCCGCTGCGATGAATCGACTTCAGAAACTGCTTGGGAATGATCTGGTCGGTATCGACGTTCTCGCGGTCCAGCGGCGCCACCAGGCCTTCATGAGTGGTGAATGCTTGCATGATGTTCTACCTCAGTTGACCTTGCGGACGTCGACGAAATGGCCGGCCACGGCAGCGGCCGCGGCCATCGCGGGGCTCACGAGGTGGGTGCGGCCGCCCGCGCCCTGCCGGCCCTCGAAATTGCGGTTCGAGGTCGAGGCGCAGCGCTCGCCCGGCTCCAGGCGGTCGTCGTTCATGGCCAGGCACATGGAGCAGCCCGGATCCCGCCATTCGAAGCCGGCCTCGATGAAGACCTTGTCCAGCCCTTCCTGCTCGGCCTGCGCCTTGACCAGGCCCGAACCGGGCACGGCCAGCGCCAGCTTGACGTTGGGAGCGATGCGCTTGCCGCGCAAGACCGCCGCAGCGGCACGGAAATCCTCGATGCGCGAATTGGTGCACGAGCCGATGAAGACCTTGTCGATCTTGATGTCGGTGATCGGCATGTTGGCGGTCAGCCCCATGTATTCCAGCGCGCGCGCCACGCCCGACCGGCGGGTCTCGTCCGTCTCGTTGGCGGGATCGGGCACGTTGGCGCCCACCGGCAACACCATCTCGGGCGAGGTGCCCCAGGTCACCTGCGGCTGGATCTCGGCGGCGTCGATCTCGACCACGCGGTCGAAATGCGCGCCCTCGTCCGAATGCAGCGTCTTCCAATAGGCCACGGCCTGGTCCCAGGCTTCGCCCTTGGGTGCGTAGGGCCGGCCGCGGAAATACTCGATCGTCTTCTCGTCCACGGCCACCAGGCCGACGCGCGCGCCGGCCTCGATGGCCATGTTGCAGATCGTCATGCGGCCTTCGACGGACAGGTCGCGGATCGTGCTGCCGGCGAATTCGATGGCATGCCCGGTGCCGCCGGCCGTGCCGATCTTGCCGATCACGTGCAGGACCAGGTCCTTGGCGGTGCAGCCGGCGGGCAGCTTGCCCTCCACGCGCACCTGCATGTTCTTGTTCTTCTTGGCCAGCAGCGTCTGCGTGGCCAGGGCATGTTCCACCTCGGACGTGCCGATGCCAAAGGCCATCGCGGCCACCGCCCCGTGCGTGCTGGTATGCGAATCGCCGCAGACCACCGTCATGCCCGGCAGCGTCGCGCCCTGCTCCGGTCCGATCACGTGCACGATGCCCTGGCGGCGGTCGCCCATGTCGAATTCGACGATGCCGTATTCATTGCAGTTAGCGTCCAGCGTATCGACCTGCAGGCGCGAGACCGGATCGGCGATGCCCTTGTCGCGATTGTGCGTGGGCACGTTGTGATCCGCCACGGCCAGGTTGGCGCTGATGCGCCAGACCGGACGCCCCGCGAGCTTCAGCCCCTCGAACGCCTGCGGGCTGGTCACTTCGTGGACCAGATGGCGGTCGATGTAGATCAGACAGGTACCGTCTTCTTCCTGGTGGACGACGTGGGCGTCCCACAGTTTGTCGTAAAGGGTCTGAGGCATGAGATTCCGGCCAAAAATTGAACGGGCTCATTGTTGCCGCACGGTTCGGCGCCTCTTGGCGCCGCTCTGGCGCGAGGACCAGCCTCGACGGACCCGCTCAGGTATAGGGAACTCTTGATTGTATATGAATCCCCCTCCCTACGCGCTTACGCGCGCCCAGCATGGTGGCCCCCCAGCCGCTACGCGGCAGCCCCCCAAAGGGGCCGGGACCCGCCTTGGGGCGGCCCGGCGCCGGGTCCCGGGGGGCAATGCGGGTGGACCGGCGAAGCCGGATCCACCGCATCCTGGGGTACCGCTCGGCTGGCGGGGGGGGGCGTTTTTGTCCCGCACACGACCGTATTCAGAACTTACTTCTTGGCTTGCTGATAAAGCGGCAGCACTTTCTCGGAAGCCTGGCGCAAATCCGCGATGCGCGATTCCGCCGAGGGGTGCGTGGACAGGATCTCCGGCGGCGCCGAGCCGCCCACCTGCCCCATCTTCGTCCACAGCGTCACCGCCGCCCGCGGGTCATACCCCGCCCGCGCGGCCAGTTCCACCCCCATGCGATCGGCCTCGGTTTCATGCAACCGGCTATTCGGCAACCCGAACATCACGTTGGCCAAGGCCCCGCCCAGATCCGACGTCGCCTGCGATCCCGTAATCGCCGCCAACACGCTCAACCCCATGCTCGTCGCCATCTGCTCGGAGGCCCGCTCCCGCGCGTGCTCGCGCAGCGCATGCGCGATCTCATGCCCCAGCACCGCGGCCAGTTCGTCGTCCGTCGGCTTCACCGAATTGAGCAACCCGGTATAGACCGCGATCTTGCCGCCCGGCATGCACCAGGCGTTGACCTCTTTGCTGTCGATGACGTTGACTTCCCACTTCCAGTTCGCCGCATCGGGCCGGAACACCCCCACCTGCGAGATCAACCGCTGCGAAATCGTCCGCACGCGAGCGACCTGGGCGGAATTGGTGTTGAGCTGCCCCTTGCTGCGCGCCCCCGACAGGGTCTGCTGATAAAGCTGGACCGCTTCCTGGTCCAACTGCGCCTCGGACACCAGGCTGGACATGCGCTGCGTACGGTTGATGCCTATCGCGCCGCCCTGCGTGGTATTGACCGATTCGCAACCGGCCGCTGCCACCAGCGCCAAGGCTGCCGCCGCCATCGTGGCACGGCGGGCGAAAGAGGAGTGCTTCGTGGTGTTTTGCATGATGCCCCCGGCAAGAAAGCCAGGGGCAATTTTGCACCAAAACGGGTGTTACTTTCTTTAACGCCGGAGGCGGCCGATGTCGGGAGTCGGGACGGATACGTCCGCGCATTGCGCCCGGTGGCGCAGCGCATGGTCGGCCAGCACCAGCGCCAGCAGGGCCTCGGCGATGGGCGTGGCCCGTATGCCGACGCAGGGATCATGGCGGCCGTGGGTCTCGACCACCGTCGGCTCGCCCGCCTTGTCGATGGAGCGGCGCGGACTGCGTATGCTGGACGTGGGCTTGATGCCCAGCGACACCGTGATCGGCTGGCCGGTGGAGATGCCGCCCAGGATGCCGCCGGCATTGTTCGACAGGAAGCCTTCGGGCGTGAGTTCGTCGCCATGCTCGGTGCCGCGCTGGGCCACGCTATGGAAGCCGGCGCCGATCTCCACCGCCTTGACCGCGTTCAGACCCATCATCGCGTAGGCGATGTCGGCATCCAGGCGGCCGTAGATCGGCTCGCCCAGGCCCACCGGGACGTTCTCGGCCACCACTTCGATGCGGGCGCCGACCGAATCGCCGTCGCGGCGCAGCCGGTCCATATAGGCCTCGAGTTCGGCCACCCTGCTGCTGCCAGCCGCGTAGAACGGATTGGTATGGACGGCTTCCCAGTTTTCGAAGGGAATCTCGATGTTGCCCAGCTGGCTCATGTAGCCGCGCACCAGCACGCCATGGCGCTCGGCCAGCCACTTCTTGGCCACCGCGCCGGCAGCCACCGTCGGCGCGGTCAGCCGGGCAGAGGAACGGCCGCCGCCGCGCGGGTCGCGGATGCCGAACTTGTGCCAATAGGTGTAGTCGGCGTGGCCGGGGCGGAAAGTGTCCGCGATGTTGCTGTAGTCCTTGCTGCGGGCATCCTGGTTGCGGATCAGGAGCGCGATCGGCGTGCCCGTGGTCTTGCCCTCGTAGACTCCCGACAGGATCTCGACCTGGTCGGGCTCCTGCCGCTGGGTGACGTGGCGCGACGTGCCGGGGCGCCGGCGATCGAGCTCGACCTGGATGTCGGCCTCGGTCAACGCCATGCCCGGAGGACAGCCGTCGATCACGCAGCCGACCGCCGGCCCGTGGGATTCGCCGAAATTGGTAACGCGGAAGAGCTCTCCGAGGGTGCTGCCTGGCATGGGACGTCTGGGCTCCGATTAGGACGGAAGCATTGTACCCGTAGGGAAGCCCACCCCCTCGCGCTTCGCGCCCCCCTCAAGGAGGAGCGAAGCGCAAGGGGGTGGGCTTCCCGTTATAGAGTCCCTTCCGTTTCCCGCTGTTCGCCCGGCCAGTCGCGGATGTAGGCCTTGAGCATGCGATTCTCGAAGCCTTGGGCCTCGAGTACGGCCTTGGCCACGTCGTAGAAGGAAATCACGCCGAGCAGCATGCGCCCGTCCATGACCGGGATGTAGCGCGCGTGCTTGTCGAGCATCAGGCGCCGAACTTCGTTGACTTCGGTATTGGGCGATACCGTGACCGGCGCATCGTCCATGATGGAACGGATGGTCGTGGTGCCCAGCGAACCGCCGTTGGCCTGTAGGTGCCGGATGATTTCGCGGAAGGTGAGCATGCCCACCAGCTCGCCGAATTCCATGATGACGAGCGAACCGATGTCCTGCAGCGCCATGGTGTCGACGACTTGGGAGACCGGGGTGTCCGGGCTGGCGGTATAGAGCGCGTCGCCTTTGACGCGCAGGATTTCACTGACTTTGATCATGACGGCCTCCTCGGCCACGCACGCCGGTTTTGTTTATGGGGTCGACTGGGAATATATCGGCTCGTGCATGGCCATGTGGCTATGCTAGCGCGCTTGGAAAGGCGCTTCAACTCGCCGCGGCCACGGCGCCGGCATCCAGCGCGGCAAGGATGTTTCGGGCTGTTCGCTCGATGTGCTCGGCCAGGATTTCCGCAGCCAGATCTTCCTTGCGGTCCAGCGTTGCGTCCACCAGCGAACGGTGCTCCTGGGCAACGTCGCGGTCGAACGGCTGGTAGGCCAGGAATAGGCGCCGGTAGCGCGCGCTGAAATGCTGGAGCGAATCGCAAACCATCAGGGCCAGGGGCATGCGGCACGCTGCCAGCAAAGCCAGGTGGAACTCCCGGTGATGGGCCTCCCATTCGTCCACGCCGCCGCCATCCTTCTGCTCCGGACGTTCGTAGCGAGACAGCCGGTGGTGGGTCAGGACGATTCCGTCCTCCCAATCGCGGCCGCCATGCCGGATGGACTCCCGCAAGGCCATGGGTTCCAGCGTGGACTGAAGCTTCGCCACCTCCAGCAGGTTTTCGCGCGACACGGGCGCGACCTTGAATCCCTTCTTGTCCTCGTTGACCACGAAGCCCTCGGTCGCCAGTCTGGCCAGGGCCTCGCGCAACGGGGAAAGGCTTACGCCGAAGTCTCCCTTGAGTTCTTCGATGGAAAGTCTGGCACCGGGAGGACGCCGTCCGGAAACGATGTCGTTGCGTAACCGGGTCGCGATCGCGCTCGCGAAATTCTGTCCCGTGCTCGGAGCCGGCTGCCGCGCCGGCAAGACCGATGCCAGTTTCATCATGCTCCTCATCTTTTGGTCTCATCGTAACACGAGGCAAGAATCATCTTTCTGTTGACAAATAATCGATTATTCTAAAAAATCTCCGAAAAATCGAAAAATAAAAAAATCATCGATTATGGAGAAGGAATTGAAAGCCGACGCCTATCGCGATTTATCGGACGCGCAGCCCCTCCTTTCGCTGGCGGCCCGAGTGGACGTCGCCCACACGGCCGTGCTGGTCATCGACATGCAGAACGATTTCTGCGCCTCCGGCGGTTATGTCGAACGGGTCATCGGCAAGGACGTCGCGGCATGCGGGGCCATCGTCCCCCGGCTCCAATCCCTGATCGGCGCCGCGCGCGACCACGGCGTCCCCGTCTTCTGGCTGCGAGCCTGCTACCGGCCCGACCTGCTGCCTGCATCCATGCGCACCAAGCTGGCCGAGCAAGGCATCACTGACGTCTGCTGCGACCGCGACACCTGGGGCTACGACTGGTACGGCGTCCAGCCGCTGCCCGGCGAACTGGTAGTGGAAAAGCACAGCTACGACGGCTTCGTCGGCACCACGCTCGAACACGAACTGCGCGACCGCGGCATCCGCACCCTGGTCTTCGCGGGCGTCCAGACCAACATCTGCGTCGAAGCCACGCTGCGGCACGCGAACGCCCTGGGGTTCCATTGCGTCGTGCCCGAGGACTGCGTGGCCTCGCACACGCAGCCCGCGCACGACGCCACGCTGAACAACGTCCGTTTCCTGCTCGGCGACGTGACCCGGCTGGACGACCTCGCGTCTCATTGGAAGACCTCGCCGCCGCACGTGTATCTCGACTACACGCAGGAGGAACTGGATCGCGCCTATGACCAGCGCGCCTGGGCCGACAACCGGGACGCCATGCTGGCCTGGTACGCGCAGGCCAGCGCCAGCGCCCGCGAGGAATATCCGCACCACCGGCACGTCCCCTATGGCCCGGGCCCCCACGAGACCCTGGACATCTTTCCGGCGCAGCGGCAAGGCGCGCCCATCCACGTCCATGTGCACGGCGGCGGCTGGCGCAATCTCAGCAAGGACGACGAGTCCTTCCTGGCCCGCACCGTGGTTCGCGCGGGCGGCGTGCTGGTGGTGCTGGACTTTTCGCTGATACCCGAGGTGCGCCTGCCCGAGATGATCGCCCAGACCCGCCGCGCGCTGGCCTGGGTCCGGGCCAAGGCCGCCCGCTTCGGCGGAGACCCGGACCGCATCCACCTGTCGGGCCACTCGTCCGGCGCGCACATGGCCGCGGTCCTGGCCACCACCGACTGGGAGTCCTTGCACCTGCCCGCCGACCTGGTCAAGAGCGCGCTGCTGATCAGCGGCATGTACGACCTGCATCCCGTGATGCTCAGCGCCCGCAGCGACTACGTCAAACTCCAGCCGGACGAGATCGAGCGCTACAGCCCGATCCGGCACCTGTGCCGCCTGAACTGTCCGGCGGTCGTCGCGATCGGCGACCGCGAAAGTCCCGAATTCCAGCGGCAGGCGCGCGACTTCGTCCGCGCCGCGCAGGAACAGGACAGGCAGGTGGAGCTGATGCAGCTGCCCGCCACGAATCACTACGAAATCGTGACCCACCTGAACGCCCCCGACTCCGCCCTTTCCCAGGCCGCGCTGCGGTTGATGGGCCTGTCGGGTTGAATGCCGCCACCGCGAAGGAGGAACTTGCCCACCCACTGACCCAGTAGCCCTGCTGCTTTCCCCATCATTACGTGAAAGGACTGAACATGCTTGAAGGATTCAAGATTTATGATGCAGATGCCCACGTTCTAATGACCCCGGAAATGTGGGAAACCCTTCCCAAACAGTACTGGCTGCGCCGCCCGCGGCCGGTAAAGTTCGGCGATGGCCATGAGCTCGGCAACTGGGGCACGGCGTGGCTGGTGGATGGCCGCATCGAGCCGCACCCGTTCGGACCCGGCACCCACGCCGCCAACACCCCCGGCATGGTGCTGGAGGAATATGGCGCCAACCGCGCGCGGGCCGGCGACTTCACCGCCTTCTCCCTTCCCGTCGGCTGTGTCACGCTGGGCAACGTCGCGGACCGGCTCACCGCCATGGACAAGCTGGGCATCGACGTCCAGGTCCTGTTCCCCAGCACGATATACGCCACCATTGCCGCGGACGCGACGCTGGAAGGGGAGCTCTTCCGCGCCTACAACCGCTATATCGGCACGCGCTGCCGGGATGCCGCCAAGCGCCTGCGCTGGGTCGGCCTGCTCCCGATGCGGGACGCCGAGCAAGCCAGGCTCGCCATGAGCGAAATGGTCTCCATGGGCGCGGCGGCCGCCGTCGTGTTCGGGACCGTGGGCGACAGGATGCTCTCGCACCCGAGCTTCGCGCCGATATGGGACGAGTTCTCGCGCACCGGGCTGCCCCTCTGCGTGCACATGGCCATGAGCTTTCCGCCGCTGGCCCAGCTGTGCGAGTCGATCCAGGACGCCAACATGATAGGCAAGGCCATGCCCGCGCAACTGGCCTTCATGGCCATGGCCGGCCACGGCATGCTGGACAAATACCCCAGCCTCAAGGTCGCTTTCCTGGAGTTCGGCGGCGAATGGATCTTCTATTCGGTGGGACGCATGAAGCAGTACGCCGAGGTCAACAAGGGCCGCATGGCCGATCCCAGCATGCTGCCCAAGAGCGACGTGGAAGACCTGGTGAAGTCGGGGCGCATCTACCTGGGCCCCGAATCCAGCGACGCCATGCTGCCGCACGAGCTCAAGCTGCTGGGCGACGGGCAACTCCTCTATTCCTCGGATTTCCCTCATGGCGAAGGACGGGACAACGCCGCGATGGAGATCATCGAGCGCCAGGACCTCACCAAGGAGCAGAAGCGCAAGTTCCTGTACGACAACGCGGCCAACTTCTACGGGGAGCCCTGATACACGGAGCGAAAGGCGTGGCGCGCCGCGAGGCATCCGGCCTGCGGCGCGCCCACCGGTAAGGAGAAACGTCACTCCAGGAGAGATTCCATGAAGCCGTTCCACCATCGCCTTGCCCGATATTCCCTCGTGCTGCTGCCCCTGGCCGCCCACGGCGCAGCCTGGGCCCAGAACAATGCCTATCCGTCCCGACCCATACGCATCGTGAATCCCTACGGGGCCGGCGGCTTGGGAGACGTCAGCTTCCGGCTGATCGCGCCGCTGATGGAAAAGCAGCTCGGGCAGCCGCTCGTCATCGAGAACAAGCCCGGCGCCTCCGGCAACCTGGGCGCCGCGGACGTGGCGCGCGCCGCCCCGGACGGCTATACGCTGCTGCTGGGTGCCGTGAACAATTTCGCGACGAACCAGTATCTCTACCGCGACATGACCTTCGATCCGCTGACGGCGTTCGATCCCATCGCGCTGATCAGCAACGCGCCCACGATCGTCGTCGTCAATCCCGCCGTGCCGGCCCGCAGCCTGCGCGAACTGGCCGCCTACGCGAAGGAGCGGCCGGGCAAGGTGAACTTCGGCTCGCCGGGCATCGGCACCCCGCCCCATCTCGCGGCCGAGTTCTTCGCGAACCTGGCCAACGTCTCGATGACCCATGTCCCGTTCAATGGCTCGCCCCCCGTCGTGCTCGCCCTGCTGCGCAACGATGTCAACGTGGCCTTCTACACCGCCGGCCCCATCGCGGGCCCGCTCAAGGCCGGCACGATCCAGCCCATCGCGGTCGCGGCCAGCGAACGGCTCGACATCCTGCCCAACGTGCCGACCACCGCGGAAGCGGGCTTCGGCGCCCTGCAGACGGGCAGCTGGATAGGGCTGGCCGCGCCCAAGGGCACGGATCCCGCCGTGCTGGACAAGCTCAACGCGGCCGTCCGGCAGGCGCTGGCCGACCCGGAGGTGCGCAAGCGCTATGCGGAGATGGGCATGCTGACCGGCAATACCAGCCGCACGCAATTCTCGGCGCTCATCGACGCCGAGGCGACCCGGTGGAAGAAAGTGATCGCCGACGCGGGGATCGCGAAATGATCCTGGGCTGGCTCCGACCATGCTGACGCTGACGCTTGCCTGCGCCGCCTATGACCGGACGCGGCCGCTGATCGACGGGCGGGTCGCCATCGAAGGCGTCGAACTGCGGGCGACGACGCTGCACCCCGAGGCCGCCTTCGCGCGCGCGAAGGCGGCCGAGTTCGACCTGACCGAGCTGTCCTTGAGCGGCTACCTGCGCTCGCTGGATGCCGGGAAGCCGACCTATGTCGCGCTGCCGGTCTTTCCCTCGCGGGCCTTTCGCCACAGCGGCATCTATGTCCATGCGGGCCGCGGCATCCGCTCGCCGGCCGACCTGCGCGGCAGGACCATCGGAACGCCGGACTACAAGACGACGGCCAACGTCTGGATCCGGGCTTTCCTGGCCCACGACCACGGCGTCCAGCCCCACGAAATGCAGTGGATGGAGGCCGCCATGGAAGCGGGCGAACCGGGGCCGGCCACCGCCACCGCCGTCCCGGGCGTCTCCATCCTGGCCCTGCCGGACCAGGACTTGTCCGGCATGCTGGCCCGTGGAGAGATCGACGCGGTCGTCGGCGCCAAGGTGCCGTCCTGCTTCGGCCCCGGGCAGGACGGCGTGGCCCGGTTGTTCCCCGATCATCAACGGGTTGAGCAGGACTACTACCGGCGCACCGGCTTCTTTCCCATCATGCATGTGCTGGGACTGCGGCGCGACCTGCACGAGCGCCATCCCTGGCTGGCCCAGGCGATCTGCCAAGGCTTCGAGGCCGCCCGGCGCATGGCGCTCCAGGACCTCCGGGACGTCTGCCAGCTGGCCGCCACCCTGCCCTGGGTCGCGGCGGAATACCAGCGCACGGTGGACCTGATGGGCGAGGACTACTGGCCTTACGGCCTGGATGCCAACCGGGAGGTGCTGCAGGCCTTCGCGCGCTACCACTTCCAGCAGGGCTTGTCCGCCCGGCTGCACAGCCCCGGCGATTGGCTCGCCCCCGCGAACTTTTCTTCGAACCGCGTCACGACGAGATCCGCATGAACGAACGCCCCGCACTCTACGACATCGAGGCCACGGTCCCCGATTTCCGCACCCACCTGCAGCGCTACGCCGAAGCCAGCCGGCTCACGCGCGAGCGACGGCCGACCCGGCTCGACCTTGCCTACGGCGAAGGAGCCGCGCAAACGCTGGACGTCTATCTGGCGGACGCTCCCCACGCGCCCGTGGTGATCTACCTGCACGGCGGCGCCTGGAAAGGGTCGAGCAAATCGGACCGCGGCTTTCCCGCCGATACCTTCGGGCCGGCGGGCGCCATCTGGGTCTCCATGGAATATCCCCTGGCGCCCGCCGCGAGCGTGGACGACATGGTCGCGGCGGTACGCAAGGGCGTGGCCTGGGTCCATCGCCACGCGGCCTCCTTCGGCGGCGATCCCGGCCGCATCTTCCTTTGCGGCAACTCCGCGGGCGGCCATCTGGCCGGCATGGCGGCGGCCACCGACTGGGCGGCGCACGGCCTGCCGGCCGACCTCGTCAAGGGCATCACGACGGTGAGCGGTATCTTCGACATGCGGCCCATGGCCCGATCGCTGATGAACGAGTGGCTGCGCCTGGATGCGGAAAGCGCCGCGCGCAACAGCCCCCTCCTGCACCTGCCTCGCGTGGCCTGCCCCCTGGTCTGCGCCGTGGGGGAAAAGGAGTTGCCCGAATTCGGCGAGCAGTCCGCCGGCTATGCGCGGGCATGGGCCGCCGCGGGCTACCCCTCGCGCTTCATGCCCATGCCGGGCCATGACCATTTTTCCATCATCGACGAGCTCAACCGGCCCGACGGCCCGCT
>Ga0180216_1000139_pt1 | contig 89010 bp, 75 predicted proteins | sample eDN3rd37CBELigMG_FD_128879 | JGI IMG/M metagenome (GOLD analysis project Ga0180216, IMG submission 128879) | Enriched Miracle-Growth compost microbial communities from Emeryville, California, USA - eDNA 3rd pass 37_C BE-Lig MG (version 2)... ... | reverse complement strand
AGGCTGCTCGGCCTCGGGTTCTTCTACCGGAGCGGGTTCTGGCGCCGGCGCTGGCTCCTGCGGAGCGGGTTCGGGCTGGGCTTCGGCCGGTTCCGGCGCGGCCGGCTCCGGCACGGGCGGCAGGGTGATGCCGTATTCGGCGAGGCACGCTTCGAGGGAAGGATAACCAGCTTCGCTGCAGAGCGATTCCATCTGATTGCGCGCGGCTTCGATCTGCACGAGCGCCGCGTCGGGATCGGCGCCGGCGTTCAACTGATCGATCCCGGCATTGTAGAGCTGAAGTTGAGCTTGCAGCGGGGCCGTGAGGTCGGGTGCTTCATCGGGCGCAGGCTCTTCGACCGGCGCAGGAGCAGGCTCTTCCACCGGCGCCGGCGCCGGTTCCTCGACCACTGGCGGTGCGGGCTCCGGCTCAGGCGCAGGTTCGGGAGCCGGTGCAGGTTCAGGCGCAGGCTGCGGTTCGGGAGCTGGCTCGGGAGCCGGTTCAGGTGCGGGCTCAGGTGCGGGCTCCGGGGCCGCTTCGGGTTGGGGAGCCGGTTCCTCGGCGGGAGCAGCTTGCGGCGCGGGTTCGGGGGCAGGTTCCTCGGCCGCGGGCGCAGGCTCTTCGGCCGCAGGCGCGGGCTCTTCGGCGGGCTGTTCTTCTGGGGGCTGTTCTTCCGCAGGTTGTTCTTCTGGGGGCTGTTGGGCTGGTGCTGCGCCAAGAGAGGCGATGCACTCCTCGAGAGAGGCAAAGCCTTCCACTATGCAGAGTTCGGCAAGGGCGTCGCGCGCTGTCTCCAGTGCGGCGGGATCTCCGGCAGATTGGGCGGCCACGTAGGCTTCATACGCCGCGTTCAGTTCCGCGGTCTGCGCGTTGGCGCTGAGGGGCGAGAGGGCGAGTAGGCCCAAGCTCGTTCCGGTCATTAGCCAGTATCTGAAGCGCATTGTTCTTTCCTTTTCGGTCAAAGGGTGACTTTGGCATAGCATTTCGGGGCGGTGCTGAACCGAACCTGAACGCCGCGCGCGGGTATGTCGCCCGGGTATTACCTCCCCCGCAGCGCCGGAACGTGCGGGATTCGGCGTGGTTCCATGCTGCTTTCGCGGTCCGTTGCGGCGTTGCCAAGATGGCACAATTGCGGCGTGGCACTGGCCAGGGAGGAGAGGGCATGGTAGGCGCCGAAAAATCACTCGCGGTGAAGACCACCATGCAACAGGCGATCGAAGCGCTGACCATCTCCACCCGTGGACAAGGATTGATCGAGTTCACCCCGCAAGTGCGCGAGTTCGTCACGCGTTCGGGCATCCATCTCGGTTTGCTGACCGTTTATGTGCGTCACACCTCGTGTTCGCTGCTGATCCAGGAGAACGCCGACCCCGATGTCCGCACCGACCTCGACGGCTTCTTTGGGCGGCTGGTGCCCGAGGGCATGGATTGGGTGAGACACAGGAGCGAAGGGCCTGACGATATGCCGGCCCATATCAAGGCGGCGCTCACGCAAACGTCCATCGCCATTCCCGTCAGCCAGGGGCAGCCGGTCTTGGGCACCTGGCAGGGTATCTATCTGTTCGAGCATCGCTCACATGCGCACCAGCGGCAGGTCGTGCTGCATGCAATCGGAGAGTCCTGATGGATATGGCAGCGCTCGGCCCATATGTGCCCTTCGTTTTCGGGCTGATGCTGACGGGCGTCTTTTCGGGCGTTGCGGCAGGACTGCTTGGCATAGGGGGCGGGGCCATCATCGTGCCCGCGCTTGCAAACGCGCTGACGTGGCTCGGCTATGACCCCGATATCGTCATGCATGTGGCCGTGGGCACATCACTGGCGATCATCATCCCGACCGGCCTGATGAGCGCGCGCGCTCACCATGCGCGCGATGCCGTGGACATACCCACGCTCAAGCTCTGGGTGCCGTTCATCATTGCCGGCACGCTGATCGGCGGGCTGATGGCGGGCCTCTATACCGGCGACGTGCTGCGCATCGTCTTCGCGGTGATGGCCTTCCTCATCGCGGCCAATATCGTCCTGGCTTTTCAGACACGATTGATGGGGCACCTGCACGGCTCGCCGATCACGCACCGGATTTCGGCGTTCGTTGTCGGATACATCTCGGCGCTGATGGGGATCGGGGGTGGTTCGCTGACCGTGCCGACGCTGGTCGCGTTCGGAGCCACCATGCATCGGGCGGTGGGCACTTCGGCGGCGATTGGCGTGGCTATCGCCATATCCGGTACCATCGGCTTTCTGATCTCTGGCTGGGGCGCCGAAGGCCTGCCGCCGTTCAGCCTCGGCTACATCAACCTGCTGGCTTTGGCACTGGTTGCGGTCCTGGCCGCTGCCTGCGCGCCGTTGGGCGCGGCACTGGCCCATCGCATGGACCAGAAGAGCCTCAAATTTGTATTTGCGGTCTTCCTGGTGCTGGTCGGCCTCAACATGCTCTGGGAAGTATTCGCCGGCTGAAGTCCCGGAGGGGGTCGGTGGGAGCGGTTGACTACGGTGGATGCTCCCACCTCCCCAGCCCCTCAATAGAGTGGAGGGGAGTTCGGTTGCAATCCCGTGAATGACGGGCCGACTATTCGGAAGTCGATCCGTTGCATTCAGGGGACACAGAATCAGTCATTCTCGGTTTCCCAGGCCACAGAGACATTGATGGTGAAAGTCAATTCACCGCCTTCCACCGGCACAGGGGCACTGGCCTCGGCGGCAACCGAGCGCCTCGCATAAGGCTGGGGCGGTTGATCGAAGGTCTGGGATTCACGAATCGATTCGAGGTCGCCCAGTGTCTCGCCCGCGACCTCGGCATAAAGCTCGGCCTTCCCGCGCGCATCGGCGAAAGCCAGGCGCCGGGCCTCGTTATAGAGTTCGCTCGGATCGGAAACCGAGAAGCTGACACCGTTCACAGTATTGGCGCCGACCGTCACCGAACGGTCCAGCACCCGACCGAGCACGTCGAGATCGCGCACGCGCACCATCACGGTGTTCGAGACCTGGTAACCGGCAATCCTGGGGGGCAGGGTATAGCCGTTTTCATCGCGCTCGTCCGAATAGACGTAGTTGGGATTGATCGAAAATCCGCTGGTCTGAATGTCGCGATCTTCTATCCCGACTTGCTTGAGTTCTTCGATCAGCGCGCTCATCGCCTCGGTATTGGCATTGAGCGCCTCGCGCGCCGTTTCGCCCTGGGTTGTCACCCCGGAATTGATCACAGCCGTGTCGGGGGCGGCGGTGACCTCGCCCCGGCCTTCAATGGAGATGGTTCCCGCATAGGCGGGCAATGCCGCCGAGGCGATAATCGCAAATGGAATGAGACCTTTAAGCAGACGCATGCTGAAGCTCCTTGAGGTATGGCGGCAGGTTTCGCCAGCCAATACGTCAGTAATGCGGCACGTCTGAACCACAGTTGAACGAAATCTGTGGATGGCGCAGCGGACCGATCCGGTGCCCGTGCTTGCCATGGCGCAGACGTGCGGGTTAGTCACAGACTACCATTCCAGCGGAGGCGAGCGGTTGAGTGAGACGATCATACCGGGCGAGGGAATCCTGCTTGGGCGCGCGCGTGTTCCCGGCTTTGCCCATCCCAGAATCGTGACGGTTCGCGGCGGCGAGGTCTTCGACATCACGGCCAAGGGCATGGCGATGGTGCGCGATATTGCAGAGGCCGACGATCCCGCCGGCCATGTGGCTTCGGCCAAGGGTGAGGCAATCGGGACTATCGAAGCCATTCTCGCCAACAGCTGGGCGGCCAACTCCAGTGGGGATTTGCCCGCGCTGCTTTCACCGATCGATCTGCAGGCCATCAAGGCTTGCGGCGTTACCTTCGTTGTTTCTCTGCTGGAAAGGGTGATCGAGGAACAGGCCCGCGGCGACGCGGCCAGGGCGGACGCACTCCGCGGAGAAATTCTCACCCTCATCGGCACGGACCTCTCGGAACTGGTTCCGGGATCGGACGCGGCGATGAAGGTCAAGCAAGCGCTGATCGCGCGCGGCCTTTGGAGCCAGTATCTGGAAGTGGGCATTGGTCCCGATGCCGAGGTCTTCACCAAGGGTCAGCCTATGTCGTCGGTTGGCTATGGCGCCGATGTCGGGCTTCATCCGACGTCGCAGTGGAACAATCCCGAGCCGGAGGTCGCGCTGCTGGTCTCGAGTGCAGGCCGCATTCTGGGCGCGACCCTTGGCAATGATGTCAATCTGCGTGACGTCGAGGGGCGTTCGGCGCTGCTGCTCGGCAAGGCCAAGGACAACAACGCCTCTGCATCGCTGGGCCCGTTCATCCGGCTGTTCGAAGGGAGCTTTTCGCTTGCCACGATCGCCAAGGCCGAGATCGCGCTCAAGGTCACGGGCGAGGACGGGTTCGAGCTCACCGGCTCGTCTTCGATGGGCCGGATTTCGCGCTCGCCGGAATCACTCGTTGCCGCCACCATAGGGCCGCACCACCAATATCCGGACGGGCTGGTGCTTTATCTCGGCACCATGTTCGCACCGGTGATGGATCGCGACGGGCCGGGCAAGGGGTTCACCCATAAGCGTGGGGACATTGTCTCCATCTCGACACCGACGCTGGGTACGCTGTCCAACCGCGTGCGGCTCTCGAACGAGTGCCCTGCCTGGACCTATGGCGCCAGCCACCTTCTGCGCGATCTGGCGCGAGCCGATCTGCTTTAGTTCTCAAATCAAAAGGCGTGAGACGATGACGCAATTGCACCAGAACCTTATCGGCGGCGAATGGGTAGGGTCCGACGGGGTGGAGAACATCAACCCCTCCGACATCAAGGATGTCGTCGGCGTTTATGCGCAGGCAAACGCCGATGAGACGAGGCAGGCGATTGCAGCGGCCAAGGCGGCATTTCCCGCCTGGTCGCAATCGGGCATTCTCGAACGGCACGCGATCCTGCGGAAAGCCGCCGACGAGATCCTCGCCCGCAAGAAGGAACTGGGCGAATTGCTGAGCCGGGAGGAGGGCAAGACGCTTGCCGAAAGCATCGGCGAGGTGACGCGCGCCGGGCAGATCTTCGATTTCTTCGCCGGAGAGACGCTGCGGCTTACCGGCGAGGTGGTCGCGAGCGTGCGTCCGGGTGTCGGCGTCGAGATCACCCGCGAGCCGATCGGCGTCGTCGGCATCATCACGCCGTGGAACTTTCCAAGCGCCATTCCCAGTTGGAAGATCGCGCCGGCGCTCTGCTACGGCAATACGGTGGTGGTCAAGCCAGCCGAACTGGTGCCGGGCTCGGCCTGGGCCATTGTCGATATCCTGGTGCGGGCAGGCCTGCCCAAAGGCGTGCTGAACCTCGTCATGGGCAAGGGCTCGGTGGTCGGCCAGACCATGCTCGACAGCCCCGATGTGGACGCGATCACCTTCACCGGCTCGGTCGCGACCGGCAAACGCGTGGCGGCAGCTTCGGTGGCAGTCGGGCGCAAGTTCCAGCTGGAGATGGGCGGCAAGAACCCGACAATCGTGCTCGACGATGCCGACCTCGATGTCGCCGTCGAGACCGTGTCGCAATCGGCATTCTTCTCGACCGGCCAGCGCTGCACGGCATCTTCACGCGTCATCGTCACCGACGGTATTCATGACCGCTTCGTCGAGGCGCTGACCGAGCGCACACGCAGTCTGCGGGTGGGTCATGCGCTCGCCAGTGACACGCAGATCGGTCCGGTCGTCGATCCCAACCAATTCAAGCAGGATGCCGACTATATCGAGATCGGCAAGACCGAGGGAGCACGGCTGGTCGTGGGTGGTGAGCGGCTGACCCGCGACACCGAAGGTTACTTCCTTTCGCCGGCTTTGTTCGTCGAGGCGACGAACGCGATGCGCATCTGCCGCGAGGAGATTTTCGGGCCGGTAACGAGCGTCATCCGCGTCAGGGACTATGAGGAAGCGCTGGCGACGGCCAACGACACCACTTTCGGGCTCTCGGCCGGGATCGTCACCACGTCGCTCAAATACGCTACCCATTTCAAGCGCAATGCGCAGGCCGGCATGGTGATGGTCAATGTGCCGACGGCGGGGGTTGATTTCCATGTGCCGTTCGGCGGGCGCAAGGGCTCAAGCTATGGACCGCGCGAGCAGGGCAAGTATGCGGCCGAGTTCTTCACCCAGGTCAAGACTGCCTATACCGCCGCGGGGTAGGGCCGCGCTCCGCGGGCAAGCATCACTCGCTCGAAACGAGTGCTGATTTCTCACAAGTTGTTGGCCTCGCTAGTATGTACCGCGTCCTGCCGTGCCTCGTTGGCCGGTGGTTAGTGATTACATATGCGAGGTTAGAGGCGATGGACAACGCCTTCAAACGTCAACTGGACGGATATGGGCTCACGACCGCCCAGATTTTTTACCGCCTTCCCGACCAGCCTTCACTGCTGCAGCAGTTCATCTGGCAGGAGTACGATCTTGCGCCGGAATTTCCCGAGCTGAAGCACTTCCTCGACTTCTGGAACAGCTCCATCGAGGGTGCGCTGCATTCGGTTCGTATTGCCCATCAGCGGCTGATCCGGCCCACTGAAATAAAAGCGGTCAACGGCGTCATAACCGTCCACTGAGCCCATTCGGGTCAGTAGACGACGACCGAACGGATCGACTTGCCCTCGTGCATCAGCTCGAAGCCCTTGTTGATGTCCTCGAGCGGCATGGTGTGGGTGATCAGACTATCGATGTCGATCTTGCCGTCCATGTACCAGTCGACGATTTTGGGCACGTCGGTCCGGCCCCTGGCGCCGCCAAAAGCAGTGCCTCGCCAGACGCGGCCGGTGACGAGCTGAAAGGGGCGCGTCGAGATTTCCTTGCCCGCTTCGGCGACGCCGATGATGATCGATTCGCCCCAGCCGCGATGGCAGCATTCGAGTGCCTGACGCATGACGTCGGTGTTGCCGGTTGCGTCGAATGAAAAATCCGCGCCGCCACCGGTCAGATCAACGATGGCCTCGACGACCTTGTCGGCGCCCACGTCCTTCGGGTTGATGAAGTGGGTCATCCCGAACTTCCTAGCCATCTCCTGCTTGTCCGGGTTGATGTCGATGCCGATGATCTTGTCGGCACCAACCATGCGGGCGCCCTGGATGACGTTGAGGCCAATACCACCCAAGCCAAACACGGCGACATTGGCGCCCGGCCAGACCTTGGCGGTATAAATGACGGCACCAATGCCGGTGGTCACGCCGCAGCCGATATAGCAGATCTTGTCGAAGGGGGCGTCTTCGCGCACCTTGGCAACGGCGATCTCGGGCAGGACGGTGAAGTTAGCGAAGGTCGAGCACCCCATATAGTGGAAGACCTCACGGCCGGCCTGGGAGAAGCGCGACGTACCATCGGGCATGACGCCTTGTCCCTGGGTGGAGCGGATCGCGGTGCAAAGATTGGAGCGATGCGAGAGGCAGGTTTTGCACTCGCGGCACTCGGGCGTATAGAGCGGAATGACATGATCGCCGGGGCGCACCGATGTGACGCCGGCGCCCACTTCGCGCACGATGCCAGCGCCTTCATGGCCCAGAATTGCGGGAAACTTGCCCTCGGAATCGAGGCCGGAAAGGGTGTAGGCGTCGGTGTGGCAGATGCCGGTGGCCATGATCTCGACCAGCACTTCACCGGCTTTCGGGCCCTCCAGATCGACCGTCTCGATGGTCAGGGGTGCCTTGGCTTCCCAGGCAATTGCGGCGCGAACTTCCATGACGCGAGCCTCCTTCGGTTTTCGCCATCATGGCGTATCGCGGCTGGCCGGCCAAGCGTCTGCCGGTTGGTTTCAACGCGCAATGTTCGACATTATTCGGCGGGTTCCGGCCTCTGGCCGGCGGCGTCCAGTTCGGTCTGCAAGCGCTCCTCTTCCTCGGCCTTGGGGCGTGAGAAGCGGGCGAGCAGCAGATAGGCGACCGGGGTGAGATAGAGCGTCGATATGGCGGCAAAGCCAAGGCCGCCGACGATCACCCAGCCGAGGGCCGCGCGCGATTCCGCACCGGCCCCGCGTGCCAGGACCAGAGGCAGGCCGCCGAGGATCGTCGCGATCATCGTCATCATGACCGGGCGCAGGCGAATGTTGGAGGCTTCTTCGATGGCCTGGCGCACCGACATGCCCCGGTCGCGCAACTGGTTGGCGAATTCGACGATCAGGATGCCGTTCTTGGCCATGATGCCGACCACGAGAACCAGGCCGATCTGACTGAAGATGTTGAGACTGCCCCCGGTAATCAGCAGCGCATAAAGCGCGGCCGCCACACCGAAGGGCACCGTCACCATGACGATGAGCGCGCTCCACAGGCTCTCGAACTGGGCGGCAAGCACCAGCAATATGATGATGAGGGCAAAGCCGAAGGTTATCATCAGGCCGTTATTGGCCTCGCCGATGGTACGCGCTTCGGCCAGCGGCAGGATCGAGACGCCCTCGGGAAGGACCGGATTGGCCATCTCCAGCATGGCGTAATAGGCGTCGCCCAGCGCCATGCCATCTTCGAGACTGGCGCTGACGTTTACCGCACGACGCTGCTGTTCGCGCCGCAGGCTCGGGGAAACCGGTGCTTCGGTGATGGTGGCGATGGTCGACATCGGCACGTATCGCCCATCGCCGGTCTTGACGAAAAGCGTCTCGAGGTCGCGCGGATCGTTGACTGGATGACTTGTCGAGACCAGGCGCACGGTATAGCTGACGTCATCGATGAAGATGTTGCCGACTTCGGAGCCGTCGATCATCGCCTGCATGGTGGTGGCGAGGCCGTTGATGTCGATGCCCAGCGCGTCGGCGCGTTCGCGATCGACGGTCAGCGTTAGCTGCGGTTGCGTGGTATCGAAATCGACATTGACGCGTCCAAAGCGCCCGTCGGCTTCCATCAGGTCGGCGATCTGCTCGGCGGTATCGGCCAGAACCGCATAGTTCGAGCCCGTGACCGCGAACTGGAGTCCGCTGCCGCCGCCGCGAATACCGAGGCTGTTGCCCTGGCGCATGCCGGCACGCACGCCGGGAACGGTGGCAATCATTTCGCTGATCTCGGCGGCAATCTCCGCCTGGCTGCGCTCGCGCTCATCCCAGGGCGCAAGCGTCAGCGACATGGCGCCGCCGGTGCCCCAACCCGAAAGCACGAACAGGGACTCGGCCTCGCCGGTTTCGAGATAAGGCTGCAGCATCGCCTCGATCCGGGTCATCTGCGTGCGCACATAATCGAGGCTGACGGTGTTGGGCGCGGATACGAAGAGCGAGATCTGCGAGCGGTCCTCGGGCGGGGTGATCTCCTGGCGCAGGTTCCCATAGACGAACCAGGCGGACGCGGCGAACAGCACCGCGATCAGCACCACGACGAAGGGGTTGAGCAGCGCCAGGCGCAGCGTGCTGCGATAGAAGGCTGCGAACCAGCCGCCAATCATTGCGAACGGGCCCTTGCGCGGCGGCTCGCCGGCATCGGTGGAGCGCAGGACGCGCGAGGCGATCATCGGCCCCATCGAAAGTGCCACGATCGAGGAGAGCAGCACCGCGATGGCGAGGGTGAAGCCGAATTCACGGAAGAGGCGCCCCGTCTGGCCGCCGAGGAAGGAGAGGGGCACAAAGACGGCGGCAAGGGTCAAGGTCGTTGCGACGACCGCAAAGAACACTTCCTGCGTGCCCAGAACGGCTGCGGCGCGTGGCCCGGCACCCATATGCTTGCGCCGCACGATGTTCTCCAGCACGACGATGGCATCGTCGACGACCAGCCCCGTTGCCAGCACCAGGGCGAGGAGGGTGAGAATGTTGATGGAAAAACCGGCAATATAGATGCCCGCGACCGCTCCCAGCAGGGCGATCGGCATGGCGACGGCGGGCACGATCGTGGCGCGCCAGTCGAGCAGGAACAGGTAGATGATCGCAACCACGACGAGCAGCGAGACGACGAGGGCGATCTGCACCTCGTGAAGCGCGCCTTCGATGAAGGTGGCGTCGTCACTCGACACCTTGACCTCGACGCCTTCGGGCAGCGTCTGGTTGAGGGTTTCGACGGCGGCGTGCACACCTTGGGAAATCTCGATCGTGTTCGATTGCGCCTGCCGCACAATGCCGAGGCCGAGGCCAGGCTTGCCGTCCGAACGCAGGGCGCTGGTGCCGGCACTGGCATCGAACACGACGCTGGCCACGTCGCGAAGACGGGTCTGCCCATTGATGATGATGTTCTCGATATCGGCGGGCGTCGTGACTTCCGAAATTGCCCGCACCGAGATGTTCTGATTGGGGCCGTTGATGGAGCCGGCGGGCGTATCGAAGGCAATCGTCGAGAGCGCATTGTTGACGTCGGCAACGGTCAGCCCGTGGCTCGCCAGCTTGATCGGATCGATGTCGACATCGAAAGCAGTGTCGCGCGTTCCATAGACCTGCACTTCGGCAACGCCCGGAACGGCGGCGAGGCGGTCGGCGATCAAATCCTCGACGATGTCGGTCATCTCGGCGATCGAGAGCGTATCCGAGGTCACTGCGAGCTGGAGGATGGGTTGCGCATCCGCGTCGGCCTTGAAGATCGTCGGGTCTTCCGCCGCATCGGGCAGTTGCCGGGTGACGCGGCTCAAGGCATCGCGTACGTCCGAGGTCGCGATGTCGAGATCCGTGCCCTCGGAGAATTCAAGCGTGACGCGGCTCGAACCCGTGGACGAGCTCGAGGAAATGGAGGTGACGCCCTGTACACGGGCGACCGCGCCCTCGACGACTGCGGTCACCTCCCGGTCGACGGTCTCGGAGGCGGCGCCGGGGAAACTCGTCGAAATACTCAGCACCGGCTGTTCGACTCGGGGCAGTTCGCGCACCTCTGCGCCAAGGAGCGCGGCGAGGCCGGCGACGACGATCAATGCATTTATGACCATCGCCAGCACCGGCCGGCGCACGAAGAGCGCCGCCAGCGTGCCGCCACGTTCGTTTTTTTGTGCTATCGACATGGCGCCGCCTTCACAGTTCGGTCTCGTCGGCAGGTCCCGCATCGGCCGCATCGATTGTGCCACCGCTGCCGTCCGGTCCCTCAAGCAGGTTGACTTGGGCGCCCTCGCTCAATTGCAGAATGCCCTCGGTGATGATGGCGTCCCCTGCCTCGAGATCGGCGCGCACGAGCACGCCGTCGCTGTTGCGCTGCACGATTTCAGCCATGACCTTGGTGGCCTTGCCGTCCTCGTATTTCCACACGAACGAGCCGTCTGCCGACCAGAGAATGGCGAGCGGATTGACGGTGGGATATTCCTCGCCGGGGAAATCCAGCGCGACCGAGAAGGACATGCCCGCGCGCATCAATCCGTCCTCGTTGGGAATGGAAGCGCGCACCTGCAGCGTTCGGCTTTCCGGGTCGATGCGGTTGTCGATGGCGGTGATCTCGCCCTCGAAGGTCCGACCCGGCAGGGCGACCGCCGATACGGTGACTGGCATGCCCAGGCTCACCGCGGCCGCGGAACGCTCGGGAACCCAGAAGTCGATATCGATCGAGGACGTATCCTCAATGGTGGTGATTGCCGTTTGCGCAGCGAGATAATTGCCCGGCGATACCTGCATCAGCCCGACTATCCCCGCGATCGGCGAGACGATGCTGCGCCGTTGCAGCGCGATCTCGGCACTGCGCAACTCCAGTTCGGCGTTATCGGCGGCGAGTTTGGCGGTGTTGAGCGCCGAAGTTGCCACGATATTTGAGTTTGCCAGTTCCTGCTGGCGCTGCAGCGTGGCGCGTGCATCCTCTACGGCGAGCATGGCCTGATCATAGGCGATCTGTTCGGTATCGGAATCGAGGCGCCCGATCACGTCGCCGGCTTCCACCCGCTCGCCCGGCCGCACAAGCAGTTCCACGAGCGTGCCACCCGAGGGTGCGGTGACGGAGACCGAGCGCGCCGCGACGCCTTCGCCAATGGCGTTGAGACCATCGTTGACAGTCGCAATGGTCACCGGCGTCGTCACCACATTGATGCTGCGCCCTGCAAAACCACCGCCGCCACCGGGCCGCCGGCCGGGACCTGCCTGCTGCGTTTCGGCTGCCACCGGCAAGAAGGGAACCGAAATGCCGTAATCCGCCAGTGTCTGCTGTGCCCCCGGAACCAGAAAGGCCCAGGCCAGAAAGGCGACAGCCAGAATCACCAACGAAGCGAAAGCCTGTCTAATCAAAGTCGTCCCAATCGTCTGTTATTGACCCGTTGGAGGAGTAACGGGCCGAGCATAAGCTAGCAGCGCACGCGATGTTCGGCACATGAAATCGCTGTAACATTTCGGCCAGGAGCGCATGGGCCGGTCGCCGGCACCACCGTCTGGCATTGCAGGAGGGAATTGGTGGGCCCACCAGGACTCGAACCTGGAACCAGACCGTTATGAGCGGTCGGCTCTAACCAATTGAGCTATAGGCCCGTTTCGCGCCTCAATAGCAGGAGGGGCAGTCAAGGTCGAGACCGCTGTGCGCTCTGCTTTGTCACGCGTGTTGCCCATGGGGCAAACTGGCTAATACCTAAGTGTTCTTTGGCTGTCGACAACCTTCGGCAGTTGCCGGGACTTCATTGCAAGCGCGACCTCCATCCGGCTGGACATGGCCGACGAGCCACGATAATCAGACAAACACACTCATGTTTTGGGGCCGCGTTGATGGCGGCGATTTTGCTGATGGAGGTCAGAGGTTTGCTTAAAGCGCTTTCCACGATTGTCGTGACCGCGATTGCACTCATGGCTCCGGCTGGCTTCGTTGCCGCCGAGCGGGCGGTGGAAACCGTCAAGGGATCGGTTGCGGTGCCGGAAGCGCCCGAGCGCATCCTCGTTCTCAATCCGGCGCTTGCAGGCTCAGTCTATGCGCTGGGGCTGGATGTCCTCGCCGTCACGCAGTCCACACGAGCTCCAACCGAGGAGGGGTTTTCTTCGGTGTGGGCCCAAGAGGCGCGTGCGTCTGGGACAGAGGTGCTGCCCTGGGACTTTGAAGGCTTCAATATGGAGCTTATCCTTTCCTTCCAGCCTGATCTGATCATTGCTGGCGGGCAGGGCAGGCCGGGTTTTCTCGCTAATGAAGCTTATGAGCGGTTGAGCGCCATCGCGCCGACGATCTTCGTCGATACTGCGCCCACTGCGTGGCAGGACGAATTGCGGTTCATGGCGGGCGCACTCGGGCGCGAAGCCGAGGCGGAAGCGGCTCTTGCCTCCTATGCCGCGCGGGTCGAAGAGGTAAAGGCCGCGATCACGCTGCCGCCTCAACCGACAGTCTTCATGATGACCATCGACCCGGACGGCCAGCCCTATTTCCTCCCGGAGACCTCGGCGACCCCGCAACTGTTCGCCGATGTGGGATTCGAGGTCTATCCGCTTACGCAGCGTTTTCCCGAATTCGAGGCGGCGAGCACTGGTGACTCGGTTCAGGTCTCACTGGAGCTTGCCTCGCAGGTGTTCACCGCACCAACCATGATCGTGGTGCCATGGACTGCGGGGGTGGTCTCACTGGACGACCTGCAGCAAGACGAGGTTCTGGGCCGGCTGCCGGCGATCGCCGAGGGTCATGCCTATGAGTTCGCCGATTATGCCTATCGCTTTGACTATTACGGAGCCATGGCAGTGCTCGACGACATCGAAGCGACGTTCGCAGAATAGCGCTCGCTTAGTTCGCCCAATCACATTCCCGCTCGCTGCCTCTCGAGGCGAGTGACTGCGTCAGCAAGGTTCCGATATGTCCAAGGCCAAACCGACCGTTCTGCGGCTTCCCATTGTTTTACGCGAGCTCGAGGTCACCGCGGTAAGCCAGGTTAGTCCGCTCATGCGCCGGATCACGCTTGGCGGCGAGCAGTTGGGAGCATTCCATAGCAATGGCTTCGATCTGCCCGCGTTTCGTTCGGAAGGGCCCGACGACCACGTCAAGATCCTGCTGCCCGATCCCAAGACCGGCGAACTGCATCTGCCGCGGCAGGCAGACGGCATTCTCGATTGGGGTGGCGGCGGACGCCCGACCGGCCGCAGCTATACGCCACGCTCCTATGATCCGACGAGCGGCGAACTGCATATCGACTTCGTCATGCACGGACATGGTCCCGCGGCACTCTGGGCGGCTTCGGCCAAGCGGGGCGATCGCCTCCATATCGCCGGCCCCAAATCATCGCTGCTGATCCCCGATGCCGACTGGTACATTCTGGCCGGGGACGAGACGGCGCTGCCTGCCATCGCCAACTGGCTGGAACGGCTGCCGCGCTCGGCCCGCGTGACGGCGCTCATTCAAATCTCCGATGGCGGGGCGCGGATCGAACTCAATGCGCCCGACACCGCCGAGATCGTGTGGCTGGAAGACCCGCAGATGCGGGCGCAAACACTTGTCGAGGCTGTAGAGCGCCTTGAATGGCCGGCCGGCGACGGGTTCGTGTGGGGTGCCGGCGAGCGCGATGCGGTGCGTGCGCTGCGCAAGCACCTGATCGAGGTGCGCGGGCACGACAAATCGGCGCTCGATGTCGTCGCCTATTGGCACAAGGGTATCGAGGACGAGGCCATGGCGGCAGCGCAGCATCGCCTGCATCAGCTGTCTGATCTGCTCGGGCCGCATGCCCTGCGCGCCGCGACAACCCTGCGGCTGGCGGACCATATTGCCGGTGGTGCAACCAGCGTCGCGCAATTGGTCGAGAAGACAGGAGCCGACGCGCTGGGCCTGCGCCTGCTGGTACCGGTTCTCCTGGAGTACGGAATTCTCGAGGGGACCCCCGAGTCTCTGTCACTCGGCGTTATCGGGCAGCGGTTGCGCGAGGACCAGCACGATTTCGAGCATTTCGACCTGGCCGGGGCAAACGCGCGCATGGATCTTGCATGGGCAGGGTTGTATCAGGCCGTTGTGGGGCGCACGAACGGCTATGCATCCGTGTTCGGTCGGCCATTCTGGCAGGATATGGCGGCCGATGGCGAACTCGCGGCCTCGTTCGACGAGGAAATGGCCGAGTGGGCGCAGTACTGGACCGGGCCGGTCGCCAAGTACATATGCGTGCCGCCGGGCGGCACCGTCAGCGATGTCGGGGGCGGAGCGGGCGTATTGCTCGCGGCTATCCTGCGGCTCAACCCGCAGGCGCGCGGCATTCTGGTCGAACTGCCAACGGCGGTGAAATCGGCCGAGCCGGTGCTCGAGAGCCAGGGCGTCATCGACCGGGTGACGCTGGCGGCACAGAGCTTCTTCGAACCGCTGCCGGCGGCATCGACGCAGGTGCTGGCTCATATCCTGCATCACTGGCCCGATGCCGAGGCGGTTCGCATCCTGCAGCGCGCCCGCGAGGCAGCCGGGCCCGATGGGGATATCTATGTCGTCGAACGCGACCACGATCCCAACGGCAAGGACGCCAAGCTCTCGCTGCAGATGTACGTTCTCTTCGGCGGCCGCGAGCGCACGCGCGAGGAAATCGATGCTCTGGCTAAAGCGGCAGGTCTGAAATCGAACGGTGCGCGCGTCACCGGCCCCGATCTCGTCGTCCATCACTACCGTGCGGAGACGCTCGAACGTGAAGGGCAGAAGCCGATCGGCCGCTGAGCTCAGCCCAGATACGGCTCGCCGCGCTCTGAGAGCCAGGCTTCGAGTTCGGATTTGATCGACTCGATGCGCACTCTCTGTTCCTCGTCAGGGGGCTGGGAGGCGTGGTCGGACAGCCATCTGGTGCAGGCGAACAATATCGACCTGACTGCTGCCGCTTCAGGGTAGTGATCGAGGCCGCCATAGATGTCGTCGACATGCTTGCGCCATACGAGAATGCCGACAGGATAGGTGTCGGATCGCAGCGTCTCCGCTTGTGGGGTATCGTCGACCACCATGCCTTGCCTCCACGCACCAAACGAAGGGCGCACGCAATTGGTTCAACGCTGCCGGGTGTTGGCCGGTCGGCGTTGAAGGGCTGGATTCAATACCGCGTCAGGGCAGGGATTGGCATTAGCCCGAAAGGGCTGAAGCAGGCTCGCTTCGTCAACTGTCGAGCACGTAGCGGATTTTCGCGGCAAGCTGGTCGATCCCGAATGGCTTGGGCAGGAAATGCGTACCCGGATCGAGCACGCCATTGTGGACGACGGCGTTGCGCGTGTAGCCGGTGGTGTAGAGGACCTTGAGTTCGGGCACTTTGCTGGTCGCGAGTTCGGCGAGTTGCCTGCCTGTCATCTCGGGCATGACCACGTCGGTGAACAGCAGCGTCACCTGCGTACCGGACTCGATCATGTGCAGTGCTTCTACGCCGCTGCGCGCCTGCAGCACGGTATATCCGAGCTCGTGCAAAGCTTCGACGGAATAGTTGCGAACCCGCTCCTCGTCCTCGACGACGAGAATGACCTCGTCCGGCCTGCCGGTCTGAAGGGCCTGTTCGTCGCGTGCGGCCGCCGCTTCCGGTTCCGGCCCATAATAGCGCGGCAGGTAGACCTTGACGGTCGTGCCGAAGCCGAGTTCGGAGTAGATTTTCACATGTCCGCCCGATTGCCGCACGAAGCCGAAGACCTGGCTGAGGCCAAGGCCGGTCCCCCTGCCCACGTCCTTGGTGGTGAAAAACGGATCGAACGCCTTGGCTATGACTTCGCTCGACATGCCACCACCGGTATCGGTGACGCAGATCAATACGTACTGGCCTACGGCAATGTCGAATTCGCGCGCATAGTCGTCGTCGACATGGGCGTTGGCCGTCTCGATCGTCAGCTTGCCGCCGTCCGGCATGGCGTCGCGGGCGTTGACGGCGAGGTTGAGGATGGTGTTTTCGAGCTGAGCAGGATCGACGAAGGTCCACCAGAGCCCCGCCGACAGCACGGTTTCCACCTTGATCGTCTCGCCGAGCGTGCGGGTCAGCAGTTCCGTCATGCCCGAGACCAGCTTGTTCGGCGAGAGCGGCTCGGGCGAAAGCGGTTGCTGGCGTGAGAACGCCAGCAACCGCTGCGTCAGGGCAGCCGCCCGCTCGGCGCCCTCCATGGCACCATCGATGAAACGAGCGACATCGGTCTCGCCCTTGGCAAGGCGGCGCTGCAGCAGGTTGAGCCCGCCGATGACGACCGCGAGCATGTTGTTGAAGTCATGCGCGATACCGCCGGTGAGCTGGCCGACCGCTTCCATCTTGTGGGCCTGGCGCAGCGCTTCTTCGGCCCGCGCGCGCTCGGCAACTTCTTCGGCGATGCGTTGTTCGAGCGTGGCGTTGAGCGCCTGGAGGGCTTCTTCGGCCCGGCGGCGTTCGGTGAGTTCGCGTTCGACCGCCTGGAAGAGGCGGCCATTATCGATGGCGATACCGGCATGGCCGGCAATTCCGACCAGGAGCCTTTCGTGCTCGGCGGCGAACCGCCCTGTCTGCGAATGGCCAAAGAACAAGCCACCCAGGACCTCTCCCGATCGAGAGGAAACCGGCACGGCCAGATAGCTGCGAACGGGCAGATGCCCTTGCGGCATGCCGCGATAGGGCTCGCTTTTGCCGTATCGGGGGTCCTGGAGAATGTCGTGCGAGCGCACCACGCCCTCGCCACGGAAGGTAGGTCCGAAGACGGCGGTGTTGCGCGGCATGGGGAAGTTGGCGAAGGCTTCGCGCTCGACGCCCGAAAGGGTGTAGAGCATGTAGCTTTCCCCGTTCTCGTCGAGCACATTGTAGAAGAACGCGCCGAATTCGGCTCCGGTCAGCTCGACGCCGGCATCGGTGATCTTCTGGACGACCGCATCGAGATTGCGCTCTGCGGCAACGGCAGCGCCGGTTTCGTTGACGATCTCGAGCAGTCGCGTTTCCTGGCGTAATGCCTCCTCGGCCTCACGCGCGTCGGTGACATCGACATTGACGCCGATCATCCCCAGGAATTCCCCATCGGGACCAAACCGGGGCTGGGCATCGGTGGTCAGGGTGCGAAGGGCGCCGTCGGCGCGGAAATATCGCGCCTCGACCGAAAAGCCGCGACGGTTGCGCATGCCCTCTTCGAAAGGGCCGGCGAGCGCAGCAATATCGTCCGGATAGAGCGTGGAGTTCCAGTCGAACGCAGCAAGATCGTCTTCAGCTACGCCCCAGAACTCGCGCAATGCCTTGTTGAGATAGATGCACTTGCCTTCCTGGTCGCCCATCCACAGCATGACCGGTGCGCGGTCGGCAACGAGGCGGAACCGCTCTTCGCTCTCGCGCAATGCGAGTTCGGTGCGTTTGTGCTCATCGATATCGATGAGCACACCCAAGGCGCGGCTGGGCGTTCCCTCCGGCGAAAACACGATCTCGGCCCGCAGCATCAGCCAGCGGGTCACCCCGCCTGGCCAGATATACCGGAACTCGGCCTCGATCGTGCGTTCGCCACGCTCCATCGCGGTCCTTCCGATCTCTCGCAGCCGCTCGAGTTCACCCGGGGCATAGCGGGCTCGGATTTCCTCCACCGTGGGATGATAATCGATCGGGAATCCGAGTATCTGGTTCAGTTCGCTCGAGCCGACAATTGCTCCGGTACCGAAATCGGCGTCCCAGAGCGCCATGCGCGCGGCATCCATCGCCAGCTTCAGGCTCCCCTCCGGCAGCGCCTGAGTGGAGTACCGCCGTTGCCCGGCCGGTTCCGTGACTTCCGCGAGATGATGGATAATGGCGGTGATCTGGCCATCGCCTCCAAGAACCGGCAGGTTTTCCAGCCTGCAGAGGCGCGGTTTTTGGTCCTCACCGTTGGCGGGCTCCGGCGCATGATAGGGGCGGGTGGAGAGGCGATCGGGGGCGCGGCTCGAAAGAACACGCTGCAGCGATGCGCGCAACGCGCTCTCGCCAGTGGCATCTTCAGTAATGGCCGGGAAGGCTTCGAATAGCGGCTTGCCGAGGAGCTCGGTTTTATCGCGCCCAACTGCCTCGAGATAGGCCCTGTTGGCGCCGATGATCGTAAATGCCGGTTCATCCGGTGCGAGCAGCAGGTAAGGGTTTGGCGATGCGTCGAAGACCGGCTCAAACTCTGTCATCGGCAGGTGCTCTGGATGCTATTTAGTGAGACCTTTGGCTTTTTTTAGCATGTCCTGTCGACGAATAGCCGGCCAGAACCGCGTCGTGCGTCGCCTTTCAGTCGCGCGCCAGGATCCCTGCCACGGCGTGTTCGAGCGCTTCGTCGTTGAAGGGCTTGGTCAAGAGGATGGCGTCGGAAAGGCCCAATTCAGCAAGGCCCGGAATATCATGGTGCCCGGTAGCAAAGATCGTCGGGAGACCAGGGAGCATCTTGCGCGCCTCTACGGCCAGCTCGGTTCCCGACATGCCCGGCAAGCCGATATCTGCAAGCAAAACATCAACGGGGCGGTCGGCCAGGATCGCGAGAGCCTCCGGACCGTTGGTCGCCTCGACGACTTCATGACCTTGCGTCTCCAGGATGTCGGCCGTCGACATGCGGATCAGCACTTCATCTTCGACCAGCAATACGCTTAGGGGTTTACCTTGGTCCACGGTGATCTTCGTATAGTCTGGTGATGGCAAAAATACGCCGCACGGGAACGCAAGGCGCAACCGGGAGGCAGTTTATTCGATCAACTACAGGCAGGGTCGGACCGTCAAGCGTCGTCGCCGCCTTTGCCCTTCATCCTACGCAAACGTGACCAGGTGATGTTCGGCCAGCGCTTTTAGGAGCGAGACGTTGCCCGGCTCGCAGGGTCGTGGCAAGCAGTGATGGGGGCATAGATGGGCAATTCGAGCATCAAATTCGGCACCAGTGGCCTGCGCGGGTTGGCGCATGATCTTCTGGCAGGCGAGGCGCACCGATATGCGTGTGCTTTCCTTGCACATCTCGCGGTGGGCGGGCGGCTCGGATCGGGCCGCGTTCTCATCGGGCGCGATTTGCGAGCGAGCAGCGGCCAGATCGCGCTCGATTGCATATCGGCCGCGGCCGCCGCTGGGCTTACGCCGGTAGACTGCGGGGTGGTGCCGACGCCGGCACTGGCGCTTCAGGCCATGTCCGAGGCTTCGCCGGCGATCATGGTCACCGGCAGCCATATACCGGCAGATCGGAACGGGCTGAAATTCTATGGCCCGGAGGGCGAGATCAGCAAGACGGATGAGGCCGGCATCGTTGCGGCGCTGCGTGCGCCAGGCATGCGGCAACCGGCAAGGGCGCAGAGCGAGAATGCCGCCCTGGAGCGCTATATCGAGCGCTATCGGGCCCTTCTGCCCGAGGCGGCGCTGGCGGGTTGGCGGATCGGGGTCTTCGAGCACTCGACGGTCCTGCGTGACATTCTCGCACAACTGCTCATCGGCTTTGGTGCAGAGGTGGTACGTCTCGGCCGCAGCGAAACGTTTGTCGCGCTCGATACCGAAGCCCCTGACGATCCGGTTTTCGCACCCCTTGCCGGCTGGGTATGGCAACAGGGGCTGGACGCAGTGATTTCGGCCGATGGTGATGGCGACCGGCCGCTGATTGTCGATGGCAATGGGGACTTCGTGCGCGGCGACGCGCTGGCCGCCATTGCCGCGCGTTTTCTCGGCGCGGTTGCGGTGGCGACGCCGGTCACCTCCAACTCTTCGGTTACCAGCCTGTTTGGTCGCGTCGAGCGCACCCGTGTCGGTTCGCCCTATGTGATTGCTGCAATGAGAGAATTGGCTGAAGCCGGCGCCCGGCCTGTGATTGGCTTTGAAGCCAATGGCGGCTTGATGCTCGGCAGCACTATCGCGGTGGAGGGCATGACGCTACCCGCGTTGCCGACGCGCGACGCCGTGCTGCCGCTCTTGGCCGTACTCGGTTATGCCGCCCGGGAACGGGCGAGCATTGCAGAACTGGTGGTCAGCCTTGGATTTCGCCCAGCGCTCAGCGGGCGTTTGCAAGACATTTGCGCCGAGCGGGCTGCGGCGTTCCTGACGCGGTTGAGCGATGCGCATTTTGCCGGTGAAGTCTTTGCCGGCCAGGGAAATATCGCCTCCAGATCGCAGATCGATGGCGAGGGCTTCACGCTCTCGAACGGCGCCGTCGTGCACTTTCGCGCCTCGGGCAATGCGCCGGAACTGCGCTGTTATGTGGAGGCGGCATCCGCAGGCGAAGCCGAGGCTTTGCTGGCTTGGGGGCTCGGAAAGGCGAGGCAGTACCTCGCCGGCTAATGCTGCCAGACGACGAGGCCGGCTGCCGTCGCCATCATGGCGCTGGCAGTCTTGTTAAGGCGGCCAAGCGCACGCGGGCTCTTGAAGAGCTCGCGCGCCGCGGAGGCGAGGTAAGCATAGCCGCAGCCAATCGCCAGCAGCACGACGACGACGATTGCCGTCAACTCACTGAAGGCCAGCGGCGTCATCTGGTCGAGCGGGACGACCGTTGGCAGAATGGCCAGATAGAAGACGATGGTCTTGGGATTGCCGAGCGTCAGCGAGAAGCCGGCGAGGAAGGTGCGCCAGCCATCCTCGCTTTTGGGCTTGAGCCTTTCCGATCCAGGCCGCGCCGTCCAGAACTGCCAGGCGATATAGAGCAGATAGGCGGCGCCGGCCCAGCGGATGATGATGAAGAACGCGCCGAAAAAGGTAGCGATCGCCGCAAGTCCGAAGACGGCGAAGACGAAATAGACGAGGTCGCCGGCGAGAATGCCGAGCACCATGGGGAATGCGCCCTTGAACCCGCCGCCGAGCGCCCGCGCGACGACTGCCGCCACGCCCGGTCCCGGCACCAGCACGGCGATGGCATAGGCGATAGTGAACGTGACGAGGGTGAACGGTTCCATCGGGGGGCACTCGGGTTGAGGAGCGGACACTACACGGTCACTGGAGGGAAAGCAATAAGGTCAGCATTGCTGACCTAACTTGGCGCCGGTGTTCCCCTCCCCTTGTAGGAGAGGGACAGATTTCGTAGTTGCGGTGCGTCCTTGCCCCTCATCCGGCGCTGCGCGCCACCTTCTCCCACAAGGGGAGAAGGGGAACCGTGCTAAACTGTCTGCTCCGTTAACCCACCGAAGCCTGCCCCTTATGGCAATCTCTTCAGCCGTTCCGTCAGCAGGGCATAGAACCCGTCCGCATCGCCGCTGCGCAGGAAGTTCACATTGCGTGGGCGATCGGTGATCAGCCAGTAGTCGGCCACGCTCATGCCGCGCGTCAGTTCACTGGTGGTTTCGATGGTGACGTTGCATTGCCGGCCCGTGAACAGATCGGGCTTGAGCAAATAGGCGATGACCGTGGGGTCATGGAGCGGCGCGCCCTTGCTGTCATATTTGGCCAGATCGAAGCGCTCGGAAAATTCCAGCATCTGCGAGACCGCCTCGCCGGTGCAGTTCCCCAGGGCCGCGATCGCCTGCAGCCGCTCGCGGGTGGTCAGCACCTGATGGGTGAGGTCGAGAGGCGACATGGTGATCGGCGCGCCGCAGCGCATCACCACATCGGCCGCTTCCGGGTCGACATAGATGTTGAACTCGGCCGTCGGAGTGATGTTGCCAACCTCGAAATAGGCCCCGCCCATCAGCACGATCTCGCCGATGCGCTCGGCGATGCGCGGCTCCTTGATCAGCGCCATCGCAATATTGGTCAGCGGTCCGAGAGCGCAGAGGGTTACGGTCCCGGGCTGCGCGTTCATCAGCGTTTCGATGATGTAGTCGACGCCATGCTCGGCCTGCAGCTGAATCTGCGGCTCGGGCAGGGTGGGCCCGTTAAGCCCGCTATCGCCGTGCACATGCTCGGCTGTCACCAACGGGCGCCGGATCGGGCGCGCGCACCCGGCGTAGACCGGTATATCGGTGCGCCCGGAAAGCTCGACGACCTTGAGGGCGTTCGTGGCGTTCTGCGCCAGTCCGACATTGCCTGCAACCGCGACGATTCCGAGCACTTCGAGGTCCTCGGGAGAGGCGAGGGCCAGCAATATGGCGACGGCATCGTCCTGGCCGGGGTCGGTGTCGATGATGATCTTGCGGGGCATGAAAAGTCTCGGAGATTCGCGGCGGACTGAGGGCCGGACACTAGTCGATCAGCAGCCCTGGCGGAAGGGCACGGCAGGAACGTTCGCGGCGCCATGCCGTTGATCAACATTCTCAACGCAAGTGGGCCGACACATGGCGCTGCGCCCGGGCTTTGCTCCCGATATCATGACCGAAAGCCAGTTCGAGCGCGTGCTGACCAACGCCTCGCGCCTCGCCATAATCGTCATTGGCGCGATCGTCTGGCTGGTGGCACTGCAGGCGGGGGAATTCTTCCTTGCACCGGTCACCCTTGCCATTGTTATCGGCCTGATGTTCGGCCCGGTGGCGGACCGGCTCGAAGGCTTGGGCATCCCGGCGCCGCTCTCCTCGGGGCTCCTGGTGCTGGCGCTCATTGCTCTTATCGGTGTCGGATTGGCGCTCTTTTCGGTGCCGCTCTCGGATTGGGTGGCGCGCGCGCCAGTCATCTGGGAGAGGTTGCAGGCCGAAATTGCCAACTGGCAGGGCACGATCGAGTCGATCGGGGCGTTTCAGGACCAGCTGCGTGCCGCCTTCGGCGATGAAGCGAGCATGTCGGTGACGCTCGAGGACGGCAGCGCCGTCACCAGCGTTGCGCTGCTGGCGCCCACGATCCTCGCGCAGTTCCTGATCTTCCTGGCCAGCCTCTATTTCTTCATCGCCACGCGTGATCATATCCGCGTCTCGGTTCTCACCCTCTGCGTCAGCCGGCGCATGCGCTGGCGCACGGCGCATGTGTTTCGCGATGTCGAGCAGAAGGTGTCGCGTTATCTGCTCTCGATAACGGTGATCAATTTCTGCGTCGGCGTTGCCGTGTCGGCGATCATGTGGCTGATCGGCATGCCCTCGCCGCTGCTTTGGGGCGCGCTGGCGGCGGTGCTCAACTACATTCCCTATGTCGGGCAGGCGGTGATGTGGATCATCCTGCTCGCCGTGGGCCTAGGCACCCGCACGGGACTGGAGAACATCCTGCTGCCCGTGGGCTGCTACATGGCCGTCAATTTCATCGAAGGCCAGCTGATCACGCCGCATATCATCGGCCGCACGATGACGCTGAACCCCTTCGTCATCTTCCTCTCGATCACCTTCTGGCTGTGGGCCTGGGGGCCGGTCGGCGGCCTCGTCGCGGTACCCACGCTTCTCATCGGCCAATCGCTGCTGACCCATTCCCTGCCGAGCAGGCCTGTGCTGCCGCGCCGGCCGGTACGGCGAACGCGGGACATGACAGCGCGCGAGGAACTGCTGGCCAAGGCCGCGCAGGCCATCCGCGAGCAGTCGCAGGAAGAAGAAACGCCCGAAGGCGAGCGCAGGAAGGAGCGCTTGCTGCCGCCAGAAGGAACGGCGCCGAGCGGGGCGGCGCCCGGTCCCAACACTGCAGGCGCTTGACGGCGGGCGCTGCCCACTCACACACTCGGGACCCTCCATTCGCCAGATGGCGACGCCAGATTCGGAGACAGTCCCTTGGACGTCGAAGCGCTTTCCCAAGCTAGTGATGCCGCCGCGCATGCGGGCGAGGCAGTTCATGGAATCGATCTCGTGCCGATCGTCGTCCTGCTGGCGGCAGCGGTGCTTGCCGTGCCTCTTTTCAAACGGCTCGGTCTCGGGACGGTGCTCGGCTACCTCGCTGCCGGCCTGCTGCTCGGCCCTTCAGGCATCGGGCTCATCGGCGATCCGCAATCGGTGCTGCATCTGGCCGAGCTCGGCGTCGTGCTCTTCCTCTTCATCATTGGCCTCGAGATGGAGCCTTCACGCCTCTGGTCGTTGCGCAAACAGATATTCGGGCTCGGGGCCATTCAGGTGCTGGTTTGCGGTGCGCTGCTGACCGGTGTCGGCATGCTGCTCGGCTTCGCGCCGGCCGTGGCGTTCGTCTTCGGCCTCGGGTTCGTAATGACGTCGACGGCAATCGTCATGCAGATCCTGGGCGAGCGCAACGAACTGGCCACCGACAGCGGGCAGAAGATCGTCTCGATCCTGCTGCTCGAAGATCTCGCCATCGTGCCGCTGCTGGCGGTCGTTGCGATCCTCTCGCCCACAGCGGGCGAGGAAAGCATGACCACAAGGCTGATCGGCATCGCGCTGGCCATCGGTGCAGTGCTGCTGATCATCTTTCTTGGCCGCAGGATCATGAACCCGCTGTTCTCGCGGCTGGCTGCTGCCAAGGTGCGCGAGGTGATGACTGCGGCAGCGCTCCTTGTCGTACTGGGCGCTGCTCTGCTCATGCAGAGCGTTGGGCTTTCCATGGCAATGGGGGCGTTTCTCGCCGGTGTGCTGCTCTCGACCTCGACCTTCAGGCATCAGCTGGAAGCCGATGTCGAACCGTTCCGCGGCATCCTGCTCGGCCTCTTCTTCCTTGCGGTCGGCATGTCGCTGCAACTGGATGTGGTTGCGCAGAACTGGCAGATCATTGCCCTCAGCGTCGTCGCCTACATGGCGGTTAAGGGGCTCGCCATCTACATCATCGCGCGACTGTTGAAGTCGGACCATGGCGAGGCGCTGGAGCGCGCTGCGCTGATGAGCCAGGGCGGCGAGTTCGCTTTCGTCCTCTATACGACCGCAGCGGGTACCGGACTTATCGATGCGCCCACCAACGCAATCTTCACGGCGACCGTCATCATCTCGATGGTGCTGACGCCCTTCGTCCTGATCCTGGCGCGCCGCCTCATGCCCAAGCAGGAACAATCGCTCGAGGGCGTGGATGTCGCCGACGGGTTGAGCGAACGCATCCTGCTGATCGGGTTCGGCCGTTTCGGGCAGATCGCCAGCCAGGCGTTGCTGGGGCAGGGGCACTCCATTTCGATCATCGACAATGACGTCGAAATGATCGAAGCGGCTGCGGCCTTCGGTTTCAAGGTCTATTATGGCGACGGCACAAGGCTCGATATCCTCCATGCTGCCGGCGCGGCCAATGCCGATCTCGTCCTCATCTGCACCGACAACAAGATGGCGACCAGCCGCATCGCTGAATTGTTCCGCAGCGAGTTCCCGCTGGTCAAGGTGATGGCGCGCTCGTTCGATCGCGGGCATTCGCTCGAGTTGCGCAAACTCGGCGTCGAGTACGAACTGCGAGAGCTGTTTGAATCGGCGATCGTTTTCGGCGCGCAGGCCATCCGCATACTGGGTGCGACCGAGGACGAGATCACAGGGGTGATCGAGGGCTTGCGCTCGCGCGACAAGATGCGCTTCCAGGCGCAATTGCTGGGCGGGGTGCAGGCCGGGCGCGACCTGCTGCTCTCCAATGCCGTCGATCAGGCGCGTGAAGGCGGGGTTGCCGTGGACCCCCAGTCAGTCGAGGAACCCGCCCGCACGCCGGCCACGCCGCCGGTATGACCGGGCGCTCGACGAGCCGCTCAACCAGTCAGGGGGTTTTCAACTGCACAAATTAAGTGCAAGCTGACCGTGTTCGAGGGGAACATCGTTATGACACCGGAATTGGGTTATGTCGCAAGAACCCCTCGCTTACGAAGCTCAAACGCTTGAGCCTCGCACTATATCGATCGTGGCGCTGCAAAAGCAGATCCTCGAAAAGCTCACCTATTCGATCGGCAAGGACCCGCTCGTTGCGCGCCCGCATGACTGGCTGGTCGCAACGATCTATGCGGTGCGCGATCGTATCGTCGACCGCTGGATGGAAAGTTCGCGCGAGACGTGGCGAACGGCCAACAAGCGTGTCTACTATCTCAGCCTGGAGTTTCTCATCGGCCGCCTGATGCGCGACGCCATGAGCAATCTCGGCTTGATCGAGGAGGTGAGAGAGGCGCTCAAGAACCTCGATGTCGATCTTGGCAACCTGCTCGATCTTGAGCCGGATGCGGCGCTCGGCAATGGCGGCCTCGGCCGTCTGGCGGCCTGCTTCATGGAATCCATGTCGACCCTGCAGATACCGGCCTATGGCTATGGCATCCGCTATGCCCACGGGCTGTTCCGCCAGGAGATGAGCGAGGGCTGGCAGGTCGAACTGCCCGAGGAGTGGCTGGCACACGGCAATCCCTGGGAGTTCGAGCGGCGCGAAGCCGCCTATGAGATCGGCTTTGGCGGTCATGTCGAGCCGATCACCGAGGCGGACGGCACGCAGCGCCATGAATGGCATGCCAACGACCATCTGCTGGCGGTTGCCTATGACACTCCGATCGTCGGCTGGCGCGGCAAGCGGGTGAATACGCTGCGGCTCTGGAGTGCGCAGCCCATTGACCCGATCCTGCTCGACAAGTTCAATTCCGGCGACCATATCGGCGCCCTCGAGGAGAGTGCCCGGGCAGAGGCGATCACCCGCGTGCTCTATCCGGCCGATTCGACCGCGGCGGGCCAGGAATTGCGGCTGCGCCAGGAATATTTCTTCTCATCGGCCTCGTTGCAGGACATCGTGCGGCGGCACCTGCAGCAATATGGGGACCTGGGCTCCCTGGCCGACAAGATCGCGATCCAACTCAACGATACGCACCCGGCGATCGCCATTCCCGAACTCATGCGCATCCTCGTCGATCTCAACGGCGTGGAATGGGATCGCGCCTGGAAGCTGACCAAGGGTGTCTTCAGCTACACCAATCACACGCTGCTGCCCGAAGCGCTGGAGAGCTGGCCGGTGGCGCTGCTCGAACGCCTGTTGCCCCGGCACATGCAGATCATTTACGCCATCAATGCCCATGTGCTCGCCGAGGCCCGTCAGCGCGCGAAATTCAACGACCAGCAGATCGCCCATGTCTCGCTCATCGACGAGCATGGCGGGCGGCGCGTGCGCATGGGCCAGCTCGCGTTCGTGGGCTCCCACTCGACAAACGGCGTCTCGGCGCTTCACACAGAGCTGATGAAGCAGACCGTCTTTCGCGATCTGCACCAGCTCTATCCCGAGCGCATCAACAACAAGACCAACGGCATCACGCCGCGCCGCTGGCTGATGCAATGCAACCCGGACCTCACCAGGCTCATCACCCAGCGTATCGGCCCGGAATTCCTCGACGATATCGAGAAACTGCATGCGCTCGATGCCCATGCCGACGATCCAGTGTTCCAGCGCCAGTTCGGCGAGGTCAAGACGGCCAACAAGGTGCGTCTTGCCAGGCTGATCAAGGAGCGGCTGGGCGTCACCGTCTCCGAGGAGGCGCTGTTCGACGTGCAGATCAAGCGCATCCACGAATACAAGCGCCAGCTGCTCAACATCATCCAGGCGGTGGCCGCCTATGACGAAATCCGCGCGCATCCGGAAAGGGACTGGGTGCCGCGCGTCAAGATCTTTGCCGGCAAGGCGGCGCCCAGCTACTGGAACGCCAAGCTCATCATCAAGCTCATCAACGACGTCGCCAAGGTCGTTAACAACGACCCGGCGGTGCGCGGGCTTTTGAAGGTGGTGTTCCTGCCCAACTACAATGTCTCGGCCGCCGAGGTGATCGTGCCGGCCGCCGATCTTTCCGAGCAGATTTCCACTGCCGGCATGGAAGCTTCGGGCACCGGCAACATGAAGTTCATGGCCAATGGCGCCATCACCATCGGCACGATGGATGGCGCCAATGTCGAGATGCACAAGGAAGTCGGGCAGGACAACATCGTCATCTTCGGGCTTTCTGCCGACGAGGTGAACGAAAAACGCGCTCGCAGCGAAGTGCCGCGCGGCTCTATCGATGCCTCACCACGCCTGCGCGAAGCTTTGGACTCCATTGCTTCGGGCGTATTCTCGCCGGACGATCCCAACCGCTATCGCGATCTCATCGGCGGCCTTTACGACCACGACTGGTTCATGGTGGCGCGCGACTTCGACGCCTATGTCGCCGCCCAGGCCCATATCGATGCCCTGTGGCTGGACAAGGCCAAATGGAACAGGATGGCGATCCACAATACGGCGCATTGCGGCTTCTTCTCGTCGGATCGCACGATCAGGCAGTATGCCGAGGACATCTGGAAGGTACCCGTTTCCATGCAATGAACCTGATCGATGCTCGCGCCGTTCTGTAGGGGAGCGGCCGCGGTGGACAGGCCCGCGCCTTCAAAGGCGGGCAAACTGGCAGACCTTGGTGGGGGACGTGTTCGTGACGTTGGAGAACTGGCAGGCTGATCAGCGCGAAGTCGATGCAATCGTCGCGGGCCGCCACGGCAATGCTTTCGCGTTTCTGGGTCTGCATCAGGTCAAGGGGGAGTGGGTGCTGCGCGCATTCGTTCCCCATGCCGACAGCCTGACCGCTTATACGTTCCAGGACACGCAACTGGCAGAAATGAAGCGCCGGCATCCGGCCGGTTTCTTCGAGGCGCGCGTCGAGGTCGATCATACCCAGCCGATCCGCTACCACGCGCGCAATGCCGGCGGCGAGTGGGATATCTACGATCCTTATAGCTTTGGTCCCGTGCTCGGCCCTCTCGACGACTACTATATCGGCGAGGGACGGCATCTTCGCCTCTTCGACAAGCTCGGCGCCCATGAAATGGAGTTCGAGGGTATCCACGGCACCCATTTCGCCGTCTGGGCACCCAATGCCAGGCGGGTCAGCGTTGTCGGGCCGTTCAATGACTGGGACGGGCGCCGCCACCCGATGCGCAAACGGCTCGACAACGGCATCTGGGAAGTCTTCATCCCGATACTGGGCACCGACACCATCTACAAATACGAGATCATCGGCGCGCATGGCGAGCTGCTGCCGCTCAAGGCAGACCCGTTTGCGCGCAAGTCCGAAATGCGCCCGCGCACGGCCTCCATGGTGCCGGACCCGACCCCGTTCCAGTGGACCGATGCAGAGTATCTGGAAGAAAGGACCCGCAAGGACTGGCGGCGCACGCCGATGTCGATCTACGAGGTGCATCTGGGCTCGTGGCGCCGGCGGCCTGACGGAACATTCCTCAGCTACGAACAGCTTGCCGAACAGCTCGTGCCCTATGCGGCCGACATGGGCTTTACCCATATCGAGTTGTTACCGATTTCCGAGCACCCCTACGATCCGAGCTGGGGGTATCAGCCGACCGGCCTTTATGCGCCGACCGCCCGTTTCGGCGATCCGGCCGGCTTTGCCCGCTTTGTCGATGCCGCCCACGCGGCGGGTCTCGGGGTCATTCTCGACTGGGTGCCCGCACACTTTCCAACCGACGCGCATGGGCTGGCGCGCTTCGACGGCACGGCGCTCTACGAGCACGCCGATCCGCGCAAGGGCTATCATCCGGACTGGAACACGGCGATCTACAATTTCGGCCGGCGGGAAGTCGCTTCGTTCCTCGTGAACAACGCACTCTACTGGCTGGAGGTGTTCCATATCGACGGGCTGCGCGTCGATGCCGTGGCCTCGATGCTCTATCTCGACTATTCGCGCCAGCGTGGCCAATGGGTGCCCAACGAGCATGGCGGCAACGAGAACATCGAAGCGGTCGAGTTCCTCAAGCGCGTCAATACTGAAACCTATCGGCTGCATCCGGGCACGTTCATGATTGCCGAGGAGTCGACCTCATGGCCGGGCGTAAGCCATCCGGTTCATACCGGGGGGCTTGGTTTCGGGTTCAAGTGGAACATGGGCTTCATGAACGACACGCTGCGCTACATGAGCCGCGAGCCGGTCTACCGCAAGTACCACCACAACGACATGACCTTTGGCATGGTCTATGCGTTCTCGGAAAATTTCGTCCTGCCGCTCAGCCATGACGAGGTTGTCCACGGCAAGGGTTCGCTGCTCGCCAAGATGCCCGGGGACGACTGGCAAAAATTTGCAAACCTTCGCGCCTATTATGCCTACATGTGGGGTCATCCGGGCAAGAAGCTGCTGTTCATGGGCCAGGAATTCGCGCAGCGCGAGGAGTGGGACGAGAGCAAGGCGCTCGATTGGTGGCTGCTGGAGGCCGGCATGCATGACGGCATGCGCCGGCTGATCGCGGACCTCAACGCCGCCTACAAGGAACTGCCCGCTCTCCACGCGCGCGACTGCGAGCCCGATGGTTTCGAATGGGCTATCGGCAACGATCACCACAACTCGGTCTTTGCCTGGGTGCGCCGCGCTTCGGACGCCGACCCCGTCGTCGTCATCTCCAATTTCACGCCCGTTCCGCGCGAGAAATACAAGGTGCCCATGCCCCTTGCCGGCCGCTGGAGCGAGCGGATCAACACCGATGCCGGCTGGTATTCGGGCTCTAATACCGGCAATCAGGGTGCGGTGGTCGCCCATGCCGTCAAGGGCAAGCACATGCCCGCCAAGGCGAGCCTGTTCCTGCCGCCGCTGGCAACACTGATCCTCAAATATGAAGGTGACTGATGCTTGCGGACCGCCATCTCAGATTCGGCCGGGTTACAGCGGGGTGCCTCGACCGATGATGTTTCTTTGCCCGACAGGCTGATCCGACCGAACACACGACCCGGGGAATCGGGCGGCACAGGAGGACGTAAATGGTAGACCACCGCATCCCATCGCCGCTGGCTCGTGATGCCATGGCCTATGTTCTGGCCGGCGGGCGGGGCACGCGCCTGATGGAACTGACTGACCGGCGCGCCAAACCTGCCGTCTATTTCGGCGGCAAGTCGCGCATCATCGACTTCGCGCTGTCGAACGCCATCAATTCGGGTATCCGTCGCATATCGGTGGCGACCCAGTACCAGGCGCACAGCCTTATCAGGCACCTGCAGCGCGGCTGGAACTTCCTGCGCACCGAGCGGAACGAGAGCTTCGACATCCTGCCTGCCAGCCAGCGCGTGCGCGAGGACATGTGGTATGCTGGTACCGCCGACGCCGTCTACCAGAACATGGACATCATCGAGGATTACGGCGCGCGCTACATCGTCATTCTCGCGGGCGACCACATCTACAAGATGGACTACGAGATCATGCTGCGCCAGCACGTCGATACGGGCGCGGACGTGACCATCGGGTGCCTGGAAGTGCCGCGCATGGAGGCGACCGGTTTCGGCGTCATGCATGTGGACGGGCGCGACCGGGTCATCAATTTCGTCGAAAAGCCCAAGGACCCGCCCGGTATTCCGGACAAACCCGACATGGCGCTCGCCTCGATGGGCATCTATGTCTTCGAGACGCGGTTCCTCATGGAGCAGTTGCGCCGGGACGCGGCGACGGAAGGGTCCAGCCGCGATTTCGGCAAGGACATCATTCCTTACCTCGTCAAGAACGGCACCGCCTGGGCGCACCGGTTTCCGCGCTCATGCGTGCGCTCCGCCAACGAGGAAGTCTCCTATTGGCGCGATGTGGGCACGGTCGATGCCTATTGGAAAGCCAATATCGATCTTACCGACATCACCCCGCAACTCGATCTCTACGATCGCGACTGGCCGATCTGGACCTATGCCGAGATCACCCCGCCGGCCAAGTTCGTGCACGACTATGACGGGCGGCGCGGATCGGCTGTCAACTCGCTGGTCTCGGGGGATTGCATCGTCTCGGGCGGTTATCTGCAGCGGACCCTGCTTTCCACCGGTTCGCGGGTTCACTCCTATTCGATGCTCGAGGAAGCGGTCGTGCTGCCCTACTGCGATATCGGGCGCAGCGCCCATCTGCGGCGAGTGGTGGTCGATCGCGGCGTCAACATTCCGGAAGGACTGGTCGTGGGAGAAGATCCCGAGTTCGACGCCAAATGGTTCCGCCGCACCGAGGATGGCATCACCCTCATCACCCAGCCCATGATCGACAAATACCTGGCCAACAGATGATCGAAGTCCTCTCGGTAGCCTCCGAGGTCTACCCGCTGATCAAGACCGGCGGGCTCGCCGACGTCGTCGGGGCGCTTCCCGCGGCCCTGGCCGACCATGACGTTTCGATGCGAACGCTCATTCCCGGCTATCCGGCGGTTACCGGCAGGCTGATGGGCGGCCGGGTGGTTGCCGAACTGGCGGACCTGCATGGCGGGCCGGCCCGCCTGATCGCCGCCCGGGTCGACGGGCTCGATCTCATCGTACTGGATGCTCCCCACCTCTTCGCCCGCCAGGGCAACCCCTATATGGGCGCGGACGGCTGGGACTGGCCGGACAACTGGCAGCGCTTCGCGGCACTCTCATGGGTTGCCCATGAACTGGCCATCGGTCTTGTCGAGGGCTACCATCCGCAAATTCTGCATGCCCATGACTGGCAGGCGGGCCTGGTTCCCGCCTATGTCAAATACGGGCCCTCGGATGGGGTCAAGACGGTCATGACCGTCCACAACATGGCGTTCCAGGGCACGTTCGGGGCGGAAACCTTCGGCTATCTCGGCCTACCGCCGCGTGCCTTCTCGGTCAGCGGCGTCGAATATTATGGTGGCGTCGGCTATCTCAAATCGGGGCTCGAATGCGCCGATGTCGTCACGACGGTCAGCCCAACTTATGCGGCCGAGATTCGAACCTCCACCTACGGCATGGGTCTCGAAGGCCTGCTCACCAACCGATCCGAAACGGTCTTCGGCATCCTCAACGGTATCGACATAGCGGCGTGGGACCCGGGCAAGGATCCGGCACTGGCGCGGACTTTCGCCTCCAACAGCCTCCACAAGCGTGCCATCAACAAGGTCGCGCTGCAGGAGGCCTTCGGGCTCGAGGTCAGCGACGGCCCGCTTTTCGGCATTGTCAGCCGCCTGACCTGGCAGAAGGGCATCGACCTCGTGGTTGCCTGCATCGACATGATGGTCGAGCATGGTGCGCAATTGGCGGTTCTGGGCTCGGGTGAAACTGAACTCGAGAACGGCATTCGCGACGCCGCCATGCGTCACCCGGGCAAGGTCGGCCTCATCACCGGCTATAATGAGCAGATCAGCCATTTGATGCAGGGCGGGGCGGATGTGATCATGGTGCCGTCGCGCTTCGAGCCCTGTGGGCTCACCCAGCAATATGCGCTGCGCTACGGCGCGATACCGCTGGTGGGGCGCGTCGGCGGCCTCAACGATACCGTAATCGACGCCAATGTGGCGGCCATCAATGCGGGCGCGGCAACCGGCGTACAATTCGCGCCGGTCGATGTTTCCGGCTTGTCCGAGGCGATCCGGCGTACACTCACGCTCTATGGCGACCAGTCTGCATGGAAGAAGATGCAGCGCCGGGCGATGAAGTCGGACAATTCCTGGGCAGCGAGCGCCGCGCGCTATGCCGAACTCTATGCGACATTGCTGGGACTGGAGACAGATGACGATCGAAACGATTAGCACCACCCCATACCAGGACCAGAAGCCGGGCACGTCGGGCCTGCGCAAGCGGGTTCCGGTGTTCCAGCAGCCCAACTATGTCGAGAACTTCGTCCAGTCGATCTTCGACAGCCTCGAAGGCTATCAGGGCCAGACGCTGGTGATCGGCGGCGACGGGCGCTACTACAACGACGTGGCCATCCAGAAGGCGATCAAGATCGCGGCAGCCAATGGATTCGGCAGGGTTCTGGTCGGGCAGGGGGGTATCCTGTCGACGCCGGCTGCGAGCCATGTCATTCGGCACTACGGTGCGTTCGGGGGACTGGTCCTCTCGGCCAGCCACAATCCGGGGGGGCCGGAGGGCGATTTCGGCATAAAATACAATGTGGGCAATGGCGGACCGGCCCCGGAGCGGATCACGGACGCCATTTTCGAGCGCACCAGGAGCATCGATCGCTACAAGATTGCGGTTGCCGACGACATCGATCTTCAGACCCTTGGCAGCCATGACGTCAACGGCATGACCGTCGAGGTGATCGACCCGGTCGCCGACTATGCCGCGCTCATGGAGACGCTTTTCGACTTTGCTGCGATCAGCGATCTCTTCGCCTCGGGCTTCCGCATGAAATACGACGCGCTCCATGCCGTCACCGGCCCCTATGCAAGGGCGATTATCGAACGCAGGCTCGGCGCACCCGATGGCACGGTCATCAACGCAACGCCGCTGCCAGATTTCGGCGGCGGGCATCCGGACCCCAATCTCGTCTACTGCAAGGACCTCTATGACGAGCTGATGAGCCCGACCGGCCCCGATTTCGGTGCCGCCTCGGATGGCGACGGGGACCGCAATCTCATCATCGGCCGGAACCGGTTCGTGACCCCCTCGGACTCGCTCGCCATCCTTGCGGCAAACGCGCATCTGGCGCCCGGCTACGAGCGCGGCATAACCGGCATCGCCCGCTCCATGCCGACCAGCGCCGCCGCCGACCGCGTGGCCGAAAAGATGGGCGTCGAGATGCACGAGACGCCGACCGGCTGGAAATTCTTCGGCAATCTGCTCGATGCGGGCCGCGTCACCATCTGCGGCGAGGAAAGCGCCGGTACCGGCTCCGATCACGTGCGTGAAAAGGATGGGCTATGGGCGGTATTGCTCTGGCTCAACATTCTCGCCGTACGCCGGCAGAGCGTCGATGAGATCGTGCGCGAGCACTGGGCGACCTACGGTCGCAATTACTACACGCGCCACGACTATGAAGAGGTGGACGCTGCGATCGCCAACCAGCTCGTCGAGGACCTGCGCGCGCAACTGCCGGACCTGCGTGGAAAGCGCTTCGGCGACATGAGCGTCGTTCACGCCGATGACTTCGCCTACACCGATCCGGTGGATGGCTCCGTCTCACGCAAGCAGGGCATTCGCATCGGGTTCGAGGACGGGTCGCGTATCGTGCTGCGGCTAAGTGGAACCGGCACGGTGGGCGCCACGTTGCGGGTCTACCTCGAAAGGTATGAAGCTGCTGATGGACGACACGACCTCGAAACCCAAACCGCCCTCGAGTCCCTCATCGGCATCGCCGAAGACCTCGCAGCCATCAAGCAACGCACCGGCCGCAGCGGTCCCAATGTCATCACCTGAGATCGGCCGCTCCATGTCCATTCAGCTCGTTCCCAACGCCGGGAGCATCGAGCATCTGGGTGCCACCAACGTTGAAGGTGGCGTCAACTTCGCCGTCTATTCCGAAAGTGCCTCGGCCATCTGGGTCTCGATCTATGACGAGCTCGACAAGGAAACGGCCCGCATCGAGCTCGATGTCCATCAGGACAACATCCATGCCGGATTGATCTCGGGCCTTTCGGCGGGCGCCCGCTACGGCTTTCGCGCCGATGGTCCCTACGATCCCGATCAGGGCTATTTCTTCGATCCGGCCAAGTTGCTGGTCGATCCCTATGCGCGCCGGCTCGACCGCGTTTTCGTGCGTTCGCCGCGCCTGCGACTGGCGCGCGAGGATGCGGTCGATACCGCGCCGCTGATCCCCAAGGCCATCGTCGTCGGCGATGCAAACCCTCATGTCACGCCCCGCCGGCGCAACCCGCACATTTTCTACGAACTCAATGTGCGTGGCTTCACCATGCGCCATCCCGGCGTGCAGGGACCGCTTCGCGGCACCGTTGCCGGGCTGACGACGCAACGCGTCATCGACCATTTCAAATATCTCGGGGTCGATACGGTCGAGCTGATGCCGACTGCCGCGTGGATCGACGACGGGCACCTGCCGGCGCTCGGCCTTACCAATGCCTGGGGTTACAACCCGGTCAGCTATTTCGCCATCGATCCGCGTCTTGCCCCGCGTGGCCCGCAGGAACTGCGGCACATGACCGATCTCTATCGCAAGAACGGGATCTCGGTGATCCTCGATGTGGTCTACAACCACACCGGCGAGGGAGACGCAAACGGCCCGATGCTGAGCCTGATGGGGCTCGATGCGCGCACCTATTATCGGTTCGTCGAGGCCGACGGCAAGCAGGTGCTCATCAACGATACCGGCACCGGCAATACGCTGCGTTGCGACCATCCGGCCGTGCAGCGGCTGGTGATCGAGAGCCTGCGCTATTGGGTCGAAGACATGGGCGTCTCGGGCTTTCGCTTCGACCTTGCCCCAATTCTCGGGCGCGAACCGGCGTTCAATCCGGAAGCCGAGATGCTCAAGAAGATCAAGTCGGATCCGGTTCTCTCCAAGGCCATTCTCGTCGCCGAACCATGGGATCCGGGTCCGGGCGGCTACCAGCTCGGCAAGTTCGGCAAGGAATTCTACGAGTGGAACGACACCTATCGTGATCAGGTGCGCAGCTTCTGGCGCGGTGACGATGGCAAGATCGGTGCGCTGGCGGGCAAGGTCGCCGGTTCAGCCGAGATTTTCAATATGGGCGGGCGCAAGCCCAGCCATGGCGTCAATCTTCTCGCTGTGCATGACGGCTTCACCCTGCGCGATCTCGTCAGCTACAACGACAAGCATAACGAGGCCAATGGCGAGGAAAACCGGGACGGTCACAACCACAATTCGTCCTGGAATTGCGGCGTCGAGGGCGAGACCGACGATCCCGAGATCAATGCAGCGCGCAAGCGCGACGTGCGCGCAATGCTGGCGACGCTCTTCTTCTCGCGCGGCACGCCGCTGATCCAGCAGGGCGACGAGATGTACCGCACCCAGCAGGGCAACAATAACGCCTATGCCCAGGATAACGACATCACCTGGGTCGATTGGGAGGAGGCGGACGGCACGCTGGTCGATTATGTCGCTAGCCTGAATAAATTCCGCAGGGCGCATGTCGCGCTCACGCACGATCATTTCCTCAGCGGTCATGAAAGGCACGGGGTTCGCGATGTCATCTGGTGGCATCCCGAGGGGCGCGAGATGAGCGACCATGACTGGTCCGAGTCGAGCGCGTCGGTGCTCGGCATGCATTTGCGCAACAAAGAGGACGAGGTGCTGGTCTGGTTCAACCGCCGCACCGACATCGTCAATGCGCAACTGCCCGAGGGCGAGTGGCATGTCGGCCTGCAATCGGACGAGGGGACGCCCATTACCCTCACTGACGGCCATGCCGAGCTGCCGCCACGATCCGTCGTCGCACTGCTGCGCGGTGCGCCGGAGCAGAGCGAAGACGAAGGTGAGGCTGGCTAGCGCATTCGTCAACGACCCGTCAGATAAGGCGCAGGGCGACCAGTGCGAGAAAACCCACCCCGACGGCCAGGCAGAGCGGGGAATAGACCCGCCTGTCGTTGAAACGGAAACTGGGCTCCGGCCGGCGCTCGGCCCAAGCGGATGTGTAGCCGAGGATACCGCGCGCCAGGAAAACTACCGCCAGCGCCAGGCCGATGCCCGAAAGCCAGATGCCGCCGGACGTTTCATCGGCCAGCGCAACCGCCATTATCCCGGCGAGGAGGGTCAGCGCGAAAACACCGAATGCGGTGCCGCGCGGCACGTGCCGGGCATCCTTGTAGCCGATGACGGTCTGCGCCAGCAGCCTCTCATCGCGGATGGGCCAGGTGCTCCCGAAGGTCCAGACGAGATGGGCAACGCTCACCGCCAGCAGGGCGACGAACATCAACGAGGATATGAACATGCTCATGGATATAGGCCTGTCGCGCAGATGTCCCGGTTTCCGGGTCATCTGCGCCTAGGGCATCGATCCGCTTCGCGCAAGTGCCGATGGGAGAGGTGAGGCGGTTTACGGCGTCATGTTGATCTCGAGGCAGGTGGCGATCGGATCGGCATCCTCGCCTTGCGTCAGGTCATAGAGGGACGCTTCCGGCCCCGACGTCCACCACTCCCAGTTCGACGCCGTATATCTGGCGCCCGAGCCCGAAATCACCGCCGAGAAGATCAGGGTCTCGTCATTGACCGGAACGATGGCAAGAAAGTTCGGCGCGGCGTTGATGTATTCGACGGTGAGGGGCTCGATCCCTTCACATTCATAATCGACGACGCGCTTTTCGCCCGGAGCATCGGTTGCCAGGGTGATCTGAATGGACGATTGGGCCGAAACCACCGGCTGGGCGGCGGCGGTGCCCGTCAGGGCCAGCAGAGCGGTAAGGGCGGCAAGGCACTTGTTCATGTCTGTTTCTCCCGGGAGCGCGAAGCAGGTACACCGGACAGGGTGAACCAAATCATGGTGATGATATGGACGGGGCCGGTGTCCCTCAGATGACTTCCACCTTATCGGGGTGGATGATCGATACCTGCGAGGCAACGATGAACGGCTTGTTGGCCTGACTGAACGCGGCATGGTGGGCAGTGGTGCGATGGGCCTCGAACGCCTCGCGGCTTTCCCACTGCTCGACGAATACCAGCGCATCGGGATCGGTGATGCTGGCATTGAGGTCGTAGCGTCGGCACCCCGGTTCGCGCCGGCTGGCCGCGATGCAGGGTTGGGCGATGGCCGCGAACTCTTCGAGGAGGCCGGGCCTGATGCGGATATCTGCTATAACATGGATCAATGGCGTTCTCCTTGTGTGTAGGCTAACGCAGACGCCTGGGGGAGGGATATGCCTTTCGCCTTCAATCCTCTGACCGTTGCAAAACTGTCAGTCGCCCGACGATCGGTTGATAGCGCTCCTTGCGCAGGGTTACCCGGCTGACCTCCAGCATGCGCAGGCCGTTTTTGGCTGATAGATCAGCTATATAGGCCTCGCTGTGCGCAAAGCGGGCGCTCGAGCGCACCGTGTAGTCGCCGGTCTCGGCATGCTCGACGGTGAAGAGAAAGTGGCCTTGCGGCGCAAGCGCCTGGCGCACGGCGGCAAACGTCGCCTCGAGGTCGCCGACATAGACGAAGACGTCGCCGGCAAGGACGAGTTGGTAGGGCCCGGCAAACTGCGGATTTTCTGCAAGCACCGCGGCGGAATCGCCTGCCGCGAGATGGCGATAGAGGCCCTTGGCGCGCGCCGCTTCGATCATGGCCGGCGATAGGTCGATGCCGTCTATGGCCTCGACCTTAGCGGCAAGCGCTGCCGCGACCAGCCCGGTGCCGCAGCCGATATCGAGGGCATTTGCCGCCCCTTGGGGCAAGTGGCGCGCGAGGCCGTCGGCGATCAGGTCCGGAGCGCGATATTCGAGGGTTTCGACGAGGTGCTTGTCGAACTTGTCGGCATAACCGTCGAAAAGGTCGGCGACATAGCTGTTCGTCGCCGCGTTGCGTCGCGAGTCCAGTGCTTCCACCATATGTGCCGCCAAGCGGTGATCGGGGCTGAGCGCGAGGACCTGGCGATAGCATTTGAGCGCTTCGGCTTTCTTGCCCAGATCGACCAGCGCCTCACCAAGCCCGCACAGCGCTCCTATGTCCCTCGGCCGCAGTGCCAGGGCCTTGCGAAAGGCGGTGACAGCCTCGGCATTGCGGCCATGCATGTGCATGGCCCGCGCATAGTCAACGAGAATTGTCGGGGATTTGGGCTGTTGTGCCAGCGCACGCGTCATCATTCCGGCGGCGATCTCGCCGGCACCGGTTTCGAGCGCAAGCACTCCCATCAGATGCAGGGCGCCGGAGTGGTGGGGGTCGCGCTTGAGAATCCGCTGGCCGATGGCGGCTGCTTCACCCAGCTTGTTGCCGCGCCGCAACGTCTCGGCGCGCCGCAGCAGCCCCGCCAGTTCGATCGTCTGCACCGCTGCGCTCTCCGGCCGCGCGTGGCTCTGTGCCATTCCATTCTCCTTCGACCGGACATCCGCGCTCGTGTGGCGGCCAATTAGTCCATGTGAATCCTGAGGACAGAGAGTTAGCTCCGCCCAAACGCGTTGGCAGCGGCCAAAGCCGGCTGCGCAACCATCGGACAATCGCCCCGTTCTTCGGGCTGTTCAAGCGGGGAGTAAACTCCGTGAAATCGGGAAAGGATACGCGATGAACAGGAAGACGATTGCATTAGCGCTTGCCTCCACACTTCTAGCGTCCACCGCTCTGGCGCCGTTGGCCCAGGACGCTGGTGCCCCAGCCGGCGGCGATGCCGGAGCGGGCGTCGACGCGGGAGCACCCCCTGACGCAGGCGCTGGAGCGGCACCCGATGCAGGTGCCGGTGCTGCGCCCGAGGCGGGCGATGATACCGATGTCGGTGCCGGCAGCACGTTTGATATCCAGGTGCACACCCTTGATGATCTCGCCGCCGCCCTGATGGAGACGGATCAGGATTTCAGTAGCGTAACCGAGGAGACCGCGATCAATGTCGTTCTCCTCTCCGAAGTCGCAGAGCCCGCGGATGCAGGTGCTGGCGCTGACGCTGACGTAGATACGGGTGCCGACGCAGGAGGTGCTGATGCCGGTGCTGGCGTTGATGCAGGTGCCGACGCAGGCGCAGATGCTGGTGCTGATGCGGGTGCAGATGCTGACGCCGGTGCAGATGCAGATGCAGATGCAGGTGCTGGTGCTGGTGCTGGTGCTGGTGCTGGTGCTGACGCAGGTGCAGGTGGCAGCTCGGACCTCGACTCGATGCTCAGCGAGCATGAGGACGATATCGAGCAACTGCAGATGGCCATCGAGTCCAACACGGACATCGTCTTCGAACTTGAGCAGCTGGGCTACCTGGTCGAGGACGTGGTTGCAGCCAAACTCGAGGACGACGACTCGCTCACGCTTTATGTGGACGACCGCGCCTGAGATCGCCGGCTTTGACGATGAAGGGCGGGGCGCAGGCAGCGTCCCGCCCTTTACTTTGCCGGGCTGGCCTTGGTCTGCCGGTAGAACAGCAGGGCCCTGTCGATGATGGTGTCGAGCTGTTTGCCTCCCGCGACGATCTCGGCATCGTCCTGTGTCGGGGCGATGAGCGACATGGCGAGGGCCTGAATGGCATAGGCCTGTTTGGCTCGCCCCTCGCGATAATGCGCGTTGCCTTCGATGCGGAATCGATCGAGCAGCGTGTTGTAGGTGGACCGGGTGATCCTGGCCTTGGCCGCGCTCCAGCTCGGCGCCTTGAGCCGGGTGGCAAGCTCGCTGGCGAAGCCCCCCAGAAGCCACATCGCCTCGGTGTCCTTGCGCCCGCTTTGATTGAGATCAGCAAGAACTGCTGCAAGACGGGCTTTCAACTCGGTTTGTTTATCGGTCATCGGCTTTCCAGAGGTCTTTCGGCAGCACCATAGAGAAAATTGGCGGGCGCAAAAGCCACGGGCGACGCCGCTTTGTTGAAAAGCGCACAAAAGGACAATCGAACGCGGCCTCGGCTTGGCGCGCGCAACGATCCCAGCAATCGGTGCGTTTGAAAAGAAGAGCACAAGCTCTGACCAGAGACAGTCAAAATGAGGAATTGAAGATGCATTTTAAAGCACTCGTATCTGCCATTGCCCTCGGCGCTGCGGTCTCGCTAGCCGGTCCGGTCAGCGCCCAGGAGGCAATGATCAATGGCGTCACCATTCCGGACGATGAAATGGCCGCCGTCCAGGCCCGCTGCGATGAACTCGCCCAAGCGGCCGAGAACGAGCCTATTGCCGGCGAAGCCGAGAATGACGTCACCGATGATGCCGGTGACGATACAGGCGATGACGGCGATGACGCCGATAATGGTGATGGCGACGACACCGGGAACGGTGGTGACACCACTGCCGATGACGCCGGCGAAGCCGACGCCACCATCGATGACGCCCCTGCGGTGAACGAGATCGATAATGCCCTGACCAGCACCATCGACCTCGACACCATCGACCTGCAGGCCTGCATCGACGCCGGCCTCGTCGATGACGTTGCTCGCTAATCGATCGGCATGACTACCATTGAGGGCGTCCGGCTTCGGCCGGACGCCCATTTTCATGGGGTTTGTTCGGCGAGGCGGGCGAGAATAGTGTCTTCCTCACCTTTGAGAAGCAGTTCGCCTTCGGCGACTTCGTAGCGCCGGGTTTGTTCGAGGACGTCGAAGAATGCCCGCTCCTGAGGTGTCTTTTCGTCCGGGCAGGCCATCAGCGTCGAGAACACATTGCTGAAGGTCAGGTCCTCGCCGGAAATCTCATAATCTCCGCCATAGGCGTTACATCCGCCATTGCCGCCGATCTGCCCGTCCTCGGAGAAATCGAGGGTCGTCTCGACGTCCTCTGCAGCCAGTTCGCCATTGAGTTCGGTCAGCCGCCACATGGGGCCAACAAGTTCCTGCCCGCCGGTTGCATAAGGCGCCACCGGCGCCTCTGGCGCGGGCTCGCCTTCATCGGCGGCAGCGCTCCAGGCAAGCAACAGCGCGGGCAATACGGCCAAGGCCAACTTTGCGGTTTTCATGAGGCAGTCCTCGTGCGTTTCGCGTTCCAAAACAACACACTTGGACGATCTGGGTTCAGTTGAATCAAATCCGTGCCGTTCTGGAACTCTTACGCACGAGGCTTCGTTAGCTTTGGCTAACTGGATGAAAGCGTATGGCGGGAAGAAGATCACCGCCGAGGTAGTACTATGGATGTTCGATCAGTACTGGCGATTACCGCGGCTACAACCGCCGCGCTGCAAGCGGAAGAACTGTTGTGGGAGACGCGGGAACGCGAACTGACGGGTTTGGGCCTGGGTTCGTTGCAAGCAGAAAGCCAGGACGGCGAGTTCGCGCAGACATCGGGCAGCAGAAAAAATCAAGGTTCGGGTGAGCGCTGCAAGGGCTGACGCTCCCTTGTGGCATCCCCGGCGGGGCGCGGGACTTCGGTCCCGCGTCCTTTTTTCGGGCCGGATCAGGCGGCGAGGGCTGCGTCCGCCGACATGAACTGGTAGTGTTGCACCTGCGCGACCGGCGCGCATGTTACCTGGCCGCGCCAGACATTGAGGCCTGCGCGCAGGTGCTGGTCGGTGACAAGGGCATCGTGCCAGCCCAGATTGGCAAGGCGCATCACATGTGGCAGGGTGGCATTGTTGAGCGCATAGGTCGATGTGCGCGCAACGGCGCCCGGCATGTTGGCGACGCAGTAATGAACGACACCACCGACGACATAGGTCGGTTCGGCATGGGTAGTGGGGCGCGATGTTTCAAAGCACCCGCCCTGATCGATGGCGACGTCGACGAGCACGGCGCCCTGCTTCATCGTGCCGAGCATTTCGCGGGTGACGAGCTTGGGCGCCGAGGCGCCGGGGATCAACACGGCACCGATGACGAGATCGGCCGAGGCCACGGCTTCGGCAATCGAGGCCTTGTTGGAGTAGATCACGCGGGCACGGGCGCCGAAATGATCGGAAAGGCGCTCCAGCGCTGCCGGGCTCTTGTCGAGAATGGTGACGTCAGCCGATAGTCCCACGGCATTCTCGGCAGCATGAAAGCCCACCACGCCACCGCCCAGGATCACGACCCTGGCCGGCTGCACGCCCGGCACTCCGCCCAGCAGAACGCCGCGACCGCCATGCGCCTTTTCCAGCGCCGTCGCGCCGGCCTGGATCGACATGCGACCGGCGACCTGGCTCATCGGCTTGAGCAATGGCAGGCCGCCATGGGCGTCGGTCACCGTTTCGTACGCGATGGCGATGACCCCAGAGCGCACCAGATCGCGGGTCTGATCCGGATCGGGGGCAAGATGGAGATAGGTGAAAAGTATCTGGTCCCGGCGCAGCATGGCCCTTTCACTGGCCTGCGGTTCCTTGACCTTGACGATCATGTCGGCACTGGCAAACACCGCAGCGGCATCGGGAGCGATTTTGGCTCCGGCGGCGACATAGTCCTCGTCGCTATCGCCGATACCGGCGCCGGCGTCATGTTCCACCAGCACCTCGTGGCCTTGATGGGTCAGCTCTGCAACGCTCTCCGGCGTGAGGCCGACCCGATATTCATGGTTTTTGATTTCTCTCGGGACACCGATGCGCATGATAACTCCCTCCTGCTCACGCACCCAGAAAATCAGGGATCGGCCGAAATTTCCTTGCAAACTCGCGTCGGGCCTCGCAAGTTTTCGAATAGCATTCGATGTGGGCCGCGAGATGTGCAATGCCATTGCAAATCGATGAGATAGACCGCAAGCTTCTACGCACATTGCAGGAGGACAGCCGCCGCAGCGTCCAGGAGCTGGGCGATGCCGTGGGCCTCTCGGCCTCGGCCTGCCACCGGCGCCTGCGCTCGCTCGAAGAGCGTGGGCTGGTCTCCGGCTATCGTGCGGTGCTCGATGCCGAAAAGCTCGGTTTTACCATGCAGTTCTTCATCGAGGTCGGCCTGACCAGCCAGAGCGAAGCCGCGCTCGATGCCTTCGAAGCCGCAGTCCGCGATATTCCCGAGGTGCTCGAATGTCATCTGATGGCCGGCCAGTCCGACTATATCCTGCGCGTCATCTGCCGCGACCATGAGGATTTCGAGCGTCTGCACCGGCGCCTGTCCGCGCGCCTGCCGGGCGTTGCGCGTATTCACTCCAATATGAGCATCCGAACGGTCAAGGCACGCACCGGCCTGCCGATCTAGCCGAGCGCACCCTTTGCGCGCCAACGCGCCGCGCGATAGTCTGGCCGCAGGTTCGGGAGGATTGAGCGTGTCAGGTCAGGAACGGCAGATCGTTGGCGGCGGGCCCAAGAAGGTGCTCTATACGCTCGAGACCATCTCGCGTATCGGCATCGGCAAGGCCGCCAAGGCGCTGACCGCAAAGAACACCTGCAAGGCCTGCGCCTATGGCATGGGTGGCCAGAAGGGCGGCATGACCAATGAGCTGGGTGAATTCCCCTCGGTCTGCAACAAGTCGGTGCAGGCACAATCGACCGATATCCAGCCGCCGATCCCCACCGAGATTTTCGCTCATACCCTCGCCGATCTCGCAGAGCTCAACGGGCGCGAGATGGAGAAGCTTGGGCGGCTCGACACGCCGCTGTTCAAGGCCGCCGGCGCGGATCGCTTCGAGCCCGTCGACTGGACCTTCGCCCTCGACCATGCCGCGGCACGCCTTGCGGCGACGCAACCGCAGCGAAGCTTCTTCTATTCGTCAGGCCGCTCCTCCAACGAGGCCGGCTTTCTCTTCCAGCTGCTGGCGCGCGCCTATGGCACCAACAATGTCAACAACTGCTCCTATTATTGCCATCAGGCAACCAGCGAAGGCCTCGCCACCACCATCGGCAAGGGCACGGCGACGGTCGAACTGGAAGACCTGACCGGAGCCGACCTCATCTTCGTCATCGGCGCCAATCCCTCGTCCAATCATCCGCGCTTCATTCATATGCTGAAGGCCTGCCGCGATCGGGGAGGGCAGGTGATCGTCATCAACCCGGCGCGCGAGCCGGGGCTGGTGAGGTTCGCAGTGCCCAAATCGCCGGGTTCGATGTTGAAGGGCGGCACCGAGATCGCCTCGGACTATCTGCAGCCGCGCATCGGCTCGGACATCGCGCTGCTCAAGGGTCTCGCCAAGGCGGTGCTGGAGCAGGGTGGCGAGGACCGCGATTTCATCGCCGCCAACACCGTCGGTTTTTCGGCGTGGCGCCAGGACCTCGAGGCGCTCTCCTGGGATGAGATCGTTGGCGCCTGCGGCATTGCCCAGGCCGATATCGCCCGTGTTGCCAGTCGCTATATACAGGCCCGGCACGCCGTATTCGCCTGGGGCATGGGCATGACGCATCACGTTCATGGCGTCGCCAATGTCGAAGCCATCGCCAATCTGGCGCTGCTGCGCGGCATGGTCGGCAAGCGTTATGCCGGCCTGTTGCCGCTGCGCGGGCACTCCAACGTGCAGGGCATCGGCACTATCGGCGTCAAGCCGGTGCTGGCCGGCGAGGTGCTGGCAAGGATGGAAGCCGCCTTCGGCATCGAATTCCCGCGGGAGAAGGGCTTCGACACCATGGGCGGCCTGCAGGCGGCCGATGCCGGTGAGATCGACGCGGCGGTGATCATGGGCGGCAATCTCTGGGGCGCGACGCCCGATACCGGTTTTGCCACGCGCGCCCTCGGGCGCATCGGCTTCAAGCTCTTTCTCACCACCACGCTCAATATGGGCCATGTGCACGGGCTGGGCGATGGCGAGGTGATGACCCTGCCCGTCACGGCCCGCGACGAAGAATGGGAGCCAACGACCCAGGAATCGATGTTCAATTTCGTGCGGCTCTCGGATGGCGGCATCAACCGCCTGAGCAATGTGCGTCCCGAAAGCCAGATCATCTGCGCGCTGGGCGAACGGCTGCTGCCCGATGGCCCCATCGACTTCAAGGCCTTCAGCAGGCACCGCCGCGTGCGCGAGGCCATTGCGCAGATCGTGCCGGGCCTGGAGGAGCTCGCGGAGATCGATGTCGCCAAAAGGGAGTTCCACATCAAGCGCCGGGTGCTGCACACGCCCGAATTCGGCATGCCCGACGCCAAGGCGCATTTCGTCGTTACCCCGCTCCCGGCGCCACATGCGCGTGAATTGGTGCTGGCCACCGTGCGTTCGGAGGGTCAGTTCAACACCATCATCTATGAGGAGAAGGACAGCTATCGGGCCAATGCGCCGCGCGACGCCGTCTTCCTCAATCGTGACGACATGGCATCGCTCGGCATCGCACCCGGCCAGCGGGTTTCACTGATTTCCGATGCCGGCCGGATGCGTGCGGTCGCAACTCCGTTCGATCTGCCGCCGGGTAGCGCGCTCGCCTACTACCCGGAAGCCAATGTGCTGGTTGGCACCGCTATCGATCCGCGCAGCAAGACGCCGGCATTCAAATCGATTCCGGTGCGGCTCGAGGCGGCCGGCGGCTAGTGCCTTCCGGGAGCGCGGTTACGGGGTCGTGGAGGCCTCGATAACGGCGCAGGCAACGCGGTCGCCCGAATTGCCGCCCGGATCGGTCATGTAGTCGTCCGGATCCGAATGCAGCATTAGCGCCGAGCCATCATCGTCGAACAGATATCCCGGTTCGCCCTCGGTCAGCGAGACCATGGCGTTGGTCGCGTCCAGCATGATCGTGCCTTGGTCATCCGCGGTCTGGTTGAGCATGTCGCCGGCATGCGGACCCTCGGGATTTTCCATGCCGTGCTGCTTCTGGTCCGGGTTGAAATGGTCGCCGGCCGACTCGAACATCGTTGCCGGGTCGCAATCGCCGACCGCGTGGATGTGGAAGCCGTGTTCACCGGCCTCGAGGCCCATGACCTCACCGCTGATCGTGACGCCATCGGCAGCCTGGGTCAGCGTTGCAGTTCCAACCTCGTTGCCTTCGAGATCGATGAAGGTTGCGGTTGCCGTCGGTTCGGCCGGGGTTGTTTCCTGGGCATAGGCCGGCGCAGCGCAGAGGAGGGCTGTACCGGCGGCGGCAATGAGTAGCTTTCGCATGGTCTTAAAACCTCGTTGGTTATGGGATACGCCATCAACGGGGCGCCGTTGGCCACGTTCCAATTGCCGGGGTTTCAGGCTAATAAGTATCCGGTGTTGCATCCGTGAGGTGAGAGAGAAGTGAGCGGGTTTTCCGGGTTTCCGCAGGAAACGTTCGCTTTCCTCGAAGGCATCGCCGCCAACAACGACAAGAGTTGGTTCGAGGCCAATCGAATGCTCTATGAGCGGGGCTATGTCGAGCCCGGCAAGGCCTTCGTCGAGGCCATGGGTCCGCGCCTGCGCGAGCTCTCGCCGACGGTCCAGTTCGAGCCGAGGGTCAACGGCTCGATCATGCGCGTTAATCGCGACACCCGTTTCTCGCGGGACAAGCGCCCCTACAAGGATCATCTCGATCTGATGTTCTGGCACGGCCAGAGGAAGGGCTGGACGCATCCGGGCTTCTTCATTCGCCTGACGGCAGAGGCTGTCTGGCTTGGCTGCGGCATGCACCATTTCGAGGGCGAAACCCTGACCCGCTATCGCGACGCGGTGGTCGACGAGCGTTCCGGCGAGGCGCTTGTTGCTGCTATTGCCAGGATCGAGGCGGCTGGCGACTATGCCATCGGCAGCATGGCGCGAAAGCAGGTGCCGCGCGGCTATGACAAGAATGCCCGCCGCGCCGGTTTCCTGCTGTGGGAGGGACTGCCGGCCATGGCCCGCATGTCGGTAAGCGATGCGCGTGCGCCCGATTTTTCCGACAAGGCCTTTGTCCATTTCCGTAACACCTGGCCCATCGGCCAGTGGCTGCTGGACGAAGTTGCCGACTAGCCCCCGTTGCCCCGCCCGGTGCTTTCGCCTATCTAGCAGCCAGTTTTGTTGACCAGCATTCAGCGGGGTAGTAGCGGCCATGGCCCGCCAGTTCATTTATCACATGCATGGAATGTCCAAGGCCTATGCCGGCGGCAAGAAGGTGTTGGACAACATCAATCTCTCCTTCTACCCCGACGCCAAGATCGGCGTGCTCGGCCCGAACGGCGCCGGTAAATCCACGCTTTTGAAGATCATGGCCGGTATCGACACCGAGTTTTCGGGCGAAGCCTGGGTCGCCGAAGGCGCGCGGGTCGGCTATCTCCCCCAGGAGCCGCATCTCGATCCGGCGCTCAACGTGCTCGGCAACGTCATGGTCGGCGTCAAGGAGAAGAAGGACATCGTCGATCGCTACAACGAGTTGATGATGAACTATTCCGACGAGACCGCCGACGAGGCGACCAAGCTCCAGGATATCATCGACAGCCAGGACCTGTGGGACCTCGAATCCCAGGTGGAAGTGGCCATGGAAGCGCTGGGCTGCCCGCCGGCCGATGCCGATGTCACCAAGCTCTCGGGCGGCGAGAAGCGCCGCGTCGCGCTCTGCCAGCTGCTGCTCTCCAAGCCTGACCTGCTGCTACTCGACGAACCGACCAACCATCTCGATGCCGAGACGACCGCCTGGCTCGAGCGACATCTGCGCGAATATCCCGGCGCAGTGCTGATCATCACCCACGACCGCTACTTCCTCGACAACGTCACCGGGTGGATTCTCGAGCTCGACCGCGGACACGGCATTCCCTATGAGGGCAATTACACCGCCTATCTGGAGGCCAAGTCCAAGCGCTACGCCCAGGAGCAGCGCGAGGATGCGGCCCGCCTCAAGGTCCTCCAGCGCGAAAAGGAATGGATGGGCCAGTCCCCGCAGGCACGCCAGTCGAAATCGAAGGCGCGCCTTCGCGCCTATGACGAGCTGGTCAAGATCAACGAAGAACGCACCCAGTCCTCCAACGCGCAGATCATCATTCCGCCGGGCGAGCGGCTCGGCCAGACGGTCATCAATGTCGAAGGCCTCTCGAAGGGCTATGGCGATCGCCTGCTGATCGACGATCTTTCCTTCAAGCTGCCGCCCGGCGGCATCGTCGGCATCATCGGCCCGAACGGGGCCGGCAAGACCACGCTTTTCCGCATGCTGACCGGCCAGGAAAAGCCCGATGGCGGCGAAATCTCCGTCGGCGAAACGGTCAAGCTCGGCTATGTCGACCAGAGCCGCGACACGCTCGATCCCAACAAGACCGTCTGGGAGGAAATCTCGGGCGGCAACGAGATCATCATGCTGGGCAAGCGTGAAGTGAACTCGCGCGCCTATACCTCGGCCTTCAACTTCAAGGGCGGCGACCAGCAGCAGAAGGTCGGCAATCTCTCAGGCGGCCAGCGCAACCGGGTGCACCTTGCCAAGATGCTCAAATCCGGCGCCAACGTCCTGCTCCTCGACGAACCGACCAACGACCTCGACACCGAAACCCTCGCCGCCCTCGAAGAGGCGCTGGAGGAATTCGCCGGCTGCGCCGTCATCATCTCCCACGACCGCATGTTCCTCGACCGCCTGGCGACCCACATGCTGGCCTTCGAGGGTGACAGCCATGTCGAATGGTTCGAGGGGAATTTTGCGGATTACGAGGCCGACAAGGTGCGGAGACTGGGGCCGGACGCCGTCAACCCGAAGCGGGCGACGTATAAGCCGCTGACGCGGTAGACACTCACAGGATAGCTGTTGACTTCACATTTTCGGTCGATAAATTGATTGAAAATCTGAAGTGAGGTGATTCGTGACCATAGTCTACGAGAGCTCGGAAGATGCCATTCGCAAATTGGAGCAGATCGGGGTTCCGCTCGAGCCGCTACACAGGGCTATGAAGTCAGGCGTTGCTGGACGACTTTCCTCTACTGATAACGATGCACCCTTTATGGCTGGCACTCTCGGGTGGGGCATGGCGCTACGTGGGTTGCGGGAGGGGCTCTGCCCTTTGGGATGGGAAAAGGCGGATCCTGGCAACTTCTCGATAGTTTCCAATTCCAAGCGCAATCTGAATATTGTTGTTGAATCCGGAGACGCAGCAACCTGCAGGCGATTTGTTCAACCTAGGACGAAGGCGCCCAAGGGACTCTATTTGGAGGCGGTTGTGCTGCGCAATCGAATACGCGAGGATCTTTTTCCGGAAACGCTCTCCGAGGATGTGCGGCGGGTAGCGGTTGCCCTTCGGCACCCGACTTGGGTTTTTTTGATCTACATTACCGCTACGGAATGTCGTGCTGAATTGTCGCTTCCCAGCATGATGAGAAACGAGCAGGTCACTCATTGGGATGAACGGATATTCATTCCGGGCCCGCCAGACCTTGGTGGACTTGTACGGACGCCTGACCTCGGTCCTACGGCACCGATCGACATCGTTGTGACCAAGAAAGTAGCGTAGAAATGTTTTTTGCAAGCCGCCTTAAAGTAGCGAGGCAGCGCGCTGGTCTAACCAAGGCAGCTTTGGCGGAGAGCGTGGGAGTCGCTGCTCGCGCTATCACGGGATTTGAGGCTGGTGAATACGAGCCTACGACTGAGACGTTTGAGCGACTTAGTAGTGTGTTGGGATATCCTGTCGAGTTTTTTATGGCGGGTGATATCGAGGTGGTTGATGCGGGAGCGGTCAGTTTTCGTTCGCTCACTCGGATGTCAGCTAGGCAACGGGATGCCGCAGTAGCGGCTGCTTCCCTAGCCTATATTGTGAGTGAGTGGGCAGACCGCAATTATGAGCTACCAAACGTTGATCTCCCCGATCTATCAGCGCTTTCGCCCTCAGTCGCCGCCTCTTCACTGAGACAGCGTTGGGGCCTCGGATATGCTCCGATTAGCAACGTCCTAGACCTAATTGAAGCGAAAGGCATTCGTGTATTTTCTTTGATGGAGTACGGAAACGAGGTCGATGCATACTCCGTGTGGCGCGGCACTCGGCCCTTCATCTTCTTGAACACCGGGAAATCTAGCGAGCGACGACGATTCGACCTTGTCCACGAATTGGCGCATTTGGTTTTGCATCGTAGCCAACCGGGAGGTGGCGGAAACGCGGAAAAGGAAGCAAATGAGTTTGCCGGCGCGTTCTTAATGCCAGAAGAGAGTCTGAGAGCGGTTGGCAGAATACCTTTGACTCTTGATGGGCTCATTCGGATCAAGTCTATTTGGAAAGTATCGGTTGCCGCTCTATTGTATCGTCTGAAGGAAGTCGGCTTAATAACGTACTATAATTTTAATCGGTTATTCGTAGAGCTCTCCTCACTTGGATACCGAACAAATGAGCCAGAATCTGCAGCTGTCGAGCAGTCGCAGATTTGGCGTCAAGTTTTTTCTGATGCGTTGTCAAGTGGACAGAACTTTGCGGAACTGGCTGCGGAGCTCCGCATCCCCTCGTTTGAGTTGTCACGACTCCTTATTGGTCTAGCAACATTGCCAGTTCCTTCTTCTCCGGGTGTTAAAGGTGGCGCGCGACGGGGTGTTCTCCGCGTTGTGAAGTAGGAGATTTGGCCCGGGAAAGCCGATCCAAATCTCTCGAGGAAGTTATGCTGCTCAATACCTTCGCAATCGAAATTGGTTCTACACGCTTGATGTGCCTCCAATCCGGCACCGGCCTGCCGGTGGTATTCCTTCACGCCGGTGTTGCCGATAGCCGCATGTGGGCTTCGCAGATGGAGGCTGTTGCCGGTGCCGGTTTTCGGGCGGTTGCTTATGATCGGCGGGGCTTTGGCGAGAGCGAAAGTGCCGATGAGCCGTTCAGTCATCTCGACGATCTCGAGGCGGTGCTCGATCGGCTCGATATTCATGCGGCGGTGTTCGTCGGGGCGTCGATGGGTGGCGCGCTGGCGATTGATTTTGCCATCGAGAATACCGAGCGCATTGTCGGACTGGTGCTGGTCGGCACTTCGCTCAGCGGGGCGCTGGAGCCGGACCTGCCCGATGAGGTCATGCCGCTGATCGAAGCGATGGAGATTGCCGAGGAGCGCGAGGATATCGACATGCTCAATAAAGTCGAGGCGCATGCCTGGCTTGATGGGCCGCTTTCGCGCAATGGCCGGGTTGGAGGCCCGGTGCGTGATCTCTTCCTCGAAATGAATGGTGCGGCCTTGGCAAAGCCCAGGCTGACGCAGGAGGAGGAGACCGAGTCGGCGCTCGATTACATCGCCAGCGTCACCGCACCGGTGCTTCTGGCTGTGGGCAGTCTCGACTTTCCGCACATTATTGCGCGGCACGATGAATTCTCCGAAGAGTTCGAGAACGCCTTTGCCACGGTGATCGAAGACACTGCCCATTTGCCGCCGCTGGAACGGCCGGACCTCTTCAATCCGCTGCTGCTGGAGTTTCTCGCCGCAATCACCGGTGAAGAGGCCGAGGGGTAGGCGGGAACGCCACCCCCCTCTTGCGCTAGTTGGGGGCACAGGCCGAGCACGGTTCGAGGCGGCGTTTCCTTAAACCGCGATGATTCCGTCTATGTGCTTTGCCAGCTTGTCGGTTGGCGTATTGGTCAGGTCCTTGTCGAGTTCGGCGATCACTGTCTTCTTGACGGTATCGCTCAGCGCCTTGCGGATGACGCCGAGGGCCACCGGCTCGGCGGCGATCACCAGGCGGTCGAACGCGCCCTCCTGATGCTTCTTTTCGAGCATTTCGGCCATGGACTTCACGAAATTGGCTTCCCGGTGCTCGACGGGATCGGTCTTGGGTTCCATGGCGCTGCGGCCGGTGCCGGCGGAGGCGAAGGAACGGCCGGGGCGATCGGCCATGATGTCCTTGGCCTGCATTGCGGGAATGGAGAAGTCCAGCCCCTGGATCTGCTTGAGGCCTTTGCCGGGGCCGGTATTCTCAAGCATGCGGGCATGGCTGCCGTCAGCGATCAGAATCCAGGTTATGGTTTTCTTCATGGGTCGGGCTCCTCGCTGGCTCATTCAAGGGCAAGTATCTGATACTCTAGGCCAACGCGGCGTGCGCCCAAAGGTTGGCGATGCCGCGCAAAATGTCATAGATCGGCTTGCGGCCGCGCATTGTTATCAGCCTTGTCGGGCACGCAAAGGGCAGTCATCCATCAGCGGCGCGGCGGCGCGCGATCACAAACTCTGATTGGTGGTGCGGGTTTGACCTCGTTAAGATAGCCGCACGGCGCCGGCTCCCGGCGCGGAGACTTTTCTCATGTCGTTGCCTGAAAGTTCGCCCGCACTCGGTCCGGGAACGCCCGAGCCGGCGGCCGCTCCAATCCCTCTGAAAACAGATATGCGCGGCGGTGTGCTGGCAGCGCTTTCGGCTTACCTGCTCTGGGGGTTCCTCCCCATCCTCTTCCGCCTGCTCGATGGCGTCCCCGCCGTCATGATCGTTGCCGAGCGCACCATCTGGTCCCTCGTGCTTGTCGGCATCGTGCTTTACGTCACAAGGCGCTTTGGCGAGGTGCGGGAAATCCTGGCGGATCGCAGGAAGGTTGGCGTCATGCTGCTTTCCTCGCTGCTGCTCGCCGGCAACTGGCTGCTCTATGTCTGGGCCGTTGAGACCGGACAGTTGCTGGAAGCGAGCTTTGGCTATTTCATCAATCCGCTGGTCAATGTCGCCATAGGCATGGTGCTGCTCGGAGAACGCCAGAACCTCTGGCAGACCGTCTCGATCCTCATCGCGGTGGTCGCGATTGCCATACAGGCGGTGGGGCTTGGCAGCGTCCCGTTCATTGCGCTCGGGCTGGCCTTCTCGTTCGGCCTTTACGGCTATTTTCGCAAGACCGCCATGGTCGGCTCGACGACGGGCCTGTTTTCCGAAACGCTGATGATTGCACCGCTGGCGCTGGGCTATGTCGGCTATGTCACCGCAACGAGCGGCCTGGGCCCGCATGCCGATCCCGGGACGCTGTTGCTGCTGATGATGACCGGGCCGGCAACAGCCGTGCCGCTGATGCTGTTCGCCTATGGCGTGCAACGGCTGCGGCTGACGACTATCGGCATGTTCCAGTATCTGGCGCCATCCATTCACTTCCTCGTCGCGATCGGACTTTTCGGCGAGCATCTCAACGGCACGCGCCTGTTGAGCTTTGTCCTGATCTGGCTGTCGCTCGTCGTGTTCTCGCTCGACAGCTTTCGCCAGCACCGGGCGGCTCGGGTGCGCATCGTCACCGGCACTGGCGGATCACCCGCGCAATAGCTTCGTAGCTGGCCGAGAAGGGTGCGCCCTCGCGCCAGACCAGCGACAGCTTGCGCCCGGCGCCCGGCGCGGCCAGGGCATGGGTGGCGATGCGATTGCCCGCCGCCTCCTTCTTCAGCGCGATTCGCGGCAGCAGCGTCACGCCCTGTCCATTGGCAACGAATTCGACGATGGTCGAGAGCGAAGTGGCAGCGAAGGTTCGCCCATCCTGGTCGGCTTCGAACCGGCAGGCGGCGATCGCCTGCTCGCGAAAGCAGTGGCCCTCATCGAGCAGCAGCATGCGATCGGGTTTCAGGGTCGAAAGCTGCACCGGCTGGACGATGGTTTCCTCGGCACTGGTCGCGAGAACGAAGGGATCGTCGAACAGCGGTTCGACATGCAGGCGCACGCCCGTCTGCGCAGGATCGGTGGCGATCAACGCCAGATCGAGACTGCCATCGGCAATGCCCGAAAGCAGTGCGTCGGTCTTGTTTTCGCTGATGGTGAAGTCGAATGCTGTAAACTCTCGCCGCAATGCCGGAAAGGCGTCGGGGAGCAGATAGGGCGCAACCGTCGGGATCAGGCCGAAGCGTATCGGCCTGTCGGGGGTGTCGGCCTGCCCTTGCATGAAGGCATCGAGCGCTTCGGCGGCCTCGAGCACCGGTTTTGCTCGCGCCACGAATTCGCGGCCGAACGGCGTCAGGCGCACCGATCGCTTGAGACGATCGAAAAGGGCGGCGCCGCAGAGCGTTTCGAGCAGTTGTATCTGCTGCGATAGCGCCGGCTGGCTGATATGGCAGCGCTCGGCAGCCCGCCCGAAATGGCCGGTCTCGGCGACGGCCACGGCATAGCGCATCTGCTTGAGAGATATCTTCATAGGCTCAGCTTATCACAATAACAAGATCAATCAATTTGCCTAATCGCCGATCACGGGCCAGAAGGGGAGTCGGATAGATGCGCGATGCCGTGAGTCTCATGGTGTCGCGCCAAAAGATGTGGAGGCCTTGAATGACCGACAAGACGAGACTGACGACCACCTCCGGCGCACCGGTGGCGGACAACCAGAATTCGGAAACCGCAGGCCCGCGCGGCCCGGTGCTGCTGCAAGACTACCATCTGATTGAAAAGCTGGCGCATCAGAACCGCGAGCGTATCCCCGAGCGCGTGGTGCATGCCAAGGGCTGGGGCGCCTATGGTACGTTCACCCTCACCAAGGATCTTTCGGACTACACCATCGCCAAGATATTCAGCGGCGTCGGCAAAAAGACCGATCTCATCCTGCGCTTCTCGACGGTCGCCGGTGAAGTCGGCGCCGCTGACGCCGAGCGCGACGTTCGCGGCTTTGCGGTCAAGTTCTACACCGAAGAGGGCAATTGGGACCTCGTTGGCAACAACACGCCGGTGTTCTTCGTGCGCGATCCGCTGAAGTTCCCGGACTTCATCCATACCCAGAAGCGTCATCCAAAGACCAATCTGCGTTCGCCGACGGCGATGTGGGATTTCTGGTCGCTTTCGCCCGAATCGCTGCACCAGTTGACGGTCCTGTTCTCGGATCGCGGCCTGCCGGTGGCGCCGATGTTCATGAACGGCTATGGCAGCCACACCTATTCGTTCTGGAATGCGAACGGGGAGCGCTTCTGGGTCAAGTTCCACTTCAAGACCCAGCAGGGCCACAAATTCTACACCAATGAGGAAGCCGAGAAGGTCATCGGCAAGACGCGTGAGAGCTACCAGGAGGAACTGTTCGGTACGATCGAGCGTGGCGAATACCCGCGCTGGACCGTGCAGGTGCAGATCATGCCGGAAGCCGACGCGGAAAAGACCCCGTACAATCCCTTCGACCTGACCAAGGTCTGGCCGCATGGCGATTACCCGCCGATCGAGATCGGCGTCCTCGAACTCAACCGTAACGCGCAGAATTACTTCGCCGAGATCGAGCAGGCGGCCTTCACGCCTTCCAACAAGGTGCCGGGCATTGGCTACTCGCCCGACAAGATGCTGCAGGCGCGCGTGTTCTCCTATGCCGATGCGCACCGCTATCGCCTCGGCACGCACTATGACGCCCTGCCGGTCAATGCGCCCAAGGTTCCCGTCCATCACTATCACAAGGATGGGCAGATGAACTTCTTTGGCTCGCGCACCGGCAATCCGGACGTCTATTACGAGCCGAACAGCTTCAACGGTCCGGCCGAGGATAAGTCGGTCAAGGAGCCGCCGCTGAAGATTTCGGGCGATGCAGACCGCTACAACCATCGCGAGGGCAATGACGACTATTCGCAGCCGCGCGCCCTTTGGAACCTCTTCGACGATGCGCAGAAGCAGCGGCTCTACAGCAATCTCGCCGCGGCCATGGCTGGCGTGCCCGACGAAATCATCGAGCGTCAACTCGGCCATTTCGCCAAGATCGATCCGGCCTATGCCGAGGGCGTGCGGGCTGCCCGCGCGCACCTTGCAGCGCAGGCGGCGAATACGATCTCGCAGGCTGGCGACGTAGTCGCGGCCGAATAGCGGCGGCGCCCGCATAGAGTGTTGCGTGAGATCACGCCGGGCAGGGCCAACAGCCTGTCCGGCGTTTTCGCGTCTCGGGCAACCGGCGCAATTTTAATCAAATGCCTGTTGCGGCCTTCAGTGGGCAACAGAACTCCTCTGTCAGGCTGGTTCTCCAACGTATGCCGGAGGGGAAGATGAGCGAACTTGAAGAAGGCCAGCGCGCGTTCTCGACTTTTCGAGTGCTCAACGGTGAGGCCAATTCGGGCGAGCGCGAGCAGCTCTTTCGCAATATGGCGCAACTGTTCTCCTATGTTTCGGACCGCTGCGACGACGAGCAGGTCGCCCAATATGACGAGGTGCTGTGCCAACTCGCCGAACTGGTCGAGGTGGAGGCGCGAGCCCATGTGGCCAAGCTTCTGGCGCCGCTCGATCGCGCGCCGGGCACTGTCGTCGTCAAGCTCGCCAACGACGATATCGAAGTCGCCAAGCCGTTGCTGGAATTCTCCAATGTGCTCAATGACGACGATCTGATCGACATCGTCACCCATCAGGGCGAAGAGCATCGCAAGGCAATTGCCGCCCGCAAACACGTTTCCGAGCGCGTCGGCGATGCCATTGTCGCGCATGGCGAGACCGGCTCGGTGGTTCAACTCGTGCGCAACACCAATGCGGAGATCGGCCACTCGACGCTCGAGAGGCTGGTTGCGCGCGCCAATGACGATCCGCAGATTGCTGCCGATTTGCGCGGGCGCGCCGAGATCGATTGGAAATCGCTGCGCGGCGAGATCGACTCGGTCGCCGACAAGGTCCTCGAATCGCTGGGGGAGGTGCATCGTCGCGTCGATCCGGTGACAGTGGGCAAGGTCAATGCCGTCGTCTATACGCGCCTGCGCAACCGGGCGGGCTTTAATGCCAACGACTGGAAGATCGCCTATAACCAAGTGAAGGCGGTCAGCGACCGCAAGCAGCTCAACGAAAGGGCGCTGGCCCGTTTTGCCCGCTTCGGCTATGGCCATCACACAGCGGCGGCGCTCTCGGTCATGCTCAAGGTCACGCCGGAAGTCATGGTCAAGTGGTTGGCGATGCAGGATTATGCTGCCATCTGCGTCGCATCGCGGACCATCAATATCGATCCGGATCTCTTTTCGGCGGTGTTCGCCGCGCTCCCCTGGCGCGACCTGCCGTCCGAAGCCGACTGCGAGAATGTCGGCGTGCGCTACGCAGCACTTGGACGCGAGGAAGCCACGGGCATTTTCGACCTGTGGCGCGCGCACGCTTTCCGCAAGCGCAATGCTGATCACAGGATGAGCATGCTGGCCTGACGCAATCGGAGGCAATGCCTCTGGACCTTTGCTCTCGCGGGATATAAAGATATCTTTATATCTCTAGCGAGGCACTATGAGCGAGCTCAACACATTGGTCGGCGTCCTCAAAGCGGCGGGCGAAAGCACGCGGCTACGCCTGTTGCGTGTTCTTGCCGAAGGCGATCATACCGTCAAGGACCTGACCGAGATATTGAGGCAAAGCCAACCTCGCGTGTCGAGGCATCTAAAGCTTCTGGCCGATACAGGGCTCGTCGAGCGCCATGCCGAAGGCGCATGGGCCTATTATGGTCTGGCGCGGGGGCCCGGTGGAGATCTCGCGCGCTCGTTGATCGAGCGGCTCGATCCCAACGAGCCGGAACTGCTGCGTGACCGCCAACGCCAGATTGCCGTGCGCGAGGCGCAGCAGGCGCAGGCGGCCGAATATTTTGCCAAGGTGGCCGACAGCTGGGATGTGCTGCGCTCGCTGCACGTGCCTGAGTCGGCCGTCGAGGCAGCGATCACCGCCGAACTGGGCGAGCGCAATATCGACCTGATGGTCGATCTCGGCACCGGGACCGGCCGCATGCTCGAGGTGCTCGCAGACAGCTATAAGCGGGGCCTCGGGATCGATTCGAGCCGCGAGATGCTTGCGGTGGCGCGGGCCAAGCTGGCCGGGGCAGGCATCAGCCATGCGCAGGTGCGGCTCGGCGACATCACGGACCTCGATGCTGCCACCGGCCAGGCCGACGTCGTCGTTCTCCACCAGGTGTTGCACTATTTCGATGATCCGGGCCGCACGCTGGCGCAGGTGCGCCGGCTGCTGAAGCCCGGGGGTGAGGTGCTGGTCATCGATTTTGCCCCGCATGAACTGGAGTTCCTGCGTGTCGAGCACGCCCACCGACGCCTCGGCCTCTCGCAGGCACAGATGCAGGGTTGGGCTGAGGCCATCGGTCTCGAGGTCGCCTCCTACAAGGAGTTTCCGAGCACGAATGGAGCGCAGGGGCTGACCGTCTGTCTGTGGCGGCTGGTCGAATCCGGCGCCGCCAAGGAGTAGTCTGATGTTTTCTTCGTTCGATCAGGATCGCCCCAGCCGTCTGGCAGTGAACCAGCGGCCGGAACTGGAGCTCTCATTCGAGTTCTTTCCGCCCAAGACCGATGCGATGGAAGAGCGCTTCTGGTCCTCGATCGACAAGCTGGCGCCGCTCAAGCCCAGCTTTGTTTCCGTGACCTATGGGGCAGGGGGCTCGACGCGCGAACGCACCCTGCGCATGGTCTCGCAGATCAAGGCGCAGACCGGGGTGGAGCCGGCCGCCCACCTGACCTGCGTCGGCGCCAGCCGGGACGAGGTGGATGCGGTGGTACGTCTCTATCGCTCGGCCGGGGTCAACCGCATCGTGGCGCTTCGCGGCGATCCGCCGGAGGGTGCCGGCCAGCCATTCACACCGCACCCGCAGGGCTATCGCAATGCTGCCGACCTCGTCGCCGGTATCCGGGCGATCGCAGACTTCGACATTTCCGTTGCCGCTTACCCCGAAAAGCACCCTCAAAGCGTCGATTGGGATGCCGATATCGACAATTTGAAGCGCAAACTCGATGCGGGTGCGACGCGCGCCATCACCCAGATGTTTTTCGATAATGCCAATTACCTGCGCTATGTCGAACGGGCGCGCAGGGCCGGCATAACGGCGCCGATCGTGCCGGGCATCCAGCCGGTTCACAGCTTCAAGCAGATTTCCGCCTTTGCCAGCCGGTGCGGCGCCTCGATCCCGCTGTGGATTGCCGAGCGTTTTGAAGGACTGGAGGACGATCCGGAAACCCATGCCCTGGTTGCAGCGGCGGTAGCGGCCGAGCAGGTGACCGAACTGCTCGACGAGGGCGTCACCCAGTTTCACTTTTATACGCTCAACCGCTCGAATCTCGTGCTGGCGCTCGCGCGCCTGTTAGGTCGGCGCCCCGGTTAACGGTGCGCTAACCATGTTTTGGTCCCATTGGCATGCGAGGGGCATCGTGCGCTGGCGATGAGCCTGTCTGCGTTCAGCCGTGGTTCAGGTTTGCCTCGCTAGCGTCGAAAACTGGCGCCGTTTCAAACGGCATTCCATTGGTGTCATGCTCCGCCGCTGGCGGGCAATGAATTCGGGACCAATTACGATGCAGATCAGCCGCCGTGTAACCAATGGCCTTGCCTGGGCAGGACTCATCCTGGTGGTCGGCATACCCTCGGCCGACATCATTTCCGCGCAGGTCATGGGCGAAGGACCGACCGAACGGGCTGCGGTGGTCGGCAAGCCGCTTGTGCTTGACACTGCCGAAAAGCCTCGGCTCAATGAGGTGGTGACCGAGAAGGCTGCAGCAGCTGCGCCTGTTCCTCAGACGGCTTCCGAGCCGGTGCAGGTGGCGGAAGCGGGTGCGGACCCGGTCGAGCAATATATTCAATCGGGCCGCAAGCTCCCCTCCTACATCCTCGACGATGGTGCCAGCGCAACCGCCGCCGCCCAGCCGGCACAAGCCGTGGAGGGGGACCTGGTTCCCGCGACGCAGGCTCCTGCGGTCGGGACTGCGGCAGCGCCTGATGGAGGTGCGGTTGCTTCGCCTGCAACCGACCGGGTCGAAACTGCCGCGATCGATCCGACGCAGAAAGTTGCCCCTGTGCCGATGCCGCTCTCCATGCGGCCGGCACCAATGCAGGCTGCGACCACGTCGCCAACCTTGATCATTCCCGAAGATGAGCGCACGGCAAACCTGCCAGCGATCATGCCGGACAACGACTTCCCCGTAGTGCCCCCGGCTGACGTGGAGCCTGCCGGCGACATCGTGACTGCCGACGACCTCGAGGGCTGGGAATCCGGTCCGCTCTCCGAATTTCTGGCCCGCCGCAACGGTGGATCCTACGAGCCCGATTACGACCCCGACGGTTTCTTCCTCGATGAGGCGCCGCAGAGCAGCGTAACCTACCGGCGCCGTGAGCTGCCGCCTGACATCGTCTACGTCTATCCGCTCGATTAGCCGCAACAGCGACGAATGGCCGCTATTCGTGCTCGGTAGTGGACCTTCTCGCCGTCCTGATGCAAGGTTCGGCTTGTATCGCGCTCGTCGCGACCTAGGTTTGCTGGACTATCCCTGATGTGATGGAGCCGGCAATGTCGAAGCAGTGCATGGGCAACCCGGCTGGGCGTCAGGACGTGTGGATCAGAGTTTCCGAAATCCTCGGCTCGTTTACCGAGCGAACGGGTATTGCCGGTTCGCTGGTGAACCTGTTCGACCCCGACCACTGGCTGCCGGGTGGGCGTGATGCCGCCTTCACGCTGGCGCTGATCGCGCTCGCCGCCAAGATGGCGGTGGCCGATGGCGTGGTCACAGCCTCGGAGGAGCGCGCCTTCCGCTCGACCGTCGAAGTCACGAATGGTCAGGAAGAGCATGTGCAGCGTGTCTTCGATCTCGCTAAGCAGGATGTCGCCGGCTACGAATCCTACGCCCGCAAGATCGGGCGGTTCTTCCGCGACAGTCCCGATACGCTCGAACATGTGCTCGACAGCCTGTTCTTCATCGCGACGGCCGACGGGCTGGTACACGAGGCCGAACTCGAATATCTGCGTTCGGTCAGCAATATTTTCGGCTTCGATGAAGCGCTTTTCGAGCAACTTGCTGCCCAGCATGTACGCCTCGAAACGGGGCTCGACCCCTATCTCGTCCTCGGGCTGACCCCCGACGCTGGCAAGGACGAAGTGCGGCGGGTGTATCGACTGCTTGTTGCCGAACATCACCCCGACAGGCTGATCGCCAAGGGCGTGCCCGAGGACATGATCGATGTCGCCACGCGCCGCATGAGCACGATCAATCTCGCCTACAATGCCATCATGAAGCCGCAACAGCCCAGCCTGATTGGCTGATCGCGCTTGACGTGGGGGGACGCCAGTCCCTACATCAGGCATGCCAGTTGACTGGATGGCCGCTCCTTTTTCAAAGGAGAGGAAAGTCCGGGCTCCATTGAAACACGGTGCCGGATAACGTCCGGCGAAGGCGACTTCAGGGAAAGTGCCACAGAAAGCAAACCGCCCTCCCAAGCCCTTGGGTGAAGGAGGGTAAGGGTGAAAGGGTGCGGTAAGAGCGCACCGCGGACCGGGCAACCGGGACGGCACGGTAAACCCCACCGGGAGCAAGACCAAATAGGGATGACGCGGGGTACGCCCCGGCCGGTTTCAGGGCCAGGTCATCCGGGTTGGTTGCATGAAGCGTCCGGCGACGGGCGTTCGAGATGAATGGCCATCACGCCGCACTTTCGGGTGCGTGCCCTACAGAACCCGGCTTACAGGTCAACTGGCAACCACTTTCGCCTGCCATGAAGACGATGCTGCGTGAACCCGGCAGCATTGTCTTGCATTTCTATATCGAAATCAGCGATCCTTATCGTTTGGTCCATCGGAGAACGCACCCAGGAAATGAACCTCTACCTCCTCCTCCTGCATCTGGCCGGCGCGGTGATGCTGCTGTTGTGGGCCGTGCGCATGGTTCGTACCGGGGTGGAGCGGAGCCAGGAGCCGGCGCTCAAACGGCTCCTGCGCGAAAGCAAAGGGGGCAGGGTCCGTGCCGCCGCCATCGGCGCCGGTGTCGCGGTCTTCCTGCAGAGTTCGACGGCGGTTGCGATTCTTGCTGCCGGTTTTGCTGCCAATGGGGCCCTGACACTCGCCACGGGATTGACGCTCATGCTGGGCGCCGATCTCGGGTCGGCGCTGGTCGTCCAGATCCTTTCGGTCGACCTGCATTGGCTGGTGCCTGTGCTGCTGCTTGCCGGCGGTGCGCTGTTCTTCAAGGGAACGACGCGCAAGTTCCGTCAGGCCGGCCGTATCCTGATGGGCATCGCGCTCATTCTCGTGTCGCTGCAGATGATCGGCGAGGCGACGCAGCCTTTGCGCGACGCCGCCTTCCTGCCCGGCATTATCGGCTATCTGCAGGGTGATTTCGTCACCGCCTTCCTCATCGGGGCCGCTTTTACCTGGCTCGTGCATTCCAGCGTCGCCTCGATTCTGATGGTTGCAACGTTTGCCGCGCAGGGCGTGGTGCCGCTCGAGCTTGGTATTTCCCTGGTGCTTGGGGCGAATATGGGTGGTGCCCTCATTGCGCTCGGCCTCATCCGGAACGGGGCAGTCGAGGCACAGCGCATCGCCATCGGCAACCTGATCTTCCGGGGAGTCGGGGCGGGGCTCGCGCTTCTTGCCTTCCACTTCCTCCAGCCTTCGCTGGATGGTCTTGGTCCGAGCGTATCGCGCCAGCTGATCAACGCGCATCTGGTGTTCAATGCATTGCTGCTGCTCGCCTGCATCGGGCTCACCGGGTCGGTGTCGCGGCTGCTGACCCGGCTCGTCACAGACAAGACCGCTCCCGAGCCAGCCCCGCTCGTCGAGGCGAGTTCGTGCCTCGATGAATCCGTCATCAGCCAGCCGACCCTGGCGATTGCCAGCGCCAAGCGGGAACTGCTGCGCATGGCCGAGATCATCGAGCGCATGCTCAAACCGCTGATGGAGCTTTATGAGACCGGCGATCCGGAAAAGATCAAGCAGGTCAAGAAGCTGGAAGAGGCGGTCGACCGCGCCCAGCAGGACATCAAGCTTTATCTGGCGCAGATCGATTATCCTGAAAGCATGCAGGACGAGGCAAAGCGCGCGCAGGATCTGGCCAATTTCGCTATCAACCTCGAATATGTGGGCGACGCGATTTCGAAGACGCTGATCAAGCTGGCCGAGACACGGCGCGACCATAACCTCAAATTCTCGGCAGCCGGCTGGCGCGAACTCAACGAGTTGCACCATCGCGTCATGCAGAACATGCAGTTGGCGCTCAACGTGCTGATGTCGGAGGACCGCGAGTCGGCACGCCTGCTGCTCGCTGAAAAGGACGCCATGCGCTCGGCCGAGCGCGCCAGTGCTTCCGAACACCTGCAGCGCCTGCGCCAGGGCGCCTCGCATAGTATAGAGACCAGCAATATTCATCTTGAAACCGTGCGGGCGCTCAAGAACATCAACTCGCTCTTTGCCAGCATCGCCTATCCGATCCTGGCCGAAAGCGGAGACCTGCTCGAGAGCCGGCTGGCACGACAACGCAATGGTGGTTCGAGCATATGAGTGATCTTGCCAAGCGCATCGAAGATCTCGAAGTGCGGGTCGCATATCAGGATCAGGTGATCGAGGACCTGAATGCCACCATTACCGAGCAGTGGAAGCTGATCGAGACGCTCAAACGCAAGCTCGGCCGGATCGAGGAAGAGCTTGCCGAGGCCGAGATAGCGGCTCGCGAGGCGGGGGTGAGCGAACGTCCGCCGCCGCATTACTGAACTGTGTGAATTTCAGCGCTCCGCCCCCGGGCGACGAATGGGAAACAGAATCTTAAAAGTCCTTGTGCAAAGTGCGGCAGTTGCGCGGGCCACCGCGAGCAACAAGCGTACCGGCATAGCGGATGTCGTCAGCTTCCCGGCCGGAAGTGGAGTAGCGTCAGACTATGGGCAAGCGTCCCGTGCCCGGAAACGGCGGTCAATCCGGGCCGCATATCCCCGTTCTCCTCGATGAGGTGTTGGCGGCGCTGTCCCCACTTGCGGGCAGCCGCATCGTCGACGGCACGTTCGGGGCAGGCGGGTATTCGCGCGCCCTGCTCGAGGCTGGTGCCGCGGTCATAGCGATCGACCGCGACCCCAATGTACGCCCCTATGCGGATGCCTTGAGCGCGGCATTTCCCGACCGGTTCACCTTTGTTTCCGGCACATTTTCCGAGCTCGACCAGCTTGCGGCGGCGCATGCGCCGATTGACGGTATCGTGCTCGATATCGGCGTCTCCTCGATGCAGCTCGATGAGCCCGGGCGCGGCTTTTCCTTCATGAAAGAAGGGCCACTCGACATGCGCATGAGTGCCGAGGGAGAGAGCGCCGCCGATCTCGTCAACGGGCTTGAGGCGGAAGAGCTGGCCAACCTTCTTTACGCCTTTGGCGAAGAGCGCAAGTCGCGCCGCATCGCTCAGTTCATCGTTGCCGCGCGCAAGGACGCTGTGATCACCACGACCAGCGAGCTTGCCCGGATCATCGAAAAGGCGATCGGGCGCAAACCCGGCGATGTTCACCCGGCCACACGCAGCTTTCAGGCGCTGCGCATAGCCGTCAACGGCGAGTTCGATCAGTTGGTGGAAGGGCTTTTTGCTGCCGAACGCCTGCTTGGCGTGGGCGGACGCCTTGCCGTCGTTACCTTCCACTCGCTCGAAGACCGCATCGTCAAACGCTTCTTCGATCCGCACAAGGCCGGTCCGACGCAGTCCCGCCACCTGCCGCAGACAATGCGAGAGGAAGAGCGCTGGGTTGATATTGCCAAGGCGCGCAAGTCCGGCGCTGCCGAACTCGAACGCAATCCGCGGGCCCGCTCGGCAACGCTGCGCAGCGCGCGCCGGTCCGGCGCGCCCGCCCGCTCGGTGAGCTATGAAGGTTTAGGCGTTCCGCGCGTCAGGGGGGCGGCATGATCCAGAAATTCAATATTTTCCTGCTGATCGTGACGATCATTGCCCTTACCGGCGTCTATACGCTCAAGTTCTCGATCGAGCATACGGCAGGCGAGAAGGTGGCGCTCGAGGCGCGCATCGCCGAGCAGGAAGCCGAGCTTTCGCTGCTCAAGGCCGATTGGGCGGTGCTGACGCAACCCGGCCATATCGAGCCGATCATACGGCGCCATCAGGATGTGCTGGAACTTGCCGAGGTCAAGCCCGAACAGTTCGGTTCGTTCTCCGACCTGCCCATGCGCCCGGCTGCACCCGACGCCGCAGCGCTCAACGACCTCTTTCAGGCGCTCGAAGCCGGCGTCGATCCGATCGGCGCTATACTCGAGGAGATCGAATAGTGGCGGATATCACCTATGGCGGGCACGCGCCCATCGCGCTCGACGGCGCGCGCAAGGTCCGGGGCAATCTCACCGAGGCGCGCATCCGCTGGATGATCCTGGCAATCGTCCTCGGCTTCCTGCTGGTGGGCGGACGCCTCGTTCAGCTTGGCCTGGTCGAGACCGATACGACGATCGAAGGGCAGACGCGCGACGCCATCCAGGCGAGCCGCCCGCCCATCCTCGACCGCAACGGCATCGAAATGGCCGTCGATATCCGCGTGCCCTCGCTCTATGCCGAGCCGCGCCGGATCATCAACGTGGACGAAGCGGTCGACGCCCTGCGCACCGTGTTGCCCGATCTCGATCCGCAATGGCTGCGCAATCGGCTGAGCGGCGACAAGGGGTTCGTATGGGTCAAGCGCGAGCTGACGCCCGATATCCAGGAACGGGTGATGCGGCTCGGCATTCCGGGCATCGATTTCATCACCGAAAGCAAGCGCTTCTATCCGGGCATGACGGAGGCCTCGCACGTTCTGGGCGCCGTCAATGTCGACAATCAGGGCATTGCCGGTATCGAGAAATACATGGACAACGAAAACGTGGCGCTGCTCCAGGAGCTTGGACTGGCGCGCGGTAATGCGCTGGCGCCGGTGCAGTTGTCCATCGACATGCGCGTCCAGCACGTCATCCATGAGCAACTGACCGATGCACTCAGCCGCTATCAGGCGATCGCGGCGGCGGGCGTCGTCATGGATGTGCATACCGGCGAAATTCTCGCCATGGTCTCGCTGCCCGATTTCAACCCGAACGAGCCGGCGACCGCCCTCGTCAAGGACAGCTTCAACCGCATCACTTCGGGTATTTTCGAGCTTGGCTCGACGTTCAAGACGGTCACTCTGGCCGGCGCGCTCGACAGCGGTTCGGTGCGGCTGACCGATCAGTTCGATGCGCGTTTCGGCATCCGCTTCGGGCGCTATACGATCGACGATTTCCACGGCAAACACCGCATTCTGAGCGTGCCGGAGGTTTACAAATACTCGTCCAATGTCGGCACCATCCGGATCATGCAGGCCTGGGGCAAGGACAATTTCAGGGCGTTCCTCACCAAGGTCGGGTTAGATCAGCGCATCCCGCTCGAACTGCCCGAAATGCGCGATCCGGTCGTGCCCAAGGAATTCTCTGAGATCGTTGCCGCCACGGCATCCTTCGGCCATGGCCTCAGCGTCAGCCCGCTGCATATGGCTGCTGCCGTTTCTGCCTTCGTCAATGGCGGCAACTATATCACGCCGACGCTTTACCACCGCGATGCAAGCGAAGCGCAGGCGCTCTACAAGCCCGTGATTTCGCCGCAAACCAGCGCTCAGGTGCGTTATCTGATGCGGCTCAACGCACTCGAAGGGTCTGGCACGCGCATGAACAAGCTGGCTGAAGGCTACAGGGTCGGCGGTAAGACGGGTACGGCCGAGAAGGTGGTCGACGGACGCTATTCGAGCACCAAGGTGCTCAATCTGTTCGCATCCGTCTTCCCGATGGACGATCCGCAATATGCAATGGTGATGCTCGTCGACGAGCCCAAGGCCGAGAACCCGCAATCGGGCACAACCGCCGGCTGGAACGCCGGCGAGGTCACCGGGCGTATCGTTTCGCGCATAGCACCGATGCTCGGCATCGCCCCGGATTTCAGCGAAGCGGTTGACGCGAACCTCGTTCCGCCCGCATTGAGACTGACGAATATCCAGTAGGAAAACCCAGTGTCCCTGAGCGTTACGCAACTTCTCGAAGGCTCCGGCGCCCGCCCCAGAAAGGGCCTTGCTCCGGTCTTCGGCATCAATGCCGACAGCCGCGCCATAGAGCCCGGCGATGTGTTCTTCGCTCTGCCGGGCACCAATACTCACGGCATCGACCATATCGACGAGGCGATCAAGCGGGGCGCGCTCGCCGTCGTCAGCGACCGCGATCCGGTCGGAGACCCCGGCATTCCGGTAATCAAGGTTACCGATGTGCGCGCCGCCTATGCGCGCGCCGCCTCGCGCATATTCGAGCCGCAGCCGGAAATCATCGTTGCCGTCACCGGCACCAATGGCAAGACCTCGGTTGCCTCCTTTACCCGTCAGATCTGGGAATATGGGGGGATACCATCGGGAAGCGTCGGTACGCTCGGGGTCCAGACCAGCAAGTACATTCGCGAGGGCAATCTCACGACGCCGGACTCGCGCACGCTGCATCAGAATCTGCGGGCGCTCAAGGCCCAGGGTATCAACCACGTCGCGCTCGAAGCCTCGAGCCATGGCCTCGACCAGCGCCGTCTCGATGGCATCTATTTCGAGGCGGTAGCCTTCACCAATCTCAATCGCGACCACCTCGACTATCACGGCGACATGGAGTCGTATCGCAACGCCAAGCTGCGGCTCTTCACCGATCTGCTCGTCGATAGCGGTCCCGCCGTCGTCAATGTCGATGATCCCGAGCATGAACCGTTCATGTTCGCCGCGCTCTCGCGCGGATCGACGCTGCTGACGGTCGGGCGCGAGGGCGCCTATATCGAAATCCTCTCGATCGAGCCGGAAGGCTATGGCCAGCGCGTGGTCGTGCGCCATATCGGCGAGAAGCTGAGCTTCCATCTGCCGCTGACCGGGGAATTCCAGGTGTCCAACGCGCTGATCGCGGCGGCGCTGGCGATGAGCACCGGCGCCGACAAGTCCCTCGCTTTCCCGGCGCTCGAGCAACTCAAGGGGGCCAAGGGTCGCCTGGAACTTATCGGGGAGCGCGACGGGGCGGCCATTTTCGTCGATTACTCGCATAAGCCCGCCGCTCTCGAGCACGCATTGATGTCGCTGCGGCCCTATGCCAGGGGCAAGCTGCGCGTCGTCTTCGGCGCCGGCGGCGATCGCGACAAGGGCAAGCGCCCGATGATGGGCGAGGTTGCCGCACGCCTTGCCGACGACGTGATCGTGACTGACGACAATCCGCGCACCGAGGACCCGGCGACCATCCGGTCGGAAATCCTCGCCGCGACCAATGGCGCGCGCGAGATCGGCGATCGTCGCCAGGCGATCCTGACCGCCTCCAGGGAACTGCAGTCCGGCGACGTCCTGCTGGTCGCGGGCAAGGGGCACGAGGACTATCAGATCATAGGGACCACCAAGCACCATTTCTCCGATCATGAGGTCGTCCTCGAGGCGCTGAAGGGTTAGCCATGGAGCAGCTCTTCTCGTCGCATGAGCTCGTATCAGCAACGGGCGGCGAAGGCCGTGATCTGCCTGCGAGCATCGCGTCCGTCTCCATCGACTCTCGTGAACTCGAACCCGATGCGTTGTTCGTCGCCATCAAGGGGGAACGCTTCGACGGGCACGATTTCGTCGAGCGGGCGCTCGCCAGTGGCGCAGTCGCGGCAATGGTTTCGCGCGACAGAGCCGATGGCCTCGAAGGTCCATTGCTGATCGTGCCCGATACGCTCGAAGCCCTTGTGGCTCTCGCCCGCGCAGCCCGCTCGCGCAGCCATGCCCGCATCGTCGCCGTCACCGGAAGCGTCGGCAAGACGACGACCAAGGAGGCGATGCGGCTTGCCTTCACTTCTGCCGGCAACACGCATGCTTCGGTCAAGAGCTTCAACAATCACTGGGGCGTGCCGCTCACATTGGCCCGGCTGCCGCGCGCGGCGGATTTCGGCGTCTTTGAAGTCGGCATGAATCATGCCGGCGAGATCACGCCGCTCACCAAACTGGTGCGACCGCATATTTGCGTCATCACATCCATTGCCCCCGCGCATCTGGCGGCATTCTCCTCGGTGGCCGACATCGCTCGGGCCAAGGCGGAGATATTTGCAGGACTGGAGCCCGGTGGTGTTGCACTTCTCAATACTGATCACGATCAGATCGAGCTCCTCAAGCAGGAGGCGCAGAAAGCCGGCGCGGGCATCCTCACCTATGGCTATGCGCCCGGCGCCGATTGGCGCATAGAAGCCTATGAAGCCAGCGATGACGCCGCCCGGGCGGCGGTGCATCACGATGGCGAGGTGCTTTCCCTCGAGATCGGCGCGCCGGGCCGCCATATGATCGCCAATGCAACGGCGGCTCTGGCCGCCGCAAGCCTTGCCGGCATTGCCCCTGCCACGGCCCTGCGGACATTGCGCCAATTCGGGGCACAGGCGGGCAGGGGCAAGAAACTGCTTCTGGGCGAGGCGAACCCGCTGGTGCTCATCGATGAAAGCTACAACGCCAACACCGCCTCGGTCCTCGCGGCATTGGAGGTGTTTGGCGGGCTGACCGCGGCAGGTCGCAAGGTGCTTGTCCTCGGCGACATGCTCGAACTCGGCGAGCGCAGCGCCGAACTGCACGCCGGCCTCAAGGACGCCGTCATCGCGAGCGGCGCCGATAAGATATATCTCGTTGGGGAACACATGGCCGCGCTCGCCGCTGCACTGGGACCTGCCCGTGTGACGGCCTCGACACGTTCGGCAGAGGAGATGATGGAGCCGCTCCTCGCCGGCCTTGCCTATGGCGACACAGTTATGATCAAAGGGTCCAACGGCGTTCGCCTATCCGGCTTGATCGAGCGGATTCGAGACAAGTTCCAGGCCCGATCGCCCAGCAAGGACGATTGACGGCATGCTCTATTTTCTCGGCCAATTGGGTGATGCGCTCACGGCCTTCAACGTCTTCCGCTACACCACATTTAGAACCGCCGGTGCCGTAATCACCGCATTGTTCTTCGTGTTCCTGTTCGGGCCGGGCATGATCAAGGTGCTGCGCCTGCGCCAGGGGCGCGGGCAGCCGATCCGCGAGGACGGTCCGCAGACCCATCTGCTGACCAAGAAGGGCACGCCCACCATGGGCGGGCTGATGATCCTTGCCGGCGTCGTCACCTCGACCCTCTTATGGGCGAACCTGACCAATCCCTATGTCTGGGTCGTGCTGTTCGTCACCATCGGGTTCGGCGCTATCGGCTTTTACGACGACTATCTCAAGGTCAAGCGCACCAGCCATAAGGGCTTCGGCGGCCGGCAGCGGCTCATCATCGAGGCCATGATCGCTGGGATCGCCTGCCTCGTCATTTCCCAGGTCGGCGAAGAACCGTATTCGACCTCGCTGCTCTTCCCGTTCGTGAAGGGTCTGGCGCTCGACCTGGGCTGGTTCTTCATCGTCTTTGGCGGCTTCGTGATCGTTGCCGCCGGCAATTCAGTGAATCTCACCGACGGGCTCGATGGTCTCGCCATCGTCCCGGTAATGGTCGCGGCCGCCTGTTTCGGGCTCATCGCCTATCTCGTGGGCAGCGTCACCTTCTCCGATTACCTGTTGATTAACTACGTCCCTGGAACCTCCGAGCTTTCGGTGGTCTGCGGGGCGCTGATCGGTGCCGGGCTCGGCTTCCTCTGGTTCAATGCGCCTCCGGCGCAGATTTTCATGGGCGATACCGGCTCTCTCGCGCTCGGCGGGGCGCTCGGGTCCATTGCCGTCGCCACCAAGCACGAAATCGTGCTTGCCATTATCGGCGGGCTATTCGTTCTCGAAACCGTTTCGGTGATTGTACAGGTCGTTTCTTTCCGCCTCACCGGCAAGCGTGTCTTCAAAATGGCACCGATTCACCACCATTTCGAGCATCTGGGCTGGACCGAAAGTCAGGTCGTGATCCGCTTCTGGATCATCTCCTTCGTGCTGGCGCTGATCGGGCTCAGCAGCCTCAAGCTGCGCTAGAGCTGTTGCAAATCGCAACGCCGGTTGGAAATCGGTAACCACCACTGCGCTATGGTGAACGCCTGATAACCATCAGGAGACCGGATCAACCGGCAGGCGTCGATTATGTTCTCACGCGCGCAGAAAACCCCCCTCGCCGAATGGTGGTGGAGCATTGACCGCGGGCTTCTCGCCGCGTTGTTGCTGCTGCTTGCAGCGGGCATGGTGCTGAGCTTTCCCGCCAGTCCGCCGGTGGCCGAGCGCCTGGGATTGAGCCCGTGGCACTTCGTCATCCGCCACGCGCTGTTCCTCATCCCGACCGTCATCGTAATGATCGCCACCTCGTTCCTGACCCATCGGCAGGCGCGTATTGCCGCGCTTGCTACGCTCGTCGTCAGTGTCGTGCTGCTCTGGGCGACGCTGCGCTTCGGCACCGAGGTCAAGGGCGCCCGGCGCTGGGTTTCCTTTGCCGGCCAGACCATCCAGCCATCAGAGTTCATCAAGCCGGCCTATGCGGTCATTGCGGCATGGCTGTTCGCCGAAAGCATGGTCCTCAAGACCGTCCCTGGGCGAACCATCGCCACCGCCATCCTGGGTCTGCTGCTCGTGCCGCTGTTATTGCAGCCCGATATCGGCCAGACGGCACTCGTCTTTGCCACCTGGGCAGGGCTGCTTTTCCTTTCCGGCATTTCCTGGTGGATCATTCTCGGGCTCGGTGGCGCTGCTGGCGTCATGCTCTATGGCGCCTATGCGTTCTTCCCGCATTTTGCCCGGCGCATCGACACCTTCATGAACCCGGAGGACGGCAACACCTATCAGATCGACCGAGCGATCGACTCGCTGCTCGAAGGCGGCTGGTTCGGGCAGGGGCCCGGTGAATCCATTGCCAAGAAGATGATTCCGGACGCCCATGCCGACTATGTGTTTTCGGCCGCGGCCGGCGAGTTCGGCATTCTCTTCTGCCTCGTTCTTGTTGCACTTTTCGGCTTCATCGTCATCCGCGCGCTGGTCGGTGCACAGCGGCAAACGAGCCTGTTTGCGCGCCTTGCCGCATCGACGCTCGCCATTCAGGTCGCTATGCAGGCCGGCATCAATCTGGCGGTCAATCTCAACCTCATCCCCCCTAAGGGTATGACCCTGCCGTTCGTCTCCTATGGCGGCACCTCGATGATTGCGATCGCTTTCGGAATGGGGCTAATGCTGGCCCTGACCCGCACCAAACCCGAGGAACGCTTGGCCACCGGACTGCCGATTTACAAAAGCGCGCTGGCGCCCGCCGAATGAAGACTTTCGTCCTTATGGCCGGCGGCACGGGAGGACACCTCTTCCCGGCCATGGCGCTGGCGCAGGAATTGCGCCGCCGCGGCCACATCATCGATCTGATGACCGATCATCGCGTGGCGGGCTACGGGCAGGATTTTCCGGCCAGGGACGTTCATATCGTGCCTGCCGCGACGCCCTCCATCTCGAACCCGGTCAAGTTCGTCCGCGCGGGCCTGACCATTGCCGGGGGCATAGGCGTGGCGCTCGCCAAGCTGCGCGCCATTGCGCCGGATGCGGTCATCGGCTTCGGCGGCTATCCGACCTTCCCGCCGATGGTGGCGGCGCGCGTCCTCGGCATCCCAGGGGTCCTGCACGAAGCCAATGTCGTCCTCGGACGCGCCAACAAGGCGCTGGTCCGGTTCGCCGACGTGCTGGCGACCGGTTTCGAGACCGTCAAGTTCGCTGAGAGCGCGAAGATCGAGCGCGTGGTGACGGGCAATCCGGTCCGCGACCGGGTGCGCTCACTTTCGGGCGCGCCCTATCCGGCGCTGGCGCCCGATGGGCCGGTCCGCATCCTCGTTTTCGGGGGCAGCCAGGGGGCCCGTATCTTCGCCGATCTCGTGCCGCCGGCGATCGCGGAACTCCCCGAAGCGCTGCGCCATCGCCTCGTCATTGCCCAGCAATGCCGGCCCGAAGACCTCGACCGGGTGGCGGATGCCTACCGGCAGGCGCGCGTCAATGTCGAGCTTGCCCCATTCTTTGCCGATCTGCCCGACCGGCTGGCGAACACGCATCTCGTCATCTCGCGCTCAGGCGCGTCGACGATCGCCGATCTCACCGTTATCGGCCGGCCGGCAATCCTCGTGCCGCTGCCCGGCGCGCTCGATGCGGACCAGAAGAACAACGCGCTCCTTGTCGAGGCGGCGGGCGGTGGCTGGATTGCCGAGCAGGCCACGCTTTCACCGCAATCGCTTGGCACTCGCCTTGCCGGGCTGTTATCGAACCCCGAGTCGCTCACGCAGGCTGCGCAAGCGGCCAAATCGCTGGGCCGGCCCCACGCCGTCGAGGCGCTTGCCGATCTCGCCGAACGCCTCGCCAACCGAATGGATGAACACGCATGAAAATGCCGCGCAATATCGGACCGGTGCACTTTATCGGCATCGGCGGTATCGGCATGAGCGGGATTGCCGAAATCCTCTTCAACCAGGGCTACAAGGTCCAGGGCTCGGACGCGGCGGTGAACGCCAATGTGCAGCGCCTTCGCGATCTGGGCATTCACGTCGAGATCGGCCAGTCGCCGGACAATCTTGGTGAAGCGGCGGTGGTGGTGATTTCGTCGGCGATCAGGCGCGACAATGCGGAACTGATGGCGGCGCGGGCGCGGTTCCTGCCGGTCGTGCGCCGGGCCGAGATGCTGGCCGAGATCATGCGGTTCAAGAACGCCATTGCCATTGGTGGCACGCACGGCAAGACCACGACGACGACTCTGGTGGCGACGCTCCTCGATGCCGCCAACATGGACCCGACGGTCATCAATGGCGGCATCATCAATGCCTATGGCACAAATGCGCGCCTGGGCGGTGGCGAGTGGATGGTGGTCGAAGCCGATGAGAGCGACGGCACCTTCGTCAAGCTACCGGCCGATGTCGCGGTCGTCACCAATATCGATCCCGAGCACCTCGACCACTATCATGACTTTGAGGGTGTGAAGCGCGCCTTCCTCAACTTCGTGGAAAATGTGCCGTTCTACGGCTTTGCCGTGATGTGTCTCGACCACCCGGAAGTGCAGGCGCTGGTCGGCAATATCCGCGATCGGCGCGTCATCACCTATGGCCGCAACCCGCAAGCCGATGTACGCCTGGTCGATCTCGTCAATGAAAACGGCATCAGCCGTTTCTCGGTGGAAATCCGCGACCGTATCCGCATGACGCATCTGCGCATCGAGGGGTTGGAATTGCCCATGCCCGGCGAGCACAATGCGCTCAATGCCACTGCCGCTATTGCGGTCGCCGACCAGTTGCACGTGCCCGCCGATGCCATCCGCAAGGGTCTCAAGACCTTCTCGGGTGTGAAGCGTCGTTTCACCAGAACCGGGACCGTGGGCGGCATTACCGTTATTGACGACTATGGCCATCATCCGGTGGAGATCGCTTCGGTGCTGCGTGCAGCCCGCCAGTCTGCGCAGCGCGATGTCATCGCAGTCGTGCAGCCGCATCGCTATTCGCGCTTGCAGGACCTTTTCGATGACTTCGCCACCTGTTTCAACGATGCCGACACGGTGCTTGTCGCACCCGTCTATGCCGCAGGCGAGCAGCCGCTGCCGGGCGTCACGCATGAGGAGCTCGTTGCTCGCATTCGCGCCCGCGGTCACCGCGACACGCGTGTTCTCGATGGTCCGGATGTGCTTGCTAGCGTCCTCGCCGAGCGGGCGGGTGAGGGGGACTATGTCGTCTGTCTCGGGGCGGGCAATATCACCCAATGGGCTAGCGCTCTTCCAGCAGAACTCGGCCGCTTGATCGGGAAGGAGCCGGAATGAGCTATCCCGATCTCGTGCCGCAATTGAAGCCGTGGATCGAGGAGGTCCGCGGCAGGCTGGTGCCGAACCAGCCGCTTTCCGAGGTCACCTGGTTCCGCGTCGGCGGTCCGGCACAGCTTTTCTTCATGCCGGCGGACGAAGCGGATCTGGCGTTCTTCCTCAAGAACCTGCCCGAGGATATCAAGGTCACCACTATTGGCCTCGGGTCCAACCTGCTGATCCGCGATGGCGGGCTCGATGGCGTCGTCATCCGACTTTCCGGCAAGGCCTTCGGTCAGATCGAGGCGCTTGAAGGACATCGTTTGCGTGTCGGCACCGCCTTGCCGGACGTCAAGGTGGCAACGGCTGCCGCTGAAGCGGGTATCGATGGCCTCACCTTCTATCGCGGCATTCCCGGTGGTATCGGCGGGGCTCTCTATATGAATGCCGGCTGCTACGGCACGGAAACGCGCGAGCGCGTCGTCGAAATCCGCGGCGTCACCCGTAACGGCGACATCGTCACGCTCTCCAACGCCGATATGGACTACCGCTACCGCAAATCCAACGGCCCGCGCGGTGTCATCTTCACCTCGGCCATTTATCAGGGACTTGCGGGAGAAAAGGACGAGATCCTCGCCCGCATGCGCGAGATCACAGAAAAGCGCGAGTCGAGCCAGCCGACACGGGCCAAGACCGGCGGTTCCACGTTCAAGAACCCGCAAGGGCATTCGAGCTGGAAGCTCATCGATGAGGCCGGGTGCCGCGGACTCAAGGTCGGCGATGCGCAGATGAGCGAATTGCACGCCAACTTCCTGTTGAACCTCGGCGGCGCCAGCGCGCACGACATCGAGACGCTGGGCGAGACCGTGCGCAATCGGGTGCGCGCAAAGCACGGCATCGACCTGCAATGGGAAATCCGCCGCATGGGCCATTTCGTGCCGGGGCGCGAAATCCGCGAGTTCCTCGACGGCGACGTGTTCACGGGGCCGGTTTGATGGTGCATATCGGCGCGCTTTGCGCAACCCCCTCATCCGGCGCTTCGCGCCACCTTCTCGCACAAGGGGAGAAGGGGAACCCCGCGCGAGGAACGCCACCGTGCTACCCTCTCCCCTTGTGGGAGAGGGTGCCCGAAGGGCGGGTGAGGGGTTGGCCGGGTTTAGCAGGTAGCCGGAGGCTCCCATGACCAAGCATGTCGCCGTCCTCATGGGCGGGTGGTCCAACGAACGGCCGGTGTCGCTGAGCTCGGGCACGGAATGTGCCGGTGCGCTGCGGCGGGCGGGGTATCGGGTGACCGAGGTGGATGTGGCGCGCGACATCGCCCATGTGCTCGAAGAGCTCAAGCCCGATGTTGCCTTCAATGCGCTCCACGGCCTTTTCGGGGAAAGCGGCATGATCCAGGGGCTGCTCGAGTTGATGCAGATCCCCTATACGCATTCGGGCGTGCTCGCTTCGGCGCTCGCCATGGACAAGCACCAGGCCAAGGTGATTTTCAAGGCGGCGGGCATACCGGTCACCGATCATCTGATCGTGTCGCGCGCCGATGCGGCGCACACCCACGTCATGGAGCCACCCTATGTCGTCAAGCCGATCGCCGACGGATCGAGCTTTGGCGTATTCATCGTCAAGGCAGACCAGAGTCATCCGCCGCAGGAACTTTTGCGTGAGGACTGGACCTGCGGTGAAGAGGTGATGGTCGAGCGCTACATCCCCGGCCGGGAGCTGACCTGCGCGGTGATGGGCGACGTAGCGCTGGGCGTTACCGAAATCGTGACCGACCTCAGCTTCTACAATTATGAGGCCAAATACGCCAAAGGCGGCTCGCGCCACATCGTACCGGCTCAGGTTTCATCGAAAATTTACGACAAAGTGCAGAAGATGAGCCTCAAAGCCCATGCTGCACTGGGCTGCCGGGGCGTTACGCGGAGCGATTTCCGTTACAACGACCAGGCAGGCGAAGATGGCGAATTGGTCTGTCTCGAGTTGAACACGCAACCGGGCATGACCGAAACCTCCCTCGTCCCAGAGCAAGCGCTTGCCGCAGGGCATTCGTTCGAAGAGCTTGTCTCCTGGATGGTGGAGGACGCGAGTTGCAACAGGTAGGGACCAAGGCATTCTACGCCAGCGCCCGCCCAGTCGATCCCCGCTCTCTGCCGGTTCCGCTACCCCCGCGCAAGGCCTCGGAGCGGCTGCTGATCCGGGTGACGCGGGCCTGGGTGCTGCATCGGCTGCTGATTACGCGCATAGCGGCAGTCGTGATTGCCTGCGCGCTGGCCATTGCCGCTTATCAGTTTCGCGAGCCGATCGCGCAGGGGGCGACCACGCTCGGGGGCGTGCTGCAGGGCGAGTTCGCCGACGCAGGCTTCGCCGTCGGTGAAATCCGCATAAGCGGCCAGTCGCTCACCCAGGAAGCCGCAATTCTCGTCGCGCTCGGTATCGAGCCGCGCACCTCGACACTCAGCTTCGATGCCGCCGCTGCGCGCGAGCGTATCGCCGCGCTTCCGGCGGTTGAAAACGTCACGATCCGCAAGGTTTATCCCGACGATCTGGTCGTCACCGTCACCGAGAAGACCCCGGTTGCTCGCTGGCGCGTCGATGGCGTCACCTTTCTCGTCGATGAAGCCGGTACCCAGATCGGGCAAGATCGCGGTGCCTATAGCGAGCTGCCGCTCGTCATTGGCGACGGTGCCGCCGATGACGCGCTGGTCATGATCCGGGCGCTGCGTCAGCATGAAGAGATCAGCGAGGGTATTGCCGCGCTTTCGCGCATTGCCGATCGCCGCTGGGACCTGCTCTACGAGACGGGGCTGCGCGTGCAACTGCCGGAAATGGGCGTCGCCCAGGCGCTGCGCAATCTAAGCATGTATCAGCGCGACTACGCGCTGCTCGACCGCGACCTCACCATAATCGACCTGCGGGTGCCCCATCTCGTGGCACTCAGGCCTGCCAAGCACGAAGATCAAGAAGAAACCGACGAATAAATGATGACCGTTTCCATGACTGCCCGTCTCCGTCCGGTGCAGCCGGGCCGCACGAGCCTTGTTGCCGTGCTCGATATCGGCTCGGTCAAGATGTGCTGCGTCATCGCGCGGTTGACCCCGCGGCCCGAAGGCAAGGCGCTCAAGGGGCGCACGCACCAGGCCGAAATCATCGGCTTCGGCTACGGTCCGTCTGCCGGGGTCAAAAGTGGCGTCGTTACCGATATCGACAAGGCCGAGCACGCCATCCGCTCCGTTGTTGGAATGGCCGAGCGCGCCGCCGGCCTGACTGTCGAATCGGTCATCGTCAACGTCACGGCCGGGCGGCTGGGTTCGGAAACGTTCTCGGCAACCGTGTCACTCGATGGCGAGGAGGTCGAGAAAACCGATATCCAGCGCGTGCTGCGCGCGGTCAACGAGCGTTCGGTACGTCCCGAGCGCTCGATCATCCACGCCCTGCCGATAGGCTACTCGCTCGACGGCCAGAAGGGCATCGCCGATCCCAAGGGCATGGTGGGCGAAAAGCTGGGCGTCGATGTCGCGGTCGTCAGCGCCGAAACGCTCGCCATGCGCAATCTCGAACTGGTGCTGCATCGTTGCCATCTGCAGATCGAAGCGCTTATCGCAACGCCCTATGCCGCCGGCCTTGCAACGCTCGTCGACGACGAAGCCAAACTCGGGGTCGCCTGCATCGATTTTGGCGGTGCCACCACGACTGTCTCGGTCTTCAATGACGGGCACCTCGTTTATGCCGATGCCATCGCCATTGGCGGCCACCATTTGACCCTCGATCTCGCCCGCCAGCTCTCGGTCTCCATCTCCGACGCCGAGCGCCTGAAGACCTTTTACGGTTCGGTGCTTCCCGGCCAGGCCGACGAACGCGACATGATCCCGATACAGCCTGTCGGCGCCTCCCACGACGAGGCGCCGGGGCAGGTGGCCCGCTCCGTCCTTACCCGCATCATGCGTCCGCGTATCGAGGAAATCCTCACTGCCGTGCGCGACCGCATGCAGGCTACCGGCATGATGGATGTCTGCGGACGCCGTTTCGTCCTCACGGGCGGGGCGAGCGAGATGACAGGCCTGCCAGAAGTCGCCCGCCGTGTCCTTGCCCGCAATGTGCGCAATGGCCGCCCGATGGGCATCGCCGGCCTGCCCGAACTCGCCAAGGGTGCGGCCTTTGCCGCGGTTGCCGGCATGCTGGTCTATCCGCAGGTCTGCGGCCAGGAGTATGCCGAGCCCAAGCCCGTGCGCAAACTCACCGGCACGGACGGATATCTGGCGCGGGTCGGCAGCTGGTTGCGCAGCAGTTTCTGATCACGGCCTGATGTCGCGGATACCCGCGGCCACCAGCATGGTCCCAAGCACGCCGAAAGCCGCACCGAACACGGCCTCGATGGCGCGCCAGAACCTGGCGAATGTCGTTGCCGCAAACGAGGTCGAGAACAGCAGGCCGTAGCTGCCATAGATGGCGAGGCCCGAGATTACCGCCAGCGGTCCGAATTCCATGACCTGCACGTTGGAAAGCCCCATGCCAAAGAGGAAGGTCGCAACCGCCGACCACATCAACGCGGCCTTTGGATTGGTCATGATGACGAGAAAGCCGCGTCGCCATGCGGCAGCATCCGAAAGGTCCGTTTTGCCGGCGCGCACGACCTGGCGTTCGCCTGCCAGCGCCGCCTTGATGCCTTTGAGGCCGAGATAGAGCAGATAGGCTCCGCCCAGGAATTTCAGCACCGTAAGCAGTACCGGGAGCGCATCGAACAGCGCCCCGAGCCCTGCGGCCGCGCCGACCGCCCAGACCAGCATGCCCGTGTTGATTCCGGCGACGACGAAGAGCGCTGCTCGCCGGCCTTGACCCAGGGCAGCCTGCGCCACCGCAAACATGTTCGGCCCAGGGGAGGCTTGAGCGGCAATGACGCCGATCCAGGCGAGAATGAAAGCTTCCAGCATGATGATGCTCCCCCAGCGAGATAGTTGACATTTTCCGGCGCGCGATTAGGTTGGCGCCGTCATGAAGAGCATCGTTTCTCACATTTCCTCGGCTTTTTTCCAAGTCGGGTAAGGCGTTCCCGCCAGAGCGGGAGTTGCGGCGCAAGTTTTGCGCCTGATGCCTTTTGCCGGTTTGCCAGTCTCGGCGCCGGCCCGAATGTGAGACCACTCAATGCCTGCACATATTCAGCGCGTTCTTTCGGACGCCGATATCGAACGCTTCATCACTGACGGCTTCATCAAGCTCGAATCAGTCTTTCCTCGTGAAACTGCGCATGCGTCTCGCGCCATTCTCTGGCGCGACACCGGCTGTGATCCTGATGATCCATCGACCTGGACCAGGCCGGTGGTTCGTCTGGATCAATACGGGCAACCTCCGTTTGTGGAGGCGGCCAATACACCGCGCCTGCATGCGGCCTTCGACCAGCTCGTCGGCCCCGGACGCTGGCAGCGGCGTATGACGCTCGGCACCTTTCCGGTGCGTTTCCCATCGCCGCAGGATCCGGGCGATACCGGCTGGCACATCGATGTGAGCTTTGGCACGGACATCTCGGACTTCATGTCGTGGCGCGCCAATGTCCATTCGAAGGGCAGGGCGCTGCTGATGCTGTTCCTGTTCTCCGATGTCGGCGAAAACGATGCCCCGACACGCATACGCGTCGGTTCGCATCTCGATATTGCCCGGCAGCTGGAGCCCGAAGGTGAGGAAGGCCTGAGCCTGCGCGATCTGGCGGCGAACGGGTTCGCAGAAACGGCGCACTGTCCGCAGGTCCTCGCGACCGGACGGGCAGGAGACGTATATCTCTGCCATCCGTTCCTTGTGCACTCTGCGCAGCCCCATAGCGGCACCGAGCCGCGTTTCATGGCGCAACCGCCGCTGATGCCTGCCCAACCGCTGATGCTGGAGCGAGCGGATGGCTCATATTCCCCGGTGGAGCAGGCGATCCGCCTCGCCCTCGGCCGCGGCTGAAAAAAGAAGGGGCCCGGACTGCCGGGCCCTTTACGCTCAAACCGTTTCGCCGCGATAGGCCTTTTCGAGATCGGCGACGATCAGCTTCTTCATTTTGAGCATGGCCTGGGTGGCGCGCTGTGCCCCGGCCTGGTCTTTGCCAGCCACCGTCTCATAAAGCGCCCTGGGCACGATCTGCCAGGACAAGCCAAACCTGTCCTTCACCCAGCCGCACATGCTTTCTTTCCCGCCTTGGGCCGTCAGCTTCTCCCAGTAATAATCGACCTCGCCCTGGTCCGTGCACTCCACGACGAAGGAAACGGCTTCGTTGAACTTGAAATCGGGACCACCATTGATGGCGTTGAAGCGCTGTCCTTCGATCTCGAAGTCAGCCGCCATCACCGGGGCGGGCTTGCCCGGTTCCGACTTGCCATAACGATGCATGCTATGAACCTCGGTGTCGGAAAATACGGACCTGTAGAAGTCGATCGCTTCCTCGAGGTTGTTGTCGAACCAGAGGCTCGGGGTGATCTTGCTCATTGCGCTCTCTCCGTAAGCTGCGGCTCTACCAGAACCGATCGTTTATATTCCATAATGGTTATATATGTAGCGGCGAATGTCAAGGGCCGGCTCAGGCAAGCCTGCCAGCTGGAATGCTCGGTTTCCGGTTGGTTAACGAAACGCAAATCGTGACCGCTTCTGGCCTCGCATTTTGCGGTTTCGTTAACGCAATGGGTGCAATTGTTAGGACCTGGTTAACGAATAGGAGCGTAAATTCCGGACTAACCACGCCACGCCACTATGGGGCCATTCATGACCATTAACCTTACCATCCCCGACATCCAGGAACTAAAGCCCCGCATAACGGTATTCGGCGTTGGCGGCGCTGGCGGTAACGCGGTCAACAACATGATCGAAAGCGGCCTCGACGGGGTCGATTTCGTCGTTGCAAACACCGACGCGCAGGCCCTTGCCCTTTCCAAGGCACAGCGCATCATTCAACTCGGGGTCGGCGTCACCGAGGGATTGGGTGCGGGGTCCCATCCCGAAGTTGGTCGTGCTGCTGCCGAAGAGAGTTTTGACGAGATCAATGATCACCTCTCGGGCTCGCACATGGTGTTCATCACCGCGGGCATGGGCGGTGGTACGGGTACGGGTGCGGCTCCTGTTGTGGCGCGCGCTGCCCGCGAACAGGGGATACTCACCGTCGGCGTGGTCACCAAGCCGTTCAGCTTCGAAGGTAATCGTCGCGCCCAACTGGCCGAAGACGGCATCGATGAGCTGCATCGCCATGTCGATACGCTGATCGTCATCCCGAATCAGAATCTCTTCCGTGTTGCGAACGAGAAGACCACTTTCGCCGACGCGTTCGCGATGGCCGACCAGGTGCTGTTCTCGGGTGTCGCCTGCATCACCGACCTGATGGTCAAGGAAGGCTTGATCAATCTCGACTTCGCCGACGTGCGCGCTGTCATGCGCGGCATGGGCAAGGCGATGATGGGTACCGGCGAGGCTTCGGGCGAGGATCGGGCCCGTCACGCCGCCGAGGCAGCAATCGCCAATCCGCTGCTCGACGATGTTTCGATGCATGGCGCGCGCGGTCTGCTGATCTCCATCACCGGCGGTCCGGACCTCACGCTTTATGAAGTCGACGAGGCGGCGAGCCGTATCCGCGAGGAAGTCGACCAGGAAGCCAATATCATTCTCGGCGCGACGTTCGATCCCAATCTCAACGGCACCATCCGCGTGTCGGTCGTTGCCACCGGCACCGATGCCACGATGGTCCAGGCGCTCGAGCCCGCCAAGCCGCATGCCGGCCGTGCGCCGCTTTCGGTCAAGCGCCACGTGCCGGTCGAGCCGAACCGCGTGACCATCGAGCGCGCCGCCGAGCCCGCACTGCCTACCGGCGGACACGAGGACGAGTTCGAGGCTGCGGTGGCCGAGGCGATCAGCCACGATACCGCTCCTGCTGCCGCTGCTCCCACTCCCGAGGATGACGGCGTTTACGTCGAGCCTTACATGCCCGCAGGGCAGGCGCCTGATCCGCTTGATGATCACATGCCGCACGACGAAGCCCCGATTCCCAGCGTCTATGTGCCGTCCAATGCCGCGCGCCCCGAAGGACAGCGCCGCATGCCGCGCACCGAAGAGCTGCCGATTGTGGCACGACGGTCACAGGAAGCAGACGAACGTCAGGACTCCGAACCGCGTAATGCTCGCGCGCTTTTCAAGCGGCTGGCCTCGAATGTGGGCATCAATCTGCGCGCACAGACGGAGCAGGAACCGGTTCGTCCCGCTTATCCCGAAGCAGATGACAATGCTGCGCGCAGTGCCATAGAGGCAGGTCGCGCAAGGGTTTCTGCCTCTGCTGTCGTGAACGAAGGCGCCCGCGGCAATCTCGATCAGCAGGGACGTCAGCAGCCGCAATCGGTGCAGAAGGATCACTTGGAAATTCCCGCGTTCCTCCGCAAGCACGGCTGAACGAGACGTTAATCCTTGGTTGATATGAATCCGGCGCGGCTTTCGCGCCGGTTTTTTTTTGATTAAGACCGGAAACGGGTTGCGCAAGTTTTTGCTGTTGGAGCATTTCAAGTATGCACAAATTGTCGACGCGCCAGCGTACCCTGGCGGTCGGATTGACGTTCGGCGGCTATGGTGTTCACAGCGGACAGCCCGTCACTCTGACCATTGCTCCCGCTCCGCCCAACAGCGGTTTTCTGATTTCGCGAGACCTCGGCAATGGCCATTCGACCATGCCGGTGCAGGTGCATTTTTCGCGCGTTACCCGTACTACGCTGTGCACGACGCTCGATCTGGGCGACAGCATCAGCGTTGCCACCATCGAGCATGTCACATCGGCGCTTTCGGGCATGGGTGTCGACAACGCCCTCATTACCCTTGACGGCGCCGAGTGCCCGATCCTCGATGGCAGCTCGCGCCCGTTCGCCGAAGCGATCCTGGCTGCAGGCCTCGAGATTCAGCCGGCTACGCGCCGTTTCATCAAGATCGTACGTGCCGTCACCGTGCGCAACAACGACGCCTTTGCCGCCCTCGAGCCCTATAACGGGCGTGCACTCGACCTCGAGATCGATTTCGACAGCAAGGTCATCGGCCGTCAGCGCATGATCTTCGACTGGTCGCCGCGCAAATATTACGAGGATGTCTCCCGGGCCCGCACCTTCGGTTTTGTGCGCGATGCCAAGATCCTGCGCCAGGCCGGCTATGCCCTCGGCTCTTCCCTCGACAATTCGATCACCGTGCATGAGGACCGCATCCTCAATCCGGGCGGCTTGCGCTACGAGGATGAGTTCGTGCGCCACAAGCTGCTCGATGCCATTGGCGACCTCTCGCTTGGTGGCATGCCGATCTATGGGCGCTTCCGCTCGTATAAGGGCGGGCACGCGCTCAATTCGCACGTCCTGGCCGGTCTGCTTTCGAGCGATGCCAATTACGAGATCGTTTCGGCCGAGGACCTTCCGCTCGACTTCGATGCGTTGGACGATCTGCCGGATGGCTTGATCGTTCATCCTTATTTGCGTTCCGTGGGGTAGCGGCACTGGCCGCCTGGCCCAGCGCTCACCGCCACAGTTTTGATGGATTTGAAATCTAGGCGCTGCATGTGCGCTAGGGTTTGGAAAAAACGAGAAACGGGGCAGTTCGTGATTTTTAGTTTTGTTGGTGACTTGGCCGGCCGGACAACCCGGATCCTCGCTGTCGGGCTCGTCGCGCTGGCGTTGGCCGGCTGCACGGGCATGAACCTTTTCGGGCCTCCCAAGATCAGGGAAGAAACCATTGTTCCTGAGGCGACGCTTTATCAGGAAGCGCTCAACAACATGGACAATCAGCGCTACCTGACGGCCATCGAGCTGCTCGAACGGCTCGAGCGTCAGCATCCGCGCGGCCAGCTCACCGAGCAGGCCAAGCTGATGCTGGTCTATGCCAACTACCGCATCGGCAAGTTCGAGGAAGCCATTCTCGCTGCAGACCGGTATCTCGCGCTCTATCCGAACGGACGCGACGCCGACTATGTGCTCTACCTCAAGGGCACTTCGTATTTCGGCCAGATCAACGACGCCACGCGTGACCAGCAACTTTCGCGCGACGCGATCGATACCTACACCCAGCTCATCCGCAACTATCCCAATTCGAAATATGCCCGCGATGCGCAGGAGAAGATCGCGATCGCCTATGACAACCTTGCGGCCAAGGAAATGTCGGTCGGGCGCTACTATCTCGGCAACGGCCAGCAATCTGCCGCCATCAACCGTTTCCGGGTGGTCGTGGAAGAGTATCAGACCTCGACCCACATCGAAGAAGCGCTCTATCGGTTGACCGAAGGCTATCTTTCGCTCGGCCTGCTCAGCGAAGCGCGCACCGCCGCTGCGGTCCTCGGTCACAACTATCCCTCGAGCGAATGGTACCAGCGCGCTTACAATCTGCTGGCCGAGCAGGGCCTTTCGCCGCAGGTCAACGAAGGCAGCTGGCTCGCGGCGCAGCGCAACTGATTTATTTTTGTTGCCTGTTTGTTCCGGGGTGCGCTAGTTTGCTGGCGCGCCCCGTTTCGTTATTGTGGGGCGGCAACAGGGCGGAATCGCCTATACTGGGGAGCAGCGATTGTCATTGCCAGTCTCGCGATCCGGATCGCGTCACGCGTTAGATACCGCTCATACCTGAAGGGCCGCACGGGATGCTCAACGCGCTTTCCGTCCGCAATATCGTTCTGATCGACCAGCTCGATCTGGCGCTCGACAGCGGCATGACCGTGCTCACCGGCGAGACCGGCGCCGGCAAGTCCATCCTGCTCGACGCGTTGACTCTGGCGCTCGGGGGCCGGGGCGATGCCTCGCTGGTGCGCAAGGGTGCCGAGAGTGGGCAGGTGGTCGCCGTGCTGCAACTCCCCGCCGGCCATCCGGCCCGGCAGGTGCTGCGCGACAACGCCATTCCGGATGACGAAGACATCATCCTGCGGCGCGTGCAGTTCGCGGACGGGCGAACCCGCGCCTTCATCAACGATCAGCCGGTCTCGGCGACGCTTTTGCAGAAGGTCGGTTCGCAGGTGGTCGAAATCCATGGCCAGCACGATGACCGGGCTCTTGTCGATGTGGCGACGCACCGCGCGGCGCTCGACGCTTTCGCAGGGCTCGAACCGCTCGTCGAAGCCGTGCGCGAAACCTGGCAGGCACTGACCGATACGCAGCGCGCTGTAGCCGAGCAGAAGGCGGTGGTTGCCGAAGCTCTGGCACAGGAAGATTATGCCCGCCATACAGTCCAGGAACTGTCGACGCTGGCCCCCGTCACTGGCGAGGAAGTCGAACTGTCCGAGCGCAGGCAGGCTCTGATGCAGATCGAGAAGTCGGCCGCCGACGTCAACGAGACCGACGAAATCCTCAATGGCCCGTCGGCGCCCGGCCCGACGCTTTCGAGCCTGATGCGGCGCCTGGCGCGCAAGATCGACAGCGGCGCGACGCTCTTCCAGCCGCTTGTCGATGAGCTCGACGCGACCCTGATCGCGCTGGACCGGGCGGCGGACGCCCTCGAAACCTTGCAGCGCGAGATGGCCTATGATCCGGCTGAGCTGGAACAGGTCGAAGAGCGGCTCTTTGCCCTTCGCGCTGCCGCGCGCAAGCACCAGGTGCTGTGCGACGAGCTTCCCGAGGTTCTTGCGCGCTACGAGCGTGAGCTCGAAACGCTTCAGAGCGGCGAGGCGAAGCTGAAAGCACTGGAAGAGGCCGAAGCAGCGGCGCGCGCCGCCTATGTCAAAACCGCCGCCGCGCTCAGCGCCGCCCGCACCAAGGCTGCAACTGCGCTCAGCAAGGCGGTCGAGCAGGAGCTGCCGGACCTCAAGCTCGGCGCGGCAAAATTCATCGTCGATCACCAAATCGATGAACAGCGGATCTCCGCCCACGGCTTTGATCAGATCGCCTTTCATGTGCAGACCAATCCCGGCACCGCCGCCGGTCCATTGCTCAAGGTGGCTTCGGGTGGCGAGCTCAGCCGCTTCCTGCTCGCGCTCAAGGTGGTGCTGGCCGACCGCGGCTCGGCGCCCGTCCTCATCTTCGACGAGATCGACACCGGCGTCGGCGGCGCCGTCGCCGATGCCATAGGTCGTCGCCTCGGGCGGCTGGCAGAAAAAGTGCAGGTGCTCTCGGTGACCCACGCGCCGCAGGTCGCCGCCCGCGCGCAGCGGCATCTGCTCATCGAAAAACAGGCTGTCGAGGAGGGGGCGTTCGTGCGCACCCACGTCAAGCCGCTTGCCGAGAACGAACGGCGCGAGGAAGTCGCCCGCATGCTCGCCGGCGCCACCGTCACCGACGAAGCCCGCGCAGCCGCCAGCAAGCTTCTGAGCGAGGTCGGGTGATGGTGGGCGACCTCACCCCCTCCCCAACCCTCCCCGCAAGGGGGAGGGTGTCGTATTGTGCTTGTGGCAATATCCTGCCCAACTCACCGGTCCGGCACCTCCCCCCTTGCGGGGGAGGTTGGGAGGGGGGTGATTCCGTGTCCCGGCACAGTGAACAGGCCCCCGCATGACCGTCGAAGTCGAAAACCTCTCCGAAGATCAGGCGCGCGCCGAACTCGACCGGTTGCACACTCTGCTCACGCAGGCCGACGAGGCGTATTTCCAGCAGGATGCGCCGATGATGTCCGATGCCGAATACGACGCGTTGAAGCGCCAGTATCTGGCCATCGAGACTGCTTTCCCGGAACTGGTGCGTGCGGATACCCTTTCGGGCAAGGTCGGCGCCGCTCCTTCCGAAGGCTTCGCCAAGGTGCGCCATGGCGTGCCGATGCTCAGCCTCGGCAATGCGTTCGACGATGAGGACGTCGCCGATTTCGTCCAGCGCGGCCGCAAATTCTTCGAAAAGGACATTGCCCGCGATCCCGATTTCGAACTCGCCTTTACTGCCGAGCCCAAGATCGACGGCCTTTCGGCGTCCTTGCGGTACGAAAACGGCCTCTTCGTCAAGGGCGCCACGCGCGGCGATGGCCTGGTCGGTGAGGACATCACCGAGAACCTCAGGACCATTCCCGACATTCCCAACCGGCTCAAGGGCGCCGGTTGGCCTGCAGTCATCGAAATTCGCGGTGAGGTCTATATGACCCATGCCGAGTTCAGGGCCTTGAAGGAGCGTTCGGCTGCCGAGGGCGGCCAGGACTATGTCAATCCGCGCAACACCGCCGCCGGTTCACTGCGCCAGAAGGACCCTTCGATCACCGCCAGGCGCAATCTCAAATTCTTCGCCTATGCCTGGGGCGAAACCAGCGCTGCGCCCGCCGCCACGCAATATGAGGCCGTTCAGAAATTCTCCGAGTGGGGGTTCGTCACCAATCCGCTGATGATCCGTACGACTAGCCTCGAAACCCTGCTCGAGCACTACCGCAAGATCGAGGAGCAGCGCGCAACGCTCGGCTACGACATCGACGGCGTCGTTTACAAGCTCGATCGCCTCGACCTGCAGCAGCGCTGGGGGTTCGTTGCTCGCGCGCCGCGTTGGGCCATTGCCCACAAATTCCCTGCCGAACAGGCGACGACCATCCTCACCGGCATCGACATCCAGGTGGGGCGCACCGGTGCGCT